>JAAGKN010000459.1_pt1 | contig 115596 bp, 137 predicted proteins | sample 6206371 | NCBI WGS metagenome assembly JAAGKN01 (sample SAMN11533720, study PRJNA540317) | gut metagenome | isolation source: fecal pellets from male and female animal of same cohort | host: Peromyscus leucopus | place: USA:CA | collected 2017
TCTACCAACTGAGCTAAATCGGCATATGAATTTATTTTATCATAAATTTTTCAAAAAAACTATGGCACTTTTCTTTTATGTAAATAATCTTATATTAAAACATATAATATATTGTGCTAAAATGTTATAGAGAGGTGAAACATGAAAATTAATGGTAATATTATTGCTCATAGAGGTGTCCATGATAATAAAAGAATCCCAGAGAATTCTCTTAAAGCATTTAAAAGAGCAATTGAGTTAAATTATCCAATTGAACTTGATATTCAACTTACAAAAGATAATGTATTGGTAGTATTTCATGATTTTAATTTAACTAGAATGACTGATAAAACAGATTATATACAAGACAGGAAAATTGCAGATTTGGAAGAAATTACTCTACTTGATACTAATGAGAAAATTCCTACTTTTAAGGAAGTTCTAAAATTAGTTAATGAGAAAGTATTATTAGATATTGAAATTAAAAATACAAACAGAATTAGAGAGACTTGTGAAGCTTTAATAACAGAACTTGGAAATTATAGTAACTTTATTGTGAAATCATTTAATCCGAAGATTGTTAAGTATTTGAAAAAAAATTATCCTAATTTAGAAGTTGGTCTATTAATTACAGATAATACCAAAAATAAACTTTATGATAAATTGCTTACTAGTAATTTAATATTAAAATATTCTAATCCTGATTTCATTGCTATTTCTAAGCATTTACTTTCAAAAAATAAATTTATAGAATTAGCAGATAAAATGCCTACATTAGTTTGGACAATTACTGATAAAAGTGAGATTACTGATAAAGATTTAATTTATATTTGTAATAATTTGCCGTATGAAAAAAAATAATCTATCTTTTTATTTAGAATAGATTATTTTTATTTTATTGTCTCATTGCTTTAAATGATATTTCATTACTGTCATCTACTAAGATATATGAACAATCGCTTGCTATAACATAGTCTACAGTTGAGTACTGTGGATCTTCATCTATTGGACCAGTTGTGTGTTTTCCTCCTATTAGGCTGATTGTATTACCTGTAATAACATAAACACCTGATGTTCCTGATGCATTATTAACAAGCATATCAAAGGTACCATCTTCTTTTAATGTGTATGTATATTTGTAATCATATGATAGACCGTTACTTAAGTTTCCGCTTGCTTCTCCATAATAAGTTCCAGTACATTTTTGGGTATTACTCATTTGAGTTGTTGTTTCTTCTTTTTGTTCTTCTTGATTATCTTCTTCTTTTGTTGTATTAGTATCTTTAGTATTTTTGCTTAACTTTGAATCATCTTGTGTAGTCTTATTGTCTAGTAGCACTTTATCATAACAGATATAACCAGCTAGTCCTATAATTATGATAATACATACAACAAGTGCAATTATCATTCCCCTATTACTTGTCTTATTTTTTTGTATTTCTCTTTCATTTTCCATTCTTATCTTTATCTCCTTATCCTAATTTAAATTATAGCTTATTAGATAAGGTTTGAATACTTATTTTCTTTACTAAATATATTGTTTACATAATTTTACAAAATTAATAATCTATGTAATAATCAAGTACTTTTTGTAGAGCATTATAAGTAATATCGAAGTCATGAAAGTCATAACCATTATTGACACGGATATCTAAGGAAATACCTGTTATACCAAGTAAGTTAATATCTTCTCGTACTTTTCGTAATTCATTAGAATATTTATATAAAATATCTTGAAGTATTAAATTAGCTTCAGTAAGTTGCTTGATATTTAAATTTGTATTTAGTATCTTATATGTATTATTTTCTTTCATAAAGCAAGCATACGGTAACTTAACTTTTGAATTTAGATGATCTAGAACATGGTCATCATAACTATAAGCCATCTCAAAAGTGTCATTCATACTGTTATCTGATATATACATTCTACATCTCCAACATTCAATAGTAGAACTAGAGACAACCCATATCTCTATGAATTCTTTATATATTTCTTCTAAATTATTGATAAAAGAATCCAGTTCTTTTTCTGATTTTATATTTAGATGTATGGAACGGTAACCGGTTTCCTTAATTTTTAGAACTAGGAGACTTTTGTTTTTATTAAACAAAAAATTAGAGAATGAAATCAACTCTTTTTTTTCTTTTAGAGTGAATCTATGTAAACCATTCTTCTTAATATCCTTTTCTTCTCTAAACCCCATCTTAACTGTTACTAGTGTTTTTTTATATCTTTCGGACATTTTTTCTACTATATCAATCACCTACAATTCATTAATTATTTAACATCTTTTACTTATATTAGTAAAGAGAAATATCAATAAATTTGAAAATATGATATAGTATTCTAATATGAGAAAGGAGCTTATTATGAGTATAGAAAATAAAAAGACATTAGAGGTGTATCAAGAAACAGCTCATTTGTATTTAAATAATAGTATAGAGCACGATAATTTGGATTTAGAAAAAGCAAAGAAAAAGCGTGAAAAGTTAGAGAACTTAATTAGATTAAGTTTTTCTGATTTACCAGAAAATGCAAAAGTTTTTGAAATTGGTTCTGGAGATGGCTCTAATGCTAAGTTTATGGAGAGCTTAGGCTTCGATGTGACTGCAAGTGATACAGCAAATGATTTCATAGAGGCTACAAGAAGTAAAGGATTAAAGACTATAAAATTCAATGCTTTGGAAGATGACTTTCCAGACAAGTATTTTGCAATTTTTTGTTGGAGAGTATTTGTGCATTTTACAAGAGATGATGCTCTTGAAATTATAAAAAAAGCTTATGATAGTTTAGAAAAGAATGGTATTTTTATATTTAATGCGATTAATCGTGATACAAAAAATGTTGATAATGAATGGGTAGATTTTGAAGGAGAATATCATATGGGTGTAGAACGATTTTACAATTACTTTAACAAAGATGACTTAGATGAAATCATACAGCAAACTGAATTTGAAATAAAAGACTTTTACAAAGAAGGTGGCGGCAATAACGATAAATGGTTAGTGTACGTGCTAAAAAAATAGTTAATAAAAGAAAAAGAAGTATATCATTTTAGAAAGTATACTTCTTTTTTTAATCTTCTTTTAATATTAATCTTTTTTCTCTTTCTTTTTCTTTATTCTTATAGATAGATTCAAAGTATGCATAACAATTATCACCAGCTCTGTCATATGAATTATAATCTTCTTCACTTTCGTACCAATCTTCTATTTCATTTTCACTTACTTGAGCAATAACATTTAAATCTTTATCATATAATGAGTATAAATTTTCATTAGAAGAGGAATAATCCACTCCAATAAAACGATGTTTTTCTGTGGCTTCGTCATCATAATAACTAAACATATTTACGTACTGATGACTTTCGCTCTTTTTTTCAGTTGAGTAATCATATAAATAAGTATCTGGTTCTCCTAATGTACTATGATCTTCATGATAATCTTGAATTACAACGATGCTTCCCATTAAAGCTTTGAAGTATCCATTAAATTTGTGAAGTACTAATCCGTTTTTATCTAGTAAAGTTATAGTTGGATTTAGTGTTTTATCATCAGATGATTTACGTAGAGTCACTCCTACAAAGCAGTCATATTCTTTATCAGTCTTTACTTTTGCCCAGTCTCCTAGTAATACTCCTCCCACTGTGAGATATTGATAATTTTTTAATGTACTTAGTTGGTCAAAATTATCTGATAATCTATTACCATTTTTATCTGATAAAAAAACTTTTGTATTTGTTTTTTCAAACATAGATTCATAAAGATGAGGTTCCTCTGACATTATAATTCCTCTTTTTTCATTATTAGATAAGTACTCTACTCTATATATTTCAGGATGGTTTTCATCTAGATAGATACTTTCTGTATCTTCCATAATCGTATTGTAAGATGGAATTTGTGTTTGATTTTCTGATGAATCATTATTTATCTTTGAACATCCGGTTATAGTAACAGCACTTGCTAAAGTTAAGGCACATAATCTTGCTTTATTATTTATGTTCTTCGTGAAATTTATTCTTTTGATATTCATAGTTTAATCTCCTTTTGCCTTTGTATTATAGAATATTTGCTAGGAAATGTAAATCTAGAATTATAATAGAATTAATAAAACATTATGCTAAACATCTTTAAATCCTTAACTTCAAATCTTTTGCCACAGCCTGAAATGGCTTAGTGGTATTACTCGGTAATTTATCTAAATCAAAAAATTGTAATTCATAGCTTTCAGAGTCACTTATAATATTTCCTGAATAAATATGCGTTTCAAAGATAATGTTAACAAAATAAACTTCATCTCCATTAGGATAGAAATGATGCTGTTCTTCTCCAGAGTAGATATTAAAGATTTGTAAATTTTCTTTCTTTATATCTAAGTTTGTTTCCTCTTTTATTTCTCTTATAACTGTTTCATATATTGTTTCTCCTAAATCCATAGAACCACCAAGATTTCCCCATAAACCATCGTCAGATCTTCTTTGAAGTAATACTTGACCTTTTTCATTAAATATTAGGCAACCACAAGCACATAGCATTATTGGACTATGTCCAACTATTTTTCTCATCATTTTTACATATTCCATAACTTTCTCCTTGTTCTTTACTCTGATTCATAATTCAATTACCTTTTCTTTGCTAGTATTTCTCTGTTTATTATAATATTACTTATAAGATAGCAAAAACATCTGATTTCACAACTATGTGATTTCAGATGCTATATCTGTAAGGGATTGCATTTAAGCAACCACAATCAAATGTATCCTTTTTTATCTTATACAAGTTCTCTATCAATTTGGTGCCCAGGAAGGGATTCATTAAGAATTACATATCAATGTTTAAAGCTGTTTTGTGGGGTATTGGTGGGCAATGCCCTATTTTTTTATTTAAATTTAGGCGATTTTTTTCTTTTTTGAATCGTTTTTCTTAATTAATGTATCGTAGTAAAATAGATTAATCGTACATATAACGAAGTTTATAATAAATTAAGAATTATTCCATTAAGATATCAGAAAATTTTTCATTTTTTAATTGTTGATATATAAAGAAAGATTTTGATATATCAAAATACATTATTATATATCAGTCAAATCGTGATTTGACATTATTTTCTATTATAGTTTAGAATGATATTAAGTGGCATCCAACCATTATTTTTATAAAATTGGAGGTGAAAATTATGTTAAAATTAAAAGAAAGGAGAAATCCAAATAGAAATCTTATTGATTTTTATAGTAGTATTTCTAAGCATTATCATAGAACTAAAAAAATAAAAAAATCTGACGTTGGGCACCAGATTTTAAGAGAAATATAAGTGGTATGGATGCCACTAATTCATTTCTTTCATACTAATTATAACACATTAGTCACTACTTAGTAAATATTTTTTATTTCTCAGTTATATGTTTGTTATACTAGGTTTATTAAAAGATAAACTTTTCTATTTGAAGTAATTTATTACTTCTTTTTCATACATTCTAATCTTAACATCACATTCAACTATAGCATAATACTTTTTATTTTCTTGTTTAATTAAGATTGAGCTGTAATGTGTATTATACTTTTTGTTGAATTCTTCAATTTCTTTTTCATTTAAGATTCTTGTTTGATACATTGTAATTCCCCCTTTCGGCTACATTATTGCATAAAAAAAGAAGTACCACAAATCATCAATTCAACAAATTCAGTACTTTCTTTGCTTTAATTTTTCTTTTTCACTAAAGAAATTCTTCATTTCATTAAGTAAAACTATTTCAAATAACTAAATTACAACTTTTTTCACTTTTTTTCAAAAATATATTTACATATAGTACTATATGTGATATACTAATATCAGAAAGGAGGAATGAGATGTTAAAATCAGTTTATGAGTGGTTTGGACTTGATGAATTAATTGAGTTTAAGACATTCAAAAAGCTAGCAATATTTATCACTCTAGAATACGCCATATTCACAATGATAATGCTAGCAATGTAAAATGGTTGAGAGCTAAGCTCTCTTCCAATATTTATTTTAACAAATAAAAATTATTTTGTAAATGGAGATATAAATATGAATGATAAAAAAGAATTTAATCAACAACAATATATAAAGGAATACAATAAAGAACACTATAAAACTTTCAAAGTGGAATTGAAGAAAGAAGAAAAAGAAGAACTTGATGAGTTGCTAAAAAAGCTCGGAATAACAAAAGCAGCATTTTTAAGAGATGCAATTAAAAATTTAAACGAAACAAAAAAAAGCTAGTAAACTATTTATGTCTACTAGCTTTTATACTAATTATTTGCTACTTCATATAAATAAACTGAATATACCCAGACATCTCTTCCGTTTATATTCAATTTAGCAGAGTTAGTTGGAATGTCTATCTCTTTAACTTCATAGATATTTTTATTTAATACATAAGATTGTTCTCCTTGTAATATATCATCTTGTCCTATTGAATTACCATCTTTATCAACCTCAGTCCAATCATTAGTTGGAATCCAATGATAATCTTTTACTCTTTCATTTCTATAATCTTCTAAAGAATTACCAGTCAATTCACAACAACCAAATAAGTTTGTTGAAGTCGGGGTCTTTAACATATCAACTTTAAAAATACCATCAAATTTAACTTTTGAACCTTTAGTAAGTATTTGGTCTGGAATGTCTAAATCTTTGATTACTGGTGTTTCAACTTTAACGTCTTTAGTCGTTTTCCAGTCTCCACCCATACCATGAATTATGTTTGTATTATCGACAAAATAACAATCGTCTAAGTCATATTCATTGTTAAATTTATATATTCCATATTCATTTTTAAACCAAGAAGTATCATCAGATTGTGAAACTTGAATATGAGTATGTACACCTGTAGCATTACCTTTCGTACCCATATTAGCTATTTGTGAGCCTTGACTGACAATTTGCCCTACATAGCAATCCATCGAGTCATCATGACACAACATGTAAGTTGCTACTGCAACCCTTCCATTTTTAAATCTAACATTTGCTTTGTCTCCCTTTGAATTGCATGATTGCCACATTGATTGACCTGATTCTGGAAACTTTTTTAGACATTTACTTGTACATGGTGCCCAAATACCTTCTCTTACTCCTGCTTGCAATCCTCTAACATCGTTAGCCATTATTCCTCTATGTGAGTACTTTCCATTTGAACCTTGACTAATATACATATATGCAAACGGACATAGAAAGTCTTCTATGCCGTTTCTAACTGATTTTTGACCCTTATACACATTATTCACCTACCTTTATACATTTATTTTCTAATTTTACATAAGCATCTAAATACAGCTCTTTTTTATCTCCATTGTAAGTACATTCATAATACATTTTATCTGGAAGATTAGTACTTATCATAGCTTTATTATTCTGTAGAGTTTTACAACTCCACACTATAAATACATCATCTTCTGTTATTTTAACATTATCAGTTTTATCAGTGTGTTCATTTGTATATTTCATTACTTCTTTTTTACATAATTTTTCAAAATCATTATTCTTCATCGTTTTTCACTCTCCTTATTTATTAAATTCCTTAATGCTTCATATAATCCTGTACTGGCAAGTCCACTCATTAAGCCTGTTAGAATTATTTCTGGGCTTATTTTATGGATGTTTGATAAAATAGCTATCAATGCTCCTAAAATACCTGCAATTGTTGGAATATACTTGTTTATTTTATTTGATGGTATTACATTTTTAATCATGTAACCAACACATAAGCAAATTCCTAAAATAACAATATCTACATAATTTACTATTTCATTTAAATTCATATTTTTACCTTCTTTCTATTTCAATCCTATTTTTGCAAAAACAAATGCAATTAAGCCACCAAGCAAAGCTGATAAGATGTATCCCACAATTTGGTCTAATCGTTTACTTGGTTTATCTTTTATTTCTTTAATATCCGATTTAATATCTTTGACATCTTTATCAATAACATCAACTTTATCATTAGTTTTTGTCAAAGCTATATAAACATCAGATAGTTCTTCTAATTTCTTGTCATGGTCATCCAACCTCTTCGTATTGGATTTACTACGTTGTTCGATTTCTTTCATTAGTTCTATATCTTCTCGTTTCATTGTTCTACACCTCTTAAAACTTAACAATTGATAAGTATGTACTATCATTTGAATTTCTAATAGTTGGACTGCCGGCTACTGAAGAATAATCTATAGCAATACTTATTGTATCTCCTGCACTCAACTTCTTAGGTATTGAAGCAATACTACACTGTGTATAATCAGCATTAAATATTCTATCTAATTTAGAAGCAATATTATTTCCTGAAATTCTAATATGCCCCCATATGTAGCCATCTCCAGCCGTTCCATCAACGAAAATAGCAGCACTTATCAAAGCTGTACAATCTTTAAGCACTTTGATTGTATGTTCATTTTCGTTTAGTTCAAAGAAATCACCTTCAGATTCGGCAGTATCTATAAGCATCGCTTGTGACCCATTGGCTATTGGCTGTCTTTTTGACAAATGTGCAACAATATAGTTATTTTTTTTTAATTCCTCATATCTCGAAATTTTAGGATTAATCGACTCATTATTTATATTTTTTAATTCATCATTACTTATATAAGTACAATTTAATAATAATTCTCTGATAATATTCATATCATCAGCTATAATTTTATTAATCCTTGGAATTTCTGGTTTTTCTTGAATGTTTTCTTTTTTTTCATAAAGATTTGGCAAATTAGTTGAAGTACTCATTAAATCACCTCCATTTTTTGATTTATTGTATAATGCTTATCAATCGCTAAATTTGATAAATCAATCGTTTGATAAACTATTGTTTTATCGTTAGAAATCAATTCTAATCTGTCTAAATAATCATCTACGTATATCACTAAAACAATATTAGCTGACGTATCTGTTTTATTTTGATACTCATATAAAATCTCTTTTGTTTTTCCATTTGCATAGTATAAAATTGCTTTCTCGTATAACTTACTTTTATCATAAGAACCAATCGTATTCACAGCTTTATTTAAGTAAGAACTAGCTGTTATATTCAATTTATTATTTGCTTGATTTTTGTCTATTATTTGTATAGCGTTAATAAAATTTAAAATCACGGTTTCATAAATGTTTTTTTGCAAGATATCATTGTTATCTATCAATTTTAAATTTGTTTGTGATAATAAGCTTCTACTTGTTATATTGATATTGTTCAAATACGTGTTAGGTATTTCTACACTCGAAATTGTTATATTATCATTTATAGATAAATTGTGTATATTTCTTGCGAAAACAATGTCCTCTTCCGAATATAGCTCTACTGAATTAGGAATTAGAGAATTTTCATTAATATAAGGTAATCCATTGTAGTTAAATTTATTGTATACTTCTACAACAGTTCCAAAATACCAATAATAACTTCCCAAAATTGTTGAAAACATTCTGCCATTTAATAAATTAAAAGTTTTACTAACATAAAAATATCTATATTCCATGAAATACGGTTTTTGTTTACTTACTAAAATAGGATTCCAAATATCTTCTTCCAATCTTTGAAAATAATAATCTGCAGTATTATTATTTAAATTGACATTAGTACAATAATTTATGTATAACTCATTGTCTAAACATTCTAAAAATATACTATCTCTAAATTGAGACCAATTACCAGTTCCTAGCTCAAATTTTTTTATTAATTTTAGATAATTATTAGAATTATTATATTTATATAAAGCTAAATGTCTAATTTCATTTTCACTGCCCCACCTTTCATTATTTACAACGAAATAAAATTCATTTTTATTAATAAATACACATTGATTATTCATAGCAACACTATCTACATAAACTGCATATCCTGACATTATTGTTTTTACTGAAAAATTATTATTATAATCTTTTGTCCACAAATTTAATGTCACATCTTTATAATTATGTGTTAACATAATTTCCCAATAAGCTTGGTCCTCGCTATTAAATTCGCAATAAGAGCCTCCATAGAGCCAATTTGTATTATCATCATTAGTTATTGACCATTCATTGTTAGATCCTACATTTATTTTGAAATCTATTACTGCTACTCCATCATAATGAATAGTACCTTTATCAACGTATCTCAATCCTATCATTAAATAATGAGCCGAATTAGGATTTTTATAAATTTTTATACATCTAAAGTTCTTATAATTGGCATTAAAAATATAACTTTGCCTTAAATCTATTATGTAATCATTTTTCAATTCACTCTTTATTGTAATATTATTTAACATAATAAATCTTTTTTCATACTTTTCATTAGTCGAGCGACTGATATTATCACTATAACCTGCACAATCTATAGCTACAAAAGTACCATCTTCAATTTGCAACATATTTTGAATTGGTCTTAGTTTAGTTCCACTTTGATATTCATATACTGTTTTTACTGGATTAAAATTTTTATCTAATAGTATAATAATACCTCTTGAATTTTTTTCTGTTGTTCCAGTTTTTTCTATAAATTCTCCATATAGTACAAGTAAATCATTAGTATTAGATTGGATAAGACCATTAAAATGAAATTCTTTGTATTCTGGTAAATATTCTAGCCACATTTTTTTAGCAATTTCTTTGATTTTACGAAACGATTCTTTATTTGTTCCTTTTTCATTGTTTAAATTTCCAGTTAAATAATCTAATAATTCTTTTTTATAATCATCTGTCATTATTACCTCCTATAAAATAGATTCTAAAACTGTCTCTAGACCAAGATTATCATCTATATTTATTTCTTCTATTTTCAAATTGCTAAATAGTATATTTGTAGTATCTTCTAAATCTATATTTCTTGAAATGTATTCTCCTTGTGAGATGTTCCCATTTGCTTTTCTTCTTTGATTATCAAAGAAATTTATACTTGTTTCAGCATTATAATTACTGGTTAATTTGAATGTGTAGAAAACATATTGCTGAATACCGCTGCTACATATTTCTATAGTTTTGGACCTCACCATGTAATCTCTTTTTAAAATTTCAATGGGTGCATCAAAGTATACTTGCTGTCCTATAAAAAACAAATTTTTATTAGTTGAAGATATAGTAATAGTAAAATCAGGCTCTCCTTTGAATCTTATACAACTCTTAGCTATGGAGTTTAGCTGATTTGAATATAAAACATCATTTCTATCCTCATATCTGGAAATAACACCACTAATACCTAGTTGTTCACTTATTCTATTTATTTCTAAATTGTTATAAGCTATCTCCCTTCCTGGAACTATAGCAATATATTCTATGATTATAGATGTTCCATAAGCATAAATCTTATCTGCTGTAATTTTGGATTCTCCTACAGAATAGTAAAAATCAGCTAAAAATCCTAAATCCTTTTCATTGTTAGTTGCAAACGTTTTAAATTCATCATTTATTTTTATCGACTTTATCATTCCTATATTTTTTTCAGTAAAAAATTCATTATTATAACCATCTGATATTTTTTGTTCTATACTAACAATGTTAGAGTAAACTTGCTTCGATTTTATTATCTGCTTATTTCTATAATCTGAAGTTGAATAACTAACAGATATATCATCTTGTATATTATTTTCTTCAAAATATTTTTTTGTATATTTTATATCTTGAGCTTTTGGTAATAATTCAGGGTCGTAAAAATCTATTGCTATATTATTTTCATCTATTCTTCGTGTATACCAAACAGAACCTGTTATTTCAGAAATATATTGATAAACATCATAAGCTGATTTATCTAAAGTTGAGTAAACCTCTATTATTTCATTAGAATCCTTTAAATTAATATTACCGACTACAAAACCATATTTAGAAATAGCATTTGTAGTCATCCTAATAGCCTCTTCTATTGTTTTATTACTAATAACAAAATCCAAAGTTTCTCCTTCGCTTAAAAATGTTTTATAACCCAAAACTTGCAAATTAGCTGTCTTTGGGTATCTAGGATTCAAAGTTATATTTCCTGTGTTTTTAACTACTCCGGCAAAAAGTAATTCACCTCTCATGTCAAAAGCTACTTTGCCTAAATTAATAACTTTTATCTCATTTAATTTATAATATACAATTGTAGGGTTCTCACCTATCCATTTTTTAAATGCTGCTCCAGTATTTTCTGTTAAGCGTGATTTTTTGATTGCAAAGTAAAAATGTCCTTTATCAAACATAATATATTCGTAATCTGCAGATGGTGTATTAGGTAATCTTGTAATAAATTTATCACTTATTCCAGCGTAAGCCTCTAACACATTATTTGGAATTAGTTGTGTTGTTCTAAATCTAGTGCATTCAAAGCTAGAATCTAAAGAACTAAGTTGATAATTCCTAGAATCATCCATAATTATTTTTTCGACTTTTTTTACGAGAGTTACATTTCCAGTATCGTCTATCTGCAACTCATCTTTAACATCATCGATTGAAGCTAGCTCATAGTATTCATCTGCATTACTTCCTTCAAACAAATGAATTTTTCCTATCTCATACGGCAATGTATTGCTAAATGTCTTTATTGCTACAAATGGCTTTGTAGTAGTAAAAACTATATTATTTTTGCCATTTCTTTGGAAAGTTACTGGCATGCTTGGAAAACTGTTATCATCACTTTCAAACACTCTAAGATTACAAGGATTTGTTGTACACAATGTATATGTTCCTAAAGGTAATTCAATATAATATGTAAAAGATCCACTTCTGTTATCAACCTTAATACAAGTAACATTTTCATCTTCATCTATAGTATAATAATCACTATTTTTTTCAACATAATCCCTAACATCCATAAAGTTTTTCTTTGACATATCTATAGTTAGTTCTTCTTCTTTATGTTCCACAAAAGATTTATCTTCTTCGCTATTTAGACAAATAAAAGGCTTTATTGTACCATCATCAAAATAATTTTTATAGTCATTAAAAGAATTTATAGTTAATTGTGAATTTGGTGTTACACCTATAGAAACACTTAAGTAATAGTCATTATCTCTTAATTTAAGTGATTCGTTATCACCAATTGTACCTATACTTCTTATGAAATTCTTATTTCTATCGTAAGTTCGAAAAATGAAAGTAACATCTCTATTAGAAAATGTATTGACGTAGTAAGAACTGTTCGAATTAACTTTTATTAAATCTTTTAATCTTATTCTTGTAACATTATTTTGCTTATTACCATTTGCAGCATAATGCCCAGATTCCCAACAATCAAAATCAGTTAGGCATATATTCTTATTAGTATGTTTTATTTTAAACCACTCTCCAAAAGAAACATAATCTTCGGCGTAGTTTCCTTCATTCAACATGTACCAATAATCGTTTTTTAAATCGACATTAGTTAATGAATTTGCATGATTTCTGTATGCTATTACTACTTTTCCTGTATCGTCTGTAGTTAGTGTTCTATTTTCATTTGGACTAACACTATTTTTTCCTGTCGTTGGAGACTCACCATATCTGTAAAAAAACAGATTAGCGGTTGCACTATTTGCACGTGGCAAATTAGAACTCATTGTATATGTCGTATTAGCTTTTAAAGTAATATTTATATATTTTAATGAAGCTGTGAAATTTCCAAATAATTTTGTATCAAACAAATTTAGTATTCCTTTTATTGTTTTTATTTCTTGTGGATTATCTATGCTGGGTTCTTTATTTTGTATACTTTTTCCATAAATCGGCTGTAATAATTTGTCGAAAAAGACTTTATCGTAGTCGTATATACTGCATTTTGAATAATCTTTAGGTATATAAAACTTTGAAACATAATCTTTATCTTTTTCCCACGAAAGCGGATAACAATTATTAAGAATAGTTGAAGAAACAGTAAGCATTTCTTCTGTAATCTTAATTTTATTACTACACACTATTTCTTCATTTTCTATAAAAAATCTAATCACATTTTAACCTCCTAGACCGAAATTGTAATCATTTTTAGAACCACCTGCAAAATTCTTTTGTGTTTGTACCATTTGTCCTAACGGGTCTTGTTCAAATGAGTTATTAACAATGACATTTATATTTGGATTATATGAATTTGAAGCACTAGCTAACATTGTTGGACTTAAATTTACTAAGTCATCAAAAGTAGCTTGAACATCACCTTTCATATCTTCCATCCCTTGCTCCAAACCTAAAATGTTCATTTTACCAATCCAAGCAAATTCTTTCGATGGCGAATGGATTCCAAATATACCTTTTATTGCTTTTAAGACTGCAGTTCCTAAACCTTTTATTTTATTTAATAGCCATTGCTGTGCATTGCCTATTCCGTTCCATAATCCTTTTATAAGCATAGTTCCAACATCACGTAGTGAATTTACGCTTCCGTCTTTGATACCATTAACAATAGTTCCTACTATTTTAGGAATATTTTTTAACAAATGAGGTATTCCCTCGATTAATCCTTTTGCTAACCCTTTTATCAAGGTTGTTCCAGCAGACAATAATTTGCTCATTGTGAAAAAATTCATTATAGCCGTAATTATAGTTGGAAGATTCTTTAAAATATCAGGAATAGAGTTTATCAATCCCTTGATTAAACCTAAAATTAGCTTTGCACCCATAAGTAGAAATTTATCGAAGTTTTGATTAAATACCTCTAGTAAGCCAATGATACCTTGTACAATTTTTGGAATTAATGTCGGTAACTGTTGAACTAAAGTATCGCCAACTTGTAAAAGTCCATCTATTAAGTTTTGAGCTATTGTTGGCAGTTGAGGTAATAATTGTTCAACCACAGAGACAAGTCCTAAAATCATAGTATTTAAAATAATAGGAAGCATTTGAGTAAATCCATTTGTAAGTGAAACTATCATATTGGAAATCCCTGTTGTTATTGCTGGAAGATTGTTTGATATCCCTTGTACTAATGAATTAACTACACTGACACCTAGATTAATAAATTCAGGGAGTTTAGTAGAAATAGAAGTAATTCCTTTAGCTAGTTGGGTTCCTAACTCTTCAACAAACCCCTTTATACCACCAGTGCTAAATGCATTTGACAATGATGTAACTGAACTATTTATTCCTTTGACAGCTTCTTTTGCTGGAACTTCTAATTTATCACTAAATGCTAATCCCAAAGATTCAACGTTTGATTTTAGTAATGTTATTTGTCCTTTTAAGTTATTATTCATAGTATCAGCCATACTTTGAGCTGTCCCATCGCAATTTGCTATAGAATTTTTTAATTTGTTAAAGTCTGCATCTCCTGAATTTGCAATAGCTAAAAAGCCGCTTAAAGCTTCCTGTCCAGCTATTGTTTTGGCGTAGTTGGACTGTTCCTCAGCCGATAAATCTTTGAATTTATTTCTTAAGTCAGACATCACACTACCAAAGTCTCTCATTGTTCCATCACTGTTGATGACAGTAATGCCTAACTCTTCCATGGCATCTCTTGCTCCAGCTGTATTAGTAGCTAGTCTAGACATAATACTTCTTAATGAAGTTCCTGCTTGAGTGCCTTTTATTCCTGCGTTTGCCATTAATCCTATTGCTAATGCTGTGTCTTCTGCTGTATATCCTAAAGTGCCAGCAATTGACGCAGCATACTTAAATGTTTCTCCCATCATGGAAACATTAGTATTTGCGTTAGAACTTGCAGTTGCTAATATATCTGCAAAATGAGTAGATTCTGAAGCCTTCATTCCAAACGCAGTCAACGCATCTGTCACAATATCTGATGTTGTAGCTAAATCTTCACCGCTAGCAGCAGCTAGATTCATAATACCAGCTAAGCCTTCCGTCATATCAGCCGTTTTCCAACCTGCCATAGCCATATATTTTAAAGCTTCAGCAGATTCCGTAGCACTAAATTTTGTTGTTGCACCCATTTCTTTAGCTTTATCTTTTAATTTTTCTAAATCTTTTCCTGTGGCTCCAGAAATAGCTGATACTTCACTCATACCAGCTTCAAAGTCAGCTCCAACTTTTAATGCATATCCACCTGCTGCAACTAAAGCAGAAGACGCTATAGATACTGCTTTTGACACAACTTTAAATGAACTTGTTATTCCTTTTGAAACAGCTTTCATTTGATTGTTTAAATTAGTAGCATCACCTTTAAAATCAAAAGTTACTGTTCCACCTTTTGCCATATAAGTACCTCCTTTCTAAAAAAAATAAAAGGATAATCGTGTTATTCGATTACCCTAATTGAGCTTCTTTTATTCAGTTATAAGTTTTCCTCTTCCGATTAGAATTATTTCTAGAGAGTAGCTTCCTTCATCTTCTACTGCCCCACCTAAATCAGAAAATTTCAATACTGCTTCAACTTGATATTTTTTGTAAGTTAATACTCCTTCTTCAATATCATCAAGCAATTCAAATTGAATTAATTGATTATTAAATTGAGCAATTTCTCCAGTTTCGATTAATGTGTGAATATTTTTTAAAACTGATTTCACAGCTTTATTGTTCATATCGATTTTAACTGTAGTCTTTAAATTTACGCTTACGCCTGTTAAAATTGCTCTCTTAATAGCGTCACATGCTACATACCAATCCTTTTGTTCAAAATCAGAACCTAAAGCGATTTCTGATAATGTACACATTGGAGTGAATGTTGGACTAGCAGTAGTACCAGTATTTAAAGCTAAATTTCTAATTAACTCTCTATTATTAATGTAGAATTGTAAATCATTCATTTTCTTCCTCCTCATAAAATTTATTTATTATACATTTCAAAACCACCGAATAGCCTACTCGTTTAATATCTAAGTATTCTACTGTTTCTGGATTTGAAAATTGTTTAAAGATAAGTTGCCAATGTTCTTTTCCTATTTTTATTTTTTCGCTTTTACCTATCAATCTTCCTAATTTATTAGACATTTCTTTTAGTTCTCGAATAGAATCTCCAAATATCACAATTTGCATATAGTTAAACAGAGGTTCAATATCTGAATTAAACACGGTCTTTTCACCTGCTTGTTCTTGAACAGTTATGCACTTAATTCTTAAATTAGATGTTTTATATTCGCCTAAAATTTTATAGTCTTTAATAATAGTTCTAAGGTATTCAATCAATACTTCATTCTTTTCCATATTTCCTCCTAAATTTTATTTTGTGAAATACTAGAATTAATAATTGTTTCGTGCTGTTCATTCCATGTTCTATCGAACCATTCAGAATGAGTATTAGCTGTACTCCAATTAGTAGTAGCGTCATTCATATGATAAGGATATACTGCGTAATCAGTATTTGATTTTATGTGATATCCTAAATTAGAACTCTTCTTAACATTATAGTCTTTTGTAGTTTTTCTTAAGGTACCACCATTTACTTCAGTAGACATAGGAATTGTCGGAATAGATTTATCTAATGTCTGGCTAGCTATTGCATACAGAATTTTATCAGGTGCTTTTTGCAATGCTACCTTAGTAGTTTCATTCCATTTAAAATTAGCACTAACACTAAAACTATTTGACATAAGCTATTTTATTTTCTGTTCTTCCAAATAACCAAGCATCTTCTAATTTTAAAATAGTATATTTTTTATTATTAAAAATTACCTGGTCTCCTTCTAAGACATCTATTCTTCTGTCTACTTGAAAAAAGCCTGTGGCTTCTGGATAACTAGAAATGCCAAATTTAATAGCATCTTCCATTTTATATGGAACTATCTTAATAGTTTTTTCCGCATAGTTTTCATCATCGTATATCTCATTATTATCATCTCTGTTAAATTGTCTAAGCATAGCTCTTTTACCATTTGCTAACATCATATTAACCACCAAAACTTATAGACAAATCCATATTAGAGTTAATAGGATTTCCTCTATATAAATAATTAATTTGAGAACAAGATAGATAATATAATGCTTTTTTTGAGATAACACTATCTAATTTGGCTTCCATTCCATCAACTTTAAATTCATCAGTATCCAAAAATGGTATATCGTGAACTAATAAAAATCTTAATTGTTCCATTGACGCATCTTTTATTGGTTGAGGGACTGTATTCTCATTCCAAGAATCGTCCCTATATCTCAAACCAATTTGAGAGAATATCATTAAACAAGCGTCTTTTATATTCGAATTTGTAATACTAAACATACTACATTCATCAGCATATTCTTCTAAGAATTCTTCTTTAGTAAAGAATTTCATATTCTCTCACTTCCTTTTATTAAGCTACTTCTTCAGTAGCTAATTTAATAATAGCTTCTGGTCTTACAACTTCAGCACCAAATAAGATATTACCTTCTAATACCCAATATCCTGGGAATCCTGGGAAGTTTCCATTGTATTGTGCCATTGCTGAGAAGAACATATCTCCTACTGCAGCAATACTGTGACCGAAGAAACCATTTACTCCTGTTGGAACTACACCTGAGTTAATTTCAAATGTATCTACTCCATAAGCAGCTGCTACAACACCTCTATCAACTGCTTCAACACCAGTTCTTGTTTCATATTTGATAATAGAAGTTAATGCAGAAACATATTTAGCATATTCTGTAGAGATTAATCCTAATTGATATTCATCATAAATATCTCTATCGAATAAAATTGACTTTAGTCTGTTAACTAATTCTATATATTCTTCTTTCGTTGTTGGTGCCCATTTGATAACTTGTCCTACAGAATAAGCTTGAGAACCGTCACTCTTACCTGTAATAGCAGAATCTAATTTCTTATAACCATATTCGTCAATAGCTTTAGCAATTTGACTATCTTTCTTATCCATTTGACCTTGAATAATATTTTCAAGTGATGTTGTTGTCATAATTGGACTAATTCTAAATGAATAATCTAGAGCTAAATCTGTTAGTTTAACCATAACAGAGTTATATCCTGCTAAAGAGTTATTTAAAGCACTCTTAATCTCTACTCCCTCTCTTTGGTTTAATGGAGTATCCATTTGCTTAGCAACTTCAATAACAGGTGTTCCTGTACTTCTTGCAACTTCCATAAAAGCTGGATTTAAGAAGTTCATAAATGTTGACCTGTAAAGTAAGTTAGCGTATGTTCTTCTCATTACTCCTTGTAAATCTAAATTTAAATCTGAAAAATTCATATAATATCATTCCTTTCTTTTTAATTTTTCTTTATTTTTAAATCTGATAATGATGTATTTCTATCAACTTTAACTGGCTCTTTTTTAGAATCACCACCACCATTTAGAAATCCATTATCATAATCTTTTTGTTGAGGATTGTTTTGCTCAACTTTAAAATAAGTATCTTTAAATCTTGTAGCAATACTCTCTATTGCTTTAGAATCGTCTTTTTCATCAGCATAAAGAGAATTTCTTAATTTTGACACTTCTTCAAAACTATCTTTTTTAAAACCTCTAGACATCATTTCTAATTCTAGATTCTTTGTTCTGATAGTCTCATTAGCAGTATTTAAATCCTTAATAGCTGTATCATAGCTACTTTGTAAGTCTGTATAATCTTTTGACTCTTTTGGATTCCATTTTGCTTTTTCATCGTTAATACCTGCCGTAATCTTTGCAGATAAATCATCCGAACTTGTGTAGCCCTCTCTTAAATCTTTTGTTAATTTTTCAATATCGATATCATCATTTGTAATTTGCAAATCTTTGTTTTTTAAGTACTTTGTAAAATCCATGTTTTCCTCCTTAATTAATTAGGAAAAAAGTGCTTATAAGCTTTCTAGGACTTACATCAGATAACTGAAAGCCTAGTTCTTAATTTTTTTATTTGTTTTTTCGTTAAATCAATTTTTGACTGATTATTAAGTTCTTTGTAGATTTTTAAATCAGTATTCTTTTTAGCAATCTCTCTTTTAATTGCTTTTTGTTTTTGGTCTATTTTATATTTTTCTTCCCATTCTTTAGAATCAAATCTATCAATTTGTATTTGAGAATTATCCCAAAATATTACTGAGATGTGTTTGCAGTTAGGATGTCCCATTCCGTTCGAATAAGCTTCATCAAGACTTGGATATCTCTTATCTTTTCCACTTAAAGAATAAATTCTTCCTTGCCATTCCATGCATTTTGGACAGCTAAGATTGTGGGCTGGAATATAGATCAAATCCATGCCTAAATAATTAGCATCAAACATTGTTCTATTTATTGCTGTTCTAAGAAGATTAGTATTAAACAACATAGAGCTATAATCTGCAACATTATGATAAGAGTGAACTAGACCTTCCTTTGTATAATAAGGAATCGAGGCTTGATAACTATCATATTTATCAACAAAATTACTTAAATATGATTCTTTATCATTAATCTCCTTTATTGTTGATAATCTACCTTCGTAATATTTTTGTATTACTTTTTTATACTGGTCAAATACCTCGTCAAATTTATCTTTACCGAACATTTTTAGATAATCTTTGGTTTTAGTTTCTAAGTTAACTTTATTTAATTCATCGATTATTTTCTCTAATTCTTGTTTTTGACTATTCATAAATCGATAATCTAAATCATTCCATATTTTTGAAAATTCTTTTAAAAACGTCGTCGTATCTAAACCTTTATTTAAACTTTGAAAAAACAATTTCTTAGTTTTGAGCATTTTCTTAAAATATTCATTTTTTAATTGTTCGACAGAATCTTCTATGAATAAATCAGCTCTCATACTTCACCAAATTTAATATTTAAATCATCTACTTCATCATTTAACTCTTTTACATACTCATTTACCTCTTTTTCATCTACTCCCTCATCTATTAATTTGTTTAAAATAGGAAGTACTATTTTTGCTCTTGTTGATTTGGGTATTGAACTAACAGTTTGAATGCTTTTGATGACTTGTATTTTTTTCATATCATCAAATTTCTCATTTGAACCATAGTTCCACTCTAGAGATTGAGGTAATTCGTTTTTTGGCTGCCCAATTATCGTGTTTTGAGCTTTTATTATATTTTCTATTAATGAATTTATTTGTGGCTCTATTTGTGTCTTTATAGCCTCTATAGTCATGTCAGAACTATTCTTGTTTAAATCAATGTTGTCTTTATTTTGATATGCATCTTTCTCGTATCCGAATGTAACAGGACTTAATCCAGCCATTTGAATAATTTGATAATCAACGAACTTAAATGATTCAATATATTTATCACTTCTAATCTCACCTTGGAGATATTCAAATACAGTATGATTTTTATCACCTGGTAGCAATGTAAAATAATCTTGTAAGTCTCCTACTGTTAATTGAGAAACGTTATAATTGGTTGTTGGTACCCAATTAGTAACAATATCATTACTTTGAAAATGTTGAGTTGTTGCTATTTTGGTTTTAGTTTTTCTAATTTCACTAAATAGAGTATTTATAATCTCCATTTCTTCTAAAAGCAATCGTTTGCTATCTTTAAAGAAATCTTCGCCAATATCAATATTTATTAACACTCTATAATTCAATAAGTCTTTATCAGGATAATTTGTATCGAATAATTGGTTAAATCTTTCTATTGAAATAGATTTTTCTTTGTTATTTTCACATTGATAAGCTTTAAATTCTATTAAACTTTGATTATTTAATATTTTTATCTTTCGTTTTAAAAGATAAGTTTCTTTTTTATTTATCGGCGAATCATATTCTTGAACTATTGTAGCTTCTTTAACTTTGTCGAAGACTTGTACTAAGTTATGTATATCGCTCTTTTTAAAACATTCTAAATAAATTTGGTCCTCATATTTATGAATATAAATAAATGATTCAATTTGATATACTGCTAAGCTTAAAGCCTCTTTTAAAGTAGGCATTAGCCACCCTATATTTAAGCCTTCAGTTTGAGTTACTAAATCACTTCCAAATATTTGATTTTGAATATATGTGGATATTTTCTTTGCACTTGGAGCCACTATATAATCTTCATCAGAAGAAATGTTTTCTTTTCCATTTGTTATACCATTTTGAATGATTTTAGCTTTTATTTGAATAAAAGGAGGAGCTAATATATTCTTAGAACTTCTAACTCTATAATTCATCTATACCTACCCCCTCATAAACAATACAATTAATGTGTATCTCTCGCTTGTCTTCGTCCAAAAATAAAGCCTTGCTAGGAATTAATATAACCTGCGTATCATTTGTCTTAAAAATGTGTTTTTTATGGATTCTGCAAATATAAGGTTTGTTTAATATGTCGCTGATTTCGTTAAATTTTTCTATTTTTTTAGTACATACTAATTGACTTAAGAAATATATCTTTATTTTCCATTTTCTTTTTTCTTGAAAATAATCTAATATCTTTTGAGTAAAAGACGTTATTGTATTTGCCATTTGTTTTAATATTTCTATCATCTTATATCCTCCAATCAAACGAAAAAGCATACAAACCTAGTAAAGGTCTATATGCTTCTTCGTGTTTCTAAACACACTTTTTTCGCACTTTTTTCAATTATTCTGATGCAATATGATTGCTTTTTTTGATTACATAAACATTGTAATATACTATTTTTTAAAATTCACAACAATTTTATTTTTTATTTTTATAGCTCTTAATATGAATATATTTATCACGATAAACATCAAAAACTTCAATCATCCCACACTTTCGACAGGCTAGCTCTACTTTTATAGGAACTTCAACATTAATGCCACTAATATTTTTTAGATTATCAAAAAAAGTTTCAGTATCTATCTTGCCTAAAAATCTTCTGCTACTTTTACATCTTATTTGCATTATTTCCTCCTATAAAGTTGGTGCTTTATTTAGTTCAATCCATAACAATAATAAATATCTTCTAGCATCTACGCTATGGTCCATTTCTTTTACATAACAATCAACACCTGTTTTTATTGCTTTTATTTTGTCATAACGATATGACTCTACTTCAGTTAAAGCTTCATCTCTTTCACATCTCTCAGTAGATAAATCATCATGAATAAAATAAATACTATCTTCTTCTAACTCGTACATATATTCCTTGTCATAAAGAGATTGCATATGCTCTACACCTTCTTTAACAGAGCCTGGATATTTATCTACTGGTTCATTAGCGATATTGTCAGCATCGAGTCTATTAATAAAGTGTTTGGCTTCACTATCAACTACTAAGTTGATAATAGGCACTCTTGGATATTTACTCTTTAAATATAGCAAGAACAATCTAAGTTGTTTGCTAAAAAACTCTGTTGTTGGATTTGTTCCTTGCTTTTGAGAATCGTGAAAATATGTTTCTAGTCTTACTAAAATCCATTTTTGCTTTAATTCATGAAAACATAAAGCAATTGGAACAAATGTCGTGGCATTAGTAGAACCATAGTCTACACCTAAGCCAATTTCTTTGAACAATAGATATCGAAATTCTTCTCTTTTTATCTTGTTAATCTTAGTAAATACTCTCCCTTCTGCCACTACCCACTTATTATAAACTTTTTGGTCTCTTAATGTTTTAGTAGCGAACATATTAAGAATATCTCTCATTTTATCTTCTGTGTCTATTTTAGGATTATCATAAGGAAAGAACTCTAAATATCTGCCTTTTAAATTATCCAAATATTTCACTTTATATGGATGATTCTCATTCCCCTCCACATTAAATGAATTTATTCTTTTTAAATATGGATGCCCAGCATAACTTATTTGTCTACCTGGCAATTGATCGTATATTTCTTGTAGTGTATTTTGAGAATATATTCTAGCTGATTCATCAACCCATTCAAAGATGAGACCTCCTCCAAGAATCTGATTGAACGATAACGCATTATTAAATGGAAAGAAATAGAATGTTATATTATAAATTTGAAGATATTTTTCTGTTTGTCCCCAAACAAAACTGTAATCTCCATTACCTTTTACCTCTTTTTTCTTAAATCCCATTTTATTTAAGAAATCTATTATTACGTCTGCAATATTTCTCTTAATAGCATTTGCATTCCAACCGATTATAGCACCTTGGAATCTTTCATTAGGAGCATATTTATATAGCTCTTGAGCATATAATAATACTCCTAGCGAAATCGAAAAGGTTTTACCACTTTGAGTAGAACCTAAAACTTCAATATTATCTTCATTCTTGCTTGTTATCAGTTGAATTAGTTTGTTCTGCTTTTTTGACAGTTTTAGACTTAATTCCATTCTTTTTTATTCCTTTATATAAGCCTTTTACACATTTATCAGATTCAATATCCATAATAATTACATCTTTTTTAGATATAATCTTGCCTCCAGAATCTTTAACTAAAAATCTATCTTCATCTAGTTTTATTAGTTCCATTTTATACACCTCTTTCTTTTTTTGTAAGCACTATGTCAATGATATACAGGTACTTAGATATCTAATAAATCAGAATCTAATAGCATATAATATTTAGCCTTGCCTTTATATGTACACTTGGCTCAACATCGTCATATTGAAACTAATATTATATGCATATATCATCAACATACTGCCTACAAGCATAGACAGTATTTTATAGTAAAAAAGGGGAAAGGAGAATTCGGACTTACATGTTAAACAACAATGCCGACTAACTATTTCAAATCTTTTAATAAGAATGATTCTCCTGTTCTGGACCACATCCCAATTCCATCAGCTAATTCTTCATAGTATTCACCATTTTTAGCTTGTTTTATTTTTTTATTATGAACTGTAGTGTTCTTTTTTGTTCCTAATGTTGAAACTTTTTCTTCTTCAATTTCATTACTGACAGTTTTATTACTGTTATCTAGTACTCTTATTTCATCATTTTTATTCTTTTTATTTTCTTTTTTAGACTTAGTGTTTTGTTCTTCTAACTTTTCTTTTTTATCTTCAATGTCTTGAGACTTGTTTTCTTTTTCTGCTATTAACTCTATTAATTGTTCTTCTGTTATTTCTTCTGTTACAACTAACTTTAACTCTTCTGCCTTTTTTAATAATTCTTCCATTAATCATTACCTTCTTTCATTATTTCTTTTAAATTAGTATTATCTACAATATTTAAATTTATTGTAGGTAATTCACTCCTATCTTGATTATCTTTTTCTAATAATCCTACATATTTAGCCAACATTTCTAAAGCTTTCATCTTATCATGAGTTTTAAGACTTATTCCGAATTTCGTCTCTTCAATACTAGATATTGCTTTTTTCTTATCATCATCCAAATCTGATGTATCTTTTAGCTTAACTGAGCCATCTTTAATTTCAGCATAATCAGTGCCATTAGCGAATGCTATAGCTTTATATTCTGCTAGTATATCCTCAGCTTTAATTTCAGCTCTTTTAGCTGCTTTTTCAACCAATTCCATATACCTAGCTTTAACCTCGGTATTTCTAAACAATTTAGATGCTCTGTTGTCTATTGATTTTGCCTTCCAATTAACACAACCATAGGCTTTTTTATACGCCTTCCTTTGTGTCATGCCTTTTGCTAAATATGTAACATATTTTTCTTGTTTTGGTGTAAGCATTTTATACACCTCTATTCACTAAATATTTATTATGTCAATGTATTTGTTATTTATATCATCAACAAGTGAGTTTGCTTCTTCTTTGTTATTAAAGATTTGACTTGCTCCTATTGCATTAGATACTCTCCACATATAATTAACTTTTATCGTTTTTTGAATAATGTGATTTTTATTTTTAGGATCAGTGCAAGGAACTTTTTCGTCAAATGTATCAAAAGTCATACTTTTGTCTACTTCTTGATTAAATTTCATTACAGTCAATCTTTCTTTGTCTACTTTTAAAAATTCACATTTACATAATAGACCTGCGATAGGGAATATATTTATATTACCTTCACTATCTTTGTATTCTACTAATTTTTCATTTTTTATACTTACATTATCATAAAACTTTTTTAGCTCCATTTTTCTTTAATTCCTCCTTCAAATTAGAATCTAGCTCTTCACTAGATATAAATATTTGTGGTATTTTATATACCTCTTTTTGCTTAGACCAAAAAGTTCTCATTTCTTTATCTTTAATCTCAGCAATATTAATTACTCTTGATTTGATTCTGTTGAAAAGAGGCTCATTTTCGGGGATATTACTTATCTTTCTATTAAATTCGTTAATTCCTAAATTAAGAAATTCCTTATAAGATATATCTTTATATCTTGAACACCAAAATGAGTAACAATTTTCTAAATCATCATCGTAAGCTAGACATAATACTGTTTTATTTCGATTATTTTTATTATTTACTGGGAAAAGTTGTTTTTTTGCTATTTATTATCTCTTTTAATTCATTACCAAAGCGATAAGCCTCTGTCCCACTTTCGTTAGTAAATCCTAAATGAAGTAATATTTCTTCTAGCGACATATTAAATAATGTATTGTAGATATTTGAGGCTATTTCGATAGCTTCATCTTCTATGAAACCTCTTTCAATATCTCTATAATTACTTTCATCATAAGTTACTTTTCCGTTACGCTCTGTTTTATCAATTAAATCATTCTTTGTTATTCCTTCTTCTTTCATCCACTTAATCATTTTTAAACGAGCATTAGCATTTACAGATTGTATCTTTCTTGCTAAAGCAACATTCTTCTTAAAAAGCAATTCATTACCATTTACTAAACTTATTACTTTGTAACTATCTTCATCAACTTGTTCAATTTTAAATATCTTTTTTTCTTCCATTTTAGCCCTCCATTATGATAATTTTAAAATAAAAAAAAGGAAGTTTCACAACATTTTCCTTTCTTTTAATATTCTTTTATTCAACTTAGAAAGCCAATTGCTACAATTTTTACAGTAACAAGATTTTCTAGTGTGTTTTTTATCTCTCCAGTAAAATTCTTCAACCGATTTATACCCACCACAAAGCGAACATTTTCTTTTCATAGCACTCCTTTCAAGTGCGAAAAAAAGTGTATTTATTTTATTATTTATCTTCTCCTATCTTCATACAACAGTATATAAATACTACTAAAGTTATTATTAATATTATTCCTATTAATTTATTTATCATTATTTTTTCCTACTTTTAATTTTTATAATTTGAATAATCATATGTATTATTATTGCAGTAATTATTATCATTATTGGAAATATAAAATCTTTAAATATTAAATACTTTACTACATCATTCATTTTTTTAATTACCTACCTTATAACTCATTTGTTCAAATTGTTCTTTTGTTACTATTGATTTAATATTTTTTGCTGGTATCATAACTTGTTTCCAATTTTCATCGCCATTTTTTTCACAATAACAATGCAAATCATTTTCATCATATCGTGTACCAGTGATGCGTGTCACTTCCATACCATTAACATAATCTCCTACTTCTATTAGATCAATAATATCAAAATTTGGTTCTCCAATAATATCTTCTTTAGATAATGAACCTAAATCAATGCATCCATCTCCATCTTGCTTTTTTAACTTGAAATAATATTTCCATTTTGTTTTATGATTATCAATTTTATAAATTTGTTTTATTCCATTTCTAGTTCTAACATACATTCCCACTTCTATATATTCAATACCTGCCATTATTTCACCTCATCATCGAATACATTTCCTATTACTTCTAAGTCGTTAGTATGTTCTAATATTAATAAATCACCATATTCGAATGTTACTTTCATGTTTTCTATTATTAAGTCATTCCCATCTGGTTTACCTGTGATTCCATTAACAATATCATGTTCGAATATTTTCACGCCATTTTTATCTTTTAGATCTGTGTATTGAGATATTGTTTCTGGTATTACTTCAATAAAATCTAAATCTTTAATTATATATTCATAATCAGTATCAACACTATAAACATTAGTTTCGTATTGTACTATATAATACTTATTTTCACATTTTATATAAACAAGATTTCCATAATGCCATTTATTGCTTATTTTACTTTTCCCTTTAAAAAGTATTTCTCTATTCATCTAACCGCCCTAACTCTTTCACTTGCTTATTTATGGCTTTTAATTCTTCTTTAGTTATTCCATCTTCAGTATCTTCTGAACTCTCAACTAAAATATTGAAAATTTTATGTTTTTTATCAAATGTTATTAGTTTTGTTGTTCCCCATTCTATTGCATCTTCATTGAATTCTCTATAAATATTTTCATACTTATATTCAAGTATGTTTTTACTATCTGTAATTAGTTCGAATCCTAATTCTTCAAACATTTTTTTTGCACTCATTAATCATTAAACTCCTTATCTATTAAATCTTTTAACTTTATATAATTTTCAACCTGTTTCTTTAGTCCTTCTTCTGACAATTTTTTATTGCATTGTGCATGGAATATTTCATCATCTTTTGTTATCATTACATGATTATTTTCAGCTTGCGAAACTATATATCCTTTGTATTTAATTTTTTTCATTATTTATCACTACTTATTGCTTTATCTATTATTTGTAAAATATTATCAGCACAAAAATCTTCTCTAAGATATATAATATTTCCATAATAATCTTCTCCCAGTGTTGCTTCATCTGATTTTATATATTGTCTTATTTCATTTAGTGCTTGTTTTAAATTATCATTTTTCTTTAATTCATAATCACTTTCTAACACATGAAAGTCAATATTATTTTTGTCTAAAAACTCAATTAATTTTTTTAATTTATTTTCTTCAACTTTATGAAGTTTTATAATTGAACTTATTTTTTTATTCATTGTTATCTCCCTCCAAAACATATTGTCTTATAAATCTATTTGCATATTGTGGATGAATCATGCTTCTTAGAACTGTGCGATTTATTCCATTTGATTTAACTTGATAATTGCATATTTTTTTCTCAACGAATTGTAATGGTTCAAAAATAAAGTTATTTTTAGGTTTACAATTTATAAACCAATATTGTGTTGGTTTTTCATAATAATCTCCGTTTTTAGTTCTGTCATTGTCTAGTATTGTATAAGGAATAGCCCAATATTTTACCAAATAGTGAGTTGTACTATAAGGATTTTCTATTATAAGTGGTATTTCTTTTCTAATACATACAATAGAAAGCTTAGTTATTAAATTATATAAATGTGATAACTCTTTGTGGAGTTCTAAATCCTTTTGAAGTTTCTGTTCTAATGTTTTATTTCTGTACTGGTATGATGTACCTCTAAAATGCATTTGAATTTGATCTTCAAATCTAACGCATGGAAAAAAAGCTAATATTGTATCTTTATTACTATTAAAATTATCAAATATACTAGGAAGTTTTTCATAAGCTTTTTCAATTTCGTTATATAAATCCATAACATAATCAGTTTCTTTAAAATCATTTAAGATGTCATAATCATACGCCTCATATCCTAACTTTTTAAATTCTTTTTTAAATGTTCCACTTTGTTCGAAAAAACAGTGAAATTTTTTACTCATACTTACTTCTCCCAGGGATTGACGTAATATCTCATACAATTATTATTGATGTACCATTCGAAATTTGTTGTACTGTTACAAATTTCTTTTATGTATAAATTTTTGATAGATATTCCTAGCATCCAACCAATCCCAAATCCAATCATACCAACCCCTGTGTACATTAATATGAATCCTAATTTTTTCATCTTCTTCTAGCAACCTCTTCTACTTCTAATTCAGTACATAAAATATACTTCTTGTCATCTTCTTCAAGAATGATTTTCTTATTGTATTCTAGAATCTTGTTATAGCTTTCTTTGTTAATTATTATTTTTTCAGGCATTTTGCCTTCTTGCTTTATGTAACCTTCGAACATACTAAACATTATTGCCAGTAACCTTTCTACCTCTATATCTCTTATCTTTGCTAAATATATTTTTGTTCCTTTATATTTCTTTTCTTCTTTATCTTTTAAATTAAACATTTTATCCTCCTACTATAAATAATTTCTTCCATATCTCTTAATAAAATCGTCTATTGTTTTGTCGTAATATTCTAACCAAGTCTTCTCTCCTATCTTCTTTAGATATAAGTCAAATTCTCTATTAAAATGAACTCCTTTGCTACTTGCATTGTGCATTTCTGGTCTTAAGAATACTATTAAGCCATCATCAATGCTTTTTTGCCTATTTCTAGCTCCAAAGAACACCTCATGTCTATGACAATATATTGATGTTCTTTTAGTACTGTAGTAAGGTTTTTTAGGCATTATACAGAACTCTTCTTTATTCATTTCTATACCTCTTTTTGAAAACTATTTCTTAAATCTTCTTTTCCTTGTCTCCAAAATACTCTTGAATCTTCGTGAATTGTCATAAGTATTCTATATTTGTGATACGCCCATTTTTCAAATAGTGTTCTACTAACATCCATCAACACACAATACTTAGCACTATAGAGCATTATTTCATTCCATCTATCAGCCAAAATCACGCATTGTATTGCTAAATCAAACTCTAATTCAATATCTTCAGGACATAACTGCTTATATGATTCTATTATTTCGTTGTATTGTTCTATATCTTCTTTTAATTCTTCTAACACAAGCTAAGAACCTCTCTTTCCCACTTACTTAAAAAGTCATCTTGTTCTTTTGTAGTATATTGATTATTTTTCATTCATTTTGACACATTTGATTGCTAATTTATACTCTGGAAAATTATTAATAATTTTTCTTGCTCTCTTAGTTGTAAATACTATTGCTTCATCAATATTTTCAGTAATTTCAAATCCTGTATACTCATGTATTCCTAGGCAATTATCATATTCAAAAACATTTGAAACATATTTATCACCACATTTTAAAATTGCATTAGCTTTTTTACTTGTATAAATCATTATTTATTCTCCAATCTGATAAATTCTTTATAAGCTTCGATACAATTATTTATTCCTCTGTCTTCTTCGGTAACAATAGTGCCTTTTGGACTTCTAAGAAATATAAATCTTCCTGTCCTAGCCCAAAAACTCATAACTGGCTTTAAGGATGTTTTTTCATTAACATAAGCAAGTAGATTAATATGTCCTATTTCTTTTTTCTTTACTACATGAGGTATGTTATTTTTTCTTAATAACTCACAAGCATATTCACATCTTTTAATTGCTTCTTTTTCATTTACTGTTAATTCCATTATTCTCTTACCTCCAATTCAAAAATTACATATAATTCATCTTTCATAGTTAAGACGTTTCTACGAACTTTATTTTCTATAATGTTAGACTTTAGCAATAATTCTGGAACTATCATTAATTTTTTACTTAAATCGTCAATAAAATTTTCATAACAGTTTAAAGAATCGATTGTATTTTTTAATTTATTTTTTAGGTTTTCATATTCACTTAATGAAATATTCACTCTGTCTTTTGTTTGTTCTGATAAAAGTAAATATTCCTGTTCAATGTCGTTTTTTCTTTTTAATTCGTTTATTAATGATGTATTATCATTCTTATTTATAATATATGTATCTCTTAAAATTCCCATTTATTTCTCCTTATGTTCGTGCATCCAACAGTACACACTATTTAATCCCATATTTTCAAGCAACCAATTAGTCGCATATTCTTTGCTTAAATGAGTTTTTTTTACTCTGCTTTCATAAATATTGTTATAAGCTCTGCTATGTAATTCCTCATCGTTTTCGTAATTGCCTTCAATTAAATAGACATCATATTCTAAGGCTTTTATGCCTTCTAAAGTGTTAGTGTCTGTGGCATAAATAAGTTTTTCATCGTTCATAAATAATCTATAGCCACATTGTGGTACATCATGATATAGCTTAATTGGTATCAAACTAAATTTTTCGTAATTGTATCTTGCACATATGTCATAAACATGAATATTTCTTTTACTTACTCCACAATTAATTAGTTCCTGAACTAGCCACTTACAGCAGCCGAATTTTAATGTGGGTCTATTACTAGCTAATTTTCTTATAGCTGCTTTATTAAAGTGATCGCCATGAATATGAGTTAATAAGACTAATTCTAACTTATAAACATAGGAAGAAAGCTTCTTATAGCTAACTCCCATGTCTAAAGCTATAATGTCATTTACTATTGTGCAATTACCATCAGAACCCGTATTAATAATCTTATAAGTCATTTATATCAACTTGCTTTATATGCTCTTCTTGAACTTCTGCTTCTGGAATATCATCTTGTTGCACTATTTTATCTTCTTCTTTTAATTCAGGCAGGTCTACATTCATTTCTTCAGCTTCATACATTCCACCTAAATCTTCAACAAATGCTTCTCTTAAAGCTCTAACTTTTGCGACTTTTTCTATCATCGTTGCTGGTTGTTTGCTCCAGTTAGAATTAGGTTCTCCGTTTCCTTTTCTTTGAATTGCTTCTTCTAAAGAAACACTTGATTCTATTGAATTATCCCAGTCTTTTCTAAATACTTCTGCCCAACCACCAACTAAGATCTCGTTAGGAAGTTTAAATGTTCCTGTTCTTTTTATTTCTTCGCCATTTTCATTAATAACATATATTCCTGATTTCATACCGTTGTATTTCGCATTAAGAACTGCTCTTTTTAAAATTGCATCTTTTCCTACTACAATACTGGCAGGATTATTATTTGAATACTTGATTAAATAAGCCTCTCTTAAAAACGGATTTAAGCCTCTAACCTTACACAATTCAGTAAACATTTTAAATTCTGGCATTGTTATTTGGGCATTCGTGCCAACAATATAATCCTGTACTATTTTTGGTGTTAATTTTATTTGTTGTCCATCCACCTCATAGACAACTGCTAAATTATTTTTTTGTAATTCCTCTTTATTATTCATAATGTTCATCTACCTTTCTTAATTGCCTGCATTTACCTTTTCCGTTTTTAATTACTTCTACTATTCTTCTTAAATCTTGCTCATCATCTGTTATATACTCAAATGCAATTAATAGTAATTCTTTTTGTTGTCCATTTTCTTGTTCATCTTTGTGGTCCACTACTTTAGGAGCTGATAAACTTTCAATCTTGTTTAACATAGCTTCATCAGTTAACTCTTGCTCTTTCTTAGCTTCTTTCTCTTGTTGTACTCTTTCTAACTCTGCATGACGATTATTAACATCAGTTATGGCCTTAGATACATTTAAATATTTCTTGTATTCAATCATAATTTCATCAATGTATTGTTGACTATTAATTAAATTAATGTCATCTACAATCTTGTCTATAAACGTTGATATAGTATCCTTCGTTTTCTTAGCTAAAGCTCCTTTTTCTGTTGCTAGTCCCAAAGTTATTTTTAAATTTAAATTTTCAAAATTAACAAAGTCTATTTTCCTGCTTAATGCATATTCATTAAAATATTTTTCGCACTTTTCTTTTATTTCCTCTTTTTGAGCATTTTCTATAAATGCTATCTTGTCATCTAATGTTGTTATTGCATTTGTGATTTTATCCATGATTTCATCTTTATATTTTTCCTCTATTGCCTCATAAGGTTTAAGTATAATATTTTTTATTTCTTTTCTTTTATTTTCAAGTACTGTTTTAGTATTATTAATTAATGTCCTTCTTTTCTTTACATCTTGTTTATTTTCTTCTGTACATTCAATATCTTCTATGCCTACAAGTTTTTTATCTAAATATTTTCCGATTTTTTCCAAATCTTCATAAACTTTTGGCAGCTGTTCAACTTTTAAAATCTCGTTTATATTTATTTCTTCTACAACTTCTGCTTCTTTTATTTCTTCCATTTTCTTTTCTCCTTTGCTAATTTTTTATTTTTTAGATAATCACACCATTCTTTAAATCCTGTAATAAAGGGTATTAAATTACGACCATCAGCCCAACCACAAAACCCTATCCAACCATCTTCGTTAAAAGTTATTGCTTCTCTATCATTAAAGTAAGTTCCCTTTACTCTTATTTCGGCAAATTTTATCTTTTCATCTTTTAAAACTATGTTTCGATTTTTTCCTCTTAACTTAGGTTCATTTATCATCAACATACAGCTATCTGCTTGTTCAATTTTTCTATTTAATATTTGAATAAGTTTGTATATTTCATTCATACCAATGTCATCATAAGTGAGATTACATTTTTTAAAATAATCTCTTGCTAATTCTCTTTGGCTCATCCTAATTCTCCTTTAAAATATATTTCCATTTATAACTACCACTTGTTTTTCTTTTTCCATTGCAGCAGTCAGCAACATGGGTTATTCCGTAATATTGTTCTGCAGAACGTCCACTTTTCCAAATATTTATAACTTCATCATCTAAACTTAATTGTATTACTTGTTTTGAAGTACCTTTATTCAAACCTAGTCTGCACGCTTCTTTATTGTTATAGGAATAGGAACACCACTCTAAGTTTGATAAATTATAATTCTTCTTGTTTCCATCAATATGATTTACGCATGGTAAGTTATAATCATTTGCTAAAAAAGCCTCAGCTAAAAGTCTATGTAACATTTCATTCTTAGCTATACCATTTTTGCACAAATGAACACGTGGATATCCTTCGTTTTTAGGAATAAAGATTTTTAAATTCTTCTCTTTTAATATCTGATTTCTATCTCTTCTTTTTCTTTCTAAAGATTTGACATTCCCTAAATTGCTAATTTTGTATAACCCTTCATATCCTTTAACATCTTTCCAAATCTCTATTTGGGACATACTACTTACTCCTTTTTGGACTGGTCTCTAATAATCTCTCATTTTCTTTTCTTAGTTTCATATTATCTTGTTTTAGATATCTTATAAGCTCGTCTTTTGCCATAATAACTTCATCCTTTGCTTGTATAATGTTCTCTTCTTGAAGTTCTTTAGTATTTTTCTTCTGTCTTAATTTTTCTAGCATAGAGCCTCCTTCAAATCTTTTAAAATTGTTTTTGATAGTTCTATCATCTCTAAAGATTTATACTGTTCACTGTCGTATAAAAGTCCTTCTAGTTCTTCCACGGCCTTTTCATAATTTTCAATTTGTTTTTCTAACTTTAAATAATCTTCAAACGGTACTTTAACCTTTCTTTCCTCATAATCTTCATATCCTGGATAATAGCTATCTAAATCTTTTGTACTCATAAAGTTAAACCTCTCATTCCTACCATAAAGTCGATTTTAAATTTATCTTTTTCATTTCTGTATGGAACACCTTTGTAAGAATCAAGATAATAAGTGTATCCATCAAGTAAAAATTCACTCGGTTCTATGTTTTCTAAGATAATCCCTTTATCTGTAGTGGAATAAATTAGCTTTATTGGTCCATAAACTTTTTTGAATAATTCATCTGTAGGCAATTCTATTTCATGTTTTCCAACCTCATTTTCATATAAATAATTATTCATAATCTCAAAACATAAACATTTGAATGCTCTCGGGCAATAAATTCTCAATGCTCTATATTTTTTAATAAAATCGTTTTCATCTATAAATTTTGTTGTTTTGCTATTTTTTAATCCATAAGCTCCAAAGCTCATATTGACCTCCTAATATTTCTTATATTTTTCATAAACTTTTTGAAATTTTATTTCGTCTAAGTTTTCTAAATCTTGATATTCAACTTTCATCCCTTTTTCTTTCATGATTCTTAATAAATAATTTATTGAACTACATCTATCAAAGTGTTTATTATCATATTCACTCAATGGCATTTCTTGACTACATAAATTACAACATATTAAATAATCATTACATTTAGCTTTTGTTTTTTCCTCAGGTGTCTTTAAGAATTTTGTTATGTAATGTAATTTTGGTATTTGATCGTGTTGTTCTCCCCTTAAATGTTGGTCCAACTTAGCATATACATCTTCAATGTCATACGGTTTCAATCTATCTTGCCATTCTTTAACTACATAATCTTCCATTGAGAAAGTTTGATAGTAAGCTTTAATCTTTTTCATAAAGTTTATAACTTCAAGCTTTTGCATTTTCTAAAGCCTCTCTTTCATCTTCGATTCGTGCTTGTTCTTCTAATTCTCTAAGCTTATCTCTTGAAGTTTTAAAACTCTTTTGTGGTATTCTTTTATATTCTTCTTTTGACTTTCTATGTTGCTCTTCTCTAGCTTGAGCTTGCTGTACTGTTTTAATGTTGTTTTTTTCGTACTCATAAAGTATTTTTGAAATATACTTGAGATTATAAATACCTCCTAAAACTGCTTGCTTTATTGCATATCTTGTTAAGTCATTATCAGCCCATGTTTTAATTTCTTCATATTCAATTGGAGCTAATGTTCTTCCAAAATTTTTTTCTATAAATTCAAAAATGTTTTTTTCTATGTTGTTATTGTTGTATATATTATTAGTATTTATTTCTTTAGTACTTTGTATATTAGTATTTAATTGTGTTTGATTTTCCAACGTAGGTTTTTCCAACGTAAGATTTTCTAACTTTGGGTTTTCTAACATAGGTGTTATTGTATTTTTTTCATATAGAATATATTCAGTTGATGTAAGTTTTCCTAAAGCATCTCTTTTTCTATTTCTAACTAAATACTTATTTTCTTCAAGTTCTTGTAAGGCAGTTCTAATAGTAGTTCTGCCATCTTTTAATAAATTAGCTAATCCTTCTATTGTGTAATCCCAATTTTCAGGTAAACTAAGCATTATAGTCATTAAACCTATAGTTTTTAAGCTTAAATTTTTATCTCTTAAATAACTGTTGTTTACGACAGTATAATCTTTACATTTTTTTACTCTAATAACTGCCACTTAAAACCTCAAATTTTCAATAACTGCTATTAAAACCATTAATCCAATAAATACTGTAGAGCTACCTAAAATCATCAATATTCCATTTATGATTTTTTCTTTAGTTTCTTTTCTTTTATATTTTTGAAAATGTTCTCTCATTCTTATTGAATTGTTCTTTATTATTTCATTCATTTTTTGATTTTCAATTAAATCTAATTTTGTATACATTTTCTTCCCTCTTTTCTTTAATTTCTCTTGTATTTAAAGAAAATTGGTGCTATAATATAAGCGAATTTCTTTTATACAAGTGATTCATTTTTTAAAGAGAATTTTCAGACTTGGTAGGTTCGATATTCTCTTTTTTTTCTGTGTATTCATAATAGTCCTCGGTAAGTTTGATTCCTGTAAATTCTTCAAACTTCTTAGGGCTTATATAATACGTGTAATTTCCTCCTGGATTTAGTACAGCTGTTCCAAATGGTAATGCCTTTTGTTGCAATCCCAACCTAACGAATTGTGCTGATACTTTCTTTCCGTGAGGATTTGCTTTATTTTTTGTTGACATTAGTCTTGCTGTTTCTTCTACTCCTAAATTCAATTTATTACCTCCTTTATCACATTTATAATGTGATTTTAATTTAAAAAAATATTAATATTAAAATCTTTAAATGCTTTTTTGAATTTTTGTATCGTTTCTATACTAGGTTTTGTTTGATTATATTCTAATTTTTCGTACATTGACTTGGATATTCCAATTACATCAGCCATTTCTTGTTGAGTCTTTTTCTTTTTAATTCTAAAATCTTTCAATGTCATTTATTCTTTTTCCTCCTCTCTGTTATTAATTTATCACATCTAAAATGTGATGTCAATATATAAAATCATTTTTTATGTGTTCTATTTGAAATTCACATTTTAAATGTTAATATGAAGAAAAGGAATTGATTATATGTTTAATTACAATAAGATGAGAAATTTAAGAAAAAATAATAATTTATTGCAAAGTGATTTAGCTGATAAATTAAATGTTTCTACTTCTACTATTGGAATGTGGGAGCAAGGTAGAAACAAACCTGATGATGAATCAATTACAAAAATGGCTCAAATATTTAATGTTTCTACAGATTACTTATTAGATAATGAAGTAAGTCAAGAGTTCAAAGAACAATCAAAAGAAAATCAAGAATTATTAAGAGCTGTTGCTGAGGGATTAACAGATCCTTTAACTAAGGCATTATATAGTAAAGCTAGTGAGTTAAAAAATGATCGTGATAAAAAGTTGGTTCTAAATGTTATTCAAAGCTTTATGGATGACGTGGATAATAATGAATAATATTTATAATAAAAAAGAATAAATAAGGAGGCTTGATATATGTGCTTATATCTCTTTTGAGAGGAGAAATTACGCAAGACGAATACTTACATTACAATAGTATAGAATTAAGATTCGAAAGGCTACCTAGATATGTATATGGATTTATTTATAAATATAAAGACAAAGTTCTAATAGCAATCAATAAAAGTCTTTCAGAAGCAAAAAAGAAAAAAACTATCCTTCACGAGTTTGCACATTTTGAATTAAAGCATTTGGATAGTTTTTTATTTGAATTTAAAATAGAAAATTTAGAAGATGAAGCGGACAAACATGTAGATTTTTTAATAAATAATTTAAAGGAGTAATTATGAGAAAAAGATATTTATTGTTGTTAATTGGTATAATTTTATTACCTATAAGTACTTTTGCAACATCAGGAAGATTGCTAGCGTCAAGTATAACCAGTTGTAATGGACAAAACTATGGAAAACATGGAGATGGTCATTGGCACAGAGCTGTAAAAGAAGGAAATTATTGGTATGCAGATGGTGAGCCTTTGAGTGGAAATCCGTGTGCAAATAATTCTTATACTCCACCTGCTGCATCTTATAATTCAAATAGTCAAAGTAACTATAGTAACAATAGCAATACACAAAATAGCAATAATAACTACACTAATGCAATAGAAGAGCCTGTTGTTGTAAAAAGTTCTGACACTTCATTAAGGGAAATAAAGATAGAAGGAAACAGTATTGATTTAGATAATTTAAAATATGAGACTGATAAAGGCAGCATTAATATTGAAGTTATTGCCAATGATGAAAAAACTACTTTAACCTATGATAAAAATGTAAATCTAAGTAACGGCGGTAACAAAATAGTTATTTCAGCTGTTGCTGAAAATGGAGATAAAAAAGAATACGAAATAAATATAAATAAGATAGTCAAAAGTAGTAATAAAGAGTTTAAAATATTTTATAAAGATGAAGAATTAAAGATAAATTCTTTTGATAAAACAATAGAAGAATTTAGTGTTGAGTATGGCACTGAAAACATGAAATTCACTTATTCTACTACTGACAAAAATGCAAAGATTAAAATTACTGGCAACAAAAATCTAAAAGTCGGAAGCAATAATATTAAGGTTAAGGTAATAGCAGAGGATGGCTCGAGCGAAACTTATACTTTAAAAGTTAATCGATTCGGAAAAATAGCAACAGTTTTAATAAATGTATTAGCTGTTATTGTAATGATTTTTATCTTTGTTTGCCCTATTTGGTTATTAGTTAAATTTATTAAAAAGATAAAGAAAAAGATATAACGGAGAAGATATATGAAAATAGGAATGAGAACTCCAAGTTTAAAAAAATCTTTTAAAGCTAGAACAACAGGAAAATTAAAAAGACAAATGAAGAAAGCTGTTAATCCATTTTATGGCAAAAAAGGTACAGGATTAATTACTAATCCTAAAAAGTCTATTTATAACAAAATTTACAAGAAAACAACATTTAGTATATTTGATTTATTTAAGTAAAGAGCAATGCTCTTTTTTGTTAGGAGGTATAGGTATGAGAGCACCAAGACATTATGGAAGCGTAGAATTAATATGTTCTAAGACGGATAAAACTAAAAGAAGAAAGCCTTATCGAGTAAGAGTGGTCACAGGATGGAATTTTAATTTTGAATCATTGTCTGCTAAACCTGTTAGAAAAACTATTGGTTATGCTGAAACTCGCAAACAAGGAAAATGCATGTTAGATGACTATCATAATAATTTATATAATCTTGATTTAAATAATGTATCAGTTAATTACTTATTTGGTATTTGGTATGAATATAAACAAAAGAAAGTCAAAGAGCATAAGAGATATTTATCTTTGTTCACACACTACGAAGAAATTGAAAAACTTCCATTTAATTCTATCACAACGGCCGATTTGCAAAGAATAATCGATGAAAGAATACCTGACACAACTGGAGATTATCAAAAAAGAGTTATTAATCTTTATCATCAACTTTATGAATACGCTAAAGCTAATAATATCAAAGTAGGTGCCGACGTTTCTTTATTAGTAATAACTAAGAAAAAAGAAACAAAATCATCTTTACACAAACCATTTAGTGACGAAGAAATAACAACACTACGGAATAATAGGAATAAAGTCGTTGATTTAATACTTATTTGTATATACACTGGAATAAGACCTGGAGAAATGTTTGTTATCAGTGAGGTACACGAAGACTATTTTATAACTGGTTCTAAAACAGAAGCAGGAAAAAATCGCGTTATTCCACTTCATAACAAAATTAAAGATATTTTTCATGAAGCGTATAATAATGGATATTTCAATTCTTATTCTAATGAAGATAGTTGGTATCAAATGTTCAAACGTGACATTAATCCTCTAAGTAGTTACACTCCTTATGACACTCGTCATACATTTGCAACTTTAGCTAAAAGATTTAAAATGGACGAGCATGCTAGAAAACTAATCATGGGACATCATATAGAAGATTTAACAGATAGAGTTTATACACATAAGTTAATTGAAGAATTAATTGAAGAAGTTAACAAGATAGATATTTAATATATCTATTTTTTTGTGTGGGGTAATTGTGGGGTACATAAAAAATAATTAATTTAAATTGATTTGAAACAACAAAAAAAGTGTTATTTTTTAACACTTTTAAATTTTAAGTGGTGCCCAGGAAGGGATTCGAACCCTTAACATTTCCGTCGGAGGGAAATATTTTATCCAATTAAACTACCTAGACAAATAAAGAAGCTAGGCTTCTTCTTCCTCTTCACACTTTGTTCCGAATTTCTTAGCTAGAGTTAACCATTCATCTACTTTTGCTTTTCCATTTTTTATAATATTATCTTCTTCTCCTTCTATTTTTAGGAGCTTATTAATATCTATTTTCTCATAATTAATAGTAATGTCACTTGTAACTGAGTCTTCAGTTCTTTCTACTTTAGCATCATAATATTCTAGGCCATCATAATTAGCATGAATCTTTTTATATGCTTCTTCATAAGTATCAAGATTCGATGATGTATTTGAAATTACTTTTTCCATTGAATGTAGAATGTTTAAATCTTCTCCATTATAATATAAATCGTATTTTAATTCTACATCGATTCCTGTTCCAGCTGATGCTTCTCTGCTACAGTGCATAACTTGCATTTTACTGGTATTAACTTTTTCTCCATTACTGACAACTTTTTCTTCATCATTACATCCAGTTAATAGAACAAGGCTTAATACTAATATTACTAATAAACTACTTTTTTTCATTTTCATTCTCCTCTATATATTTTAATATCTTCTTTTGATTTTTTAGTACAGCTTCTAAATCATCGTGAAGAGATTCAAGAATTAATTCACTCTTTAAATCAGTGCGATAGTCATTTTGATTTCGCAAACTGTCTTTTTCAGCCTGACGGTTTTGGCTCATCATAATTATAGGTGCTTGAAGAGCAGCTATACAAGATAGCAAAAGGTTTAATAAAATGAATGGATATTCATCTATTCTTTTGCCTTCTTTTAACAGTACTGTATTTAAAACTATCCAAAAAATCAAGAAAGCACTAAAACCTAAGATAAAGCCCCAAGAACCAGCTATTTCACTAACTTTATCTGCAACCTTATCTCCAAATGTCATTTTTGCCTCTTCCTGTTTATCAACATCAATACTTATTGGTTGATCAATTAATAAATCTAACAATTCCTCTTCATCTTTAGCATCCATAGAATTGTTTTTTAAAAGCATTTGTACTATTTCTTTTTTTGTTTTTCTCTTTTCCATTTATCTTCACCATTAAAATTATAACATAATTATTTAGTTACTACTACTTTTTATTTTTGTTGGTGGTTTAGGAATCTTTTCTTTTAAATGATTTAAAGCTGCTAATTCAATCTCACTTATTTCTCTTTCTGACAAGTTTAATTTTAGTGATACTTCTTCTTTTGAATACTGTTTTTGATAAAGAAGAATGAGAACTTTCTGTTCTATTTGAGTAAGAGTTAGTAGTATTTCTAGAAGTCTTTCTCCAATATATTCGGTATCAACTTCTGTTTTTTTCGTTTGAAAGTCCATTCTTGTAGTTTTTGTATCATCATGAATTTTAGTATCTAAGCTAATAGTTTTTTGATGTTCAAAATAATTAAGTATCAATCTTAATAGTTCTCCTTTTACTAAATTGTTCATATAGTTTACTATTTGACCTGTATTATTACTATTTGTTCTTTCAATGAATTCATACATCGTAAGAAACATTTGACTTTCTAATTCTTCGCAGATATTTTTATCCTTGAAAAGTGTATATTTATTTATTAAATTATATAAAATGCTTTTACAAGGTAAATAGCAATTTTCTATTATTAGATTTCTGGTATCAGATAAACCACATTTATAATAACCAATTAATTCAGACAAATCCATAGTATTATTTGGCGATTTAGTTATTACCTCTTCTATATCTTTTTCTTCCATTGTTAATATATTATTTTTCTTTCTTCCAAAATACCAAATAAAATTCAAAGCTTCTTTAGGGAGAAAGTTGTGATTCATTAATAAATTTAGAGAGTCCTTTGAAATAGATAATTTTATAGCTATTTCTTCTACTTCTTTTGGAGTTGCTGTTTCTAGTTTTTTAAATAACTTTTTTCTAGTTTTTATTTGACATTTATAAATACATTTTTCTACTACTTCATCAGATAAATTGTAAGTATCTGCAATTGGCATATTTTTTAAATAACTAATAAAATCTTTATAAGAGATATCTATACTTTTTAGATAGTCAACTAGACGTTCTCCTTTATAAAAATATTTTTCTTTATATATGTGATTTGTTTCATAGTAGATAATAGCTTTAATTGCAGCGTCATAATTAGAAATATTTGACTGCTTTGCTTTTATAGTTCGGATATAACTTTTTACTGTCGAGTAGACATAATTATTTTTTTTGCAATATTCTCTTAAGCTTAGTCCAGATATTTTATATCTACTTTGTGGTTTGATAGGAGGCTTCTCGAAATAAGCAGCTATTACTTTTTCTGCATCTTTTTCAGTTAAGTCTTTTACTCTTCTGTAAATTATACCATAGTCATAGTTATTTTCTTCACAATATTTTTTTAGTGATATTCCAGAGTAAGTAAATCTACATCTTTTATCTTCGTATTCTTCTATAGCAATTGAAACAGCTTCTGCATCTGTTATTTTTTTATGAGATTTTTTTATTTTTCTAATTCTAGATAGAATTGTTTGATAGTTCAATCCGTTTTTCTGACAATATTCTCTGAGACTCTGTTTATTATAATAGTATTGAGTTTTTTTCGTGGTTTTCTTTAGTTCTTGAACTGTTTGATTGACCAGTTCAGTTCTTTCTTCATATTTTGATTTTAATCTATTTAGTATAGACATTGCGGTATTGTAGGAATAATCATTATTTTGGCACCATTCTTTTAATAATATACCTTCATAATAATAATTGTTTTCTTTTTGTAATTCTTTTACTGCTGCCATAACTAAATCTTCAACGGTTTCATACTTTGCTTTATTTTTAGCGATAAAGTTAGCTGCTGTACTATAAGAATACTCATTTTTTAGACACCATTCTTTTAGAGGAATTCCTTCGTAGTAATATTTTACTTTAGCCATAGCCTCACCTCTTTAGCACTGTATATTAACATAAAATAGAAAAAAAATAAATATTCACTACGAATATCTACTTTAATAAAAACTCTTTTATTTTATTTTGGTAATCTTTTGTGATATCTATATCATCATTTTTTAGAAAACCATGAAAAGCAAAAGGAACTTCTACAATATTAGATTTATCATTTAAAAGCTCATTTAATTTTTTTGCTTCTTCTAAAAAGATATCACCATTACCACAAATAATTAATGTCTGTGGGTAAGACGAAAAATCTTTTTTTAGTAAGGCAAAAATATTCTCATCTTTAAGATTCTTTTTATACTTTATTTTTGTGGTGTAATAAGCTGCTACTTTTTTTAATAATTCTTTGTTATTATTCTTTTCTTCTTGAAGAGAAGAAAATTGACTTTTACCAAAATATTCTCCTGATACTAAGGGATAAAAAAGAATCTGCTTTGTAATTTCAATATTGTCTTTAACCATGTTATTAACAATATAGTTAACAGCACTTGTTCCTGTAGAGTCTCCAACTAATGTTATATTTTCTTTTTTTATACCATTATTTAGTAATTCATTATATATATATTTAAAAGTCTCATAAAATTTTGAATACAAATCTAGTAGTTTTAAGTTACTATAATTTTCATAATCAAAAGAGATTACTAGTTGATTATATTCTAGAGCTGCTCTGGCAGAAATATTTGAATACTTACCATGACAATTGGTTATTAAGCCGTCACCATGAATATAAATCATAATATTTTCGATATTAGAAACTTTTTTTGGATAAAATATTCTTAATGGTAACAGTTCTTCGTTTAAAATTATTTTATAATTACTAATATTTTTTTTAGAAATTGTTGGATGAAGTATTTCTTTTATATTTCTATATAAATTGTATTTCAATTCTTGATCAAATTCATTTGCTCTCATAGTATCACCATTTTAATAATAACATAAAAACAATTATTATTAATGGTTAGACTAGGTTATTTTACACTTATTTACCATTATTTTTGCAAATTTTCTTTAATAAGATTTATTATTTCTTCTTTCAATCTTTGATTAGCTTTTTCTAAATCAGCATCTGCTTGAAATGGTTTGCCAATTCTAATAGTTAAATTCTTACTTCTAAATTTATAGTCACCTGTTATAGCATATGGTACTAAAAGGCTGTCTGTTTTCTTAGCCATTGACACAGCACCGAACTTAAATGGAAGTAAAATGTGGTTGTAATATTCCTCTTTTGTTAAGCGATGATTTATTATTAAATCATTTAGAAATTCATCAGCGGTATAGATATTATCTAAAAATTCTTCTTTAGTAATTACTTTATTAAGCATTAGTTCTTCTAAGTAATTTACTTGGGATGTCTTACTTTTCTTTATCTTTTCAAAAAAGTCACTGTATGTAATTGTATCATCAATATATTCGTCATATAGTTCTTTTATTCTTTCTTCTTTCAAACCATTTCTTGTACCTTCTGGGAAAAGTCCTAAAGCCTGATTATTTTCTAGTACTTTTAGGGCTGATGAGGTAGCTTCTTCATCTTTTCTACTTCTGTCTACAGGAATACAGCCAACTGCTTTAAAGAACCAGGCGAATTTACCATCAAAATATTCTTTTTTTGCCATATAGTGTATAGGTCTATTTGTACTTATTATGACATTACATTGGTCCATGATATGAATATGGTTTCCTACTACTAAAATTGATCCTTCTTTTGGAATATTTTCTTTTCCAATAATTTTAGGATTATACCAAAGTTTGTATATTAAACTTAGGACTGGTTTTAACACTTTATAAGCAGTCATTTTCTCATTACTCATTTTTAATTCTCCTCTTTATTATGTTTTATTAAGTTTGAACTAACAATATTCATTAATTTATCATTAGCTTTCTCTAAGTCTTTTGTTGCTTTAAATGGTTTATAAAATTCTATTCTTATGCTTCTTTTAAATAGTTTATACTTACCTGTAATTGTGAATGGTACTAGATAGGAATCTGTTTTATCGGACATTTTTACAGCACCTATTTTAAATGGCATAATAACATCATCTGTTCTATTGATTGTGCCTTCTGGAAATATACCAATAACATTTCCTTTTTCTAAAGTTTGATATCCTAAATTAAGAGCATCTTTATCGTGAATCTTTCTGTTTACAGGAATACAGCCCATGCCTTTGACAATAAATTTTGTTAGACCATGAAATAATTCATCTTTAGCTAGGAAATGGACTTGTCTTTTAGTCACTGCAATTAACATTATAGGATCTAGCCATTTAGTATGATTTCCAGCTAGAATTATCCCGCCTGTTTTAGGAATATTTTCTCTTCCAATTATAGTAGGACGATAAAGTATTTTAAATAGTACCCCTACTGCTGGTCTTACTATTTTATAAAACATTGTGTCCATAATTCACCTCATTGTCTTAAGTCTTATTAGTCTTACTATAACAAAAATATTTAAATTTAACAATATTCAATAGTAACCATTGTTTCACCAGTTGTGACTATTTACTACTTGCAGTTAGTATTTAATTAGTAATATAATAATTATTGTAGAAGGAGTATGATAATATGAAGTTGACACCTGCTAAGTGTCCATCTTGTGGAGCTAACATAGATGTAAATGAAAAATTAGATAAAACAATTTGTCAATATTGTGGTACTACTGTACTGATAGAAGATGCTGTTGAAAGGTATAAAATTGAATTATCTGGCAGTGTTAAAGTAAGTGGTGTTAAAGATGCTGATGATTTCGTTAAAGAAGCTACAAAACACTTAAAGATTAATGAATATAAAGATGCTCTTGAGAGTGCTAGAAAGGCAATAAAAATAGATAACTTCAATATAGAAGCTTTATCCTTAGAATTGCAAGCTTATATTGCGATAGTTAAGCAATGTCATAAGGACAGTTTTAATTTTTTAGATACTGCTATTTACACATCTAGTGATTGGGGTTCAGTTAGAGATGTTAAAAAGATGTATGAAAGACTAGTTAAAGTGGCAGCTGAGGATGATAAGGATATTGAAAAAGTTTTACCTAAAAGAGTTTCAAATCAAATAAAAAAGATGTTTGATGCTTATGATGAGAGTTTGAAGGATTATAATATTTGTAAAGAAATTATTGAGATTATAGATAATTATAAAAAGACATTTAAGTATGATTTACAAAAAAAGGCAGTTGAATCTTATTTGGAGGAAACTTATGGTACTTTTGGTTCTTTCCATCATTGTCGTAAAGTAAGTATTCCAACAGGAGGAAAAAGAAAGTTTAATACACTTGAAGAGTGTCGAGATTATTTGAAAGATAATTATGATGAGTTAAAGCAGTACGTAATTGAAAAGACTAAGACTCAAGTAGCTAAGAAAAAGACAGTTGCGGCTGTTAAGAAAACTTCTAAGAGTGTTTCTTTTGTCTTTCGAAAAACACTTATTTCATTAATCCCAGTTATTATGTTGATTGGTATTATTTGTGTTAGTATAGGCCATTTTAAAGATGGAGGTAGCGCATCAGTTGTAGAACTTGCAATTGTTGGAGCTATGCTATTAGGACTTTGTTTTTGGATATTCAGAATTTGGACATCTGATAATAGATATTAAAAAAGAATAAGTATTCAGTATTTACTTATTCTTTTTCTTTTTTTGATTACCTTTTCTGCTATGATAATATCTTTCATAGGCTTCCTTGTCACCATCTTGGTAGTAACTTATGGCTATTTGGATTTTTGGATTATTCGAATATCTTAATCTAAATAATTCTTTTTCTGTTTCTGTTAACATAAAGTCTTGTAAGAAGCGTACTACTCTATCATCATAAACATTCAAAAACATTTCTATTATTTCTTTACGTGAAAGAATTTTATTAATTTTTATTTTTCTTGTCACATACATTTCATAGTATCCATAGTAATCATCATAAAATTCTAGTGTTTCATCTAAACTAGTTACTTCAGCAATAGCTATTTCATTGTCAATAGATGGAAAGTATCTAAGTGTATCTTCTAATCTTTTACAAAAGTGGTAGCCATTTCCTTCATTCCCAAACATTAATGGTCCACTGACACTATATATACCACCTTCAATGAAATTAGTATTGTATCTATTAGTCATGTTTTTATTAAAAGCTTTATATCCTGTAATGTCTTTTTCGTGTAATTTTGCCATTTTAATTCTCTCTATTTGATGAACTTGTCATTTATTTTTTGAATAAAATTATATTCTTCTTTTCTGATTACCTTGATTGATTTATTAGACATATGTGTTTCAACTTTTAAAACATTATTATAAAATTTATTATCACCATCAATTGTGATTACTAAGTCGCCTTTATTTCTAGTGGGAATTAGTTTTATTACTTTATTAGAAGGAATGATTACAGAGTTTATTAGACTGTGATAATTCTTGTTATTTAGTGGTGCAATTGGAGTTATTTGAAGGGTATCGAAAGTATTATAGACAATACTTCCTCCAAAGCTCAAATTATAAGCAGTTGAACCAAAAGATGTAGCAATTAGAAGTCCATCACCTGTATATTTTTCTAAAAGGACATCATCAACATAGACATCTAAGCCTGTTGTATTTAACTCTTCATCCCTCAAAACAAGTTCATTTAAAGAATAGAAACTCTCCTGTTGAATATTAGTCGTAATGTTTACTTCTTGAACTCCAATTTCTTCATAGATGAATTTTTCTTTTTTTAAATTATCGATAAATTTATTTATTTCATCTAGACCTATTTCTTGAGCAAAGCCTAGCGTGCCAGCATTAACTCCAACATAGTATACATCACTATTGAAATTACTATTTTTAATCATTCTTAAGAAAGAACCGTCTCCCCCAACAGCTATTCCTAGGTCAAAGTCATCTTCAACTATTTCGAATTTCTTCTTTTTTAATGCTTCAGAAATTAACTTAGCAGCTTTTCGTGATTTAATATTGTTATTTACAAATAATTTTACTTTATTAATCTTATTCATGGGCTTTGTATTTAAATAAGGCAGATGGGCGATGTCCTTCTCCTGTTTTCATCTTATTTGTTTTTTCAACTTTATTTGCAATTATTCTACGAAAGGCTGGATCTAAAAGTTTCTTATTTAAGATAACTTCATAGACTTGTTGTAGTTCTCCTAATGTGAAATATTTAGGCATCATATTAAATACAATATCAGTATAATTGATTTTATTTCTGACTCTCTCTAGTCCTGCTAATATTACTAAGTCATGGTCAAAAGCTAAATCCTGATTTTTATTAGTAATAAATTGATAACGATCAGTTGTTTGTTCTTTTAGAACCTTTTTGATACTGAAATTAATTGTTTCGATTCCATTGTCTAAAGTTAAGTCAACTATATTATCTTTTTCTTCATATAAAACGATATCGAACCAAGAAGCGTGTTCTACTTTTTCTGTTAATTTTTCACGATCTATTAATGCAACAAAGGCAGTTGAAACTATACGCATACGAGGATCTCTATTTACTCCATCATATGTATATAGCTGTTCAAGATAAATATCTGAAAGATTTGTTTCTCTCTTTAAGACTCTTTTGGCACATTCTTCTAGAGTCTCAGTTTTAGGATTTAAGAAACCTCCTGGTAAGCACCATTTATCCTTATATGGGTAATCATCTCTTTTTACTAGTAATACACTCATCATTTTGCGGGCGTTCTTACGATAGTTTGTTGTTTCTTGATTAGAAACACTTAAAATTAAAATATCTGAAGTCATAGATAATTGGTCAAACTCATTAGGATTGTATGCTTTTAAGAATTCTTCTTCTGTTTTGTATTCCTTCATTTTATCACCTCTTCTTCTTTTTTGATTATACACTTTAAAGGGACTTTTTTCAACTTAATCGAGTTTTTTACTATCAAATATCCAATCATCTGTTACTAGGGCATCACTATAAATAACTTTGAATGTATCTTTAGTATCTACATCGATTTTCTTTTGTCCTGTTGTATTTATAAAGCAGCAGCTGAAGGCTGGAGCTGTTTTTCCTTTTGCAAAATTACATAGTCTTTTTACAGATACCTTAATTCCATCTTTTTCATAGTAATAGGTACATCCTTTAGTGATTAGGTCATTAGAACTTTTATTGATAAAAGGATGGTCTGCTGGAAAGAATTCATCAGCTATAATAAATTCTTCACCTTCAACTTTTTTTAATTCGGTCAATCTTAGGCGGTCAGCATTTAAATAGGTACATAACTCAATCATTTTATCAACAGCTATCGGACGTTCTTCCTTAGTGTACTCTTTATTAAAGGTAGAATTCACTGAGAACATAAATTTCTTTTTAGCAAGGGATTTTTTCATATTTTCGAAAGATACAATTCCACCTAAGATTTTACCGTTTCTTTCTTCATCATAGTGATGGATTGAAACTTGTAATTCATCTATTAAGCCATTTAACTTAGCTACTTTTTCTTCCGACAATAAAGAACCATTAGTATTTAAAACTATTCTTTCTTTATGTTCTCTAAGTTTTTCTGCAAGAGTAATTACTTCATTAAAATTTAAAAATGGCTCTCCTCCAGTAATAATGACTGTTTTATATTCTTCCTTTCTAATTGCTTCTTGAGCAATCTTTTCAACATCAATATATTTTCCTCGTCTTCCTCCTCTATCTACACAAAAGCTACAGCAACGATTACAAACATTATTTATTTTAATCGATAACATTTTAGTAGCATGCTTACTACATAGATTTTCTTTAAAGGGAATTAATTTTTTCATTCTACGCCTCTTTTCTTATTAACATTTTATTTATAACATATTCTAAAAAAGTATTGTAACTTAGTATAGTTACAAGTATTTTTAATATTTCTTTTTATATTGAATTTGTTCTTCTTTTTCTAATATTTTCATTACCATGTTTTCTATTTCAGATATGACTAATTCTTTATTTTCTTTTCTACTACCTAGAATAGCTTCTATTTCTGTATCATAATGTTCTTTATTCTTTCTATCATAAACACTTACAAAAACAATATTGTCTTTACCAAATGGATTATTTATATCTACTCTATTTAGCTTACCTGTAATTCCTACGCCGTAATCACTGTTAGAAAAAGTACTGATATTTTCACTCATTTCGTGAGCTGTTTCCATACTATAAACACTATATTCATCTATTACATCACTGGATACACCCATTTTAATTTTGTATTCATTTGAATAAGTTACAGCACTAAATTTTAGTATTTCACTAGCACCTTCAATATTGGTAATAGCATTAGCTACTCCACCACCAGTACATGATTCCATAGTACTAATAGTTTTTTTATTTCTGATTAATTTTTCAACAAGTTTTTTCATATTCTCCTCCACCCATATTTACTTTAGACTTTAGCCTAAAGACTAAGTATTTCTTATTCTAGCATATTTATAATTATTTATATAGATTTTCTTTAATAATGTAGTCTATAACATTAGCATCTAAATATTTATTTAGAGAATCATATTCTTTTCTTTTGATGAGTTCTCTAATTTCTGTTGATGATAAATCTATAGGAGGTATTTTAGCTACTTTAATATTTTCTTCGTAGTCTTTATACTTTTTTAAAATTTCATCTAAATTGTCTGTATTTCTTGCAATTACAATAATTTTATAGTTTGAAAGTATATAGTTGCCTCTTTCCCATTCGTCGATATAACTTAGATTATCAGCTCCACAAATAAAGTATATTTCATCATGTGGATAAACATTTTTGAAGTAATCTAGTGTTTCATAAGTGTAGATTACTTTATTTTGTAGTTCATGATTACTGACAGAAAATCTTTTTTCTTTAGCAGTCATTAGCTTTAGCATATCATAGCGTTTACTATTTGGAAGAAGATTATCTTTATATTCATACTTTGTTCCTGTTGGAACGTATATTACCTTATCAAGATAATTCTTTTTTAGCAATTCATGGCCTATATTTTCATGCATATTATGAGGTGGATTAAAGCTACCTCCAAAAATTCCTATTTTCATAGTTATCACCTACTATTTTATTTTCTTTTTAGTTGTTTTTAAAATATCTAACATATAATCTCTTAAATATGGTTTTACTTGTTCTATTAATTCTTCTGGTATACCGTATGTTGCTTCTGCAAGAGATGCAGCTATACAAGCTATAGTATCTGTATCTCCTCCAATTGAAATAGCGTTTCTAACTGTACTTTCAAAATCCTGACTTGCAAAGAAACAGAATAAGGCTTGTGGAACAGAGTTTTCTGTTTTACTTGAAAACTTATAATTATGTCGTAAATCTTCTAAATCGTAATTTAATCTGTAATAGTTTTTTTCAACATATTTTTTTACTTCTTCTTTATTATATCCTGTTCTTAGAAGAAAAATACTTGTGGCAATACATTCTGCTCCTTTTAGTGATTCTGGATGATTGTGAGATGGAATGGTAGCAAGATAGGCGTTTTCTTTTACTTCCTCTAGCGTATTAAAAAGAAAACCTACTGGGCTAATACGCATACAAGAACCATTTCCATAGCTATTGCCTTGATAATTGCCTTGTGCCCAAGCAATATGCCCTTTTCCGAAACGACTTCTTCCATAAATATCTTTTCCTAGTTCTAGTTCCATTAAACTATATTTCCTTAGATATTTCTCATAATCTTGAGTATTATTTTTAATAGCAGCAAATAGGCTATAAGTTAGGATTGAATCGTCTGTACAAGATGATTCTTCAGTAAATAAGGGAGTCTCTGGATTTAGAATTTTGATTCTTTCTTCATATGGTCTAATCTTTCCATTTTTAATATAATTCACTTCTAGTACTTCATAATATGAACCTGCGATATCACCAATAATTGCTCCTAACATAGTATTACCTCCTTGACTTTTTTTCTAATTCTTTTTTCTTCTTGATCTTATCAATAATTTTCTTTTTACCATTCCACAAACCATCAATATCTTCTTTTTTATTAATAGTATTTATTATTAAAGCAATGTATTTAGAACAATCTACTTCTTGATACCATTCTTTATCAGTAATGCTTGTTGGTACATAGCTTAAATTAGTTGAGTATAATTTAGTGAATAATCCCTGATTATAAGCTTCAACAAATTTATCAGTTCCTTCTGTAAATAAGGCAAAGGTTGCGATGAAGAATATTTTATCTACACCTTTTTTTCGAAGACTTTCTGCTACTTCAATGATTGAGCCACCTGATGCTATCATATCATCTACTATTATAACGTCTTTTCCTTTAGGGTCAGCACCCATATACATATGCTCAACTATTGGATTTTTACCATTAACAACTTTAGATAAATCTCGTCTTTTGTAAAAAACACCTACGTCACACCCTAACATATCCGCATAGTATCTTGCTCTTTCCATTGCACCCATATCAGGGCTTATTACTAGTAAATCTTTTATTTCTTCATTATCTATTAATTCTTCTAGAATAGTATGAGTTGGATAAAAATTTTCAAATGGTAATCGTGGTATAGCATTAGAAACGTTTGGATCATGTGCATCAAATGTAATAATATTATTTACCCCTATCGTCTCCAATTCTTGAAGAGCAATGGCACAGTCAAGCGATTCATTTCCTTTACGTTTATGTTGACGTGATTCATATAACAATGGCATTATAACATTTATTTTCGAAGCATGTCCACTAGTTGCAGCTATGCTTCTTTTAATATCTTCAAAATGTTCATCAGGTGACATATAGTGAACTCTTCCATGATAGTTATAACTAATGTCATAGTTTCCAACATCACTCAATATGTATAAGTCTGTATTATTTACACTTTCATTAATTTTAACTTTACCCTCACCATTACTAAATCTATTAGGATTAAAGTCAACTAGATAACTCTTATCGGTTTTATTTAATCTATTTAACTCCTTGTTAATCTTATCGCCTAGCTCTTTGCAGTTAGGCATAACAAGTAATTTTAATTTTCGATTATTCATAAATAATCTCCTTTACTTTTATTTTTTTATATATTGTTTAAATCTTTCTTTTGCTCTATCCATATCAAAGTTCCCATCGAAGTATGGATTCCATGAATAGTAGTTGAAATTTTCACTTAACTTTTCTTCATCCATATTCCTATATAATTTTCCATCTACTGTGTAGTCGATGATTATGTTAGTTGCAGTTATTACACCTAAGTCTTTTAATTTTTTTAGTAGTTTTACTGCTTCTTTTGTTAGTGGAACACTTCTATTCATAGCTTTTAGTAATTCATCATCAAAACTTTGAACTGGACAATGAACTATTTTTAATAATTTTAAATTTGCTAATTCTAAAAGTTCTTCTTCACATTGAATTAAGTTTTGGGGTTCTACATTTCTGATTGAGATATCTTTGTTTGTCTCTTTTGCTATTTTACACCAGGACTTTATTTGAGAAACTGTAGGACTATCACTAGTTAGAACAATATTCTCATGATTTAGGAATTCTTCTATTTGTTCTTCTGGTAGTGCTTCATAACCATCTCCTCTAGTATGACGAATTGTACAGTATTTACATTTGCCATGACAACCAGCTCCAATTTTCAAAGGATAAAAGTTTCTGAATAAATTACCATCGGCTAGGTCATCGTCCGATTCCTTAAAATCTGGTACCCAAAATGGTTTTTCATAATCAATTATTTTTAAATCTTCTAAATCAACATTATATTCTCTGACTACATCTAACCTTCTAATGTATTCAGGAAGTGGTATATCCATACGTTGTGCAAGACATCCTCCCATATAAATATCTTTTTGTGTATCTTCGTGAAGTCTTTTTGCTACTTCTAAGTCATTTAAAACTGCAAGATCTGTTACTTGGCATCCCAATACTACGATACTGTTTGCTTCTTCTGCATTTTTGACAAATCTCTCTTTATTTAGATTAGCAAAACTTAACATATCGCTCCAGACAGACATACAAGCAGCTGATGTTGCATATATTTTTCCCTTTAAATCTTCTTTATCATAAATTTTTCCTGTTCCAAAAACATTTGTTATTTCTTTCATATTTTCACCTCTATTATTTTTTTGTTTTTTCTTTTTTTATTTTCTTAACTCTACAATTAATACCATTAAATTCTACAGATTTTTTTAAAGAAGCATTTCCAGAAGATTCTTCATTACCAAGTTTTGTATCATAAATTAATTCTTGAAGTTCCATATTATTAGTACTGAAGAAATTTCCTATTATATCTTCCACTTCTTTTTTAGTTACTTCTTTTCTATAGGGAATTTGTTCATTTAAGTATTCCATTGTTCCATTTTGAATAAATACTACTTTGGCAACATCATAATATTCGTTATAATGAGTCTCTGTTTCAACTGATGTCTTTATTTCAATGGTTCCTGTGAAATCTTCTACTTCTTTATAATATAATCTCAATATTTTTACTATTGTCTCTGCTGTTAAAGTCATTTCCATAGATTTGTCTCCTTTCTTTTTAATATTTTGTTAATAACTGCAGTTATAAAAATTCAAGTAATTAAACTTGTTATTAACATTATATTAATATCATTGTATTTTGTCAACTACTTTTTGTTAAATAAATTAAAAAGTGCACTTTAAAATGCACTTTTAAGTATTGAGAAATTCTATTGATTTTGCAATTGCTTTACTTTTGGTCTACTTAGGTTACCTGATTTTATATATTTCCTTATATTTGCAAACTCGGTATATTTTTCATCAACTGTTGTTTTTACCCTATTGCAGTAATAACTACCTGTTCCTGGTCTAGCTTTATAGCCGATTTGGTATCCTACATAGTTATGTTGAATTAAATAATAACTACCTGTTAAACTTAATTCTGGATAAAGTTCGTTTTCTTTACTGTATTTATTTAATGCTGCAAAAAGTATTTCTAAATCTTTTACTTTTTTTCCTGTTTCTTTAGAAGCTGTTCTACCATAATAGTAACATTCATTACTGTTAAAATTAGGGTGTCTGTTAGTGAATTTTTCTAACCATTCCATATAATCGTCTACTGACAACATTTCTTCCATCTTTATAAGTTGCATTTTTGCCTTTTCAGCATATAAGTCGCTTAATGCCTTATAGTCAAACTTAATTGTTAAAACGCTTGTCTCTTTTGATTGGTTGTTTTTATTTTGCATAGTTCCTCCTCATTGTTCCTATATTGTAACTAAAAAAAGCACTGCTTTTCAAGTTCTATTTACCACACTTTTTAATAATAAAAGGGATTGTTGAATCCCTAATTTTAGTAGTTATCACTAATACGTAATGCTTTTTGCCAAATACTTTCTTTTGCTCCCATGTAAACATAATTGGGGCTTTTTCCTAAAAGAAATCCCTTTTTAGTCGCACAGACAATTCCTCTTGCGTAGTAAGTATAATCATCTTTTTTAGAATCATACACTCCTTCTACTACTGCGATTGGTAAAAGGGGATTTTCAATGCCCTCTCTTTGACATTTTTCTAAGCCACTGGTAACTCTCTTTTTTAGATAAGTTATTTGATTATCAGTTGGGGAACATAATTGTTCTACCATAGAATATTTACCATAATCATTATATTGTTTCATTTTGGAAATATTAATACTATCCCATTTTACTCTTTCGATACATTTTGTTTCTCTATCCTCTTCTATCTCATCAAAGATGTGTCTTGGGTGGCACAAGAAAAGTATATTTCCGTCTCTTCTGATAGTAAGTAATTCTTTTAGTTTGTCTTTTGCTTCGTCTGTAAAAGTTTTTCCTTCACTTTCATAGATATTGTAATTTATATTGTCCATAAAATACCTCTAGTTTTTCTTTTGATTTATTTTAGGTGTTTTGTTTTCACCTGTAGCGGCGAAATTCATACCTGCGTCTATTCTTTTAAAGAAACTTTTTTTTGCTTCTTCTTCACCAAATACTACATCATTTATATACTCTTTTAAAAGTGGAGGTAATGTGTCAGCTGTTTCATAGAATTCTTTAGTTCCAGAAATTATAGCTGATATTTGAGCTGCATCTAAATTATTCTCTTGTGTTAAATGATAAGTGATTAAATCACGGATAAATACAACTGTATTTGATAGTGGTGTTACTTCTAAACCTAAATTATTTGTAAATTCTTTATAAGTATTTCTCATGTTAGCCAACTCATCATATAGGTCGATTAATTCATCTGCTAATACAGCACTCATTGTTTTTCCCCTAAGATTTTCTATCTCTTGTTTAGAAATTTCATTTTTAATGATAGCTGATATGAACCACCCAACAGTATGTTTAATTGCATTATTTAACATGTTAGACTTTTCATTTTGAACTTTTTCATAATCAGTAGATATACCAATTACAAAATCATCCAAGCCATCTATTCTATGACTATTATAAACGTCTGTTGCTTGATAAGTTTCAACTAGTTTCTCAAAATTAGAATTATCAAGATTGAAATTCTCATATCTTGTTCTTGATATTGAGTTAAAATTCTCCTCAACATTTTCATATTTTTGGAATATTTCTGGTTCTAATGATTCTTTATATGATTTATATAAATACTCTAAAACTACTTGATTATTCTTTGTTGCTAATGCTAATGAAATAATAAAATCTTTTAGTTTTGGGGTATATGGTGTCTTTTGACAAACCTCTGTTAGAATATTTTGATATTGTTGTAATTCTATTGGTAATTTTTCTCCCATTGTTATCGTACTATATAATTTTCTTGTACTTTTTTTACTAAAATTGTATGTCATTTTCTTGCCTTCCTTCTCTATTTTACCAAACCTACTTATTTTATCAATTGAGTCACTCAATATCTTTACTCAAATTTGGTTGATAATTATCCTAACAGAAAAAGAACTATTTGACAAGTTCTTTTAATTCTTCTATTTCTTTTAACCAGATAGCATAACTCGCATCACTTGGCATTCTTAAGTCCCCTCGTGGAGAAAGAGAGATACTTCCTACTTTAACACCATCTGGAACACAGTTACGTTTAAATTGTTGAGTAAAGAATCTTTTGATGAATACTTCTAACCATTTTAAGATTTCTGTACTTTGGAAACTATCTTTAAAAGTATTTTGAGCAAGATAGTAAATCTTCTTTGGAGTTGCGCCATATCTTAAGAAATGATATAGGAAGAAATCATGTAAGACATATGGTCCAATACTTGATTCTGTTTTTTGGATAATATTTCCTGCTTCATCTGGTGGCAATAGTTCTGGTGAGATTGGAGTATCTAAGATATCATAAATAACTTCTTTTTTTTCTTTATCAGAGATGTCTGCTACCCATTTTACTAAATATCTTACAAGAGTTTTTGGGATTGATGTGTTTACTGAATACATGCTCATATGATCTCCATTATAAGTACACCAACCTAGTGCAAGTTCTGATAAATCTCCTGTTCCAATTACAAGTCCACCTTCCATATTCGCAATATCCATTAAGATTTGAGTTCTTTCACGAGCTTGAGTATTTTCATAAGCTACACTTCTATCGTTTTCATCAAGTCCAATATCTTTCATATGTTGAATGCAGGCTGCTTTAATACTAACTTCTTTTAGGGTTGCGCCATATTCTTCGACAAATTTACAAGCATTATTATAAGTTCTACCTGTTGTTCCAAAACCAGGCATGGTAACACCAATAATATCTTTCATATCCATACCTATCTTTTTGAAGGCTTCGACTACTACCAAGAAAGCAAGCGTTGAATCAAGTCCACCAGAAATACCAATTACACATTTTGGTTTCCCTAATTGAATTAGACGTCTAGCAAGAGCTGATGCTTGAATTGTAAAAATCTCTCTACATCTTTCATCTCTTTTGGCTTCATTCTTAGGAACAAATGGATATTCAGCGTAATTTCTTGAAAGTTCTTTCTTTGTATCTGTTACGTTTAGTTTGACATAGCGATATTCTTCATCTCCCACTACACCCATATAACTAATATTTTTATTACGATCATTATTAATCTTTGCAACATCAATATCAGCATAAATTAGGTTGCTTTCTATAGAGAATCTTTCATTTTCCTTTAAAAGCGAACCACTTTCATAAATTAGACTAGCTCCACTAAAAAGAATGTCAGAAGTTGACTCCATAATCCCACTTGATGCGTAAGTGTAGGCACTAATAGTTTTAGCTGATTGCATTGAAACTAAATTCTTACGATATTCGTATTTACCAATTACTTCATTACTACTACTCAAATTGAAGATAATATTTGCTCCATGAAGAGTATGAGCATTACTTGGTGGATTTACACACCATAAGTCTTCACATATTTCAATTCCGAAACATACTTCCTTGTCTTTGAATAAAATATTTGTTCCGATTGGAACTGTTTGGTCTAGAATAGTTATTTCATTACTTATTAAATTACTGCTAGATTGGAACCATCTCTTTTCATAGAATTCAGAATAATTTGGAACATAAGTTTTTGGAACAATTCCTAAAATTTTACCCTTATTAATAACAACTGCACAGTTAAACATTTGATTATCTACTCTAATAGGCATACCTAAGATACTAATAATATCTATTTTTTCAGTTTCTTTTAAAATAGTCTTTAGAGCAACATAAGCTTCATCAATTAAACGGTCTTGTAAGAATAAGTCCTGGCAAGTGTATCCTGTTAAACTTAATTCTGGTGTTGTAACTATTCCTATTTCTTGTTTTTTTGCCTCTTTAATCATTTTTACGATTTCTTTTGCATTCTCTATTGGGTTAGCTAAAGCTAAATGATTAACTATAGCTCCGACTCTAACAAATCCATATTCTCTCATATTAATTTCTCCTTACTTTTATATTTAAGCTATTTTTTTATTTTAATAAAATAATCAGCTACTATCTTTGGAACATCATCTTTATACTTTAGTGGATTTTCTCTAAATCTAGATGAACTAATTTGATCTAGTCTATCGATATATATAATATCACTTTCTGGATAACAAAGACAATATGGATTATTTTCATGATTGTAATCGCTACCACAGAAGACGGCATCTATTTTTTTACCAACCATAGCTTTTATTTCTATCGAATCACTCAACCATTTATCAAGCCCATAATCTTTTTTATCTTTAGTATTATCGACAAAATAATGAAGAATGATACGAGGATAATCTTTAAAAATATCTTCAAAAAATTCTCTTTTAGTTTCAAAATCAACTAAATCGCGATTAGGTAAAACTCCTACTATTAAGTGAAGTTCTTCGCATTCTTTTAAAGCCTTCAAAATACATTTAACATGTCCATTATGAATGGGATTAAATGATCCACCATACATTCCTACTTGATACTTAGGCATGTTTCTCTCCTAATTTCTTAATATAAATAGCATCTTTTCTGCTCATTCCACCTCTTAGTTTATTGTCTTTCCAAAGACAGATATATTCACGTGATGAACGTCCTTCAATAGTGAAACCTAACATTTCACAAGCGCCCATCATCGAATGAATAACACTCTTAGTTCCACTACAGAAACCAGTGGCGACAAGGAAAACTTTTTTATCACGGAAGAATTCACGGTCAGTGTTTTCTGCCTTACAGTTAAGTCTAGTTAAAAAGGCAACCATCTGAGGTGTTGGCATATCTAAGTAAACGGGGCTTCCTAACATTACAGCATCTGCATTAGCTATTTCTAAAGCTATTTCTTGGAATTCATCTTTGATGTTACAATCAACCGAACACTTTGGACAATTAATGCAGCCGTTTAAATCTTTAGGCAACTTAAAGTAAGATACTTCCAGATTAGGATTCTTCTCTTGAAGAAACTCTACTTCTGACATTAAAGCTTGATGAGTATTACTAATATCATCAGGTCGCGGGCTACTATTAATTACTACTAATTTCTTTATTTCGGACATTTGCTTTCAACTCCTTTCTTAAAACTTTAGGGTTTTCAGTACTTTTAAATTGTTCTTCTAACTCCAGGAATCTTAAATTAAGGGTATCTTCAGTATTAAAGGGACGAACATGTTCTTGATAGAAACTTGATGTGTAATACAACCATTGATAGTAGAACATTTCATATTCCATACGAAGACGATTTTCTTTGTCTTTTTCTAAGAAGGCACTCTTTGAATTATAGAAGTTGTAATCCTCTTCTGTAACTAGTTCTTTATAGTCATCCCAAATCTTAGTTCCTCGAAATGGCATTAAGAAATTACCACAAACCATTTCAGGTTTTAGTTCAACGAATCTATCTAAAAGTCTTGAATAGAAATCGTCACTCTCTTCTTGAGTTCTAACTTTTAACGGATTAACTATAAATGATAAATAAACCATAATATCATTATCATGAAGTAAGTTACAAGCTTCATCGAGAGTTTTATTTTTAGCATAATCAACTGTAATATCTTCTAGGCCAAGACAGACCATGTAAACGTTATTCTCCTTCATAAATTTAACTGTATCTTCATTTAAAAGATTAGCTGATGCGAAGAGATAGATTTTTGCTCCCATTTCGCTGATTGCTTGAAGTCGTTCTTTCCAATCTCTTTGAAGCGGGAAGTTCTCATCACGAATAAAGACAAACTTAGGATTAAACTGTTTTAAATAAGCAACTTCTTCCTTGATAAGATCGAGTGGCTTGGACATCAACTTATCACACATTAAGGGACTACAACAAAAGTCACATTTAAAGGGACAACCTTGAGAAGTATTAATAGAGGTACAAATATCATCCTTTTGCTTGTCGGGGATAATTTGTTGATTATTTTTGATATCATATAGGTCATATCTAGGAATCTTTTTATTAGTAGTTATACCTTTAATGATATCTCCTTCTTGATTAATACTTGCATACCAATCATCACATGGTCCAACCATAACTTTCTTAGCGAATGGGACAAACTCTTCTGGATTAATTGTTGGTTCATATCCGCCAACAATGATTTTTTCTCTGTCATGACGAGAAGCCCACTCTTTAAATTCATTCATTCCAGTAATATAGACTGAACAAGCATAGTTCTCTACTTCATCATCATCAAAATCGATATTCTCCATAGAATAGATAACATTATCACCAGCAGGTAGAACCGTAAGTAGTGACGGTTCTAATCCTAGTGATGTATCTTGTCTTGGGAATGTCATACCAATTATTTTTTTCATAATATCACCTGCTCTTTCTTTTATTTTTTTATGTATTGTTTGGCAAGATTTAGCGTATATTTTGTTTGAATATCAGTAAGATAGCCCATTTCCATTAGTTCAATTACTTCATCTACTGTACATTCGAAATATCTGATGGCTTCGTTTTCATCTAAATTCTGTTTGCCTTTTTTCTCACAATTTAGGGCTAAATAATTATAGTTATAAGCACAAACTCCGCATGACTGATCTTGGTAGAATTTATCTAAGAGAATCATTTTTTCTGGAACGTAACCAGTCTCTTCAGCAACTTCTCTAGCACCACCATATTCTGGGTCTTCTCCCTCTTCGATATAGCCTGCGGGAAACTCCACACAAACTGATTCATGAGTACTACTTCTTGATTGAACGACAAGAACGACATTATCTTCTTTTGTTACTGGCATAACGATGGCAGCGCTTTTATCACTGCCACCTTTTAAGATTTTTTCTCTAGGAACAACCATGCCATTAGCTAATTCTACCATATACTTTTCAACATTCATAAAACCTTTTCTTTTTTTAGGCTTTCCTAATTCATAGATATATTCTGAATCTACTAAAGTTTTACGAACTGTTTTTAGTTCATTAATATAATCGTGTAATTCTTCTAATTTTTCCTTACGCATATTAATTCTCCTACTTTTATCTTTTTACTTTTTGAAAAGCTACTTCTTCCGCTTTTTCTTCAATCATTTGATTTTTTGTTTCCCATAAATTTTCACTTAAATCAACATGAACTGGATGTGGATTTAAGAATCTTTTATTTTCAGTACTTAAAGTTTCTTTTTCTTTTGTACAATAGTCTCTAATATCCATTACTGCTGGACTTTCATATACACATTTTCCATTTATAAAGATTGGTTTTAATAATGGTTTTACTGTATAAGTACCTGCTTCTAATTTTGTCTTTTTCCATGTATCTATTGGATCAAACAATGTAGTATTTTGATTTTCATTATATACTTCATCTGCATAAGCAATCATGTCACCTTTTATTTTACCATTTTCCTTATCATAGAATCTAAATACTTGTTTATCTCCTGGATTTGTAATTTTAACTCTGTCTTCACTTAATTTGATTTTTTGAATTATCTTTCCTTCTTTTTTTATTGCTGCTAGTTTATATACTCCACCAAAACTTGGGCAATCTTTTGATGTGATTAAGTGTGTTCCAACTCCCCAACTAGTCATTTTGGCTCCTTGTTTTTTCAAATCAGCTATAATATGTTCATCTAAGTCATTTGATGCACAGATACCAGCATCAGTAAATCCTTCTTCATCTAACATTTTTCTTGCTTCTTTTGATAGATAAGCTAAATCTCCACTATCTAGACGAATTCCATATTTTTCTGGTAATTTACCTTGTTCTCTTAATTCTTTAAATACTCTAATGGCATTAGGAACTCCGCTTCCTAAAGTATCGAATGTATCTACTAAAAGTGTTACATTATTTGGAAATATTCTTGCATAATTTTTAAATGCATCATATTCTGTTTCAAAACTCATAATCCAACTATGAGCATGAGTACCTGCTACTGGTACATTAAATTTCTTGCCACATAATACATTACTAGTTGCACCACATCCACCTATAATTGCCGCTCTTGCTCCTAGTGTTCCTGCATCTGGTCCTTGAGCACGTCTTAGACCAAATTCCATTACCATATCACCTTCAGCTGCTTGACATACTCTTGATGCTTTTGTTGCTATTAAGCTTTGATGATTAATTATATTTAGAATAGCAGTTTCTATTAATTGTGCTTCAGTAATTGGAGCCTCTACTTTTAATAATGGTTCCATTGGGAATACTACTGTTCCTTCTTCAATAGCTGAGATATTTCCTGTAAACTTAAAGTTCTCTAAATACTTTAAGAAATCTTCATCAAATATTTCTAATTCTCTTAAATAGTCAATATCATCTTTCTCAAAGTGTAAGTTTTTAATATATTCAATTACTTGTTCTAGTCCTGCACAAATAGCATAGCCTCCATTTGATGGGTTTTGACGGTAGAATACATCAAATACTACTCTATCTTCATTTTTAATATCATGATATCCTTTCATCATAGTAAGTTCATATAAATCTGTTAATAATGTTAAATTTTCCTCTTTCATTTTAATCTCTCCTTATTTTTTTCTTATTTATTTTTTGTTAATATCATATTTTAAAAAAATTATTTCTTCTTTACTAGTTGAATCCCTTGTTGTGCCATTAATAATTTAGCAGCATCAACATAATTTTGTCTGGCTTCTTCTGCAAATGTTGCGATGGCATCTTCGTGGACTCTAATTTCAGCATCTCTATTCCACTGATCAAAATAGTTTGCAAGTCCCATAGTACCGTTTACTACACATATATCTGTACAGCAACCTACTACATCAATACTTTCTATATTAGTAGCTTCTTCTATTACTTTTCTAAATTCAGGAGCTTCCATATAGCTTGTAGAATTCTTTTCAATACTAATTGTATCTTCATCATTTTCAAATTCTTTTAACTCATCGATTAATTCTTCTTCTCCTGTTCCTCTATTACAATGGTTGTCATTTTCACCAAATCTTTTATGTTCAATAGATTTTTCATCATGTGTATCCTTAATAAATACAATTAAGTCTCCTCTTGTTTTTGCTTCTTTAATAAGTTCTATTTGTCTTGGAACTTTTTCAGCTATTTTTGGATCAGCTAAAGCTCCTTCCTTTACAAATCCGTTAACCATATCAACTACGATTAGCATTCCTTTATACATCTTTAAATTTTTAATTTTCATTTTACTATCCTCCTATTTTCTTTATCTTTATTTTTTACTTTTACTATAGCTCCATTGAAATAAGCTTTTGATACTGTACTTTCATACATACCATATCCTACTGATTTATGAGTAAATCCCTTATCAAAAGTTACGTTTTCAACTTCCTGATTAAATTCATTTAAGAAGCTGTTCAATGCCATTTCTAATTCGGATACTGTAATTTCTTTTTCCAATGGAATTGTGAAACCATCCAAATTTATTTCTCCACTTATTTTCATTTCGACTAAGACATCCCTATATGAACAGATATCAAGTCCTATATCATAAGCGTTTCCTTGGATTGTTACTTTACCAGTAATTCCTTCTTGTTCTTTATAATATTTTTCTAATATTTTGCACATTTGTGCTTTAGTAAATTTTAAGTTCATATTCAATCTCACCACTCTTTTTAATATTTTGTTAATAACTATAGTTAAAATTTATAACAAGTTTTCTCGCTTGTTATTAACATTATATTAATATCATTTTAATTTGTCAACACTTTTTTAATATTTTTTCTTGTTTTCTAAATTCGAAGCTTTCTATCGGTCCCAAATTAATAATGTCCATATCTTCATAGGTACCATCACCTTGAGTTGTAATATTTCCTCTGGCAGTTATATAAAATTTATTTTCTATAAGCATTATTCCTTGTTTTATTCTTCTTGTGTTAATGTCATTAAGTTTATATTCGAAATATCTTCCAAACATTCTATTCTTTGCTCTTCCTGTTAAGAGAATTTCATCATCAATTTCAGAAATATGACCAGTTTGTATTACCATTATTTCTTTATCTGATTGATATTTTTCTACTACCCTCATATTTATTTTATGAAATTGATCATTAGAGATTCTAAGAGTTGAAATTTTTTCTTCATCTATTAAATCTAAAAATCCCGGAAAATTCATTTTAACATAGTATTTGAATTCCTTTAACTTGTTCACAAGTTTTTTACTATAAATTTTTGCATTTGTTGTTATCTCGATTTGTAATACTAACTTTGCTTCATTAATTATTTTGTCTATTGTATAGATTATTAAGTCTTCATTTAGTAGAGGCTCTCCCCCACTAAAAACAAGTTTTGATATTAGAGTTCTTTCTTTTTCTAATAGACTGTCTACTATTTCTTTAGGCATATCTATATTTTGAGCTTCCCCACGCATACAATGACTGCATTTCTCGTTACAACGTCTTGTAACTTCTAAAGCAACAGATTCAATTATTACAAAGTCTTTATTTTCCACATTAATCACCAATTTTTTATTCTATTATAAATAGCTTTTTTAGTCAAAAAAAAAATTTTAGCTGTAACTAAAACTTTTTCTTATTATTACTTTTAATGTGATTTCCAATTATATCTGAGACATCCATTATTGTGACGAATGCACTTTCATCCATCTCTTCAACAAGATTTTTTAATTCATAGACTTCAATTCTCGTAAGTACACAATAGAGAATTTCATTTTCTCCTTTTATTAAACCTTTTCCTTTAATTGTTGTGGTTGTTCTTCCTAATTTTTTGTATATTTCTTTTGATAGAGATGTTCCTTTTTCAGTTATTATCAAAGCCGCTTTGGCTTGTTCTAATCCTTCTGAGACAAAATCTATTACTTTAAATGTTATTACATATGTTAATAATGAATATAATGCTCTGTCTAATCCAAAGATGAATCCAGCTGTTCCATAGATTATTAAATTAAATATTAGAACTACTTGTCCAACACTGAGATTTGTCTTTTTACTAATAACAATTGCGACACTTTCAGTTCCGTCAACGCACCCTCCAAAGTGAATTACTATTCCTACTCCTAAACCAAGTAGTGCTCCGCCGAAGACGGTAGCCAGTAATATTTCGTCTGTAAAGGCAGTAAATTCGCCAAAGAATGATAAGAACAATGAGAAACATAGCATTGAATAAATTGTTCTAAATAAGAAACTTTTTCCAAGATTTTTATATCCTATATAGACAAATGGAATATTTAAAATTAAAACTAAGATTGCCATTGGTATTCCAGTTAATTTTGATATTATAATTGAAATACCTGTAATTCCACCATCTAAAATTGTATTGTGAATTAAAAAACATTCTAGTGCAGCTGCTGCTATTATCGTACCAAGTGTTAACATTATTATTGATAGTACTGTTTTACTTGTTTTACTCTTTATTTTACTCATTTTACCTCCTTTATTATAATTTAATTATATCGAATATTTTCTTTTTTAGCAATTATATGACTATTGAAATGGCAAAAGAAAAAGAATTCATTTTATCTGTGAATTCCTTTTCGACTCGTAATAATAAATGAAACACCTTTTTTTTCATTTCTAATTGTAATATCATAATCCATTATATTTAGGGTTTTCTTCACAATAGATAGACCTAGTCCAAATTCACCTTTAATTCCCTTGCGGAACGGAGTAAAGATTCCTTCAAGAAAATCATTGTCAATTTGGTCTCCATCATTATATAAGATGACTTTATTTTGCTTAGCCGTAATTTTTATAGTAGTATTAGCATATCTCATAAAATTCCCTAATAGATTATCAAGAATTGTTTCCCAGTTTTCTACTGAGCCATAATATTTTGATTTTTGATCATAGTTTACTTCGAATTTAATATTTTTTCTGTGGAATTTAAATTTTTCTACTTCTTGATCAATTATTTTCTTCATGTCGACTAATTCATTAGCGACATTCTTAGAATTTTTGAGATAATCAAGTTTATTTAAGTAAAGAAGTGAGTGTACTTTTTGTTCTAATTTTTCAGTCTGTTCTTTGACGGTTATAAAAGCAGTTTTTTCATCTTCAACTCCGTCTTCAACAGCTTCAATATATGATTTTATAACGGTGAGAGGTGTTTTAAAATCATGTGAAATATTTTGATACATTTGATTACGATATTCCTCTTGACTTATTAAAGAAATCCGCATATCTTCAATTGCTAAGGCAAGTGATCTTATTTCGTCATCAGTGTTAAAATCTATCTTATGGTTATAATCTGGATTATCAATATTATCAATTTTATTTTTTAATTTTTCTATTTTTCTTACTACAATTGATGACCAAAATACTAACATTAGCCCAATAAGTAAGAATGTTCCCAATACTAGTGGGAATATGGCACTTAGTATAGATGCTTTAGTTCTATTTATATAGCTATCATTAGAGATTGCTATTTTAGTTATTCCATTAGTTTTTAAAGTGTAGTAGTAGTATATTTTATGATCGTAGATAAATTTACCATACGATTCTTTCATTTTTGAGAGTATTTTTTCAATTTTATCATATTTAATTACTTCTTCTATGTTCTTACTTGTAGCTATTGTATCTTTTGAAACATAGAGATAAGCTATTTCGGTATTAAGCAATTTGCTGTCTACATTAGTATCATATATTTTTAATGGTTCACTTAAGTAACTATAGATATTAGCTTCGGCTACGGGGATTAAGATTCTAGGAAGTATTGCTCCTAAAGAAATGAATAGTAAGGCAAAAGCTAGTCCAACTACTACTAGTAGCTGTTTACTTAAATTATTTTTACCAAAACTCATGACAATCTATACCCATAGCCATAGACGGCTTCTATCTTAAGTTTAGAAAGTTTTTTTCTAACCCTTCTTACTAAGTCATCGACTGCCCTATCATTTCCAAAATAATCATTTCCCCATACACCACTTAATATTTCTTCTCTAGAAAAGCATTTTCCTTTGTTCTTGATAAAAAGTACTAATAAATCAAATTCTAGAGTTGTTAATTTTATTTCTTTATTGTTTAATTCTACAATTCTTTTATCTAGGTTAATTACATAATTATCATAATTTATTAAATTATTAGTTTGGGTTGGGTCTTTATAAACTCTTTTTATTATTTTATTTACTCTTAATACTAGTTCTTTACTTGAATAAGGTTTAGTCATGTAATCATCGCTACCTAGTTCAAGGCCGAATATTTTGTCTAATTCTTGATCCCTTGCAGATGTGAATATTACTGGAACATCTTCATCCTCTTGTCTGATAGCTTTGATTACATCGTAGCCACTTACATCATCTCCTAACATTATATCTAGTATCCATAAATTTACTTCGTTTCCAATATATTTTATTGCTTCTGAACCTTTTGTAAAACAAATTGTCTCATACCCTGCTCTTTCTAAATATAATTTAACAATATTAGCAAGAGCTTCTTCATCTTCAACTAAACATATCTTATACATAAATACCACCTATCAATAGTATATCACTATTTTTTAATTTATCCTATTAACACATTCCTCCTTTTTATTAAATATTTATATTAAACAATGTTATTATTTTTTTATTTACTTTTCTATCTTATTAGCATTCCTCCTTTTTCCCAAAATTCATTATTTAAATTTTATCTTATTGGCATCCCTCCATATTTATTAAATTATCTATATTAATTTATTGTTTTATGTTGATTATATTTTTCTACCTTATCAGCATTCCTCCTTATTTTTTTATTTTATCTATATAAAATTTTAATTGTTATCTTAATGGTTCTTATCTTTTTTATCTTATTGGCATCACTCCTTTTAATATTTATTATTAATCTATGTAAATTTCAATTATTCTTTTATTTAGTTTTATTTATATTTTTCTCTATCTTATCGGTATCCCTTCCTTTCATACTTCCATCTTAAACTACAAATGTGTTAAAAATATCAAAAAAATATGGGAAATTATGGGAAAAGAAAAATAATATGGTAGTTTTCCATATTATTTATATAGATTATGAAGGTCTGTTCCTTCTTTGTTGGAGTTTTTATTTTCATTTAACTCTTGAGTTTTTACTTCATTGCTTTTTGCTGATAGTGGTTTTTGTTCTTTAATTTCTGGAGGGTTATTTTCTCTTTCTTTTGCAAGTTGTTTATTTTTGTATACAAATTCTCTTCTAACATCATCACCATCAAAATTTCTGAATGAATTTGTAAATAAAAATTTATATAAGAAAATAATTATACCTACTCCAATTAAAACAGTAATTATTTTTAAGAATAATTTTGTTGTGCTATTTTCTAGAAGAGAAGTTTTACCAATTTTTATGTCTTCTACCTTTTTACCAATAAATTCTTGAGAACCTGTAACACGACAGTTAATATTTTCACTTAATATCGCTATATATTTAATGTCATTAACGCTTTTATCTTCTGGAAGATATTTTTTATTTACTTCAATCACATATGTTTTTTCTTCTTCTGGTTTTAAGATGGTACCTGCAACTACACTTACTTTATCAAATGTTGAGCAATAGTTAACTATACCAATATTTTTCTTATCAGCATCAAATAATCCAACACTAATACTAACAGGTAATTCCTCATCAGAGATATTTTTGATATTACCAAAGATTATAAAGTTATTCTTTAGGGTGGAAGCCTCCATCTTATTATCATTATAGTAGAAGTCTTGATAACTAAAATGTTCAGTAACAATTGTAGTCTTAGTATCTACGGGAATTAGTTCTCTCATTTCATAATTAGCAGCATGCACTGGTATTGTTAATAATGTAGCTGCTAGGATGGTAATTATTGTGATTATTTTTTTCATATTTATCGATTCCTTTCAATGTATTTTTCTATTTCTAACCAGCTAGTAACATAATTATCTTTTAAATCATATCTTTCTTTATCATCAAATAATAAACATTTTGTTCCAGATGAAATTATTTTTTTATAGTTGTATGGATCATCATCTATCATAATATCTATATTGTATCTTTTACAAACGTCAGCTTTTGTTTCTCCATAGGCTGAAGTAATGATTCCATCAACTTCAATATTTTTATCTGCTAGCCATTTTTCAGTTATTTTTATAACATCAGTAACACTTGGAACATAATCACTCCTTCTAGCTGTTACTACAAATATCTCATTTCTTTTTGTTCTTAATCTTTTTAGGACACTTTCTGCATTCTTTTTAACTTCAACATTACTATATATATCTTCTAGATAAATACTAAAAAAGCTATATTTTAATGTGTCATCATTAATTATATCTAATGGATTTAGATTCTCTTCTTTAGCGTATCTTTCTAATCTGTTGCGAACAATTTCGGTCGTTTGGCAAATTGTGTCGTCTAAATCTATTCCAATTCTCAATTTAGTCCCTCCAATTTTTTAATAGCATCTTTGATATTTTTTACTTCGATTAACTTAATTTTTAAATTTTTATCTTTTTTATATTTTTTTGCGGTCTTATAATTTTCTCCTGATGGAACTAAAAATACGTCTGCTTTATCTGATTCTGCACCAAGTATTTTATGTTCTACTCCGCCTATTTGGCCAATTGTTCCGTCTGGTTCTATGGTACCAGTTCCAGCTATTTTTAAACCTTTAGTTAAATCTTTTTTTGTTAGTTGATTATATATTTCTAATGTTGTAATCAAACCACCGGAAGGTCCAGATTCACTACTATTAAATGATATATCTAGTTCTGGTTTAACATTATATTCTCTAACATACTGTAATCCAACTCCCAAAATAAGTGACCCATCTGATTCATGAAGCTTAGCCTTAACTATTTTCTCTTTTTTATTTCTTTTTACCTTAACAGTAACCTCATCATTTGCTTTTTTTGTTTGCATATATGCCTTATATTCTTCAACTGTATCATAACTATTATCATCAATACTTAAAATTTGATCTTGTACTTTTAAAGGCGTATCATATTCTTTGAAAGTTGTAATTACATATAGTTTAGAGCTTTTTTCAGTTATCTCTTTATCAGCAAGAGTATAAGCCCAATAAGTGGCTGTTCCATTTGCGGTACTTAAATCCAAATTCCCCCTAAAATTAACATCTTCTATGCTTTCACTTTCATCATATTTATAGTTATTTGCATCATCTCTTTCCCAAGTTGGTATTAAATAACTTAAACCATAGGTACAGAGTGTTCCCCTTAATTGAGTAACATAACTTATGTTAAATGAACCTTTACTTTTATAACTATCTGTTACTTTAATTCTACTTGATACATCACTAGTTCCTCCTCCAACCGTTATATAGTAATTTACTGGGAAGTTTAAAACTAAATATAGTAACAATAAAAAAATAATGAATTTATATTCTTCTTTAATGATGTTTTTAATATAATTTAGTATCTTCTTCATTTTATCACCTTAAAATAATTATAACAAAGAAAAGGAAAAATATGAAAAAAACTTATAAAAGTATACTAATACTTGTCACTTTAATATCTTTATTAATTTTATATTTAATAAACTCTAATATAATAATTAAGTCTGTTATAGATTACTCTATCCTGTTTTTAACTAAACTTTTTCCTGTTAGTTTTCTCTTTTTTATATTATCTAGCCTGCTAATTGATTATGGACTTATTCAACTATTACAATATTATCTACATATAAACACGAGTAATTTGTATGTCTTATTAATTAGTATGATTAGTGGTTTCCCTAGTGGCGCTAAATACACGAAAGAGTTACTTCTTAAAGATTTAATTGATATTGAAGATGCAAATAGGATTATTATGTATAGTCATTTTCCTAATCCCTTATTTGTACTTGGTTCTGTGTATTTAGTTTTAAATGATATGGGATTATGTTTAAAACTATTGTTAGCTATGATTCTTAGTAACTTTCTAATTTATTTATTTTCAAAAAAAAGCAAAAAAAAAATTAGTAATAATTATACTATACCAAATGATTTCTCATTGGTTCTTGGAAAGGCAGTTACTAGTTCATTTAATACCTTAATTTTGATTTATGGAACATCTTTGTTTTTTTACTTGATAGCTTTAATTATTACTAAATATATTATTTTAGATAGCAATTCTTTTATTCTGCTGAATGGGTTATTTGATTTGACTAAAGGAGTTTTTTCTACTACTTTGATTAATAATTCTTTTCATAGAGCGATATATATCTTACTATTTATATCTTTTGGAGGAATATCAATTCATATGCAAGTAAAAAGTATCCTTGCGGATACTGCTATTAAGTATAGGTATTTTATTTTAGGAAGAATTCTTGGAACAATTATAGCATTTATAATTTTCATTATTATGATGTAAAACTTTTAGCTTCACCTTCAGCTGCAGTACTAATGTAGTTAATTGGAGCTACTACATTTATAGCATATCTAGTTCCTAATTCAGGATGATAAAAACCTATATATATAGAAAGAACATTTTGTTTACTAATACTTATTAGAATATTATTTATACTCAAATCTTTAGCTGTCTTATTATCTTTGGTTTTACTTTCTCCTAATTCAGGAATGGGATATTTTATCATATCTGAAGAAGGAGTTCCATATTGTATCATAAAATAATCATCTACATTAGCATTTCCACCAATATGATAGTCTGATTTTGTTAGACTTTGTTCTACTATTAATTGTCTTTTTGTTCCGTCTTTTAAAACACAGTTTACTGTATATGTTGTTTTTCCAGCTTCTGTTTTTTTACTGGTACTAGCATGTGTTAAACCTATTTTTATGAAATCATCTTGGATTTGTTTAGTGAGTAGATTCTTATATGTATATATTTTTGACTTATACCCTTCAATTAATCTTCTTTCATTAAATGTAGAAATAGTTGAATACATTATAACAGTAATAATTACAACTAAAACAAAACATACTATTACTTCTATGGTAGTTATTCCTTTTGTATTTAACTTCTTCATCATCTATTCACCTCGATTGTTGCATAAGAGTAATAACTATTACCATCTTTTCGATGGCGAAATCTAGCTATTACACGATATTTTGCTCCATTTATAGAATCTACTTTATAGTCTGGTAAAGTCATTATATAGTCTTCAAAGCCAGTATCGAAAATACTTTTTCCAGCCTTTGTAGTACAATTTTCTGTTTTTGTGGCTGCTGGTGCTGACGATGGAACATAGTTTTTTGTACATTTGTCTATAAAGAGATTTTTACATTCTGTTTGAGTTTTACTACATTCCTCTTCCCAATTTTTTATATATTGTTTTTCTACTGTTTCTTTAAAGTTTGTTAAATTATAATCTGTAATAAATATAGAACAATTATTTCCTTCATTATCACAACCATCAACTTCAAGTTCTTGAACTAAATTTTTACAAATGCTTTGTTTTTCATTGGAGATACCTACATCACTACATTTAAAACGCATCACTTTTTTAGTACTAAAAAGTTGTTTTTGGGCATCTGCTGGGTAGTAAGATGAATCTTCTATCATTTTTTTTATCCAATAAATACTATATTTACTGTCAACATCATCATATGCTTCACGTTTTTCATACTCACCGATTAAAGGATAAAAATTACTGTATAGCATACCAAATATTACCATCAGGAAAACTGCTACTATAAGGGTTTCAGCAAGAACAAAGCCTCGATTATTAATTTTTTTCATTTTTCAAATTCACTCTCCTTGCTATTATTATGAAATTATTATATAATAAATTAAGATAAAATACCATAGAAAGTAGACAAAAGGGGTTGAAATGATGGTCCAATTTGATGTAAAGCGTGTTCAAAAAGGAACTGAGAGTTTCATGGTGTCTTTTGATTTTACAAAGACTCCTGTTACGCAGATTGCAGATTATATTATTATCGCTGCTTCTAAACATAATTCTTCTGATATACATTTCGATCCTCGTGAAGACGGAATGATGGTTAGGTTTAGAATAGATGGAGATTTGCAAGATTATACATTTGTTCCGAAAGCTTATGAAAAAAACTTATCTACAAGATTAAAATTGCTTGCAAATATGAATATTACTGAATCTCGTTTACCACAAGATGGTGCAATAAAAGGTAATTTTGGAGATCAGTACTTGGATATGCGTGTTTCTTCTCTACCACTTAATGAGGGAGAAAAAATCGTTATTCGTATTTTGGATTATTCTCGTAGTTTGCAAGGTGTAGATTCTTTAGGTTTTCATCCAAAAAATTTAGAAAAAATTAAAAGAATGATGGGAATTCCTAATGGTATCATTCTTACTACTGGAGCCACTGGTTCTGGTAAATCAACTACTACTTATTCAATTTTACAGGGATTAAATAAGCCCGAAACTAATGTTATTACAGTTGAAGATCCAATAGAAATGAATATTGAAGGAATCAACCAAGTCCAGGTTAATGCTGAAATTGGAATGACATTCGCTGCTGCCCTACGTTCTATTTTGAGACAGGACCCAAATGTTATTCTAATTGGAGAGATTCGTGATTCTGAGACAGCCCAAATTGCTGTTCGTGCCTCTATTACTGGGCATTTAGTATTATCGACTATCCATACAAATAATGCTTTAGCAACTGTTGAGCGTTTGCTTGATATGGAAGTTGAAAGATATCTGTTATCTACTGCTTTGTCAGGTATTATTTCACAAAGACTTGCGAAAATGCTTTGTCCTGATTGTCGTTATCAAAGAGAAACTACAAAATATGAAAAAAAGGTTTTCAAGAAGTATATGAATATGGATGTTGAGCATCTTTGGGATGCTAATCCAAAGGGATGTGATCATTGTCGTCGTGGGTACCATGGACGTATCGCAGTTCATGAGGTTCTTGAAATTGATGATAATATTAGAAGTGCTTTAAGTAATGAAAACTTAAGTAAAAAGGAAATGGCAAAATTAGTATATTCTGGTAGTACCATTACAATGCTCCAAGATGCTTTAATTAAATGTTTAGAAGGTAAGACTAGTTTTGAAGAAGTTTATCGAAATATTGAAATAGAAAACGAAGATGATGACAACTATGAAAACGAAATGGCTACTGCTATTAAAGATTCTATTCCTAAGGAAGAAGAAGTTCCAGAAAGTGATGACTTATTAGATGCTCCAGTTAAGAAGAATACTGAAAATGATATTTCTTCTATTATTGCTCCACCTTCTTTTACTGCTGCGGATTTTGACGATACGCCTAAGGAAGAAGAAAATAATACTAACAATAGTGATACACAAGTTGTAGCTCCAGTTCCAGCACAAACTAATACTCAATCTGTACAAGCACAAGTTAAAATTCCAACTGGTAATATTTCTAATAATGGTCAAGTACAAGTACCAACTGGTAATGTGGCTACTACAGCTGTCTCAACTGCTGCGGCTACTCAGGTTCAGCGTCCAATCGTTAATACGACTGCTGCTGTTCAGATTCAACAACCTGCAGTTGCTCCTGTTGTCCCAGCACAAAGTGGTCAAGTTACTGTTAATCCAACCGCTGCAATTCAAGTTCAGCAACCAGTATCTAATGCAGCTGTTTCAACACAAATGCAACAACCTGCGGCTACTGCTAATACAGTTCAAGTGCAACAACCTGTCTCTACTGCAATGTCTACAGTTGCAGCAGCACCTCAAGTTTCGATACCAGCTGTAGTTCAGCAACCTGCTACAGTTACTAATCCTGTTAATGCAACAAGTCAAGTTAATACTCCAGTTACTGCTCAACAACCTACTGCTAATTCTGCTGGTTCTTTAGTTGCTGGCATTCCAAAACTTGGTCAAGAACCTAAACCACTTATACCAACAATTAAATAAATTTAGAGAGCAAGAATTATCTTGTTCTTTTTTGATAAAAAAAATCTAAGTCTTCAAACTTAGATTTCTTATTTACATTTCCTCAACAATTTTTAAAATTTCGGTACTAATATCTTCTATACTTCTTAGTTTATCATCTTTTACGCATTCGATTCTGTTCCAATTATATAATTCTGATAATTCTAAGTAAGCATTTTCTGCTTGTTTCAAATGTTCTGGTGACTTTTCATGTTCGTCGATATTTTCTCTATTTTTTCTTAACTCCAAAGTATTTTCTAATGGGACATGAAGAAAAATTGTCTTATCTGGCTTTGGTAATTTTAAAAGCCAATACTCTAGCTTGTCAATCCATTGATACATATTAAATCTTTCTTCTTTATCATGAATCTTACTCCCTTGATGCGCTAAATTTGATGTCGTATATCTATCTAGTATTACATAATAATCTTCATCAAGATATTTCTGTATTTCTGGAAGAGCATATTTTCTGTCTGCTGCATAATATAAGCATACTACATGAGGATCAACGTTAACTGCCCCCTCTTTAAAAAGACTAGGACCTATCTCTGGTTTCCCAAGATATGCTCCACCGACTATTTTTCCTGTTGGAGTATTATAATTAGGAAAATCAAATCTGATACATTTCTTACCAGTTTCTTTCAATTTTTTCTCCAATAATTTTGTCTGTGTTTCTTTTCCAGAACAATCTGTACCTTCAATTACGATTATTTTCCCACTCATTTTATCACTCCTATCTTGCTTTGACTTTTACTTCAAAAGATATATTATCAGAATTTTCATGATAATCTTTAGTAAGCCACATACGTAGTTTGAATTTAGAATCTGAAACTTCTCCTTGATGAATAATTATTCCACCATCTTCAACGCTTTCAGTCATATTATCTAGAGAATTGTATTCTACTTCTTTATCATTTTCAGTTAAATATAATTTAATCTTACTTAAATCATTTTTGTTATTTATTGGGTAAACTATTATATTATACTTAGACTCTTTTTTTCCTGTTATTTCAAATTCAAGACTCTTAGTATTAGTTTTTCCTATTCCTTTTTTATCTGATAACTTATTAAGCTTGCTTATTTTCAGCATATCAGTTGTATTAGAATTATTAAAAGAAATATAATTGGCTGTTTCTTCATTTATCTGTGGTTTTAGATTACTGACTCTTACTACTAGATAACTACTGCAAACCACTGCAATACATAATAGACTACATAAAAAAACTGTTTTATATAGCTTTACCTCTTGAGTTGTTTTCTTTTTACTTTTTGTTTCCTTCCTTGCCATAATAATTTCTCCTCTATAATAATATTAACAAAATTTTGTTTCTAAAACAAGTATTCGATAAAAATAAGTGTTGATTAGACACTTATATTATTATCTTTATCAAATGGTACTAGAATACACTTTCTGCTTGCTAGAAAGTCGCACATATGAACAAAATTTTGGTATTTTGTTTTTGGTTTTTCTAAAACTTCTACTCCATTATAGTCAGTAGTCCAAACTCCCATATGAGTTTTTATAACATCTCCTAAGAATTCTATTTCTTCTACTTCTAAACCTAATTTTTCTTCATTATCAATAATATAATCTGCCATTAGAATTGGATGATCAAATCTAGTGTATTTTTCTTTTGGAACTCCACTTTTTAAGCCATCATGAATTAATAAAGCCATTAGCATTAAATCTTTTTCTTTCTCTGTATATTTATCTCCAATTGCAGGGTTATTCAACAATTCATAGCCAAAACGCATTGCTGCTTTAGAATGTCTTAATAATCCTCCTTCTCCTAATGCATACTCTGGATGATATTTTCCTGTTGATGATGCTGGCACTTCAAAGAAATAGTCTGGTAGCAATTTAACCATTTCTAGGCAGGCTTTTCTTATTCTATCTATTTTTAAATAACTTAGTTCTTTTTCAAATATTTTCTCTCTATCCATTTACTTCACCTTCTAATAATTTTATTATAATTTCATTACTAATATACCATTTATTTTCTGGAATGAAAAGCTGATTGTTTTTTTCTACTAATAATCCTTTATCTACTAAACTTTGGTAATCATAATGATCTTTTAATTTTTTGTGATATTTTAGTACAAATTCATTTAAGTTAATTCCTGTAGCCTTTCTTAGATTTAGAATTATCTCATATTCTATTTTATCCTCTTGATGTATGACTTCTGTGATATATTGATATTTCTCTTGCAAGTATTTAGTAATTGATTTAGTATTAGTAATCCTCTTATTATTTAAATAGCTACTAGCTCCTAATCCAAAACCATAGTACTCTTGATTGTTCCAGTAGCAAAGGTTATGCCTAGATTCATATCCTTCTTTGGAAAAATTACTTATTTCATAGTGTTTATAATTATTCTCTTTTAAACTTTTACAAATTAAGTCATACATTTCTGAATCTAAATCTTCATCAATATTTTCTGTTTTTTGAATACCCAGTTTAGTATGTGGCTCAATAATTAAAGAATATGTTGAGATATGCTCTACATCCAGTTCTAGAATATAATTTAAATCTTTATTTAAATCGCTTATTGTCTCATTAGGCAAAGCATACATTAAATCAATATTGATATTACTAAAGCCTAAGTCTTTAGCAGTCTTAATCGTTTCTGATGCTTGATTTTTATCAAATGCTCGATCTAGAAATCTAAGGTTTTTATCACTTGTTGATTCTAATCCAAAACTCAATCTATTTACACCATATTTTTTGTAGAGTTCTAGTTTTTCCTTAGTAGTACTTTCAAAATTACCTTCAATGGTAAACTCACAATTAGCAGTTTTTCTTAACTTATTAAGAATCTCGAAAAGTCTTTCTAATTCAACTAGCGAGAGGGAACTTGGCGTTCCACCTCCTATATAAATAGTATCTAAGGGTTCTTGCTGATAAATACTTGATATTTCTCTTTCAAGTTTATCTAGATATTTGGAAACTATTTTTTCATCATAGTATATTTTACAAAAATCACAATAAGAGCAAATATTTTTGCAGAACGGAATATGTATATAACAATTATTTGACATTTGGTTTAAACTCATTTTCTTTTAGACTAAGCATTTGATTTAATTCTAAGATTTTCTTTGCTTTTTGATACTTGTTTTTATCTATGATTTTTAATCTAGTATTTATATTTCTTTGGACTACATTCCACCCTACTTTCTGAATTTCACTTATCTCTGCAATGGTGTGACCCATTTCTAAATAATGATAAGATTCTAAAACTTGTTCTATTACTTTTTTGTTATTTGTTGAAAAAGATTTATTAGACATCAAGATATCAAATACTTGTTTATAGTGAACAATTGAAAGCATTGGAAGTTTTTCGTTAATATAGTCATATATTGTACTTTTTCCTTGACCAAATTCTTTTGCCGCCTGTCTGATAGAACATTTATTAGATATAATATAGTTAGCAATATCTATATACTTTTTGTCAGTCTCTGTAATATATGTACAGCTGTCTACTTCACCGTAATATTTTGAAATATTTCTTTGATGTTTTTTTACTTTTAAGTATAACTTTTCATCTAATTTACAGTACTCATCTAAAACTTTTTTTACTTCTGCTATATCAATACACAAATATTGGGCTAACTCTTCATAAGTAAACCAGTTGTTCAAATATTCTTCAATAATACATTCTTTAGTAATGTAATTATCTAACATAAATATCTACTCCTTTGTTGAAAGAATTGATAAGAACGCTTCTTGTGGTACTTCTACACTACCAATTTGTTTCATTCTCTTCTTTCCTTCTTTTTGCTTTTCTAAAAGTTTTTTCTTTCTTGAAACATCTCCACCATAGCATTTAGCTAAGACGTTTTTACGCATAGCTTTGATATCTGTTCTTGCAATTACATGCTGACCAATAGCAGCTTGAATTGGCACTTCAAACATTTGTCGTGGAATGATTTCTTTTAACTTTTCAACTACTACTTTTCCACGATTGTAAGCAAAGTCCTTATGAACTATGACACTTAAAGCGTCTACTATTTCTCCGTTTAGAAGAATATCCATTTTTACTAGATTACTTTCTTTATAACCTATTACTTCATAATCAAAGGAAGCATACCCTTTAGTATAGGACTTTAATTTATCAAAGAAATCATAAACTATTTCTGACAAAGGTATTTCATAAATTATGGTTACTCTTTTTTCATCCAAATAATCCATATTAATAAAAGTTCCTCTTTTATCTTGGCAAAGTTCCATAATAGAACCAATATAATCACTTGGAGTAAAGATACTTGCTTTTACATATGGCTCCTTTGTTTTAGAAATTAATTCTCTTCTTGGCATTTTTGTTGGACTATCAACCATTACTATGCTTTTGTCAGTTAACTCTACTTCATAGACTACAGATGGTGAGGTAGCAATTAAATCAATTCCAAATTCTCTTTCTATTCTTTCTTCGACAATCTCCATATGAAGTAAGCCTAAGAAACCACATCTAAATCCAAAACCTAAGGCTTTTGAAGTTTCTGGTTCAAAAGTCAAAGCTGCATCATTTAATTTTAATTTATCTAAAGCTTCTCTTAAGTCTTCAAACTTGTTGGATTCAATTGGATAAAGTCCGCAGTAAACAGTTGGCTTCATTGGTTTATATCCTGGTAATTGCTCTTTTGCTGGATTGGATTCTAATGTTATCGTGTCTCCAACATGAACATCAGTAATACTTTTAATTGAGGCATATAGGTAACCAACTTCTCCGGCTTTAAGACTTTTTACTTTCTCTTCTTTTGGAGTATTTATAGAAAGACCAACAACATCATAAACAGCTCCTGTTTCCATCATCTTTACCAAGTCCCCTACTTTTACTTCACCATCGACTATGCGAAGACTGGTAATAACACCTCGATAAGAATCAAATAAACTATCAAAAATAAGAGCTTTTAGTGGGGCTTTCTCAACTCCATTAGGTGATGGGATTATTTCAATTATCTTATCTAATAATTCATTTACTCCTACTCCTGTCTTAGCACTAGTTAGAACTATTTCATCCTTAGAAAAACCAATATTTTCTAATTCAGTAATAACTTTATCGGGATTGGCACTTGGTAGGTCTATTTTATTAATAACTGGAATAACTGTTAAATTATTGTCAAGGGCTAGATAAAGATTAGCTAATGTTTGTGCTTCTACTCCTTGAGCAGCATCTACTACTAATATAGCTCCTTCACAAGCTGCTAAGCTTCTGCTTACTTCATATGAAAAATCAACGTGACCTGGAGTATCTATTAAATTCAAGAAATAGTCTTCGTTATCTTTTTTATAAGTTAACTGCACGGCATTCAACTTAATTGTTATACCACGTTCTCTTTCTAAATCCATTGAATCAAGCATTTGAGCTTTTAGTTCTCTTTTATCAATTGCTCCTGTTAGTTCAAGTATTCTATCTGCCAAGGTACTTTTACCGTGATCAATGTGGGCAATAATACAAAAGTTTCTGATATTTTCTTGTTTCATAGTAGTCCTCCATTTCTTAGTAGATTATATCATATATTAGGTTCTCGTTCTAGTTTTTAAAAGAAAAAGATAAACAAATGTTTACCTTTTTTCTGGAAATATTTTGATTAATTCCTTATATTTGTCACTTGATTCTTCATCACCAGCTGCTTTGTACGTTTCGCTTAAAGCTTTCATATTGATATGATGATAATTTGGTCTTCTTTCTTCATATTCTAAGAAACATTTTATGGCTTCAGCGTATTCGTTTTGATAAACATTAATTTTTCCAAGTCGATGATAAGCATTTGGTTCTGGGATAATAGAGATTGCCTTTTCATAGTCAGCTTTTGCTTCGGCAAATTTTTTAATTCTTTCATAAAATCTTCCTCTTAATAAATAACCTTTGGCACTTAAATCATTATCTTTTAAAATGTATTCTGTTAAAACATCTATACCCTTTTCATATTCTCTTTGTTGACCATAGTACATAGCTGTATCATATAGTTGCTCTTTTTCAACAAAATCAGAAGTTAACATTTCCTTCTCCTCTGAATTTATACGTGCTTCATAATAATCTAGATTTCTATTTAAATAATTGTCAGCTAAATAATTTTTGTATTCTTTAAAAACTTGAGTTGCTTCTTGATATTCACCTCTAGATTTTAAAAGTTTAAATTCTTTTTCTAAACGTGTGGCTTCTTTTTCGACAATTCTAAGTAAGAAAGGAATAAACACTTGTAATTCTTGATTTAGTTCAGGGCTGGCTCCTGTAAAATCATGACTATAATAATATACATATGCTTCTAGATATTTTCTCTTCTTGATTAGCGCTTTTAATTCAGATAAAGAATCTAGAACTGGATTGTGTATAATCTCTTCTGATGATTCTAATATGTTTTTTTGAAAAGAGTTATTTTTTGTACTCCAATAAATCTGATTAAGTAGTTTTTTATACATGATTAAATATTTTCGATTTGGATTTTTATCTACTTCTCTATTCCACTTTTCCTCTCCTGACAAGGCATTAGCAGTTTGGTAATCCCCTATTTTTATTGCTTCACAGAAATCACTCATAATATCTTTATTAGAATAAGTAAATACTTCAAAGCTATTCTCATCTAAATCATAATCTCTAATGGTTTTTAGGGTATCAAGCATTTCTAAAATATGTTTATTACTGCTTTCATTTTTACCTGAAGATAGTTCAATTATTTCATTAGTTATAGTTTCAATGTTCTCGATATCATCATTGCTAATTATTCGACTATGAATTAGATTTTTTTGTTTTCTTTCTAATTCAAGTAATTTCTGTTTAGCCAATAATCTTTCGTTTAAATCTGCTTTTAGACTAGAAATATCTTCTAACATATATTGATAAATTACAAATTCTTTGGAATCATTTCTTCTTTCAGAAATTTCCCTACATTTTTCTACTAACCTATAAGCTTCTTCATAATCTTGATAATTTAGAGCTTCAAAAAATCTTTTGAAAACATCGTATTCATCACTTCTGTAATTGTGTTGCTTTTCTCTAAATGGTCTTTCAATATTTGTTATTTTATCCATAGTATTAATCATTTCTAAAATGTAGCGATGAATGCGTTCAGTAGATTCTTGTTTCTTTATGATGCCTTTTAATTTATCATATTCTCTATCATAGACTAAATCAATAATTTCATTGATTGTAATTGGAATGATTGGCTGTTGTTCATCAATGGATTCTTCACTATATAGTACTTCATCTTGAGGTTTTTCTTCCAATATTGTTGTTGAGTCTATTTTAGTCTCTTCTATCCCTTGAGGTACTTCTTCTTTGTTTTCTTTTGTCTTGACTAATACTTTATTTTTCTTTTGATTTTGATTGTTCTGTTCTATTAATGTATGTAGTAGTTTTTTATATAGGCGAAGTGTCACACTATTTTTATTTAAGTAGGCACATTTACCAATATTTTGATATGCTGTTTGATAGTCATGATTATTTAGAGCCTGATTTAATATTAGATTATAGTCATCATTATATTCAGAATAATCAAAATTAGATTCTGGCAATGTTGTATTTGACTTACTAAGTTCTAGATACTTTAATATTAGAGAAAACATATTCTCTAAATTAGATTTGGACTTTGAACGTGAGTATAGCAAAGCCATTTTTATATTTTCTAAAGCTTCTTCATATTTTTCACTATCAATATTATCCATCATGTTGCGATAATATTTTTTATAAAGATAATCTCTTTCTGTTTCATTTTGAATTGTAACTTTAGGTTTAAATGTTGTATTTTCTTGCGACGCTTGCTTATTTTTATTGTTGACAATATTATAAGACAAGTGATGAAATAATTTGGTACTAATAGTAACATTACCTCTTCTTTCTTTTTCAACATTTCTAAATAAACCGATATTAAGATAAGCTTCTTTAAAATCAGAGGCTAAAACAGCAGTTGAAAAATCTGAAAAGTATTTGTAACATGTATTATTTTTAGCATTAGTATCACTGAAAGTTAAAATATCATCTAAAAAACTAAAGTCTTTACTATTTCCTAAAAGTTCTTTTAATAATATAAAATACATTTTTATATGATGTTCATAATCATGATTTGTTTGATTTTTATAATTTTCAAGTAAATGGTCATAGGCTGCTTCAAAATCGTTATTAAAAACAGCATTTGCAAATTGCTTAAAGGCCTCCCATTTCTTTTTATCCTTATTAAGATTTACTACTTTGTATTTCCCACGAGCCACCTTTTCTAGAGCGCCTTCTTCTAATGCCTTCTTAATGTAATAGTCATTTAGACCTAACTCTTTTAATTCTTTTGTTGTTCTTTCTTCGATATTAGAATCTTCAAGTTTCTTTATTATTTTTTCTAAATCTATCATATTTTGCTTCCTTCTTTTAGAGATTTTATAAGTACATAGCTTCAGAGAAAATATGACTTATTAATTTTATTTTAACATAAAAATTTTAAGGATGATTATAGAACTTCTTTATAAAAAGATAACTCACTATACAAATTTTTCGACAAAAAAACTCCCTTTTTAAAGGAGTCTTTAGACGAATTTATACTCTACTTTGCTTTTTCTTTGTTTCTTCTTCAATAAATTTGTTTGAAAACATTTCTACTAATTCCATTTCACTTACATTTCTTAGATTACTGTAAGCATAATTTTTATTTTCTTCCTTAAAAGAATTTAAGTAAATATTAATATATTCAATTACATCTTCCTGATTAAACTTAGAAACCATATGTATTCTACTATTGTTATCATTAGTAAAATGATTTGAATATCCTCTATCAACATAAGCTGCTACTGCTGCTTTCATATGATTTGAGTTGTATTTATTTAATGTTGCTTTACAAGCGTTTTCAAATGGTGAAAATAGTAAAGCAATTTTTTCTTCTGATTGATATAATGCTGTAAAACAATCTATTGTTATTTCTTCTGCATCATCTTTTTCCTTAGAGAATCTCTTAATAATTTCTTTAAATCTTTCTAAACCTATTTTTCTTAAGTTAGCTCGTGAGTCTCTAGAAAAGTGATGAGTCCACTCTTTTGTATATTCTCCAGCAAGAATTCTCCATACATTATTTGTGATGAATTCTAGACCATGTGATTTAAGAGTCAATTCAATAGCATCAATAACATAATTTAGTTCTTCTTCACTAATATCGTCAGGTTGAGTAGTTTTTTCAGTATTTTGATTATTTTCCTTTGGAAATTCTGTTTTTTCTGCAGTAGTATTTTTGTTAATGCTTGATAATTTTTTATCATAATTATCTCTTACAATTTTAGATGAAAATATTCTTTCACAGTTACCAAATTCTTCTAGGACTTCTGAGTAGAAATCACGCATAAAGTCTGGTAAATATGGTTGTAAATCTGGATGTAGTAATACCTTTAATTTCTTAATCTTAGAAGATACTTCTTGACATGATTTAGTACTATCGATACCAAACAAGTCATAATAGTTAATAATTTCGCAATCTCTATATTTATTTATATACTTACTTACGATTCTTAAAATTCTACCTACCTTTTCTTCACCCATTTTTATTCCCCCTATACTTTAAATTTGTTGGAAGTATAATGATTAAGATACTCCCCTCAAAATTGTTAGTAAATTATACCAAAAAATTGTAAAAAAGTCAAGTTTGATAAGGATATTCGAGGAAGAACAAAAGAAAAAATCAACCAATTATTTGGCTGATTTTACTTTATATATAAATGTTGTTTTTGTACTATTAGTTGATGTGTACCCTTTATATTCTTTTGAAAGCTTTACTAATTCTTTGACCTTATTAGCATAATTTGTTAGTTTAGTAGAATTTGCAGTTAACTTATTAATTCCCTCCTTATTAAGAGTTGTGATGCCTGTTGATAATGTATCTGCTCCTGTTTTTAGACTTTTAGTACCATCAGTTAAAGTACTTGAACCGCTATATAATTTTTCAACTCCAATGCTTACTTGTTTTAGACCATTAGATATTTCTGTTGAACCACCTTCTAACTGGATTAAAGCTTTATTTAATTCAGTTATTAAAGCATTAACAGTTTGATATATTTCTTGGAGACTAGAAGTCATTGTTCTTAGTGTATCAGTATTTATTGTTAGTAACTGTATAATATTTTGATTTGCTTCATATGTTTTCTTGCATGTTAATAAATTATTTATTGTATTTTGATCTAGTCCTAAACTTGCAAAATAATTAATTAATTCCTCATCTGTTTTAAAGTTATTTAGATGATAATTTTCATAATTAATTTTTAAATTAGAATTAGTACTTTCTAATAAAGATATAGTGTTTAAATTAGTATTAACTAGAGTCTCAATATTTGCAAGAGAACCAGAGATATCTTTATTTTCAAGCATTATTTTTACCTTTTCTAAAGAAGATATAGTTTGTTTTAGACCACTATTTAAAGTAGTTGAGCCTGTTTCTAATTTTTTTATTGCTTGTAAAATGGTACTCAAGTTTTTATTAATTTCTTCTGAACCATTATCTACTTTTAATGCTCCTTCATTAAGATTTTTGGCCCCTTCATCAATTTTGTTCATATTATCTTGTATTGTCTTAATAGATGAATCTAAGGTATTTACTTTATTTAAATTAGCAACATCTACTTTTTCTAGTAATTTAGGAGTTGCAACAAAGTAAATGTTATTAAGTGTAAACTTTTTAGTAGTATAATTTATTTTTATTTCATCAAGTCCTTTTAGTTCTTTAATACGTAAATCATCATAAAGTCCTGGGGCTGCAAAAGCTAATGCCATACTTCTTGTTCCTGTTTCTGTTACTTCTCCATTAGTTATTTCAATATTTGTATCTTTGGTACTATCAAGCATTAAGCCTGTTGTTACTACAAAAGGTGTATGAAGTCTTTTACTATTATTATAACTATTATTTTTGAATGCTACTTTGATTGTAATTTCACCTTGTTTGTTTAGCATTTTTTTAGGAGTTGATTTTTTACCATTTAGATAATAAGTAATGGTTGCTGTTACTGGTAATTGTTCTTTTGTTTTTCCTTGATAGAAAATATCTTTACCTGTAGAATCCCAAATAAGTTTGTTGGAATTTTGCTCGTATTTTTCTTCTCCATTTAAATTAATTATTTGAGTTAAAACTGCTTCGTCTTCGATTGTTTCTTTATTTAATTTTGATAGATGATTGTTAACAGTAGTTTCTTTTATAGTACCATTATAATTTAAGTTAGAATATACTGTTTCAGTTTTAGTATAAGCATAAGTTGTCATGGGCTGAAGAGCCATAGTTAGTAACAATACACTACCTATTATTTTGTTTTTATTTAGTTCTTTCATATTATTTTCCTTCCTTTCTTTTTATTATAAATTTATCAAAAGCCATTAGCATAGCAGGTAAAACGAATATTACCACTAGCATACTGATTATTGAACCACGAGATAGTAATTCACAGATTGAACCAATCATATCTATTTTTGTATATACTGCTACCCCTATTGTTGCAGCAAAGAAACATAGGGCTGATGTTATAACTGAAGGAACAGTTAACTCTAAGGTCTTTTTCATAGCCTGTTTCTTATCTTTGATTTTTTGACGTTCTTCTAAATATTTAGTTGACATTAAAATTGCATAGTCAATTGTTGCTCCTAACTGAATTGTACCAACTATTATTGATGCGATAAATGGTAAAGTTGTATTACTGTAGTATGCTACAGACATATTAGTAAAAATTGCAAATTCAATAACGAATACTAAGATTATTGGAAGACTTACTGATTTTAGAACTAGAATCATAATTACAAATATAACGATTATTGATGTATAGTTAACGGCTTTAAAATCGTGGTCCGCTATTGTTACTAAATCATTCATTAGAGCTCCTTCTCCCGCAACGATTCCCGTTTTATCATAATCCTTGACTAACTCATTAATAACTTCTATTTGTTTATTTAAATCTTTACTGGCAACTTCATAAGTTGAATTAACTAATATTAATTGATATTTGTCGTTTTCTAAAATATTTGTTAACTCTTCTGGTAAAAGATTTTTAGTAGTCTCATCCATCAAATTACTTGGTGCTAAGACTAAGTCTATTCCTTTTATTTTCTCCAATTCTTCTGTGAGCTTCTCTACCTTATCTTTTTTAGTGTCTTTATCAAGAATAATTATTTGTGGAGAGATAATATTAAACTTCTTTGCTAAGTTAGAATTAGCAATACGAAATGGTAAGTTTTCTGGTAAGGTTTCATCTAACTTGTAATAAATATCATAATTATTATTGCCTATCCAAGCAGGTATTAATAAAATTAGGAAAGCTGCTAATATTAAAGCATTATGTTTGATAGAAATCTTTTGAAGAGTTTTAAATTCTGGAAAGAAGTTTTTATGTTTGGTTTTTTCTATATATTTATCAAATACTAATAGTAAGGCTGGGAAAAGCGTTAGAACACAAATAAGTCCAAAGGCTACTCCTTTAGCCATAACTATACCAATATCAATTCCTAGAGTTAAATCCATGGTACATAAAGCTAAGAAGCCTGCAAATGTCGTAAGTGATGAGCCAATTACAGAGGTAAAGGTTTCTCTAATTGCTTTTTCCATAGCCTTCTTATTATCAGATTCTGTTTGTTTTGACTGTTGGTATTTATGATATAAGAAAATTGAAAAATCTGTAGTTACACCAAGTTGTAATATTGCTGTAATGGCTTTTGTTATGTAGCTTATTTGACCTAAGAATATATTAGTACCCATATTATAGATAATAGCTACCCCAATATTTCCTAGTAATAATAATGGGACTAGATACGAATCTGTTGCGATAGTTAGAATAATAAAACATAAGGCAACTGCAATTGCAACATATGCTATCATTTCCTTATTAGATAGATTTCTAGTATCAATAATCATTGAAGTCATACTACTGACACTATTAGCGTGATCGATGGTATCCCTTAACTCCTCTACTGCTTTGATTGTTGAATCTGCAGAGATTGAATCTTTTAAAGTGACCATGATTACTGTTTCATCTTCATTATAAATTTTATCTATAATGGTATCTGGTAGCATATCTTTAGGAATTGTTGTATCTAAGACATCTGCAATACTGATAACCTGATTTACTCCTGATATTTTTTTTAATTTATCTTCAAGATTTAAGATAGCCTTATTACTCTTACTATCTGTCATTATAAAGGCATATGAACCTATACCAAACTCATCAGTTAGTATTTTTTCCCCCTTTATAGTTTCAATATTTTCTGGTAAGTAAATTAAAATATCATAATTTATTCTAGTGTTAACATAACCAATAATAGCTGGTACTAAGAGTATCAAACTTATTATTACAATTAAAATGCTGTGATTTGCTATATATTTTGAAAATTTTTTCATACTTGTCCTCCTTGCATAAAATATTTTATTCAATTCAATTTTAAATAGCATTAACATTTTAAATTGTTTGAAGTTTAACCGACATTTGTTGATTTAATGTTTGATATTTATCGTACATTTGTAGGTTATCTTTACAAAAGTAGTTTTTTTACTATAATTATATATAGAGGTGACTTTATGAAAAAGAAAGAAGATTTAAGAGTAGTAAAAACGAAAAAAAACTTATATAATGGTTTATTACTGCTAATGAAAGATACAAGTTTTGAAGATTTAAAAGTCTCTGATATATGTAGTATTTCTTTAGTTAATCGCTCTACTTTCTATGATCATTTTAGTGATAAATATGAATTACTGGCAGCTTTAATTAATGACTTAGAAGAAGAATTATCTGTAAAACTAGAAAATAATAAATCTTTTGAATCTGTTAAGGACTATTATATGTCAATGATTGAGATTCTTTTCCAACATATAAGTGATAATATTGATATCTACTCTTCTGTTATTAAGACTAATAATAATGGTATTGCTTCTGATATGTTTAAAGAGGCAATACTAAAAGATGTCAGAAAAACGCTTGAAAATTCTAGTATTAAAAATGTAAATATTCCTAATGATATTATTTCTCTTTTTTATGTTAGTGCAGTAATTAGTGTTTGTATTGAATATGTTCGTGATTATGGTAAATATGAAATGATGGAAGTACTTAATTACTTAGATAAATTAATACCAAATGATATTTATTTGGACAATGCAAAAACTACACAAAGTTAAATTAACAATGTGTAGTTTTTCTTCTTAATTTAAATATTTAATTCTATTAGTTATATTCATCAACGATATTACCAACAACTTCTTCTATAATATCTTCAATAGTAACAATACCAATTATTTCTTTATCTTCTACTACTCCTGCAATTGCTTCGTGTTTTGACCTTAGATAGAGAAATGCATCGTCAATTATCATATCACTATTTATTTTAGGAAGTTTTCTTAAATAGTTTGTTAGCTTGAAGTCTTTTTTATTTTTGATTATTAAATCTTTTATATTTATGAATCCAATTACTTTACCATTACTTTTAACAGGAAATCTTGTAAATTTGTATTTTCGTAATTTTTTCATTATGGCTTCAACTTCTGTGTCTTGTTCAAGAAATATTACTTCTTCTTTTGGAGTCATGGCTTCTTTTACAGTCGTATCATTAAACTCAAATACATTAAATAATAAGTCTTTTTCAAATTCTTCTAGTGCTGAATCAACTATAGTACTTTTAATGTTTTCTTCATCTAGTGGCTCTTTTTCTTTTATACCAATCAGTTTAGTAAAGAAATCTACAGATGATTTTAAAATTATAATAAATGGTTTAAAAAAGAAAATAACACTGCTTATTATATCAACCATAAAAAAAGATATTTGTTTACAATAAGATAGTCCTATTTTTTTGGGAATAAGTTCTCCAAAAACTAAAGTAAAATATGATAGTATAATTGTTATTACAATAATTAAGATACTTGTTACTGTTTCTAATGGTAAAGAAGAAATATTTAGTATGATGGCAATTTCACTGGCAAAGCTTTCTGCAGCAAAAGCTGAAGCTAAAAAGCCTGATAATGTTATTGCTATTTGAATGGCTGATAAAAATGTACTGGAATCATTGATTAATTCTAGGATTTTTGAGGCTTTTCTATTTCCTTTTTTTAACTCTTTGTGTAAGTCATATTTACTTAAAGATAAATAAGCTATTTCAGTAGCCGAAAACACTCCATTGATTAAAATAAGAATAACTAATAAAAATATTTTTAATAACATAAAATCTCCTTAAAAAAAGTACTATCAATAAACTGTTCAACTCTTTAGAATCAGTTTAAATTTAGTACTTTCATATTAATTATTAATTGTACTACTATAAAAGTAATAGTTTGTGGAATTTAATTTAAATACATAAGTTATAGTAGCAGCTTTTTCACCGTAATCATTTGCTGATATTGGTTTTTCAGCTAAGTCCTCAGTAGTTAGATTAGTCTTTTGTTCTAGTAGCATGGTTTTTTGATAATCTTTGTAGATATTAATATCATAGACATTATCTCTTTGATTAACTGTTGTATAAATTATTTTCTCTGTCAATTCTAAAGAGCCATCACTCTTTTTAGTTGCACCTGTTAACTCTGTATAATATGGTTCAACTACATTATTTGAAACTACGTTATCTTCAAAACTAGTAAATACTGTGTCAAAGCCATCTCTTTCTACAGCATAAGTAAGAGTTCCAACATTTTGATTGTTAATTCTAAAGCTAAATGGATATTTAATTACACTGCTAGTAGAATAAGTTACTTCATTACCAAAAAATCTTTGCATATATGTCTTTACTTTCGAAGAAGAAATATTATATATTTTTTGTTTTTGATCATTTACTTGACCAGTAGCAGCAAAGTCTTCTGCTTGAGCAAATTGCATTGCATAGTAAAACTTCTCATAATTACTAAAATCTTCTAGCTTAACACTTTGTTCTTTTATAAATTTATCATTTCTAGTATTTTTAACACCATAAGTTACATAGTCGTATAAAATCTTTACATTTTCGTCATCTAGTGCCACCTCTGAACTTATTGCTGGGGTATTATCTTTTTTCTTACCACCAAATACAGTATTACTAACTAAGAAAACAGTTAAGCCAATTACGATTGAAACTCCTACTACTATAATAATAGGTAAGGTTTTATTTTGACTTTTCGTTGAAGTTCCTGCTTCTTCGATTTCATCTCCTATTTTAAAATCCATCTTTTCACCTCTATCTTATACTAATTCTATCAAAATACGAAAGAAAAAGAAATATATTTTTATAAAATATACCTCTAATCTTTATTACTTAGCATTTTTACAATACTAATATTTTTAAAATCAATTTTAGCAATTAATTCATTTAATTTTTGAAGATTCATTTTTCTAATAATATCTAATTTATTAGGAATAATCTTTTTATATCTTAAAATATCATCATAAATATTATTTACAGTTGCATCAATACTATCAATCATTTTTACTTCATTAGCAATCCAAACTTTTTTTATTCTCTCGAATGCTCTTTCTGTTATAGAAATATTTTCGATTTCATATTTTAGCTCGGAAATCAGTTTATCTGGATCTATAGTTGAGGCCATTAAATAAAATACTTTATAATCTTCTATGCTTTCCCATTCTGTATAAATACCACTTAATAACTTATCATTTCTAACTCTTTCTCTAAATTCAGAAGATGAACCATAGATAATGGTTGTTAAAAGATTCAAATATAAATCAAGTTCTAAATCTTGCATCTTAATATCTTTGACTGGTACTTTTAATCCAAAACCGATTTTAGGAACTTCAATATTTTCTTTTAAAATTGACTCTTTTTGATTGACTGTTTTTGGTTCTTTTATTTTATTGATTTTAGGTGTTGTTTTATTTTTTACTTCTCCAACAGTATCTTTTATTATTTCAATGGCTGTCTCTTCAGAAAAGTTTCCAACTATTAAGACAAACATATTATTTGGACTATAGAAATTATTGTAGCAATTATATAGGTCTTCTTTAGTAATTTTGTTTATTTCTGATACTGTACCTGCTATATCGATTCTTCTTGGACTATTTTTATATATAGCTTCACGTAACTTCATTTCTAATTTAAAATCTGGAATATCTTCATACATTTTTATTTCTTCAGCAATTATTCCTTTTTCTTTTTCTACATTTTCATCTGTATAATACGGTTTATTTACAAATTCTAATAAGTATTTCAAATTTTCTTCGAAATTTTTAGTTCCTAAACAGATATACTGAGTATTATCAAATGAGGTAGAAGCATTTGAGTCTGTTCCACTTTCTGAGAAAAAGGTAAAGGGGTCTACTCCATCTTCACTTTCAAACATTTTGTGTTCTAAGAAGTGAGCAATTCCTAAAGGAGGCGTTATTTTTTCATTATTATTTTGAGTAAATTCTAAAATGTCACTACCAAATCTGGTAGCATAGCTAATGAAATAATTCTTTTTATTTTCATAAGGAATCATAAATACTTCAAGTCCGTTAGGAAGTTTATCCGTATAACAAGAGATATCAAGCCCTTTTAGTTCGATTTTCTTCATTCTTTAGCCCCCTCTAATAAAAATACGGTGTCCATACCAATCTTTTTACTTACTTTAACTATCTCCTGCTTTTTAACATTATTCATCTTTTCTAATCTTTCTTCTACTGGATCTACTCCTAATAATTGTCTTGCAAGATATTCATTTATGATACGATATTCATTCTCTTCAATTTCTTCCTGTGCTGTATTATAAAATTCCTTAGCAATTGCTATATCTCTTTCTGTGAATTTTCCTTTTTTCATATCAGCTAAATCTTTGGTAATTAATTCAACAGTTTTAGTAGCATTATCTTTATCTATTCCAGCAGACACAAAAAGAAGACTGTCCATCTTATTAAAGAATGAATGAATGGTATAGCACAAAGAGTTTTCTTCTCGTACTTCTTTAAAAAGCTTAGAATCTGTTCCTCCTCCTAAAATAAGGTTAGCAAGAACAATTGGGTAATTACGTTCATAGTCTGTTAATTTATTTACTGGACAAGCTATAGCTAACTTGGATTGAGAGTTTTCAGTTATCTCTTTGGCAAATAATCTTCTACTGTTACATTTTCTGCTTTCTAATTGATATGGTTCTTTACGTTTTTTTAATTTCTTAAATTTAAAATATTTTTTTATAATCTGAGTCATCTGAATATTGTCAAAATCCCCTACTATGAATATATCAACTAAATCATTTTCAATCATTTTCTCGTAATAGCTATAAAGATTTTCTTCATTAATCTTATCTAAATCTTCAAGATATCCGGTCATTCGAAAAGAAACAGGACTATTCTTATCAAATGCTTCGGCTAATCTAATTAAACTATAGCTTGATGTATCTTCTTTTAAAGAATTTAGGGCAACTGTGGCATTATTCTTAACAATATCTAATCTTTCTCTTTTAAATTTATTATCAGAAATATCAGGATTAAAAATTATCTCACTTAAAAATTTTATTGAGTCTTCCATATTTCCATTTTCTGTATATTTATCATTTAAAACTTGTAGTAGAAAACTTGTAACTATATAATTACCAACCCTTTGATTATTAGTAGTTATATCTGCTGCATATAATTCTTCGGCTTTAATAGTTAGATTTCGTCTACTATCATATTCTTTTGATGATTGAAGAAGAATGTCTGTTAAAACATTTCTCATTGTTATTTCTTCTTTTTTTATTGGCGTATGAAATACTACTCGCATTGTTATTGTTTTAAATTTATCTGTTTTAATTAAATGTAGTCCAAAAGAACCTAAATCCTTGTTTATATATTGCATATTTTCACCTCGTTACTATTAGTATGGACAATTTTTTCTAAATTATTGATTCTAATGCCATTTCTATCATATCATTTAATGATGTTTCTCTTTCCTCACTAGATAAGCTTCTTTTATCATACAATGAATCGACAACAGTCATTAAGCATGATGCTTCTTTTCCTAGTTTTTTGGCGATATAGAAAAGTCCAAATGCTTCCATTTCTACAGATAAGAATTCCATATCAGGGAAATTTCCACGGAATTTATCTTCATCATCACAGTATAGATCAAAGACATCACTTGTTATTGTCTTTCCATATTTTAAATCAACATTTCTAACTTTTGCTGTATTCATAATTTTTCTATTTAAGTCATCAGATGATTGAATAAAATCAATATCTACTCCGTCTAACAATTCATCAAAGTAGCTTTTACAATAAGCACCACTTGATAGAATGACATCTAATAACTTTATATCTTTGTGGAATGAGCCACATGTTCCGATACGAATTATTTTATCGACGTTATAAAATTTATATAGTTCATATGAGTAGATTCCGATACTTGGAATTCCCATTCCTGATGCGAAAACTGTTACTTTTGTTCCCTTATAAGTACCTGTGTAACCAAACATGTTACGAACAGTATTTATTAATTTTGCATCCTCTAAAAAATTCTCAGCAATATATTTTGCTCTTAATGGGTCTCCAGGCATTAAGACTACTGGAGCGATATCTTCTAAATTACTTTCAATATGTGCTGTTGCCATAATTATCTAACCTTCTTTCTTTTTTTATTATAGCAATTTATCAAAAAAATAACAATTAACTTGAAATATTTACTACTAAAATAAAGTGCTAAATTTTAGAGTTTCAAACAATATTTAATACATTGCAAAAAAAAGCAATGATTATTCATCACTTGCTTCTTCTTCACTAAATTGCACCAAAACCTCTCTTGGCTTGGAATTTCCTGTTGCTGGTCCAATTATTCCATTTTCTTCTAATAAATCTATCATTGTTGCAGCTTTATTATAACCTATTTTAAATTTTCTTTGTAAGAGTGAAGCTGATGCTTTTTGACTTCTAACTACAAAATCGACAATGTCATCATAAAGATTATCCCCTTCACCACCAGCTGGAGCATCAGCTCCTGCTCCACTTTCAGCTACTGGCTCTGGTTGTTCTAAGTTCATAAATGAATCATCATATTGAGCCTTTTGTTGGTCAACTGTATAGTCAATGATTCTCTTTATTTCATCATCTGTTATGAATGAACCTTGAATACGAATTGGAGAGTTCATACCTATTGGTAAAAAGAACATATCTCCTTTACCTAGTAATTTTTCTGCACCAACTTGATCTAAAATTGTACGTGAATCTATTCCAGAACCAACTGCAAATGCAATACGTGATGGAATGTTAGCTTTGATAAGACCAGTAATTACTTCTGTTGATGGTCTTTGAGTAGCTACAATCAAATGAATTCCGGCAGCACGTGCTTTTTGCGTAATACGAAGTATTGAGTCTTCAACCTCTTTGGCTGCTACCATCATTAAGTCAGCTAACTCATCAATAATAATAACTATAAAAGGCATTTTTTCTTTTTGAGCATCTGGATGAGCCTTGTTCCATTTTTCGATATACTCGTTATATCCTTCAATCTTTTTAGTACCAGTATCACTAAATTGGTGATATCTTCTTTCCATTTCAGCAACCATTTTAGCAAGTAAAGTTGCGGCTTTTTTAGGATCTGATACAACTGGACACATTAGATGAGGTATTCCATTATAAACAGATAACTCAACTACTTTAGGATCGACCATAGCAAGTTTTACTTCATCTGGCTTTGCTCGCATAAGGATAGAACAGATAATTCCATTAACACATACAGATTTACCTGAACCTGTAGTACCTGCTATCAACATATGTGGCATCTTGTTGATTTCACATACACCAATGTCTCCCATGATACTTTTTCCAAGTGGTACCATAAGTTTTTTATCGTCGGCTTGTTTCATTATTTTGCTAGCCATTATTTCATAGAAACTAACTGCCTGTGGTGTGTCATTAGCAAATTCAATTCCTACTGTACTTTTTCCAGGGATTGGCGCTTCAATACGAACATCCTTCTTTGATAGTGCTAAAGCAATTTCTCTACTTAGAGTAGTTATCTTATTAACTCTTGTACCACTGGCTATTTCTAGCTCGTATTGAGCTACTGTAGGTCCAACATTTACATTTACAACTTTCGCAATTACATTAAAGCTTTTTAATACTTCTTCTAGTTTAACTATATTAGCTTCAATGGCTGAATTATCTATTTCCTTATTCTTTTTCTTAGGTTGATCTAGAATCGTTAATGGTGGTAGATTATAATTTGGATTACCTAAATTTACTGGTTTAGCATTTTCTTCTGGTAATGTTTCCTTAGGCTGTTGTTGAGCTTCTTGTTCAGTATTTTGAACTGGAACCTTTTTCAACTCATCAATATTTTTGATAATGTGTTTATCTGGTTCCTCTTCCTCTTCATTTCCATTATTAATCTTAACTTTTCTTTTTTCTTTTTTCTCTGGTAGTTCTTCCTCTTCTGACGGAATTTCTTTCTCTTTATTCTTAGTAAGTGTTACTTTTTCTTTTAAGAATTCTCCAATTGAGAAACCTGTGAACATGCAGATACCTATTATTATTAAAGTAGCTGTTACTATTTGCATACCAGTATAAGAGAAAAGTTTAGAGAATCCTAAAGAGAAGACTCCACCAATTAGACCTCCACCCACTGATACAGCATCAGCAATAGAACCAGTAGTCATTAAGCCGTTAAATCCTTTGACTAGTTGGTCAATTGTTTCTCTAAAGACAAGACTTACATTCCCACTATTTAATGCGATAAAATCCCAATGCATAAAGGTTAATAGCCCAATTACAAAAAGGTAGCCACCAAACATTTTAGTAGTAAAAAATTCTGGCCATTCCCTTTTGATAAAGGCATATATTCCTAAGATAAACAAAAGGAATAAAAACACCATATAGATTGATCCTGTTAAGAATAAACTAAATGATGCTATCAATCTTCCTACGGGTCCTAATTTTCCAATACCTAGGATAGATGCAATAACAAATAATACTGCATAAAGTTCAATACTTATTTCAATTGATTGTTTTTTACTTGATTTCTTCTTTTTCTTTTTTGCCATTTTTACCTCTCCTATCATCCTAAACTTATTATACTACAAATAATCGTAATTTTAAAATAATAAACAATAATTTGACAGCTGATATTTTGCCATTCATTATTGAATAATTGAATAAATATGAAAAAGATCAATAAAATGACCTTTTCTTTATTATCTTAAGTTGTGAGGTAAAAGTATTTTAGTATAGTTTAAAATTCTTTGGATTATCTACTGTATCTTTTGTAAGTACTAATTTTTTATATTTTCCTATATTTGCAAGCATCTCATATTCTGCTTCATCTAGTGTTGAACTAATCAAATTATTCAAATCTCTCATGCTTCTATCACTAGCTTGTAGTTTGTCAATCAAGGATTCGAAGTAAGTTTCATCAGCTATCATTTCAACATTAAATTGTCTTTCGTATCTCTGTTTTTTTAGTAAAAACTGGCTTAATTTAGAATGAGCAACTACTTCTTTTTGGAGTTCTTTACTCAATTCATTATAAACTAAAATATGAGGTATTCTACTTACTAGTTCCTTACCATAATATTCTGCTTCTGTTATATTACGTGGAGAGAATTCTTTTTCTTCTTTACCTCCAAAACCGATAGCTTTTTTAGAATCAAATAGCTCAGAGAAAGCTCCTGCGTATACTTGAGTTAATCTATTTGTATTAAAATTGAAGGCATCAACTTGTTGTTTATCAATTAAAAAATCTGAACCATCTAAGAACTTTAACAAGATTTGAACAACTGATGATTTATAGTCTGTATTAGAAATACCTAATTTGTCAAATTCATCGAAAAAGATTATTCCTTTCTTTGCTTTTTCCAAATCATAGCCTGTTGTTGCATATAATGAGAACAGATAATCCTCTAGTGAGGCACCTTTTATTCCTTCTGGTACTAAGTTCGCTGAGTTAACTTCTATAAAAGGAATGTCTAAATAGCTTTGAGCTGCTCTCATTGTTTCTGTTTTACCAGTTCCTGTTGGACCTATAAGTAGCATAGGTTCTACTTTCTCACTATCTAGGGCTGTATAATTCATTAGAATATTTTTGGCAATAAATCTTATTTCGTCAGCATGTCCGAACACTCTTTCTTTTATATAGGTTTCTAATCCTTGAAGGGAAATGTCACTGTTTGATATGGATTGATTTCTTTTTGTCGCTATTGCTTGAGGCTCTGTTTTAACTAGTCCTTTTACTTTTGCATCTACTAATATTTCTTTTACCATTCCATTTTCTACAACGATTTTTTTAGCTGACATTTTTTTCTCTTTGTCAACGAAAGATGAAAGAAGTTTTTTATATCTTAATAGACCTTCTTTAACATTTTTTAAATCATCTTGTTTTAGTAAATTATCTAAGGCTTCGTTGTTTAGGGCAACTATTATTTTCCCCTTATTTCTTTCATATTCCTCTTTTGAGTGTGAATTTTTTAACCAATTAATATTTATTTTATTCTTGATTATCTTTCCATTTATTTTTTGAACATAGATAATATTATCTTTCTCTTCTTCTAAGTAATAGTCTTTTAAGAAATCAATTGTATCTATTTCACTTAGTTCATAATCTAAGTATTTACACAAATCTTCTAGAGAATAAATCCCATCTACAATATACTCTTCTTCGGTAAAATCAGCTGTATCAAAAGTGCTATATTCTTCTTCTCCAATGAAATTGTTTTGTATATATATTCCCTCAACTAAACATTCAGGTATATAGATATATGTATGCCCCTGTAGTTTTATTTTCTTATATTTTATTCCATATTCTACTTCATTTTTTTCCATAACCGTACCTCCTAATAACTGTAATTATTATAAGTGACGTAATAGGAAAAAGCAAATTTAATTATTGAGTTTTGTTATTTATCAAGTTCTTTAATAGAACTAAGTAATTCTTCTACTTTTTCTTCTGTAAAATAATTCTCATTGTTATTATAGAATGCCATGCCATATAGAGTATCATTAATTAGAAATCTTGCATTCCAAAATCTTCTATTGTTATCTTTACTTTTAAATTCATAGTCTATAAGAAATCCTTTTATGTCACCTTCTAAAAAATAGAATTTATTATAGTTAGGTAATATTAAATTGGCATAGTTTCTTGCAAGATAGTTTATTTTAATATCACTACTCTTAGTAAAAATATTAGGTGAGAAATTTTTATTTTGTTCATAAAATTTTAATAAATCTATTTCATCTTTTATATTATACTTCTCCATTAATTTATATTTATCAGTAACAATTGGCAGTTGTAAGTTTCCTGAATTATAATTATTTAAATCGATTGATGTATTATTACAAATTAATAATGAGGCATCACTCTCACTAGGACTAACTCTATTTTTTTCATACACTTCACAACTATCACTGACATAATAAGATACTGCTTTATCTGTTATATGTTTAAATTCTTCTGGAACTTCAAACTTTATAGTATCATAAAATATTTCATTAGCATTATCGTTACCTCTAATAGTAATTTTTGAGATATTACCTTTATAAGGATAATCTTGTTGTCTTGAAAAAGTTTCGAGATTTTTCCAAATCATACTACTTAAGAAAAATTTATATCCAAACCAAATTAAAATAATAATTATAATAAGTTTAATTATACGATGAATTTTTTGCTTTTTCATGCGAAGTTCTTCTTCATGTTTAAATGTACTTATAATGTTTTCTTCTAGTTTTTTTCGATATTCTTCTTCTGATATTTTCTCACCTGATAATAATTCATTTATTGTTATATCTAATTCTTCACATAAGCTCTTAAACAAAGAATAATCTGGCATACATTTACCATTTTCCCATTTTGAAATACTTCTATCTGTTACTCCTAATTTTTCGGCTAATTCTACTTGTGTTAAGCCTTTTTCTTTCCTTCTGTTTTTTATAAAAGCACCTATCTTTTCTTGTTCCATTTTATACCTCCATATAATTAGATTGTACTACAATCTTTATATTTTTAACACGAACTTGAGGTTGATTTTTTAATATTAGTGAAAAAGAAAAAGAGCCTTAAGCTCTTGATACATATTTTCCATCTGCTGTTGAAACTATTATCGTTTCTCCTTCTTCAATAAATAAAGGAACTCTTACCATTAAACCTGTTTCACATTCTGCATCTTTTAAGGCGTTTGTAGTTGTGTTTCCTTTAACTGCAGGTTCAGTATGAGTGATTACTAATTCAACTTTATCTGGTAAATCAATACCTAAAATCTCGCCTTCGTAACTAGTGATGTAAACTTCTAGGTTTTCTTTTAATAACTTTGCTTGATTTCCAATATTTGAACTTGGAATTTCTAATTGTTCATAACTTTCCATATTCATGAAGTAGAAAACATCATTCATATTATATAGATATTGCATTAATTGTTTTTCGATTCTAGCAGTTGCTACTTTAACACCAGCATTAAATGTTTGTTCAAAGATAGCTCCTGTTCTTAAATTTTTAAGTTTAGCTTTAACAATTGCTGCACCTTTTCCTGGTTTTACATGTTGAGTTTCCATTACAACATAAATATTACCTTCATATTCAATTGTAATTCCGTTTTTTAAATCGTTTGTACTAATCATAATATCCTCCTAATAAACTAAAAAATAAGTGTTTAACTTATTTTATTTCTTTTCCTTATGTGTTGTATGTTTTCTACATCTAGGACAGTATCTATTTTTTTCAAGACGGTCTGTTGTATTTTTTACATTTCTTGGTTCTCTGTAATTTTCTTCTTTACATTCACTACATACTAGAGTTTTATATTGTCTGTTTCCTGCTTTAGCCATTCTTCTTCCCTCCTTACACGTCTAAAGGTATTATATCAGAATTTTCTTATTTTGCAAAAGTTTTTTGCTATTTATAGCGTTTTTTTAAATATTTTTAGTGTTTTTAGCCATTTATTTTGATTTACTTGGATAAATTTCTGGTTTTACATCCAATTCAACTGGCTCTTCTGCTGGAGTAAATATATCATCAAATCCGATTTTTTCAATTTTTTGAGTTATTTCTCCAGCTTTTGATTCATGCTTAACTTTATAATCTCGGCAGCTTCTGAATGTACCAATTAAAGCAAATACTAGGGCACTTGCTAAGAACAATTTTAGATTTTTTATTTTCATATAATATCTCTTTTGTTGTTTATTATAGAAAGATTAAAACTTTTTTCAAGTTTTATTTTAGAATCATACCTTCACCTAAATCTGCTTCTTTTCTGGTTTGAAAACCAAACTTGCGATAAAAGTCTTCTTTTCCTTTTAAGGCACCTAAATAAACTCTAAATTCTGAACATTATTGACGTTTTCTTTTATCTTTAACATATTATTCTTTCTTACTATCCATACATTTCTGTATATTTTTTAGTTACCTCTCTAGTAATTCTATAGGTTACCAAAGATGCATAATCTGTGCCTGAATTTGGATGTGATGAGTTAGGAGATGTAACAAGTATACTCATCTTAGGATTATCATATGGTGCATAACCTACAAATGAGCTAGTAATTGTATCTGTATCTATCACGCCATTTCCATCTGTATCTATAAAACTTTGTGATGTTCCTGTTTTTCCTGCTGGCTTCATATTTTTGTCCATATAACCTACTCCATATCCTCCAGGACTATTTAGTACAGCAATAAAACCTTCTTTTACTCTATTCATATATTCAGATGTAGTATCTATTTTATTAAGTACTCTTTTTTCTACTTGTTTTTCTAAATTCCCAATCTCATCTGTACTACTTGATGAGCGAACTTCCTTTAAGAGATGTGGGGCAAGTCGGTCACCACCATTTGCTATAGTTGAAATGTATTGTGATAACTGAATTGGTGTATAAGCTTCATATTGCCCCATGACAAAATCAAGTAAGTTTCCTGAGGCTTTATCTTTTTTAGCACCATAACCATCACTTTCTACTGGCAAGTCTATCTCTGTTTTTACTCCTAATCCAAATGAATGATACATATTTCTATATTTATCAAAGGCTTCTTGATTAAAATTCAGTTTCATTCCGCGACGATATTCCTGACCATTAACACGAATTGCTGTTTTAAATTGATATACGTTACTACTTTTAGCCAAAGCTGTTATATCATCTATTACACCAAGATTATTAACGGAAGAACATTTTTCGGATACTCCTGCTACTTTAACACATTCATCCAGCATCTTTTCCCCAATTTTGATAGCTCCCTCATTAAATCCTACAAGCATTGAGGCTCCTTTTACTACTGAACCTGGAGTAATTGGCATAGTTAAAAGACTTGTAGTGTTATCTATTATTTCACCATTGACAATTTTCTTACCAGCCATTGCTAGAATTTCTCCTGTATTAGGTTCTTGTATTATAACACTGGAATGATCATAGTATTCAGTGTTAGGTTCACCTTTTGCTGCTTTTATCTGTTCAGCTAATATTCTTTCTACTTCTTGTTGAAGATTAATGTCAATGCTTAAGACAATATCTTTTCCTCTACTTCCTTCTTTTAATAGTTTAGTTTCATGAGAATTGATTACTTCATAAAGAGCTTTCTCTCCATGTAAATACTCTTCATATTGCTTTTCAATATAACTTAGTCCTACACGATCATTTAAACTATACCCTTTTTCCAAGTAATAATCCTTTTCTTCGGCTGGTATTCCTTGAGTTGATGACGATACTGTTCCAATCATACTTTTAAATGTGTCTCCATAGTTATATACTCTTTCCCAATCTATTCGTGTATTAAAACCATTCAGAATACTATTATTTTCTGAAACATAAGCATACTCTTTGTCGTTTGCATCACTTTTTATAATCTTCTCTTCATAGGTATAACCCTTGTTCATCAAATAAAAAATATATGCTATCTTCTTCTCTTCTTCAGATAATACTAGTTTTTCTTGAGGTATTCTTGATAGTTTTAATTCTTCTAATTCTCTTTGAGTCATTTTATGTTGCTTGACTTTTTCTTTTTCAGATTTAGTTACTAACTTATCACATTCTTCTTTATTTTTTGCAAAGTAGTATTCTTTTATAGAACGTTCTGTGATTTTATTGTAATCGATTTCTAAATGTGAAGCTATTTTAGTAGCTGATTCAATCATATCAAGATTGCTGGTACCTTTTTTCTTTTGATAAGTTATAGTTTTTAAAGATTTATTATCTACTATTACATTATAGTTACGATCATAAATCCTTCCTCTTGGACTACTTGTTCCAGAGACTTCTGTGTAGGTTAAAACAGCTAGTTGTTCAGAAAACTTTTTTTGATTAAACAACATAACATTGACTATTTTGACTGTTACGATGCCAAAAAGAAAGAGAATAACAACGAAAAAAATAACAAATCTATTGTTCACTATTTTGTCATAATCAATTTTTTTCTTGTTTTTGTTCATTTTTCTCATTTATTTGTTCACCTAATATTAGTTTATCACATAAATTGAAAGTTAATTCATATATTTTTTTAAGAGGTGATTTTTATTTATAAGGAATTAGTAAAAAAATATATTAATAGATTATCAATAAATGATTTAGAGAAATTTGCGAAAAGTAATAATATTACTTACTCCGAGGAGGAGCTAAGAATAGTTTATAATTTTATTCTTAGTAATTATAATGAACTATTGAATGAAAATATAAGAATATTTGAAGAAATAAAACAAAAGATTAGTCCTGAACTGTATAAGAAATTACTGAATTTATATATTGAGTATAAACAAAAATATTTATAAAAAAGAAGCATCTAAATTTGCTTCTTTATATTTTCTATTAAATTTGAATCGAACTTTTTATTTCTAATCATTTCTATTTCATATTTATATGGAGCATATTCCTTATCTACGTATGGTGTTTCTAATATTTTAGGAATATTTTCTAAACGTTCATTATAAACAATATTAATTAGTGTATTAAAACCAATATTACCAAATCCGAAATTTTCATGTCTATCTTTATGAGAACCAACAACATTCTTAGAATCATTTACATGAATACAGCCAATTTTGTTAAGTCCAATTAGTTCATCAAAATTATCTAGGAAATCATTGAAGTTGACGATGTCATAGCCTCCATCACTTAAATGACATGTATCAAGACAAACACCTATGTGTTCTTTATCCTCAACACCATCAATAATACTTTTTATTTCCTCAAGTTTTGACCCTATTTCTGTTCCTTTTCCAGCCATTGTTTCTAAAAGAATTGTAACATTATTATTATCTTTAACATTTGTTAAGGTCATATTTAATCCTTTGATTATATTACTAATTCCTTTTTCTGTACCAAGTCCTACATGACTTCCTGGATGAATAACTAGATATTTTACACCTAATTGATTACATCTATTTAATTCTTCTGTTAAAAAGTTTACAGAGAACTCAAATTTTTCTTCATTACACAAATTTATGATATATGGTGCATGAACTATTACTTTTGAATAGTCAATTTTATTTTCCTTCATAAGATTTAATGCTTCTAATGTAAGTCCATCTTCAATAGCGCTTCTAGCAGTATTTTGAGGTGCTCCTGTGTAGAACATAAATGTATTCGCTCCATATGATAAGGCTTCTTGAAGACTTCCTAAAAGTTGTGTTTTTTTATTAAAGCCAACGTGGCTACCAATTATTAACATGTTTTTACCTCCTTTTTAAGTATAGCAGAATCGAGGGCAAAGAAAAAGACTTACTTTTTTCGTAAGTCATATTAGTTAATAGTACATGGTTTCGCAGAACTGACATCAACTATCTTTTCAGTACTATCAGGTTTAGTTGGTATTTCTATACTACTGATAGCTACAACGTCCTTGTTATCGCTAGTCCAGTTAGTGGTATCTAGTGATGGATCTACTACTGCTCTTTTTACTTCTGTTTCAAGTGTTAACTCTTTAATACCATGTTTAGCTGAATCTGTTAATGTAATGTAATATGTTGCTGACTTGTTTGTTCCAGAATTTTTATTCCAAACAACATATCCTGATACTTCGGCATTACCCCAAGAAGATTTTCCACCCTGTTCTAATAAGTCTGTTGTATTTGTCGATTGTGAGTTTATTTTAAAATAATATACCCCATCGGCTGTTGCTGATGCAACAACTTTATTTCCAGCGTCATTTACACAAACCAAATTATCTGCTAAAACAGCATTTCTTACTGTATTTATATATTCATGTGCTACATTTGCAAATGTATCTCTTCTTGAATTTTCAATTGTTTTTGAGATAGCTGGGATTGCTACCATCATTAAAATACCCATGATTGTTATAACGGCAAGTAATTCGATTAATGTAAAACCTTTACTATTCATTTTTTTCATTTTATTACCTTCACTCTCTTTCTCATTATTTATCTTCCATTTTAGTTTAGCATAACTAAATTTTATTTACAATATCTTTTTTGAATTTGACAACAATTTACAACTAATTGTAGAAAGCTGTCATCTTAGTTGATGGGCATTTCTTAGTTATAGATGAATCAGTTTTTGCAATACTTAGAGTCGATGAAGAATTTAATTTTCTTGAACTGTAATCTGATATATCTCCAATTAATGAATCACCATCTTTTTCAAAGTCAGTAAAATCTACGTTATCAACTCCATAATAGTTTCCATCTACTTCTTCTATTAATGTAACATAGTATTTGTATTCATTATTTTCTCTTTTAACTATTACATAAGAATTAAATTTATCATATTTCCCACCATTAGCACCAGATTTAAAATCATCATTTTTATCTAGGGCATTTAGAGTAAATGCTATACATTTACCTGTTTTAGGATTTTTTATATCTTCATCACTCGCAATTTTCATTTTTGCAGTATCAACCATTTTTGCTACATCGTCTTTGATGATGTTGGTTTTTGATTGATTTAAAATACCAGTAATATTTGGAATTGTTACTGCCATTAAAATTCCTAAGACAACAAGCATAGCCAATAATTCTACTAATGTGAATCCTTTTCTATTCAAATTTAACACCTACCTTTAAAGTAATTATAACAAATTTGAAAAAAATATGAATACTATTTTAAGATTTTCTTCATATTTTCTAGTTCCTTTATACTATTTGGATTGTAGTTGTCGGTGTTAAAGATGTTATCATATCTAAATAAAGCAAATCCTTTATAATTTAGTAAATTTCTAGAGAGTATAATTTCGCGCATAATAATATCATCATTGTTTAACCATTCATACATTCCATCTTTCGCAAATTTGTCTTCTGTTCCTACTTTATAAAAAGCTAAAGCTATATATAAATCTATTTTCTTATTTATAATTAAAGATTCCCATTCATTTATAACATCAACATAGGCTCTACTACTATTGTAAAAACCATAATATACTTGTGGCATAATAAAATTAATGTACTTGTCACTTTTTAACCATGTTTTTACATCTGCATAATTCTTATTGTAGTTATTATCTATATTACCATCCGGAGATACTCCAAATGGGATATTTTTCTTCTTACACTCTTTATATACTTTCTCAATTAATTCATTAACTTTGTTTAGACGATAAGTTTTTGAATCTATGTAGTCATTATTTTTTAGATATTCTTGATAGTCTTGCTCATCTATGTCATTACTTGGATAAAAATAATCATCAAATAAGATTGCATCAACGTCATAATTTAAAACTTCTTTGACTCCATTTACTATCAGTTCTTGAACTTCTTTTTTAGACGGATTATAGTAAATACCATTGTTTATGTATAAGGTGTCTGTTTCTAAATATTTATAGGCAGGATTTTTATCTGTAATTGTTTCTACAGCAGTAGTAGTTCTTATTCGATATGGATTAATCCAAGCAAATAGTTTTAAATTGTTTTCATGACTTTTTTTTAAAAAATATTTTAAGACATCATAGTAGTCTTCTCCTTCACTATTACTAACATAAGCACTTGTAGGAAAGATTTTTGATTTATAAATTGCATCTGATGCTGCTCTAACTTGTAAAATAATAGTATTAAATTTTAGCTTTTTTACGTTACTTATCATCTTATCAATACTTTTTTTACTTAGTGATTGATTAGCATTTTTTACGTACTTGTTTAGTTCCATATAACTTATAAATACTGCTCTTGTTTCTTGATTAGTCTTTTTCTTAGCTTTTGGAACTTGAATACTATAGAAAAATATACTTAATACTGTAATAATTATTATCATTTTTTTCATATTATCACCCTATTATATTTTAGTCTGGTAATATTAAAAAAAATGTCATTTTATCTTATCTTTTTCAATTATATATAATTTTTTATTTTTATAGAAGGCATAGAAAATATCTTCTATCTTTATTTTTTCTTTTTCTAATTCTTTAATAAGCCAAATTCTACTTTTTCTAATCTGCATTAAAACATCTTCGTCTAATTTCCCATCTAATATTAAAGCTAATGGATAGGTAGAATCTTTATCATCCGCTTTTTTAAATACTGATAGTTTCCCGCTAGTTTCTAATACTGCATAATCAACTTCTTCTATTGATTTTATTGATTGACCACGCAATTGAGTTAATAAATCATCTAAATTATATCTTTGTTTTAGCATTTCCTTAAAATTTATTTTTCCTTTATTTATAATTACTGAAGGCTCTCCGTCTACAACATTTCTTGCTTTTTGACTTTTTAGAGAAATTATAGAAAAACCTATCTGGAGTGCTACAAGTGAGATAATCGGGATAATTGAAAGTAAAATATCACTTTTATAATTTTCAATTGAAATTGCAACCATCTCTGCTATGAAGATTGATACTATAAAATCCATTATAGTTAATTCTCCCATTTCTCTTTTCCCCATTAATCGATATAAAATAGTTATTATGACATAAAAGAAAACACTGCGATAAAAAACTGTAAAATATTTCATATAATCACCTAATATTATAATGAACTAATGCATATTTTTTTATACATCTCATATTATTAATTGAGGTGGAATATGACTTATTTAACTAGATATGGACTTAGGGTTGGTTATGCTTTGTTAGGCATTATTGGGTTATCAATAGTATTAATTACATTTTATTATTTTGATTTAATTGGAGATAAAACGTTTAATTTTCTAGAATTGGTGGTAGTACTAATAAACATTTTTATTAATAGTTTTATTTTAGGTAAAGCTTCTAATAAGAAAGGTTATATTGAAGGTGCAAAATTCGGTGGTATTATTGTCTTATTAGAGTTAATTTTAACATTGTTATTCTTTAAGTTTAAAGCAAAAATTTTAATTTATTTTGTGATGGTAATGGTTACTGCAATTTTAGGGAGTATGGTTGGAATAAGTAAGAAAAGAAACTAGTTTAAAGCTAGTTTCTCTTTTTCTTCTTATAAAAGACAATAATAACTATCAAAAAGATGATTGCAATGGCAATTATTGAGATATTATTAGCAGTTTTGTCTTCTACTTCAATGACTTTATCTTCATCACTTATTAGAAATAATGAATGGGTATCATAATCACAATTATCTTCTTCTGGACATGTAATATTTCCAACAAAATAAAGTACTTCCTTAGTTGATATAAAATCTTTTATATGATAATATTCATTGCTTATTTTTTTTATTTTCTTTTTGAACAAGCCATCTAAATCTAATTCGATTACTTCTTTACTAGAATCTTTTGCATTCTGATATAAAAACAAGTATTTATTTATTTTATCTTTATCTTTTACAGGAACTAATCTGATTTTTTCGTCTGTAGATATTCCTATATCTCCTATTGATTCCCATACTTCATTGTTACTGGAGTCAAAGTTAATTAAGTAATAGCTGTAGTCACCAGCAGCAACTTTTACGTTAGATGTTAAACCATAAAGAATAAAACCATTGTTAGCCTCAGCTAAGTTAAAGGATTCATATTCTTCTAAAGCTTCAGTAATTATTTCTTTATTCCCATCTTTGTCGAACTTTACTAGTTTACTAATAGTCTTTTCATTTTCTTTTGATGCTTCAATAGCAGCATACCCAATTATCTTATTATCCTCATAAATATTTATCATATCAGTGTAGGTAATACTTTTTCCCTCTTCTGCAAGTTGGTCCTTTTTCCAAATAATATTAAAATCTTTATCAAGTCGAATTAAAGTGGCACTGGTAGTATCATTAGTTGAGATACTTGCTGTTAAGATATACCCATCAAACTCTGAAGCATCGTTGTAAGAGATTAATATTTTATTTATGATATGATAGTTTTCTATGGTAATTTCTTTTTCCCATTCTAACTTTCCATTTAAATTTATCTTTAAGAAAAGGCAAACCTTTCTCGTCTCTTCACTTTCTTCCTCTACTTTAACAGTTTTATTTATTACTATTAAATATCCATCAATTTTACCTTCTTCATTGTATGCGTATGTCAGATAATCTATATTATTTTTTACTATTTCTTTAGAAGAGAATTCCCAAATTTTCTTTCCTTCTTTGTTGTATTTTACAACTATTGCATGGTAGTCATTTTCACTATTGCCTTCTTTTTTATCCTCTTCTTTTAAATATTCTCCTGCAACTATGTATCCATCTTCTTTATTGTTTTTATTATAACTACTTTCAATAAAACTAAGATTTTCTTCAGTATATTTATTTATAGAATATAAAGTATCCTTTGCATTTACATTATAAGTACAAAATAATACCATAATTATTGTAAGGATAAATATATATATTTTTCTCATTATTTACACCTCTAAATAATTTAATTATAAAACAAAAAAAGACTAATTACTAGTCTTCTATTTCATTTTTAATCATTTTGATTTCTTTTTTAGTAATATACTTTTTATACTTAAAACTTTTTGGTAGAAGAGATATTAAAATTTCACGAGACTTCATTTCTTTTTCATAATATTCTCTAAATAGAGGTCCTTTTTTTACTAAAAACACTGGTCCGAAGAAGTATTCTTTTTTTGTATACTTTCTTTTGCCTTTTTTAAATATTATTATTTGGTATATAAATCTTTTATCTTTGACAAATTCTTCATTCTCGATATAATAACCATTTTTTGTGAAAAATCTTTTTACTTCTTCTTGATAGTTATTAGGACTAATTATATATGTATCAATTTTCTTGAAGATTTTCATGTTACTTTTACATATTCCAACTGTACTTCGTCCACCCATTCCAGAAATGATAACAGTATTAATTCCTGGTTTATAGGTAGAAAGTCCTTCTCCTAATCTTACTTCAATCTCATCTTCTAATCTTTCACGTTTTATATTTCTTTTAGCTTGTTCTACTGGACCTTCAGCAATATCACTAGCAACTGCTCTTATATTCTTGTTTTGTCTTACTAGATAAATATCTAATAAAGCATGATCACATCCAACATCTAAACAAAAGGAATTAGCTTCCACTAAATCCCCTATTTTTTTTAATCTTGCATTTATTTTCATTAGTCTGTTAGGAAATCCTTTAATTTTCTTGAACGAGAAGGATGTCTTAATTTGCGAAGAGCTTTTGCTTCAATTTGACGAATTCTTTCACGAGTAACTCCAAATATTTGTCCTACTTCTTCTAGTGTCCTACACTGACCATCGTCTAAACCAAAACGTAGTCTTAATACTTTTTCTTCACGTTCTGTAAGTGTTGCTAAAACACCACGTAATTCTTCTTTTAGCATTTCAACAGTTGCATATTCTTCTGGTCCCATAGTTCTTTCATCTCTAATGAAATCTCCTAAATGAGAATCATCTTCCTCACCGATTGGTGTTTCTAATGATACTGGGTCTTGACTTATCTTATAAACTTCACGTACTTTTTCTACTGTTATTCCTAATTTCTTGGCAATTTCTTCATCTGTTGGTTCACGATTTAACTCTTGTGTTAATTGTCTTTGAATTCTTGCTAGTTTGTTAATTGTTTCAACCATGTGTACAGGTACACGAATAGTTCTTGCTTGATCGGCTATTGCTCTTGTGATTGCCTGTCTAATCCACCATGTTGCGTATGTTGAAAATTTGTATCCTTTTGTTGGGTCGAACTTGTCTACTGCTTTCATTAGTCCGATATTTCCTTCTTGGATCAAATCTAAAAATAACATACCACGTCCAACATAACGTTTAGCAATACTAACAACTAGACGAAGGTTAGATTCTGCAAGAAGTCTTTTTGCTTCTTCATCCCCTTCTTCAGCTCGTTTTGCATATTCAAATTCTTCATCAGATGTAAGTAAGTTAATTCGTCCAATTTCCTTTAAATACATTCTTACTGGATCATTTATTTTTACATCCTTTGATAATGTTAAATTCTCTACAGACATATCTTGAGTGATTTCTTCACCACTTGCATCATCACTACCATCTTCTGAAACAATATCAATGTCATTTTCTACAAGGAAATTATATAATTCATCAAGAGTATCACTATCTACCTCTAATCCTTTTAACTGGTCAGCTAATTGTTCATAAGTAACATATCCTTGTTTTTTTCCTAATGATAATAATTTGTTTTTTCTTTCATCAAGAGTTTTTATTTCTTCAACCATACTAACTATCTCCTAACCTAAGCTTTCTAATCTTTTCTCCAATTTTAGCCTGTTCTAATGGATCTACTTCTTTCTTCATTAAATTTGTGAGTCTCTTTATTTCTTGTGTTAGGCTATATTCCCTTACAACTTTGAAATACAGAAATAACTCATTTCTATCTGTAGTCTCACTGTAATTACCTGCTAAAATTTTATTTAAAAATGTTAGAATATTTTCTTTTTCTTGGATGTAAGTATAAAAGTCTGCGACATTGATATTCCCATACTTTTTATAATAATAAATTATTTCACTGTTAATTGTTCGCATTACTTCAGTAGGAAAGATTAAATGTTCTTTCTCTACTTGTGTGATTACCCAGTCGTTATTTAGCATAAGATATATTATTTGTTCGAAGGCTTTACTATACTTGTCTTTCTTTTCCACTACTCTTTTAGGTATAAATACCTCTTCATGTTTCTTTTCGTCTTTCAAAAGACTATTTATACGCATTTCCAGTGTATTATACCCTATATCGAATTCTTTTGCAAGTCTTTTTAGTACTACTTCTCTTCTAATTGGGTCTTCTAGTTTAGAAGTTTCCTCTAAAACTCTATTTATATAATTTGCTTTCTCTTCATCACTTCGAAAATCAACATTTTCGCGTAATCTTTGCATTTTGTAATCAGAAAAATTAACGGCTGAATCAATAAGCCCAATAAATCTTTCTTGACCATTTTTTAAAATAAAACTATCTGGATCGTCTGGATTTGGGAGCTTTACAACTTTAACTTCAATTCCCATATCAAAGAGCATATTTCCAATATTTAAGGTTGCATGCTGACCTGGGTCATCTCCATCTAAGCAAAGTATTATATTATTTGATAACCTTTTAATCAGATTAATCTGTTCTTTAGTTAAGGCAGTTCCCATTAATGCGATAGTGTTTTTTAAGCCTATGGAACTTGCCCTAATTACGTCCATAAAGCCTTCCATAACTATTACTGATTTTTTTATGCGACATTCTTCTTTTGCTATATGGTAATGATAAAGTAATTCTCCTTTTTTGAAAATATCTGTTTCCTTTGTATTAAGATATTTATTTTGACCGTTATCTTTATAAATTCTACCACTAAATCCAACTACTTTTCCAGCAATATCATAGAGAGGAAACATTATTCTATCATTATATATATCATGATTATCACTTGATAAACCTATTCTATTTAAAGTAACTAAATCATATTCTTTGTTTGTGAGTAATTTAGTTAAATCATCTCTACTTTCTAATGATAAGCCTATTTCGAACTCTTTAATTAATGATTCATCTATTTTTCTATCTAATAAATATTTTTTTGCTAACTTCCCTGCATTACTATTTAAATTATTTTGATAATACTTCAATGAAAATTTGTAAGCTTCATATAATTTATCGAATTTGCTTGTCTTCTTAGCTATATGAACATTTCCAGTATCTATTCCTACCCTATCTCCTAGATATTTCAATGCTTCTTTAAACTCAATATGTTCATAGTTCATTAAAAATGTGTAAACGTTTCCAGTAGCATGACAAGAGAAGCAAGTATAGATTTGCTTTTCTCGGGATACGCTCATAGATGGATTGGAATCATCGTGAAATGGGCATACACAAAAGAAATTCTTTCCCCTAGCTGTTAATGGTATTCTTTCTCCAATGATATCGACTATATCTACTTTACTACGAATAGTATTTGCTAAATCATTATTCATCGATACCACCACCTTCATAAACAAACTTTATTTTATCATATTTTTTTATTTTTTTCTACTGCCTTGTTTTCTCCATATTGTTTCATTTTTCTATTAAAAAATTCATCAAATTGAGTTATTTCATTTTCTAAATTAGTTCTATATTGAATTCCTTTATACGAATACTCTAAAGAATCCCTTTTGCTTTCAAAGTAGTCAACATGTTGATTATAGTATTCACATGAAAAGTCTACTAGTCTAGTTAATTCCTTGAAATTTTCCTGATTTACTGTTGCCAATGTTCTTTGGTAATATTCCCTATATTTCATTATTAATTCAATAATTTCTTCTAATATTTTATTGTCCTCACTATAATATTCAACTTCTTCAATTTGAAATAGTCCTAAGAAAAAGTTTCTAACTTTGGCTAGTTTTTCTTGTTTACAGTTTTCCCTTATCTCTATTAAAATACTATTAAGTTGTTCATCAACATCGTCTATACCTACTTCGATAAAAGCTGCAAAGTCTTCAGCTGATTCTACATAATTGCTTTTTATTTCATAAGCTTCATATTCTTTTTCTATATCTTCTACTATTTTCATATATTTCACCTTCTTGGTTATTTATAGTACAGAAAGCTTAATGGTTAGTCAATATTTTTAGGTTTGTTTTTAATTTTTTTATTTTCAAAAGAAAAAATGCACTTAATATGTACATTTTTATCCTATTGATTTCTGTTATCTTCTTAAACCTCTTTCATTTATTTCCGCTGTTATATGTTTAATAAATTCATCTAATGTTACTGTAGTCGTATCTTTTTCTCCATGTAGACGATAACTAACTGTTTTATTTTCTTTTTCTTGATCACCTAATATTATAGTATATGGTACTTTAGCTGTTTGAGCTTCACGTAAACGATAACCTAATTTTTCATTTCTATCATCTAACTCTGCACGAATCCCATTAGCGACTAATAAGTCATTTACTTCTTTAGCATAATCTCCTTGGTATTCAGGATTTACGGGAATTGTTTTTACTTGAAGTGGTGCTAACCAAGTTGGGAAACTTCCTTTTGTTTCTTCAATAATGAAGGCTGTAAATCTATCGAAAGTTCCGAATATTGCTCTATGTAGTACTACTGGGATTTGTTTTTCTCCATTACTATCAATATAGTTAAGTTCAAATCTTCTTGGTAGTAAGAAGTCTAATTGGCAAGTTGATAATGTTACTTCTGGTCCTACTGCTGGTTTTACTTCAACATCTAGTTTTGGACCATAGAATGCTGCTTCTCCTTCAGCTTCAAAATATTCTACTCCAAGTTCGTTTAAAACTTCTCTTAATTTATTTTCAGCATTATCCCACATTTCATCATCATCAAAATATTTTTCTTTATCTTCTTTATCTCTTAAGGATAATCTAAACTTATAATTCTCAATTCCAAAATCCTTGTATACATCCAAAATCAAGCTAACAACTTTCTTAAATTCTTCACCTATTTGGTCTGGTCTGACAAAAAGATGGGCATCATTTTGGCACATGCAACGTACTCTTTCAAGTCCTTTAACGGCTCCACTTGCTTCATAACGGAAGTCAGTTGCAAATTCACCAATTCTAACTGGTAAATCTCTATAGGAATGCATTTTATTTTTGTACACTAACATGTGATGTGGACAATTCATTGGTCGAAGGACAAATTCTTCTTCATCGACTTTCATTGCTGGGAACATATTCTCTTTATAATGGTCCCAATGTCCAGATGTCTTATATAAGTCTGTAGTTCCAACACATGGAGTATATACATGGTCATAACCCATATTTCTTTCTTTAGCGTAAATATAGTTTTCTAATTCTTTAC
>JAAGKN010000183.1_pt1 | contig 115497 bp, 112 predicted proteins | sample 6206371 | NCBI WGS metagenome assembly JAAGKN01 (sample SAMN11533720, study PRJNA540317) | gut metagenome | isolation source: fecal pellets from male and female animal of same cohort | host: Peromyscus leucopus | place: USA:CA | collected 2017
AACAAATGATGTGGTACAAAAAAAATTGACACCCGATTCTCAAGGATTTGATATATAATCTAGAGAATAAGGAGTGAACAAAAATGGCAGAAAACAGGCAATATGATCATGAATACAAAGTGCAGGCAGTGAAACTTGCAAAGGAAATCGGACAAGCTAAGGCAGCCAAAGAGTTGGGGGTGCCCAAGAATACCATGTATGGCTGGATAAGAGCCAACCGACTTGGCAATCTTGATCCGGGAGAAGGCTCACAGACCCCACAAAGCGCCATGACGCTTAATGAGGAACTCATCCGGCTTCGCCAGCAGGTTAAGGAGCAGGAAAAAGAAATCCGCTGTTTGAAGAAAGAAAACGATTTTCTGGAGGAAGCCAGTGCTTTTTTCGCTGCGGGCCGTCTGAAATCAGCAAAAACGAAAGAATGAAGTTTATTGCCCTGAAAACAAAAGACGGCAAATTGAAGGGGGATATCTCCTTTTGCTGTAGAGTTCTGCGTGTCAGCAGACAGGGATTTTATCAATATCTTGCTAATAAAGACCGTCCGTGGAAGTATCAGCCGCTGGCAGATGTTATGATGGAAATCTATAAGGAAGACGAATGCAATGACACTTATGGACGAATCCGGATGTACCAGGCATTGATCCTGAAACAGCCTGAAAATGTTGATATTCCAAGTGAACGTACTGTTTACCGTATCATGGAAGAGATTGGTCTTAACCATCAGCCCAGACGTAAACCAAATGGAATTACGAAAGCAGACCGGGAAGCCAGGAAGCCGGAGGATCTCTTAAAACGTGATTTCCGGGCGGAGGAACCACTGGCCAAATGTGTAACAGACATAACAGAAATCAAAGCCGGTGATGGAAAACTTTATGTATCTGCTGTTTTTGACTGTTTCGATTCCAGTGTAATCGGTCTGGCAATAGACACAAATCCGTAGAACAAAATGCTTTGACACAGGAAAACGTTTATAAAATGCTGTTGGTTTTTGACAAGTTCTTTGATAAAATGAATAAAGATGACCAACGCAAGCTGCTGGAAGCTATGATATCAGAAGTACAATTATATCCGAAAGAGACTTGGACAGATGGTAGCAATCCTATTAAGACAATCAAGTATACGTTTCTGGCAAGTAATTAAGCTATGGAAACTCTGGGGGAAAATGAGACGTCCGTCGAGTGTGTAGTGTTGATGTCAAAAGTATAGAAGTAAATACTAAAAAAGGCTTGAAAACAAGAAATTTCCGTGCAACTGGCATCTTGTGAATATTATCCCTCTTGAGAGCCCCTGGGAGTTTCTTCCTTGAGAGCCGCCCCAAATACAAGATATCGTAGTACTGCCAGTATAGCATTAATAATACCATCAGATGAAATATTGCAGTTATTCTATCAGCATACCTCTAGAATTTACTCGCAAATCAGCAAAAACATATGTGAGAACCAAGAGATAACCAAATTGAGAGATTGGTTACTGCCTATGCTGATGAATGGTCAAGCAACAATCAGTGATTAAGCCGCTAAATTATCATTTACCATAGAAGCAAACATATGGAGAATTAAATCAATAAGTAAAGAATAGAGGTGTAAAACTTGAAAAAGATAAAAGATGAAATAACCATTCGTTCCAGCACAGCAGAATACTTAACCTATGTAGCATCTGTAGGTGACCAGCAGGATAGTATTGAAATGCGCTACGAGGATGAAAATATATGGTTAACGCAGAAAATGATGGCGACGTTGTATGATGTGCAAACAAATACAATTAACTATCATATAAAAAAGGTGTTTAGCGATAGTGAATTGCAGGAGGATTCAGTTATTCGAAAATATCGAATAACTGCTGATGATGGTAAAAGTTATAATACAAAACATTATTCGTTGGACATGATTATTGCTGTTGGATTTAAGGTGAATTCTGAGCGTGCTGTACAGTTTAGAAAGTGGGTTAATCAGATTGCGAAGGCTTACACCATCAAAGGCTGGGTTATGGATGACGAAAGGTTAAAACGAGGAACATACCTAACTGAGAAATATTTTGATGAACAATTAGAGCGTATTCGAGAAATACGTGCGAGTGAGAGAAAGTTTTATCAGAAAATTACAGACCTCTATGCTACTGCAATAGATTATGATAGAAATTCATCAGCAACCAAGAGATTTTACGCAACAATTCGGAACAAGATGCACTTTGCTGTTCATGGTCATACAGCAGCTGAATTGATTGTGGAAAGAGCTGACTACACAAAAAAACATATGGGACTGACTACATGGCAGGATGCACCGGATGGTAAGATTAAGAAGAGCGATGTTACGATTGCTAAAAATTATCTGAGTCAGGACGAAATGAAGCAGTTAAATCGTATGGTTACGGCATATTTAGATTTTGCGGAAAGTATGACATTAAGACACATTCCGCTTACGATGCAGGATTGGGAAAAAAGGCTTAACAGCTTTATTGAAATGTTTGATTATGGTCTTTTGAAAGATGCAGGAAAAGTATCGGCTGAGATTGCAAAGCTTCATGCAGAAACTGAATTTGAAAAATACCGTGTAATTCAAGACAGACTATTCATGTCTGATTTTGATAAATATTTGCTTGAGTTAGAGGAAAACACAAAGAAATAGGGCGTTATTTGGGTTGAGGCGATGACAATTAAAGAGGAAAAAATATTTTTTCTGAAGGAGAGCTGGAGAGAGAATCAGTTGTTGCAAATTTTGCAACAACTGCGGCAGATGGAAAAATATATCGAGTTGACTATTATAATTTGGACGTTATTATTTCTGAGGGTTATCGTGTAAAATCTAAGCGTGGTGCACAATTCAGAATTTGGGCGTTCAATATATTAAAAGAATATATGCGAAAAGGCTTTGCGTTAGATGATGAAAGGCTTAAAAATCTGAGTGGCGGTGGTTATTTTAGAGAATTACTTGAACGAATCAGAGACATTAGTGCATCTGAAAAAGTATTTTATAGGAAAGTCCTGGAAATTTATGCTACGAGTATTGATTATGATCCAAAGGCAGAAATATCACTTCTCTTTTTAAAAAAGTCCAGAACAAAATTTACTATGCCGGATAATGCCCGAAAAACCATCTGCTTTCCAACAGATGGTTTTTTGAGTTTTATTCCGCCCTGTATGCCCAATGTATAGGCAGCTGAAAAAATCAGTTAATAGCTGTATTTTGTTCAGATATAATCTGTTTTAAAAAAATATGTCCTGTTCTGTGAAGATTTCTGTTGCCATAAGAACACCTAGTCGGTATCCCCGCTCAAATTTCTTCTGTGCATCCATACAGCCCTCATCAAAAAGAGTATCTACTAATTCCGTCAACATTTCTCTTTCTTCATTGTTCAGTTTTTCACTCAATTTTTCCTGAAGCGCGTAACCTCTTTCGCAAATTTTTTGATGTTCGGGGGTTCGAAGTCCTGTTACATCATCAATGCGGAGTTGGTCGGTCAAAAACGCTTCTAAAATCTTTCCCATTCTGTTATCCAGTCCTTTCTGATTTCGTCCACAAGCCGCTTGCAAGACAGAGCCGAACAGTGCTATAATATTTGTGCGGCTCGCCTTGTGCGGGTGGCATGTAGGAAGTGGTGTAAATACCTTTGCCGGCGGCACCACTTCCTTTATAAGTTTTCAAGGGCTTTAATCCCGTCACGCAATCCCTGTGGGCGTTTTACGTTTTTGCGTTCGCAATAATCGTCAAGGATTTTTAATTCCTCTTTTGTTACCCGAATATCCAAACGGATATTTTTTGGATTTTCTGCAATGGGTCTGCCTCTTCGTTTAGTCGGCATATTCACCTCCCTTCCTTGCCGGTACATCTATTATAATTGATTACCGACAACAAGTCAAAGGTTATTTACCGACAAAAAATATACATTGACTCAGACTAACAGCACGACTTCCATGTGTACATAAGTTTTAGGAATAAAAATAAGACCGGAAGCAATGATCATGCCTCCAGTCTTGTCAATTATCATCGAATATATGTTAAAAAACCACAGCTATAGGGTCTTTTTGTAGACTTTTTTAGGGACGTTTATTCCTTTTCAGGTGGGTAAAAGACCAGTAAATCTTCAATTTTACATTCTAAAACGGTACAGAGTTTGCACAAAACAAAAGTATCCAGCCGGGTAATGTTATTCTTACAGAAGTTATCAACCTGTTTCCAATTCATTTCTGCTTTATGTGACAGTTTGTTTTTACTCAGTCCTTTTTCTTTTAATAACTCTTTTAAACGTATTTCTATATGACCAAAATTTTCTTCCACATTCTCACCTCTAAATATAACTGATCGTTCAGTCCGTTATATTTCTATTTTATACTTGTTATATAAGTTTTATAATCCTAAAGAAGTTTAGGGTGGGAAGTATCAGAAACGTATGTTTGTGATAGGAGGACAGCAGCTTAATCGTTATCATCTATAGCAGCCGGAACGAAAACAAGCAGGTCATGTATATCACATTCCAAAACAGTACATAGTTTACAGAGGACAAGAGTATCCAGTCGGGTAATCTCATTGTTGCAGTAATTATTGATCTGCTTCCAGTTCATTTCTGCCTTGTGTGATAGTTTGTATTTGTTCAGTCCTTTTTTCTTTAATAATTCGGCAAGCCGGATTTCTAAATGTCCATAATCTTTATCCATTTTCTATCTCCTGTGGAAAATGTAAAAATTTTTCTTGTACTCTTATTGTAAACTTGTTATAGTATTTTTGTAACCTGTTAAAAGTATTATAATACTAATATAATAAACAAAAATCTGTGGGAGAAAGGGCAGCAAAGGCGTGCCCGGCTGTAATTTGCATATATTGTGCAACAGGCATCTGTAAAACAGAGTTTTGCTTATCACTATTATTAAAAACAAATGGAGGTATAAATGGATACAGGAAAATATTCGGAAAAAGATTTTATGAATTATATGCTTGATAATTTGGATTTGGAAAGAGTAATGTGTCTATGGAATGGCAATAAGATGGATCCGGTCAATAATATGATGATGCTGGAAACTTTATTAACAAAATGCATAGAAAACCGGGGATTGATTGTCTCGGTAAGTGGTGACATGATAGAAGCTGGTGCAGATAATATTGAATTGTGTACTTTAGAGCAGCATATCGATTTGAATACGGTGGTAGATAAGGATGATCATATGTATATCTTGGGATTTACCACGAGGGAACGATTCCGGACTTATAACAATGATCTGGCAGGTATGGCAATGTTTCTGGATGATATATTTGCATTGGTTGATATAAAAAGTGAAGTTGATGGAATCGTAATAAATTGTGGAACGGAAGAAGTTATTATAGAAAAGAATTTTATTAATGCAGTGGTACAAGTGTTGGAAAAGAAAAAACTTCGGGAGAGAAATGATTAAATATGGTTTGGAAAATGAAACTGCTGTTTTTTTGTTCCAAAACAGTTTCGCAGTTTGAGTAAGGGTGTTATATAATATAAGACATAACAGTCTGAAAGTAGCGCCTGAATATGGATACGTCATATCAATATAAAAATTTTATGAAAATCTGTTATTTAATGGTCGGCATGAACTGACAAATAAAGAACTGCTCTGCTTTCAACTCTTTGAAAAATCAGAATAAATGTGACGATTAAAGGGGCAGCGAATGAGCTGAGGGAGTATAGAATGAGAATTTATGTAGATGCGGATGCCTGTCCGGTTGTCCGGCTCATTGAGGAAATAGCAAACGAATATGATATACCGGTGACACTTCTTTGTGATACGAATCATGTGCTAAGCTCGGATTACAGTGAGGTTAAAGTGATAGGAGCCGGTTCCAATGCCGTAGATTATGCATTGATTGGTCTGTGCCATGCAGGGGATTTGGTTGTTTCACAGGATTATGGAGTGGCGGCAATGGCTCTTGGCAAGGGTGCATATGCAATTCATCAAAGTGGCAGATGGTACACGAATCAGAATATAGACAGCATGCTGATGGAACGGCATTTAGCAGGGAAAGAGCGTAGAAGTAATTCCAGACATCATAGAAAAGGACCGAAAAAGAGAACGGAGGAAGATGATGTCCGTTTTAGGGAAAGCTTTGAGAAAATGATAAGAAAAGCCTTAGATATATAATATGATTCCTTTTACACGTATTTACAATGCTTATATATCCAGTATCCAGGTATCGCAACGAATAACTCAGTAAACGGATAAGCGAGCCAGACGCCTGTCATGTTCCATATGGCTGACAGCACAAGTGCCATAGGGATTATTAAAACAAGTCCCCTTAGGACAGAGAGGATATGTGCAGGCAGTGGCCGCTCTATAGAAGTGAAAAATATTGCCAGAATAATGTTATATCCTACAAATGCAGAAGATGTAAAATATAACCTTAATCCGGTTACTGCAATCCGCTGTAATTCAGGATTGTTTCCGCTGTTAAAAACAGAGGTGACCGGATGTGCAAAAATAAAGATAAAAGCATATACCATACAGGATAAAATCAGCATCGTTGTCATAGCATAGCGCAGTACCGCTTGGATTTGGCGGGTGTTCCCTTTTCCGTAGAAGCTGCTGACAAGCGGCTGGATACCCTGTGCGATTCCGGTATATATGGCAACGATGACAAGGGATATATTAGCAATTACGCCATAAGCAGCAACACCGGTATTTCCCTCCAGTTTTAATATAAGGGCATTAAATATAATCATTACAATGCCGGAAGAGAGCTGGGCAATAAGGGACGGAAAGCCCAGAGACAAATTCTGAATGATGATGGGGGCTTTTATTTTTGCCCTTATAACGTGGAAGGTATTCTTCTTTTTTATCCAGTGTGGAAGCATCATTGCGATGCTGATGATCGGAGATAAGCCCGTTGCCAGAACAGCACCAAAAATCCCCATTTTCATTGGAAAAATAAAAACATAATCCAGCACGATATTTGAAAAACTGCCTGCCAGCATCGCAAACATGGAAAGCTGCGGGCTTTCGTCATTTCTCACGAAACAGAGCAGAATATCATTCATAATAAAGGCCGGAGCAAAAAGCAGGAGCCAATGGAGGTAGGTATCCGTCATGGTCAGTACAGTGGCATCTGCACCTAAAAATAGGGAAAGCTGTTTTGAAAAGAAGGCGCCTGTCAGTGCAAATACTGCCGAAAAGAGAAGTGCAAGATATAAAGTATTTGTATAGACCTGATTCCCCTCATTTTTTTTGTCCAGACTTTTGCAGACTGAAAATTTTGTCGCACCGCCCATACCGAGCATTAAGCCTGTGCCGTGGATAAAGTTATAGACCGGAATTGCAAGATTTAGGGCAGTAAGTCCATTGGTTCCCAGTCCTTTGGATACAAAAAATGTGTCGGCTAAAATGTAGCAGGATACACCCAGTGTACCTAACACGCTTAAGGCTGTATAGCGGGAGAAATCCCGAAAACAGGATGGTTGTTTCATGATTATTACTCCTTTATCAAGTTGATTTTTGTACCGGGTAACCGGAGTTTTGTCAATGAAATGTCCTGCTTGCAGCAGAACACAAAAGTGACAAAAATAGCGCCAGCACTTTCTATCTTCAAAGGCCTAACGATAGAAAGCCTGACGCTTAACTTTATTACCCGGCGGCAAAAAAGTATCTGTTCATATTTTTGATGTATTATAACATGGAGACACTTCAAAAGCAATAGGATGTCAAGAAATATCTACCTTTTGTTATGAAAGTGGAGATCACAATACATTGCTGCTGCAGAAAGGAAAATATTACGAGCTATATATGACACAATATGTGGGAATTGCTATATGAAAGTAAATTACATAATAATTGCGACCAGAGAACCGGTCGCAATATCATGTATATATTTTTTTATTTTGTTAATTCAAACTGTCCCACAAGCTGATCTAACATTGTTGCCTGTGCGGATAATTCCTCACTGGTTGCAGATGCTTCCTGAGCAGTTGCTGCATTGCTCTGTACGACACCTGAAATCTGATTGATACCCATTTCTGCCTGCCGCATTGCCTCTGCCTGTTCTTCCATCATGACCTTTAGGCTTCTGGAAAAAGCAGCTATTTGTTTGATTCCGTCCACTACGGATTCAATAGCAGCCGATGCATGATCTGCTACGCTGTTTCCTTTGGAAACTTCGCGGATGGAGGCCTCGATCAATTCTCTGGTATCCACTGCTGCTTTTGCACTTTGGTCCGCCAAATCTCTGATCTGGTCTGCCACAACTGCAAAACCACGTCCAGATTCTCCCGCCCGGGCAGCCTCTATGGAGGCATTCAAAGACAGAAGATTGGTTTGTGCTGCAATTGATTCAATTTCGGAAATAATATCTCCGATTTTAGTGGAAGCATCACTGATCCGTTCCATGGCTTCCATCATGGTATCCATTTCCTGACGGCTCTGATCTGCTTTATCTGCATATTCCTGTGATTTGATATAGGACTCATCAGCACTTTGTGCACTCTTTTCCATTGCATCAGTAATATCAGAAATGGTTGCATGTAATTCCGCTACTGCATGTGCCTGGTCTGTAGCACCTTCCGCAAGACATTGGGCAGCATTTGCCAATTCATCGGAACCGGCAGATACCTGATTGGAGGCATCACCAATGGATAATAATGTTTCTGTCATCTGATCTCTTAATCCACGCATGGATTCATATAGTTTTTGGAAATCCCCGGTATACCGTTCGGAAACCTTTGATCTGACAGTATAATTTCCTTTGGCCATTTCTCCAAGTACTTCACCGATATCAAATATAATTGTATCGAGATTATCAGCCATTTCCCGTGCATCTTTTTCCATGTGTTCCACTTCGTCTCCTGTCTCTACCATAGGAAATGGTGAGGCAAGATCACCTGCTGCAAATGTTTTGAGACGTTCACCCAGTTTTTCCAACGGAACAGAAATTCTTCTTGCAATTTTTCTTCCAATTTTGGTGGACGTTACCATTGCGATAGCAATGATGACAAGAATAGCTGCTACAAGAATCCAGCCGACTATCGTAAGTGTTTTTGCAAGACGATTTCCCTCATTAACTTTTACATTCAATAATTCTTCTAATTTATCATAAATACTGTTATAGGCAGTTGTTAATTCGGTGAGTGCCAGTTCCTGTGCCTGAACACAAAGCTCACGATCTGTTGTTGCACCTAACTCCATTATCTTGGAATCCAGTTCCCAATAATCATCCAGTTCTGCTTTGATTGCATCATAGGTTACCCTGCCATCATCTGATACGATTGTATTTTCGATTTCTGCAAAATAATCGTTAAATATGATTTTTGTTTCATCGTGCTGTTTTACTACGGTATCAATGGCATCCTTGTTATCATAACCAATTGCAGCCCGGAGTGATGATCTGATATCTGCAAATTCAAACATTGCTTTTCCGATATCTCCCTGTGCAAAGCCAAAATTGTGCAGCGCATAAGAATAACGGCCGGATATGACAATAAGGGCAATCACACCCAAAAGAGCCGCTGCTGCTGTAATGGTTGATACCTTGAAAATAGAAATCGTCAGTTTCTTTTCAATATTTTCTTTTTTGTTCATTAATAAAAATTCTCCCATCTGTTGCATAGCAACTATTTTTAATACATAGTCCTAATAGTAGCTTCTGTTATTGCTTTTGCTTGTAGTGTGCTGGAAAATTTATGTTTCAAAGATGTGAACCGTATTTTGAATAGTAGATTTTATAGAATTCTGCATAGAGGGTTCATGATTGGAATATAAATTTTAAATATGGCGTAACTTCAAGTAATACTTTTATGATAGCAGTCAGAATCTATTTCAATTTTCATAAAATATTATACTATTTTTGTTAAAAATGTCAATGTTTCTGCCCTGAATGATTCCGGCAGACATTGTTTTTCAGGAAAAAGAGTGATAAAATGAGTCTGTTTATGTTTATTAATAGGGCAGAACCGCTCTGTGCTGCATAGTGGATGCCCAATATCAAGGAGATACATTATGGATGATCAGTTAGCCAGTATTATGAATCAAGGGAAGCTTATTCATTTTGAAGGAACGCAAAAAGATATCACAAAAATATTGGAATGCTTAGAACAGGATGCTGCAATTGTAGATAATCAGGGCAATATGTATGAACGCATGACGGTAAAAAAGTATCTTGAGTTTTTTGCAAAGCTGTTGGATAACAGAAGTTTTATGGATTCTGCCATAGACCAGATGCATCTTATAGATTTTTTAGATAAGAAGATAGGGAAATGTACCAAAGGACAGAGAAAGAGAGTAGAAATTGCCAGAGAAATTTTGAAAAATGGGAGAGAATATTTTTTGCTGAATCCACTTGGGGATATTGATGCAGATTCCAGAAAGATTATATTGGGCTGGATGGATTCTTTTCATAAAAAAGATGTCAGATTAATTACCTTGTCCCAGTCTCACCAATATACCTGCCTGTGTCCGGGAGAGCATTATGAGATAACCGATCAGGGAATTGAATGCATTGATAAAGAAAAAATAACGGAGTGGAATCCGGATATTCCGTTTATTAATAAGATATCCGCAACGTACAATGAGAAGATATTTTTATTTAATCCGGAAGATATTGATTATGCCGAAGCAAGTGAGGGAAAGGTTTATATCTATGTACATAATGAAAAATATTCATGTGCTTTCAAAATGGATGAGCTGGAAAAAAAGCTTTCGCGATTTGGTTTTTACCGGTGTCATCGTTCCTATCTGATTAATATGCAAAAAGTAGTAGAGATTATCAAGTGGACAAGGAATTCCTATTCCATGAAACTGGTCAAATATGAGAATATAGATATTCCGCTGAGTAAAGCGAAGATTCAGGAGTTAAGAAATATATATCAATGGTAGACGTTATTATTTTATCCTGTAAAACAGGAGGAGAACGGAGTGAATCAGATGAAGATAAAGAAAGTGTATACACTAATGAAAAAAGATATAGTTACCTGCTTTACCGATAAAAACATACTGATTATGATAACGATGCCTGTTCTTTTTTGTATGTTCTATACCATGATAATGTCAGGACATGAGAATGTAACAGATAGTGGTTTTATTCTGGTGCTGTGCAGCCTGTTTAATTTGTCAATTACACCTGTAAGCATTTTACCGGCATTGATTGCAGATGAAAAGGATAAGGGAACGCTTATAACACTTTACCGTGCAGGTGTTCGTAACAGAGAGTTTATTTGTGCCAAAATGGGGGCTGTCATGATCATTACGCTGCTCACGGCTATTATTATGTTTTGGACTACCCGAGCCGACACACATATTTTTTTAATTTATCTGATATTGACTCTGATGGTTTCGGCTGTATTGCTTCCTGCTGGGGCAATTGTAGCAGTACTGGCAAAAGATCAGATCAGTGCGAATGTATATAGTACACTGCCGGTACTGGTTTTTATGACATGTCCGGTACTTTCCTTTGAGGCAGATGTCTGTAAACAGTTTTCTAAAATTCTGCCAACTAATATAATAGTAGAAATATTATTTCATAATGTTAAGGAAGAGGTTTTAATTACTAAAGGTGGACTGATTTCTATATTGGTTTGCTTTTTGTGGTTTGTTTTGGGAGTGTCTATATTTTTTTATTTTTATAAGAAGAAAGGGATAGGAGTAAACTAGAGCATAGTTATAATAAATATATAAAGTTTTTTGATTAGTAGAATACAAATAACTAGGATAGAAGGCGAAAACAGGTAATATTCGCCTTCTTTTTTGTATCATTCATTAATTGTTATGCTCCGTTCACCCTGTTTTTTGCTCCATTCATGGATATTATAATGCATAATTCAGGCAGAAAGCTAAAATAGAGGTTGAAAAGGAGGAATGCAATATGCAGAACGAAAAAATAATTAAAGTCAGCCAGCTGACAAAAACATTCGGAAATGTAAAAGCGTTGGAAAAATGTGATATGGAAGTAGGTCAGGGAGAGATATTTGGATATTTAGGCCCTTCTGGTGCAGGAAAAACGACTACAATCAAATTATTAACGGGGCAGATGTACAGCGATGAAGGAGAAATACTGATTTTTGGAGAAAATCCGTTTTCCCCAAAAATAAAATCGCAGATTGGGATTATGAGTGATACCAGCGGATTATATGAGAAAATGACCGTTTATGAAAATCTTGCCATATTTGCTGATATCTATCACGTGGATTACAAAAGGATTGATGAAGTGCTGGAAGCAGTAGAATTGGAAAAAAGCAGGAAAAAGAAAGTAGAAAAACTATCCAGAGGAATGAAACAGAGACTGGTGTTTGCAAGAACCATCATCCATAGGCCGGCTCTCCTGTTTTTAGATGAACCGACTGCTAATTTAGACCCTGCAACAGCGGAGGAAGTCAGGGGGCTGATTAAAAAACTGAATCAGGACGGTACAACCATCTTTTTGACAACCCACAACATGGAGGAAGCAGATGAGTTATGCGATCGGATTGCACTGCTGAATAAAGGTTCCATCATTGAATGTGGCCGTCCAAAGGATTTGAAACTGAAATACTCAGAACACAGGGTTGTGCTCACGACAAAGCAGGGAAATATTGAGACACCGTTAAACAGCGACAATATTATACAGGCTTTAAAGGAGAATCAGGATATCCTCATGATTCATTCCAAGGAACCCAGTTTAAAAGATGTATTTTTGTCACTGACGGCAGGATAAAGAAGTTGTCGTCGGGAGTTTGTTATGAAGTGGCTGATGAAGCTGATTAAAATGGAATGAATACATTGAATGTTGTCTGGGTATATACAGATGTACGCAGAATCAGTTATAAAAAGGAGGATGAAGAAAAATGAATATAAGAATATTAAAAACATTGATAAAAAAGGATTGTAAGACCTGCCTGTCAAATAAAAATATATTGTTTATGCTGGCAATACCGGTACTGTTTTGTGTATTGTACGGGTATGTACTTGGAAATGCAGAAGGAATGTCACCAATGTATACGTTACAGCTGTGTGCTATATTTTCTGTTTCCATGATTCCTACAACGGTGCTGCCTACCATGATTGCAGAAGAAAAGGAAAAAAATACGCTGCGTTCTTTGATGCTGGCAAATGTAAAGGGGCAGGAGTTTCTGGTGTCAAAGTTGGCGGTATGCCTGGTTCTCACTGTAATAGATGCAATTATCGTATTTTTTGTGGCAGAAGGAGAAATAAAAGCGTTGCCGGTGTATTTGCTGTCTATCGTGATCAGTACCTGCGGTTTGTTATTTCTTGGGGCTGTTGCAGGTCTTTTGTCAAAGGATCAGACTTCAGCAGGAACGATTGGTTCCCCCCTTCTGATGCTGGTAATGATACCACCCCTTTTTTCCGATATACATGAAACCATAAGCAAAGTGGCTGTGTTTGTTCCTACTACATCATTCCAGACAATCTTTCATTCCTATGCAGAAGGTGGGAAATTGTTACAGTATGATAATGTAACAGCAATGGCTGTCTGTGCCGCCTGGATTGCTGTTGGATATATTATATTTAATATTTTCTATAAAAGGAAGGGGATTGATTATTAAATGTAAACCTGTCCATTAGCTTATATTGTTGCTGCTATGGAAAAGATTAGCAGGTTTAGTTGGAAATTGTTCTATTTCATAAGCCGCTATGAAACTCAAAGTTTTGTAGTGGCTTTTTATGATCTGTTGATGTTTTTCTCCAATTTGTGTATGATTATGATATATATTTTTGTGGTCACTGTTGAATTTATGAATCAAATGGCGTAGGAGGGATATGATGAATGAGGAATTGAATATGTCAGTATCACCAGTTTGCGTGAAGGGTGGAAAGAAATATGCTTATATAAGGTTTTCTGATAATGTAAGGTCTGCTGAGGGGATGATTCCCGATTGTAGGATTATAAGCAGTAATGGTTTCCTGGAGAGTGAAGTGGTCCAGCTGGAGGCATATATGGAGAAGCACCTTCCTGAGCTTAAGAAGATTGCTGCAAAGCAGAACGCATTTAATGCGATGAAAAAAGAGCGCCCCATTTAAATGTTGTAAGACAGAAAGATTATGCCGCTTGATACATCCAATCTCCCGTTTATAGCATGGGGAAGGTTGTAAGCGTTATTATGCCGATATATAACATATAATATTTTTAGCAGGTGATAAAGATGCTTTCAATAGCAGTATGTGATGATGAAATGCTGGATTGCTGTAATATGGCAAAGGATATTAAAGATATTTTAGGGGAAATGGATATTCCGTTTATTGTGCGTCAGTTTTCAAGCGGAAGAGATTTGTTGAATGCTATGGAGAATTTTGATGTTATTTTTCTGGATATTATGATGTGCGGGATGGATGGCATGAAAACAGCACAGCTTTTAAGAGAGAAAGCATTTGACAAAATTCTCATTTTTATATCGGCAAGCAGAGACTATGTTTTTGAAGCATATGATGTGGAAGCTTTTCAGTATCTGGTAAAACCCATTAAACATCATAAATTAAAAGGTGTTTTTCAAAGAGTAGTAAAAAAATTGGAAAATCATTCTCAGGAATTTATGCTTATCAATCAGGATAGAACGAGGAAAAAGCTGTTACTCAGGGAAATCCATTATTTTGAAATAAGGGGAAGGATTATTTCCGTCCACGGTGTGGAAGGTATCTTTGATTATTATGAGCAGATTGGAACTTTGGAAAAGGAGCTGCAAGGGAAAGGATTTTTCCGGTGTCATAAAAGCTTTCTTGTTAATTTAAGATATGTGGACAATTATAACAGACAGGAAATTATTCTTGATACAGGAGAAAAAATAGCTATCGCAAAAAGACGATATGGAGCATTCTGTCAGGAAATTCTGGAATATATGAAAAGAAGCGGAGACAGCATATGAGATGGGATTTCATAGTATTCCTATTCTGTTACATGGGATATATATGGACATTGTACAGATTTTGTGAAAAATATTTGAATAATCTTAAAATAGACAGAAAAGTATTTATTATTTTCTTGTTTGTAATGGACGCAGTTATCAATTCAAGTGGAAGTGCCGGCACTCCTTATATTTTGAGAGTCATATTAAACCACTTGCTGTTTGTGGGCTTGTTTTTGATGGTCTTTTCGGATCATATGATGAAAAAGTTTTTTGCAGCAATGGTTTTAGTTACTGTCAAGACATTGGTGTTGAATTTTGGATGTTCTTTTTTTTCCTGTATCGTGCTGGTATGCAAAAATTGGATTACGGGCAGGCAAAAATCATATATTGAACCGTGGTTGGAGGGTGTGATTGGAGCTGCCGCTTATTCTCTGGTCATTCTGGTACAAATTGTTTTACAAAAAAAGTTTAATTCTGTATTTGAGCATAAAATAAGCAGCTGGTATCTTATGCTGTCAGTGCTTCTCATTTGTATTGTTTCAGTTGTTGATGTTGTGAATTGGGGAGCCAGCAATGGAATTATGGTAGTGTCGAATGCGAATGGTGCACGGTATTGGAATGTTTATTATAATCAGATTTTTAGTCATATCGGAATCTGTCTTCTGACGGTTTTGTCCATGTGTATTGCAGGTGGGTTTATATTTTTTATGAATAAGATTTATTTGGAACAACGGCAGAAGGAGAACTATTATTCACAAATCGAATATTATAAAATGTTAAATGAACAATATCTGCAAATGGAACGGTTACGGCATGATATGAAAAATCATGTGCTTGTCCTGTATGGTTTATGGACAAGGAATGAATTTGAAAAAGCAGGAAATTATCTAGAAAAAATGATGGACAGCGGAAATATTAATGGCAGTGACGAGGTAACAGGAAATCAGGCAGTAGATGCATTATTGTATAATAAGATGAAACTGGCAGAAACATTTTGTGTCCGATGGGTATGTGATGTGCAGATTCCGAGGGATTGTACGATTGATACATTTGATCTGTGTGTTCTTTTTGGAAATCTTTTGGATAATTCGATAAAGGCATGTTTGGAACACAGAGACAAGGAGTATCATTTTGTAGATATTCAGGCACAGCAGGTGAAAAAATGTTTTCTTCTGGTAATGAAAAACGGAACGGTTGTGGACGACATAAAGAAAATGAAGCAGGGAATCGGGTTTTTAAATATTTATGAAACGGTTAAAAAGTATGATGGTACTGTTAAGCTGAAGGTGGAAAATGATGTGTTTGAAATCGCTATCCTTTTCCCAATGAATGGTGACGGATATAACGTAAAACAGACCGTTTGAATCAAGAAGCTAAAAGCAAATGTACAGACTCCCGAAAATAAAAGTGAAAGCTGTATCAGCAGATAAAATTATTTGAAGGAGGACATAGTTATGCATACAAAAACAATGGAAGGTTTAGTTGGTGCAAGTACAAATATGAAGCAGTTAAATACACCTATGCGGGTTTTTAAAGAGGCTCGTCGAAAGGGAGATACTGCGAAAATGGAGAGGGCGATGGATTACGTCAGTGATTATTCTGGGAAGATAGACGAATATCAGAAAAAAGCTGATCAAGGCATGAAGGAAGAAGCAGAAGAATTAAAGAAAAAACAAGAATTAGAGTGCGAAAAGGCAATCGAAAAACGCGGGGAAGAAAAGAAAAAGCTGGAAGAGAGACTTGAAGAAAGTAGAAATGCAAAGACAGATATAGTGCAGGTAAGTGAGGAAGGCAAGATATTATTGAAAGATGCTGTAACTTCTGATAAGCAGATAACAGGTACGGAAACAGTAAAACCGGATATAGGAAAAGAACCTGTAATCTATACCGAAACAGGAGAAGTGAATCAAACAGGGCAGGGATGCAATATTTCAATTTCCGTATAAGAGTAACGAAGCGAAAGGGAAATCAATAAATATTCTAAGTGAATCCTTCCAATCAGTTTACACGGCCGAACCATATTGTGTTATAATGTGTTATGTGATTATGTTCTTTTAATTTTTGCTTATCAAGGTATGCCCTGTGGAAAGTATAACACAAGGAAAGAAGGTGGCCAGGCTGTACAATCCTCAGTTAGAAACATTTTTGCGTGTAGCGGATGCAGGCAGTTTTAATCGGGCAGCGGAAGAAGCTTATATTACCCCTACAGCAGTTATTAAGCAAATCAATCTGTTGGAAGATTCGCTGGATGTAAAATTATTTGAACGGACCCACCGGGGCTTGATTTTAACCAAGGCCGGCAAGTCATTATATCAGGATGCTAAATATATCATCTCATATTGCAAGGATTCGGTTACAAGGGCAAAAAATGCAATGCAGAAGGATACCAATATCATTCGTATTGGAACCTCTCCCATGACTCCGGCACAGCTTTTGATGCAGTTATGGTCGAAAATCCAGATGCATTGTCCGGATATTAAATTTCAAATTGTGCCCTTTGAAAATACCCCTGAAAATGCAAGAGAGATTTTGGCAAATCTGGGCAAAAATATTGATGTGATAGGTGGGATTTTTGATGAAACCATGCTGGAGCTTAGAAGCTGTAAAGGTCTGGAATTATCCCGTGAACCCTTTTGCTGTGCGGTATCGGTTCATCATCGGCTCGCCGTAAAAGATACATTAAAGATACAGGATCTCTATGGAGAAAACCTCATGCTGATGCACCGGGACTGGAGTCATTATGTAGACCGTCTGCGGGACGATATCTGGCAAAACCACAGTCAGATTCATATTGTAGATTTTGATTTTTACGATATGAATGCCTTTAACCGCTGTGAAAATAGTAATGATGTACTGCTGGCGATTCAGGGCTGGGCAAATGTACATCCGCTTTTGAAGGTGATTCCTGTAGAGTGGGAACATAGCATTCCCTATGGACTGCTTCACTCACCTACGCCTTCGGAGACAGTGAAGCAGTTTCTTGCGGCGGCACAGAAAGCGGTCGGGTGTTGACTTGATGGTATCATCAAGTCACGCTGCTAGTAAGTAATCAAATCAAAAAAATGGAAATTAAGTTATAACCTATAGGTATAAAGTTATGAACGAAACGAGACTTCTTTTGAGGTCTCGTTTTTCTTATAATACAGGCATAGGGAGCAAAGACAGGAAGGTGATTGGTTGGGAAAGAATATTTTGATAACTGCATTATTTTGTCTGGTGATTGGTCTTACCGGATGCAGTACAGATAAAATGTTGGAAAATGCGGAAGGTAAAAAAGACAATCAAAAAGAAACAGCAGGCACCACTTTGCAGCAGACGGAAGGAGCAGAGGACCCCGTGCAGACAAATAGAAGTACAGGTAATTTATATACAGTGGATACAAAAATATCAGAGGTCATGAAGGATTCGGCTTTTGGAAATTATGGCAGATTGATTTTTCCTGTAGATGAAAGATATTACAGCGGGGATACATTAGGTGAGCTGGGGCTTTTGTGGTATAGCAATATTGACCCGGATAAAACGGTGGAAATTACAAATTATATGAAAAGCCACGCAGGAGCAGGGGACACTATTTTTTATGACATATATACAGATGCAGAAAAGAAGGCTGACCCTGAAAAAGAAGATACAGGATTGTTTTTCTTCAAGGGAACGCCCAGAGAAAAGTTTGCTGTTTGCAATGCAGGAGGAGGGTTTGCTTATGTAGGGGCGATGCAGGACAGCTTTCCCCATGCTCTGGAATTATCTAAAATGGGTTATAACGCATTTGCTTTGATTTATCGCCCCGGTGCACAGACTGCATGTGAGGATCTGGCACGGGCAATCAGCTTTATTTTTTCACATGCTGAGGAATTGGAGGTGGATGTGAATGACTATTCTCTATGGGGTGGTTCAGCGGGAGCGAGAATGGCATCATGGCTGGGCTCTTATGGACCGGAAGCATTTGGAGGTGAGGAACTGCCTCGACCGGGTGCTGTGATTATGCAGTACACAGGGCAAAGTGATTATACGGAACATGATCCCCCTACCTATGTATGCGTTGGGGAAAATGATGGGATTGCAAGCTGGCAGGTAATGGAGAACCGGTTAAAGAAGATGAATGCACTGGGGATTGAGACCGAGTTTCATAAATATCCGGATTTGGGGCATGGATTTGGTCTTGGAACCGGCACTGCAGCAGAAGGCTGGATTGAAGATGCAGTTACCTTTTGGGAAACACAAAGGGAAGGGAGACTGATAGAATGAATAACTTTATTTTTGAAAATACAACAAAGGTTTATTTTGGCATGGGCTGTGTGAAGGAATATCTGACCTGTCTGACCAGAGGATATGGAGATGATATCATGCTGGCTTACGGCGGAGGCTCTGTTAAGAAAAATGGTATTTATGATGAAGTCGCTGATATCTTGAAAGCAGCGGGAAAAAATATCATAGAATTTTCCGGTATTATGTCAAATCCCACATATACGAAAGTACTAGAGGGTGCAAAGCTTGCAAGGGAAGGGAATGTGGGGCTGATTCTCGGAGTTGGAGGCGGTTCCGTTATGGATTGCTGCAAGGCAATTTCTATTGCTGCCCGGTATGATGGGGATGTATGGGAAGATTTTTGGACCCGACCCGGCATTTTTGCTTTTGAGCCTCTTCCGGTTGGCGTGATTGTTACGGTGTCAGGAACAGGAAGTGAGTGCAACGGAGGAGCAGTTATCACCAATGAAGAGCTTAAAGTGAAGACAGGAAGGGACTATCCGAAATGTAATCCCAAATTTGCACTGCTTGACCCCAGATATACCTACAGTGTTCCTAAATCTCAAATGGTGTCGGGAGCCTTTGATACTCTTTCACATATCATGGAGATTTATTTCAGTGAACCGGATGAAGATAATGTTTCAGATGACATAGCTGAGGCATTAATGAAAAATGTGATTCGCAATTTGCGTGCTGCAATAGTGAATCCGCAGGATTATAATGCAAGGAGCAATCTGATGTGGGATGCGGTGATGGCGGAAAACAGGATAATTAAATTGGGAAAACGTACTGATTTTCAGTGTCATCAAATGGAGCACCAGCTTGGTGCATATATAGACTGTAATCATGGGGCCGGACTGGCGGTACTGCAGCCGGTTTATTACCGTCACATTTATAAAAATGGTCTGGCGAAATTTAAGCGGTTTGCCATCAGTGTCTGGGGGATTCCTATAGGCGGAAAATCCGATGAAGAAATTGCCGGTTCCGGTGTGGAGACACTGGCTGATTTTATCAGGGAAATCGGACTGCCGGGTACGCTGCGGGAACTTGGGGCAGATACAGGCACTGACTTATATTCCATTGCATATTCCTGTGCTATCGTTTCGGGAAGCTACAAAAAAATGACACATGAAGAAATTTATGAAATCTTTAAAGAATGTTTTTAATAAAGGAAGGAGATTACCAACATGAAAAAAATAACAACTATTTTAATGAGCCTGATGCTTGTATTCAGCCTTGCCGCCTGCGGCAATGATCAGCCATCGCAAAGTGAAACTGTCGAACCAGCTTCTGAGCCGGTTAGCGAAGATGTGTCAGAAGACAAAAACTCTGATACTTCGGCTGAATCAGAAGAGGAACAGCAGACAGAGGAAGCAGGAACGACAGGAGACGGAAAGGTGCTGGTTGTGTATTATTCAGCAACTGGAAACACGAAGGACGCCGCTGATTATATTGCAGCCGCAACCAATGCAGATACCTTAGAACTGGTACCGGCAAATCCATACAGCGATGGGGATTTGAACTGGACAGATGAAAACAGCCGGGTTGTATATGAACACGATAATCCGGATGACAGGGAAGTAGAGCTTGTATCAACAACTCCTGCGGAGTGGGAGGCATATGATACGATCTTTATCGGTTATCCTATCTGGTGGGGAATAGCAGCCTGGCCGGTAGATACCTTTATCAAGGCAAATGATTTTACAGGAAAAACAGTCATTCCGTTTTGTACTTCTTCAAGCTCCGGCCTGGGTGAAAGTGGAGAACTTCTGGAGGAAATGGCAGGTACAGGAAACTGGCTGGAAGGCGAGAGATTTTCATCAGGTGCATCTGAAGATGATGTAAAAGCCTGGGTAGAAGGTCTGGGATTATAAAAAGAACAGGACTAAATCGGTGAGGCAGGGGTTTGCACAAACACTGATTTAGTCCTGTTTTTGTAAATTATTATGCCAATCCGCATTTGCGATACGAAAATGTAAATAACAATGCAGCGATAACGATATTGCTTATGATTACCAATATGCTTGCAATATCCAGTTGCCAATGTTTTATTTGACTGATTAATATACTGATTTGTTGTGAATAGATAAATTTTGCAATAGTTTCTATTTTTTCATTAAACATGGAAAGCATCGGTAAGAAAGAAAAAATCATCATAACCGGGACTGTAATTGATGTTGCCATCATTTGATTGGAACTTAATGTTCCGATTGCTGCACCGATCAATAGCGAGATAAAAATTCCAATTGCCATAATTCCCATAAATAGGATTGCTTCTTTTTTCATATATTTCCCCTCTAAGCAGAACACGGCAGAACCGATCATGCAGATGAACCAGATATAACCTCCGACACCCAGAAGATATTCTGCCGGTTTAACATTTGACATCATCAAAACCTTTAATGTGTTTTTTTCTTTTTCCTCTGATACAATTGCTGCCATGCTGGTAAGGGGTGCCATTCCGATGTACATTGTGGAAAAGAGACAAACGAAAAAATTATCCGGCATGCCTTCTATGTGCACCGCATGATTCATAAGAACAATAAGGACAGGGAACATCACAAATTGTATCAAAACAGTGCTATTCTTCAGCGTATCCGCTAATTGTTTCTTAAATACTGCAATCATGTTATTCGAATCCCCTTCCCGTTAATTCTATAAATATTTTTTCCAAATTCGGCTCTGTAGAATGAATGGATACAATTAAATTTTTTGACAGATAATCCTTTATCTGTTCGGCAGATGCATCACCATTGGGGAGTTCCTTCATGCTGCCATCCTGTAATCGGATTTGAAGCTTATTCAAATGATTATATTTTCTGCAAATATCCTGTGGATTTCCATATTCCACAATTTTTCCCTGATTCAATAAGGCGATATTATCACACATACTTTCTGCCTCAAACATATTGTGTGTGGTAAGAAAAATAGTAGTTCCCTTTTCTTTTTCCTCCAATAACATTTTATGAATATCCTTTGTTGTTGCCGGATCCAGTCCTGATGTCGGCTCATCTAAAAATAAAATATCCACATCCTTTAGTACTGCCCTTGCAAAAGAAAGGCGGTTTCTCATTCCTTTGGATAATTTGGAAACTGCCGTATTTTTTGCATCTAAAAGACCGACTTTTTGCAGCACAGGAAGAATCCGTTCTTTGGATACATGATAGATTTCTGCATAAAATTTCATATTTACATATACGGATAATCTGTCATACAGACCAAAATCATCCATCATGATTCCTATTTTCCGGCAATCAGGTGTAATGTTTTTTCCGAAAAGGTGTGCCGTTCCATTGGTTTGTTTTAGCTGCCCGGTGATAATTTTAATCAGGGTTGTTTTTCCTGCACCGGATGGTCCCAGTAATCCTAGCACCTCGCCTTTTCTGGCTTTCAGATTGATATGATTGAGTACACATTTTCCTGAAAATATTTGCGTTATATTGTTTAGCTCCATTGCATATTCCATCTTCACAGCACATCCTTACGTTTTATTTCTTCAAGGGCTTCTTCCATTTGCCTGTTTTCGGTTTTTTCTTTTAAGACAGTAATCGTCAGGCTTAACATAAATGAAATTACAAAGCATATAGAAAACATGAGCCAGCATTTCCATTCATTAACCGGAAACCAATGGAAAACTGCAACAAATATGGCAATTAAAACAATGACACAGGCAAGCATTCCCACAGTCCTCGCGGTAATACACATTTTTTTAATAAGTATATCTGTAAAAAAAAGTATTCTAGAGAACACAATCAAGGTGGACATACCTAAAAATTGAAAGGCGGTGGCAGTGGAAATCCCTTTATTTCCCAATGCAAATAGGGAAGAAATTTCTTTTGCCTCACTTCCTACAATGATGCAGAAAATATTCATCACTATCATGGTAATGCCAAAAATTGCAAGTACCTGTGTGGAATAATCCCAGAAGTTCTTTTTTCGTTCCATTTATTTCACTCCCAATCTATTTTTTAATTCATCTGCATAAAATCTGGAAGCAATTAACTGCTCTCCGTTTGACATTGTAATTCGGATTCGCCTGTCTATGTCAGCCCGCAGAGAGTGAATACTCTTTAATCGGATTAAGCAGGACTTGCTTACTCGGAGAAATCCATTTTCTTCAAGGGACTTTTCCAATTCATACAGTTTATAATCAGATTCAAATACTTCCGCAGCAGTATAGATAAAACACTTTCTATCTACGCTTTCGATATAAATTATTTCTTCTACATCTAACAGATAGGTTTCGATTCCTTTTTTTACAGTAAGCTGTTTGTCTAACAATCTTAATGCAGCAAGTATCTTTTCTATCTCTGGCGTTAAATGTTTACAAGTGACCGTAATGTCTATATCCTCCACATTTTCGTCCACATGGATTTCTATTTTCACAGCTTCACCTCCTTTCTGAGATTATAATTATTTGATATTTGAAATTCAATATGAGTCAACATGTCTTTCCCAATTCCATACACAAGTTTCCATATCATCAGTAAAAATTATTTACTTGTGTACAGATTTTAAACACGAAGTATGAGTTACTGATAGTATAAGGAGTTTCGTATGTTACTATAGGAAAATGCCAAAGTATATAAAAAATCAGGACCATCTTGTACCCTTGTTTTTTTCATATTATCTCCCCAAAACTGAATTGCCTGAGAACCTAAACCATGGTTTCTATTACATTCTAAAATCCCAGCTAAATCAGGATATCTGCGAATCACTTCCTTTAAATAAGCAGAATTGATATCTACTCCATATATTTTTTTAAATTTGTCTTTTTGATATGCTCAAGACCATTTCCAGCTGCAATTCCCAATACCATTACATGAGAGACTGGGTATGTGTTAAACTGCTCTTTCATCATTTCGTTGTTTTCTTTTGATAATTTTGGATTTCCTGTCAGTAAAGTAATGTCAATGATTTTTGCTTTGATGCCCGAAACCACTGCTTCACCAAGTGGAGAAACATGCTTTTAAGGCATTGTAAAAAATATAGAATAGGTATTGGAAATAAAGTAAAGGCAGATAGTAAAATGTGACTAGAAGAAAAGGCTTTTAAGAGCTATAACCTTTAGGTTTAAACTGCATAACAATTTGAGCAATTCTCTGTTGGGGAATGAAGATATATAATAAAAGAAAAGAATTAGGAGGAGGGTTCACATGAAAAAAATAATTTCCCTTTTCATGAGTGTTTTTTTACTCTTTAATTTGTCTGCATGCGGAAGCGGCAGCAGAGACCAGCCGTCAGAGGAGAGAAACACAGAGAATGCTGCAACAGAAAGTCAGGATACTTCTGTGCAAACAACACAGAGTACAGACAGGAATGCAGGTTCCCGTATTTTAATTGCCTATTTTTCCATACCGGAGGATGTGGATACTTCCGGCGTAGATGCCGTTTCTGGTGCCAGCATTGTGGTAAAGGATGGTGAGGTAATGGGAAATACAGAATATACAGCCAGAATTATTCAGGAGACGATAGGTGGTGATTTATTCCGTATTGAAACGGTGGACCAATATCCGTTGGATCATGACCCATTAGTTGATCAGGCGGCAGACGAACAGGATGAAGATGTAAGACCTGAACTTGCATCTCATATTGAGAATCTTGAAAAATATGACACGATTATTTTAGGTTATCCTAATTGGTGGAGTGATTTACCAATGCCGGTTTATTCTTTTTTAGAAGAATATGATTTTGGAGCAAAAACCATTATTCCCTTTGTTACCCATGGAGGCAGCGGTTTTTCCAATACATGTAATATCATTTCTGAATTACAGCCTGGGGCATTTGTTAGTGACAATACGCTTTCTCTTTCCAGAAATGATGTGGCGGACAGCGGGGAAACAATCCGGCAGTGGGCAGAAAGCCTTGGGTTAAATACGGAAGCGGATGTACCTGAGAACAGCAGTGATACTGTGGCAAACGCTGCGGCTGATCCGCAAAATCAGCAGACACTTTATTTATGGGAGGAGGATAACGTACCTGCAATTACAGAATATACAGAAAACAGTGGAAGTTATTTTGATGATCCTGGGTTTCGACCTTATATGGTGACATTTCCTGTACCAGAGGGAACGGAAATTAAAGGTGCGGTATTAATCTGTGCAGGAGGAGCATTTCAGTTTCGCTCCGATCAGAATGAGGGAACACCGGTAGCACAGGCTTTGAGTGAGCAAGGGTTTCAGAGCTTTGTTGTCAATTATCGTTTACGCCCCTATACACAGGAGGAGGGGGCTTTGGATTTAGCCCGTGCAGTACGGTTTGTCCGAAAAAATGCAGGAGCTTATGGAATTGACGAAAAAGATATCGCAGTCATGGGATTTTCAGCAGGAGGCATATTAGCAGGGGAAATGCTTTTGAATTTTGCCGGGAATGAAAATGGCACTGCTCTTGATGCTTCTTACATTTCGGATGAATTGGATAAGATTTCAGCAGATGCAGGAGCGGACGGGATGATTTATTCTTTCTATGGAAGGCTTAGCGTTGCTTCTACGGATGTAGAAAAATTTGCAGCTTCTGATTTACCGCCTACGTATTTCTGCTATGGTACAAGAGATCCGTTTGTAGGAGAATTTGAGGAATGCATTGAAGCATTGCAGGAGGCTGATGTTCCAGTGGAAGTGGATGTGCTGGATGGCAGACCTCATGGGTATGGTTATACGGAAGGCTGGATTCCGGCATATGCCCAGTGGCTGGAAAATATATTTGCAAATAGCTGATATATAAAACAATAACAAAGATGAAAGGAAAGGTGATTTTTATGAAGGAGTGCAGAAAGAATGTTTTACGGGTATTGATGGCTGTCTTTACATTTGTTATGGTGTTTTCCCTTGTAAATGTGGGGAAGATGGAGGTGCAGGCAAAGCAGAAGAAAAATATTGTAGTTCTCTATTTTTCGGCTACGGGAACAACAAAGGGTGCAGCGAAGAAGATTCAGAAAAAAACCGGAGATAAGCTGATTGAGATTAAGGCGAAAAAACGGTATACAGATAATGATCTGGATTATGGCAATAATAACAGCCGCGTGAGCAGGGAACATCGTTCGGCATCCAGCCCAGCCAAGAGTAAGGTGCGTCCGGAGATTTCAAATATGAAAACGATTAAGAAGGCGGTAAAGAAGGCAGATGTTGTTTATATCGGATATCCAATCTGGTGGGGAGAAGCACCTCATATTGTATATACACTTGTTGAAAATGTGAGTCTCAAAGGAAAAACGGTTGTGCCTTTTTCTACTTCCATCAGCAGCGGACTTGGCAGCAGTGCAAAACATCTGAAAGGGAATGCCAGAATATCCACTAAAACAAAATGGCTGAAAGGTCGTAACTTTTATGATATACCGTCACAGAAAACGGTAGATAAGTGGATTAATAAACTGAAATATTAGGAGGATTATTATGAATAGGCCATATGTAGTCTGCCATATGCTTACATCTCTTGACGGAAAAATAGACGGGTCTTTCTTTGCAGTACCAGAATGCAGACCGGCACTTGGGGAATACGGGAATATACGAAAGGATTATGATTGTCAGGCAACACTTTACGGTACAACAACGATGATGGGTGGCTATTCAGATGGTCTGGCAGGAAAACTGCCAGCTGCAGATGAACATTATCCCAAGGAAGATTATATTGCCCATTCAGATGTAAAGAATTACATTGTTTCCATTGATCCCAAGGGGATTTTAGGATGGAGTTCTCCATATATTGAAAAGAAAGGGCGGCCGAAAGCCCATGTGATTGAAGTATTGACGGAAACAGTTTCTGAAGATTATCTTGCATACCTTCGTGGAGCTGGTATTTCTTATCTTTTTGCAGGGAAGGAATTGCTTGACTGTGGTCTGCTGCTAGGCAAACTTAAAAATATGTTTTCTGTCGGGCGGTTAATGCTTGCGGGAGGAGGGACGATAAACTGGTCTTTTTTGCAGGAAAATTTGATTGATGAACTGAGTCTTGTGATAGCACCGGTGGCAGACGGCAGTACAACAGCTGTTTCCATTTTTGAAAGGTCAGATTTTCTTCCGGCAAAAACCCCGGTTGCGTTTGAATTAAAAGAAGTGAAACAATTAGAAGGTGGAAGTCTTTGGCTGCGTTATCTGCGGAAAGGAGATTGTACAAAATGAAATATAGAATATTGGGAAAGAATTTAAAGGTATCAGCTATTGGTCTGGGGTGTATGGGGATGAGCCATGCTTACGGTGCTCCGGCAGATAAAAGGGAAATGACAGAGCTGCTCTTACAGGCTGTGGATATGGGATATACCTTTTTTGATACCGCGGAAGTTTATGGTACTCAGGAGAATCCCCACGACAATGAAGAATTGGTAGGGAAAGCATTGAAGCCGTATCGGAATAAGGTTGTGCTAGCCACGAAATTCGGGATTCATTTTGATATGGAAAACCCAGAGGTAAATAAACCGCTGGTGCTGGATTCCCGTCCATCAGTAATCCGGACTTCCGTGGAGGATTCCCTGAAAAGACTGGATACTGATCATATTGACCTGTATTATCAGCACCGAATAGACCCGAAGGTTCCGATTGAGGAAGTGGCAGGCGTCATGGCAGATTTAATCAAGGAAGGAAAGATTACTCACTGGGGTCTTTCGGAAGCAGATGAGGATACCATCCGGCGTGCCCATAAGGTATGTCCGGTAACGGCTGTTCAAAATCGTTATTCCATGATGGCACGCTGGTATGAGGAGTTATTTCCTGTATTAGAGGAATTGAATATCGGGTATGTGGCTTTTTCTCCGTTGGCGAATGGTTTCTTATCTGCTAAATATGGTAAAAATGCAGAGTTTGACGGTATTTATGATTATCGGAGCATGATGCCCCAGTTTACCAGCCAGGGCATTGATCAAAACCATGATTTGCTGGAACTGCTTCATCAGACTGCACAGGAGAAAAATGCAACACCGGCACAGATTTCCCTTGCATGGATGCTGTGCAAAAAGCCCTATCTGGTTCCGATTCCGGGAACCCGAAAGGCAGAGAGGCTTAAGGAAAATGCTGATGCCTCTGAAGTGAGCCTGACTGTCGATGAGGTAAAGGCATTGGATGCTGCACTGGATGCCATGGAAATGTCAGAGGTGTTTGGAGGCTCAAAGGTAGTACAAAAATAGGTAATTGCAAAACGTTTCATTTAAGGAATGCTTATTGTGAATACATACAACTTTTCTCGGCTAACGTTCCTAATGCTGTCGAAAAGTTGTATATATTTCACAAACGCAAATATACTTTTTTGAGTTTCGCAATTACCTAAGTACAAAGATAAAGGAAGGAGAAAGACGATGAGAAAAAATTTTGGAACAAAGGCATGGTTTTATCCATTGCCGGTATTGATTGTAGGAAGTTATGATGAAGAGGGAAATGCAGATGCCATGAATGCAGCATGGGGAGGTCTGTATAATGCAAACATGGTGGAGTTATGTCTGAGTGCGGGGCATAAGACGACACAGAATATCAAAGCGAAAGGTGCATTTACCATCAGTTTTGCTGATGCCGCCCATGTGGCAGCATGTGATTATGTCGGTTTGGTTTCCGCTAATGATACTCCGGATAAAATGAAAAAGGCAGGATTTACTACGGAAAAGAGTACCTTTGTGGACGCTCCGGTTATCTGTGAACTGCCAATGACTCTGGAGTGCAGGCTGGCAAAGATAACAGAGGACGGAAACATTATTGGCGAAATTGTGAATATCAATGCAGATGAGAGTGTTTTGGGTGAGGATGGTCTGATTGATGCGGCTAAGCTGCAGGCTATTTCATTTGATCCGGTTCACAACGATTATCTGGTAATGGGCGAAAAGGTAGGCAATGCATTTGAGGATGGTAATGCATTGAAATAAACAAAAGAGTTATTTGCAGATGAAAAGGAGCATGTGCTGCCTTGAAAGGCAATGTATAGTGTATAAAAAGATTAGAAAAGAGAGGAAATGATTATGGAATATGCAGCTTTAAATAATGGGGTAAAAATGCCCATGGCAGGGATTGGTACTTTTCTTTTAACTTCAGATGAGGCGGAAGCATCTGTGCTAAGTGCTCTGGAAGACGGATACCGACTGATTGATACGGCAAATGCCTATGTAAATGAAAAGGCGGTAGGCCGTGCCATGAAGAAATCCGGTGTTGCAAGGGAAGAAACTTTTCTTGAAACCAAATTATGGCCTTCCTTCTATGAACAGGAGGATGCAGTAGAGAAGACACTGGAAAGACTGGATACGGATTATATTGATTTACTCTTGATTCATCAGCCGGCAGGAAATTATGTGGCAGGCTACCGTTTGATGGAGAAAGCCTATAAAGCGGGAAAAGTAAAGGCAATCGGACTTTCTAATTTTAATGAAGCACAGATAAAAGAAATTTTTGATATCTGTGAAGTAAAGCCTGCGGTTTTACAGACAGAGGTACATCCATATGATCAGGAAAAGGAACTTAAGACCTTTCTGGATAAAAATGAAATTGTAATTCAGGCATGGTATCCATTGGGACATGGCGATGCGGCACTGCTTCAGGAATCAGTATTTGCAAAGCTTGGAGAGAAATACGGAAAGAGTTCTGCCCAGATTATTCTGCGCTGGCATATACAGGAAGGAAATATCGTGATTCCGGGTTCCAAGAATCCAGAGCATATCCGTGATAATTTTGCCTTGTTTGATTTTGCTCTCAACGATGAGGAGATGGGGGAGATTGCCGCATTGAATCAGAATAAGAGATATTATACCAGTACCCCGGAGCTGTTGAAGAAATATGCAGAAATGGTTCCTCCTGTGGATGAACAGAAATAGAAACAAAAAGGAGTTGTTGTATTCTGACAACTCCTTTTTTCAAAGAATGAAATTGAAAGGGAGACTGAAAATATGAAAAAGCAAATCGTAGCTATCTTTTTATCTTGTATGTCAGTTTTTACGCTGACTGCGTGTGGAAATACTCCCGGTTCCAAGCCTGAAAATGATGTTACGTCCTCACAGGCAGCATATAATATTGCAGATTTGGAAGATGCAGAGCAGGGAGAAACAAATCAGGAAAATACAAATAGCTCTGTTGTTTATTTCACCAGTGATATTTCTCCGGAAGGTATCATGAATGCATATGCTGCGTTAGACTGGGACCCTACAGGAAAGGTGGCGGTCAAGTTGTCTACAGGGGAACCTCCTGCAAGTAACTATCTGGATCCGGCACTGATAGCAGATTTGGTGCAGTCAGTAAATGCAACGATTGTGGAGTGTAATACTGCTTACGGAGGTTCCAGAACCGAAACGGCTATGCATATGCAGGTGGCGGAAGATCATGGCTTTACTGCTATTGCAGATGTGGACATTCTGGATGCGGAAGGGTCAATGGAAATTCCGGTAGATGGAGGGGAGCAATTGCAGACAAACCGGGTTGGCTCTCATTTTGCCAATTATGATTCTTATATTGTACTGTCTCATTTTAAAGGACATGCAATGGCCGGTTTTGGGGGTGCGATTAAGAATATATCGATTGGTCTTGGCTCTAAGGAAGGTAAGTCACTGATACATACTTCTGGAAAGAGTGACAGTAGTCCATGGGGTGGTGACCAGACGGGCTTTACGGAATCGATGGCAGAAGCAGGAAAATCCGTGTCGGATTATTTAGAAAACGGTGAGAAGATTATCTATATCAGTGTGTTGAATAATATTTCCATTGACTGTGACTGTGACGGAAATCCGGCAAAACCGGATATTCATGATATTGGGATTTTGGCATCAACAGATCCTGTTGCCATTGACCAGGCGTCTATTGATCTGGCATTTGCAGCAGAGGGGAGTGAAGCCCTGCAGGCAAGGGTCAATGATCGGAATGGCCTCCACACACTTGAACATGCTGAAAAAATCGGGCTGGGGAATAGAACTTACGAGTTGGTGAATATTGATGATTAGTTTACTGCAAAGAGAATTTACTTATATCTGCTATTATTTTATGATACAGCTTCGCCAAATTGCCCTTTACTGGATATTGGGCATGGTAATTGGGTCTTTGATTTCTGTTTTTGCGAAAGATGCAATCCACAAATGTTTTGACGGACTGCGGGATAAGAAGTGGGGTGTATGGGGTATTATTCCTGCCAGCTTACTGGGGATTGCCTCTCCTTTATGTATGTATGGCACAATCCCTATTGCTGCTTCTTTTTCACGCCATGGAATGAGGGATGACTGGCTTGCTGCTTTTATGATGAGCAGTGTTCTCTTAAATCCGCAGTTGATTATGTACAGTACTGCATTGGGTCCGACAGCACTGGCTGTTCGTTTGATATCCTGTACACTTTGCGGAATAGCAGCTGGAGGGCTGGTGCATCTGTTTTATCAAAGGCAGATATTTTTCAATTTTGAAGGTTTTGTACCTGGGAAAAGTCATGATACAGACCCAAATCTTCTTATGAGATTTTTAAAAAATCTTGGACGGAATGTAAAAGCCACCGGTTTATATTTTTTGGTTGGTGTACTGTTGTCCGCATTGTTTCAACGATATGTACCGGCAGAGGGATTGGCAGAGCTGTTTGGAAAAAATGAAGGGTTTGGAGTTTTAATGGCTGCGACGATAGGAGTTCCGTTATATGCATGTGGCGGGGGAACAATTCCGCTATTGCAGCAATGGCTGGTTTCCGGAATGAGTATGGGAAGTGCATCAGCTTTTATGATTACAGGGCCCTCAACAAAAATTACGAATCTGGGTGCGTTAAAAATTGTTTTAGGCGGAAAACATTTTTTCTCATACATTGCTTTTGTGATGGTGTTCTCCTTTGTTACGGGATTGATTGTCAATATAGTAGTATAAACCTTTAGGTATAAACTTGTAAACGAAACGAGACTTCTGATAATCGTTTCGTTTATTTATACTTAAAACTGATAAAGAAATGATGCAGGAAATGAAATAAAAAAATAAAGGAGAGATGCAGAATGAAGGATTTTATTTATTCTTACCCGACGAAAGTGTATTTTGGAGAAAAGGTAGCGGGAAAGGCACTGCCGGCTGAGCTTGCCAAGATTGGGAAAACGGTAATGCTTGCCTATGGCGGCGGTTCAGTAAAGTGCAGCGGTGTCTATGATGAAATTTGCGGATATCTGAAGGAGGCAGGTAAGGAAATCGTTGATTTTTCCGGTATCATGCCGAACCCTACTTATAAGAAGGTAAAAGAGGGGGCTGCACTTGCCAGAGAAAAGGGTGTTGATTTTATTCTGGCTGTAGGCGGAGGTTCAGTTATTGACTGCTGTAAGATTATAGCTGCACAGGCTGTGACGGATAAAGATATTTGGGAAATGGAATTTAAGGAGCATGTATATCCTGCAGAGTTTCTGCCAATGGGGGCAGTGGTCACCGCATCAGGTACCGGTGCAGAGATGAATAATGGTGCAGTAATTACCAATGAGGATACCAGCGAAAAAGCAGGAGTTTTGGGAGCACATGCAAGCTTTGCCATACTGGATCCTACCTATACCATGTCGCTTCCGGCAAAACAGGTGATTTCGGGAGCCTTTGATACATTAAGCCACAGTATGGAAACATATCTGGGGTCCCTTCGCGATATCACGTTGTCAGACGAGATTGCAGAGGCGGTTATGCGCAATGTGATTCGTAATATCCGCATTCTTTTGAAGGATATGAATAACTGGGAAGCAAGAAGTGAATTGATGTGGGCATCTGCTATGGCAGAAAACGGTATTTTAAAGATTGGAAAAGTAACGGATTTCCAGGCACATCAGATTGAACATCAGTTAGGAGCATATACAGACTGTAACCATGGACAGGGACTGGCGGTAATCCATCCGGTTCTTTATCGTCATATGTATAAAGACGGTGTAAAGCAGTTTGCACGTATGGCAGAAAAAGTATGGGAAATTTCAGCGGAAGGAAAATCACAGGAAGAACTGGCAGAAGAAGGAATCCAGGCACTTGCAGATTTTATTCAGGAGATTGGTCTTCCGTCCACATTGACAGAAATGGGAATTACGGATAAGAGTGTACTGAAAAAGGTTGCCGATACCTGCAATCTTACAGCAGGATGCTGTAAGAAGTTTTCCAGAGAGGAAGTTCTTGAGATTCTGGAAGAATGCTGGTAATCGCAAAGAATAGGAAGATGAGGGAATATGAAAGAAGTATCTGAAAAGGAACTTTTTGAAACGCTGCCGGTGCATAAAGCAGTTGCAGCATCTACCTTGGTGTATCCATGGTTTACCTTGCTGACAGCTCTGACGCTGTGCAGACAGGGAGTTCTAAACATTCCACTGCTGATTCTGATGAACAGAATATTTGGACTTTATGGTATGATCTGGACACAGCTTGTGGTAGAAATGATTATGATTCCAGCTACATTAGGGATGTACATGGCAACATGGAAAGAGTTAAAAGGAAAGGAATGTACGACAGAATAAGAAGCAGAAAAATAAAAGGAAAAGGAGACGTGTTTTATGAATAATTGGCTAATTACAGGCTGTTCTACCGGTCTTGGGAGAAGTCTGGCACGGGCGGTTTTAAAGAAGGGATATCATGCGGTGGTAACGGCAAGAGATACAGAGAAACTGAAGGATTTTCAGCAGGATTTTCCGAAAACAGCCATGGTTCTGCCATTGGATGTTACAGATAATGCATCTATTCAGAAGGCAGTTCAGGCTGCTAAGGAACGGTTTGGAGGAATCGATGTGCTGGTAAACAATGCAGGCTATGGTTATCGTGCGGCAGTAGAGGAGGGTGATTCGAATGATACTGCACGATTGTTTGACACGAATTTTTGGGGACCTGTTGCATTGATAAAAGCAGTATTACCTGATATGAGAACTAAAAGGAGTGGTGCGATTATCAATGTGTCATCCATTGCGGCACTCCGTACAGCTCCCGGTTCTGGATACTATGCAGCCTCAAAGTGTGCACTGGAAGGAATGTCAGATGGTCTTCGCATTGAAACAGCCCCGCTTGGGATAAAGGTAATGACTGTGGAACCGGGAGCATTCCGTACGGATTTTGCCGGACGGTCCCTTACAGAGTCAGATATTGTCATTGAGGATTATGCAGAAACTGCCGGTACAAGAAGAATCGGGAAGGACACATCTCATGGTATACAGCCGGGGAATCCGGATAAAGGAGCCGAATTGATTATTGAGGCAATTGAAGCGGAAGATACTCCATTCCGCCTGTTATTGGGTAGCGACGCAGTAAAGTTTGCGGATGATGTTCTGGAAAGCCGCCGGAATGAGTATGACAGGTGGAGAGAATTCAGCTGTAAATCAGATTTTTAGGAAGGGTAGAGGTGAGATTATGAAATTTCAGTATTACAATCCAATCCGCTTTCAATTTGGTACAGATGTTTTTGACCAGCTTTCAGAACTTTGTGAAGGGCATAAGGTTATGCTGGTATATGGAGGAGGTTCCATCAAGAAAAATGGTGTTTACGACCGGATAACGGCTCTTTTGGAAGAGCATGGCATTTCCTATGTAGATTATGGCGGACAGACAGGAGCAGCGTATCAGGGAATTCTTGATGGGATTGCACTTGTAAAAAAGGAAAAGATTGATGCTGTTGTGGAAATTGGTGGTGCGAGTGCAATGGATACAGGAAAAGCGATTGCCTTTGGTGCAGTGCATGAAAATCTGGAAGATTACATTGAGGGAAGGAAGGTCTCAGATAACCGCCATTTGTTTAATATCATTATTCCTACATATCCATCTACCGGGTCAGAGGCAAATGGTGTCTGCGATATTATGGAGTATAAAGGCGGTGGAGCAGAATTATTTGGAGCATGGCCGGATTACTGTCTGATGGATCCGTCTGTAACAATGTCTCTGGATAGGAAAAGTACAACTTATTCTGCACTGGTGTGCTTTATACAGACCAGTGCATGGTATATTGGAAATCATCAGAATGATATCGCAAAGGGTTTTGCAAAAACGGTTTTACAGGTTTTATTGGATAGCTTAAGCAGGCTTTTACAAAATTCGGAGGATCAACGGGCACGGGAAAACATTATGTGGGCATCCTGCGTGAATACAATGGGTGTTTTCCGCTCTGGTGTAGACCAGTTTTATCCGTGGACATTATTTTCTGTAGGCTATATTCCACGGGTTGCCCATCAGGTTCCGTACAGGGAAGCACTTGTAATTGCATATCTGAGCTGGCTGAAAGGAATATCAAAATATCATATGCAGGATATCCGTACTCTTTTTACGGAGATTGTTGGTGTTTCTGTATCAATGGATGACGAATCAATCGTGGAAGAAGGATGTGCGAGGCTCAAAAAAATAATGGAAGAGGGGGAAATTTCGCTATCCTTGTCTGCCTATGGAATATGCCCGGCGAAAGAGTATATTGTGGGCGCATTGAATCCAGAGGATTTTGGGGAGTTTACGCAGGATGAGATGTATGAAATGATTGCAAGGTGCTATGCGTAGATAGTTATCATGGTAGAACTGCCGAGGACAAATAAACCGGAAAGTCCCATATGGAATATACTTACAATTAGGTGATTGCGGAACGTTTTATTTGTGGAATGCTTATTATGAAAAGAACCGTAGAAGAGATAAAGACAGAAGGGGAGTGAATAGCTATGAAGCAGGGGAAGAAACATTTTATAATGGCAATTGTCTGTTTGGCAGTGTTTTTACTTGGAGGGAGTGTACTTACTCTTTACCTGAGGAGTGGCGGAAAAACACTGGTAGCTTATTTTACCCGTGTGGGTAATACTGATTTTAATGAAGCGGTAGATGCTGTAACCTCTGCTTCTTTGACGAGAAAGCTGAGTGGTGAATTGGAAGGAAATAGTGAAATTGTTGCAAAATTGCTCTTGAGGCTTTCAGGCGGGGATTTGTTTGCAATAGAGTCAGTAGAAAAATATCCTCAGGATTATGAAGAAACTGTTAGCAGAGCAAGCAGTGAGTTAAATCAAAACGCAAGACCAGGTCTTGCGGCTGACTTAGCTTGTAGGGCAGATAGAATTATTGATTTGACATAATACTAAAAAGAATAGAACAGTATCATTACAGTTATACTTTCTTCTGATATTAAAGCCTGTTTTTATCCTCCCATTCCGTCCAATATAGGCATCAGGGATTTACCGTGTTCTGTCAGACTATAATCTACCTTGTCGGGATTTGTAGATATTCTTCTCTATGGATTAACTGTGCCTTCCAATTCTTTTAAAGAGGATCTTAAAATTTCTTTAAAAAAATTAAAAAGATTATTTATAATAAAATTGTAAGATTAAGTGATGAATTCAGGGAAGGAAATGCTATGAGGTACTTTATGGGAACAGCTCCCCCTGTGCAACGTGCAACAATGCAAGGTTGTCAGAGGGAGAATTTGTAGAGTAGAAATATTTCAATTTCGTTCTGGATAAATATTTTCTGCTTATGAATACAATGACAAGTGAAGGCGGACACCGCTGCCGCTTTGAGCTTCTGCGAAAGAAAGCCATAGAAAATTCGGTAAATCTTGCAATCGGTGCAATACGGGAAGAAAAATGTGAGAATAGTCTGCAAAAGCTTATGAGCAGGGCCGAGAAGCTGATGTATGAGGAGAAAAATGAGTATTACCGGTCTGCCGGAGTTGACAGAAGAAAAGAATAATTTTACTGAATTAGGGGATTGTTTGCAGGATTAATTTTGCAACATGCCCTTATATTTATTTTAGGGGTTATGTAGTTTTATGTCAATGAAATTGCAGGATATACCGAAAAAAGTGCGAATTGTTCCAAATGGGTTGATGTTCCTGTCTGATTTGATTATATTTTGTAGAAAATAGTAGGATGACTGCTGAGGCGGCTCAGTGGTTTCCAATCAAATCAGGAGGAGGTTACACATGGAAGGGGATTTTTTTAATGAAAATGACAGCAGGGTGACAAAAATAGCAGTGAAAGTGTTACGATGGCTGATTCTTGTCTATCCAGTGCTGATTGTTTTGTCGTTTGTCGGTATTTTTCAGGCAAAAATAGGAGAGCTGGTTGTGCTTACGCTGGTTGGAGTAGTTGTAACACAGGGTCCGGGAATCGCTTATAAGCTGAACACACCGATTGGCATTATGAAATATGTCACAACCTTTGCCCTTGCCGTACTGGTGGCACTGATGGCTACGAATGCGGCAATCGGCATCTATATGACATATGGTTTTGCCATGGTGTTCAGCCTGTTTTATTATGATAAGAAATTTACAATACAGGTTTCTGTTGTTTCCTATATTTTGTTAGTGATTTCTCTGTATTTCCGTTCATTGAATGTGCAGCAGATTGAGTATGAGACAAATATGATGTGGTTTATCAGCCGTTCCATCGGATTTTTGATGGAGAGCGTCGTGATGAGTATTATTTGTATAAAAATTGCGGAGCTGTCCCATCAGATGCTTGTTAAATTTGCAGATACGAAACAGACTGTGGCACTGGTAGAGGAATGTGAAAAAGCATCGGGAGAACTAAGCGGTGTAGTGGATCAATTGGAAACCTGTATCCATGGATTTGCGGATACCAATGAAAGAATTACAGATTCTGTGCAGGCGACACTTGAGGAATGTCATGAGAGTTTCCAGTTTGTGGATTCTGTACGTGATTCCATTCATGGGTTGAATCAAAATGTGGATGATGTGGTAAGTAATATGGAACAGATGCTGGCGATATCGAAAGAAACTTCAGACAAGCTGCATGAATATATTGAAATGATGCAAAGTACGATGGAAGGAATCAGAGAAATCGAGCATTCGGCACGGCAGACAGAGAGTCTGGTTGAGGATCTGGAGACGGGCATGAAGGATATATCAGGATTTGCAGATACGATTGCGGATATTACAAGCCAGACAAATTTACTTGCGTTAAATGCTTCCATAGAAGCAGCAAGAGCAGGAGAGATGGGAAGAGGATTCAGTGTAGTGGCAGAAGAAGTGGGAGTGCTGGCACAGAATTCCAAACAGGCAAGTGACGCCATTACCGGAATTATTCATAAAATATTTGGTCTGCTGGAAAAGGTACAGGCTTCTAATCAGGAAAATATAGTGAATGTGATGGGGGGACTGGCGAAATTGAAGGAGGTGGAAAAAGAGGCGGAGAGAATCGGTGTTCTTCAGGAGGAATCCAAGGAAAAGGCACGGGTTGCTACGAATTCCGGTGCAGATACCAAAGGACATAGCGAGCAGGTTTTACATATGGTAGGGCAGATGGAGAAGCTTGTGGAAAATACCATTGCACAGGCGGAACAGATTGCTGGAGAAACACAGACACAGAAGAAAGTGGCTCAGGAGGTGCAGGAATCTTTCTGCCAGGTAAATGAGGTATCCGGAAATCTGCTTCAGCTTAGTCAGACGGGAATTGTTGTAAAGAATTGCCGTTCATGAATGATTGTGCCATACCTAAAAAATATGCTATACTGACATATGATTTGAAATTTAGAGTAACTTACCGCATTCTGCGTGAGCAGTATTTTGATTATTGGGGAAAGGAGTAATAAAGGTATGAAAACCAGAAAAACCAGTATTGCTACACAGTTATTTCTTTTTATTCTGGGTTCATCCCTTGTCGTAGCACTGATTGTAGGAGGTGTTTCTTATTTTACAATGGGACGCTTTTTAAGGCAGAAGACGATGGGGAATGTGATGGAAATTGCAGAAATTGCTGCTGAAAATGTGGATGGGGATACTTTTTTGGAGGCAATGGAGGGTGGCGAAGAAGCTCTGCTGCTGGTCAAAGATTCCCTTAGTTTTTTTCTGACGGGAGATTCGGTAACCTATGTCTATACTCTCATGCCAAAGGACGAAAACAATTTTCAGTTTGTCGTAGATACGGATCCGGATGATCCCGGAGAATATGCCGAGGATTATGAAGCGCAGGACGCCATGTTTGAGGCAATGGAGGGAAAAGCAAGTGTAACGCAGGAAGCATTTACCGATGAGTGGGGAACATTTTACAGTGGTTATGCACCAATTGTACAGAATGGAAAAACATTGGGGATTGTAGCCGTCGATTATGAAGCCTCATCGATACAGACTTCCTTGAATCATCTGATACGCAATATTTTATTTTCGGTGGCAATCGGTATTTTCTTTGCAGTTATTGCAGCAGTGATAGTATCTGTTAGAATGAGGTGCAATTTCAGAAAGGTAAATGACAAGATTCTTGAGGTAGCCTCGGATGATGGAGATTTGACAAAGGTGTTGGATATTACTTCTGGCGATGAATTAGAAGTAATTGGAAACAGTTTAAACCAGCTTTTGCAAAAGACTGAAAATACTGTCCGGCAGATAAAAGGCGGAACAGACAGTATTGAATTTAAAATGGAGAGTATTAATACACATGTATCTGGGTCTGTTTCCCAGATTACTAATATAAATGATACAATACAATCTATGGTGGCATCCTCGGAAGAAATTGCAGCATCTGCCGGAACAGTTGGGGAGCAGGTGGATTTTCTATATAAGGATATTCAGAGTATAGTAGATATTGTCGCACGGAATACCAATAATCTAAAAGAAATTCATGTTTCTTCGAAAGAACTGAATGAAACGGCAAAAAAATCAACGGAAAAGATAGGAGAAAACGTGGAGAATATGTCCGCAGGTATGCAGCGGGAAAAGGAGAGGGCAGAGGCTGTTCTCAGGATAAAAGAGCTTTCAGACTCTATTTTAAGTATTTCTTCACAGACGAATCTGTTAGCATTGAATGCTTCTATTGAGGCAGCAAGAGCAGGAGAAGCGGGACGAGGATTTGAAGTTGTAGCCCGGGAAATTGAAACATTGGCCCGCAATACCAGTGATGCGGCAAATGAGATTCAGACCATGAGCAATGATGTAGTGGAAGCAGTGGAAGGGCTGGACAAGCTGGCAGAGCAAATGTTTTCCTTTTTGCGGAATGAGATTTTCGATGATTATGAAAGCTTTAGTAATGCTTCTCGTAGTTTTATGGGGAAATCAAATGATATACAGGCATCCATGGAACAGTTGCAGCAGATTACGGAACAATATGAAGAATCACTGAAGAATATCAATGACATCATGCAGTCTGTCAGCACAGCATCTGAGGAAACCAGCACAGAAATTGTCCATGTATCAGAGATACTGTTATCAATGGATGCAGATATGAAAAATATTGAGACTTCTACAGAGGAAACTTTTCAGAATATCTCAAGAATGAACAGAGAACTGGATACTTACCGGGTCGATACTATTTTTTAATCCATATCTATTTTGCATGATATCTATGCTATCTCCTCGTTTGAGACTAATATAAGCAGTCAGAAAGGAAAAAATATGTTAGGTGGTTCTGTATATATAGCGTTTATCAGGTTTGTAATCAGTCTTGTGGGAGTAATTTTATTATTTTCCCAGATAAGCAAATCAAGGTTCCAAGTGAAAAAGACAATCCTGTATTATGGGAGTTTTTGCATGGCTGTAACTGTCATGGGATGTATCTGGTATGTGGCAGACAGGGCAAGCTGTGTGCGCATGGTGGCATTTACGATGTATATTTGCTTTATGATTTTTTCCATTTGGATTAGCAGGGATTCCTTTTATCTGGCTGTGTATAAGCTGGCATTGGTATTTTATCTGATGGCAGTATTTGTAATTGGCGGGTTGGAGGTATCTATTCTATTTTTTGATAGAAATGTATGGGCAGATATCATTGTGCGTATTCTAATAATTGGTTTGCTTGTATATTTGCTGCACAAATATGTACGGAAATCCATTCAGGGCTTTGGCGACTATATCGAGAAAACTGTAGACCGGTTTAGCGTTGCTGTTATGGTTATCTGTATTTTACTGGGAATTGGTTACATTCTGAATCCGGGACTGAACCGGGAAATGACACCGGTCCGTATGTATCAGATTATCACTAATTTGATTCTGACAGGAACATTACAGCTTTTGATATTTCATTTTTATTGCCATGTCGGTAATGAGAAGGAATACGAGAGAGAAAACCAGATAATACAGATGAACTACAGGCTATTGGAACGCCAGATAGAGATTTTGGAAGAGTCTGTGGAATCCGGCAGACGGATTCGGCATGATGCCAGGCACCATAATGCCGTCATAGCAGAGTATGTACGCAGGGAACAGAAGGAAGAGCTGCTTTCGTATCTGAAAGAGTACGAAAAGGAAATAGACCAGGGGATACCGGGAATGATATGTGCCAATGTCGCTGTCAACAATATTTTGTCAGCATATACCAGAAAGGCGAGAAGGGAAGGAATTGAGGTTACATTGGATGTAGAAATCGGTAAAAATCTGATGATACCCAGTATTGATCTGGTAGCAATTCTTGCCAATGCTTATGAAAATGCGATTTATGCCTGCATGGAAGTAAAAAAGCAGCCGGATGAAAGGAAGTGCTTTATTCACCTGATGCTCAAAAAAAAGAAACGGAAGCTGGTAATCTCCTGCAGTAACACCTGCAGATGGAAACGGAATTAAAGGATGGAGAGCCAAAGACAGAATTTACCGGAGGTGTTGGGGTTTCCAGTATTATCCGGGCAGCGCAGAAGTATGGAGGAGAATACGATTTTAAAAATGATGAGGGAGTGTTTGTGTTCCGCCTGGTAATGAACATAGAATCGACGGAAAAATGCAGTCACACCGGAATGGAGATAGAATGACAGTTCAGATTGCACTTTGTGATGACGAGACAGCAGAGTTAGAAAAAACAGAAGAATTATTGAGTGCCTATGAGCAAAAACACCCGGATTTTGATTTTGTGATTCAGTGCTTTGAAAGTGCGGATGAACTACTCAATATGGTTGGCGAGGACAGCTATGTCCCGGACTTGGTCTTTCTGGATATTTATATGCCGGGAGAGCAGGGAGAAAACATTCCTCTGGGAATGGAAGCAGCAAAAAAACTTCGTAACATAGGCTGTGAGGCAAAACTTATTTTTCTGACTACATCCAGAGAACATGCTTTGGAGGCATTTGATGTGGAGGCAGCCTGTTACATGGTTAAGCCAGTTTCAGAAGATAAACTTTTTTCTAAAATAGACAGGTTTTTAGAGGAGACAGAGCAGGAGCACAGAAAATGTATTCTTTTGAAAAGGGAGGGGAGAATCATAAAAGTGCCATTAAATGATGTGATATACTGTGAAGCTCAGGGAAAATGCCAGTGTATTTATATGACAGACGGCACCGAACTGATTCAGAATCTGACATTGGCAAAGATTTATGATATGTGCTCCGTATGTGAGGAGTTTGTGAAGATAGGAGCTTCGTATATTATCAATTTGGAGCATATAGACAGTCTGAATGCACAGGAGCTGCAGCTGGATAACGGAGAGAAAATATATCTGCCAAGAGGAACTTATCGCAGTTTGCGGGAGCAATATTTTGACTATTACTGCAGGAAGGAATAGAACTGTTATGAATCAGAAGATGGGGGAATACCAGTTATGAATAATGAATATGATAACGAAAATTTTTTAATCAATATGCTATGATGTCCCGCAGTAAAGAGGGACTGTCTGCTGCTGGAGAATGGCATCAGTTAAAACCATTATTTCCACCGCTTCAAAAGAAAAGTCTCCTTGATTTAGGATGTGGTTATGGATGGCATTGCAAATTTGCCGAGGAGCAGGGAGCTTCCCGGATTCTGGGAATTGATCTGAGCAGGAAAATGATTGAAGAAGCACAGAAACGGAACAGCAGTGAAAAAATTATTTACCGTGTCTGCGGAATAGATGAATATGAGTATCCGGAAAATGAATGGGATTGTGTTGTTTCTAATCTGGATCTGCATTACATTGAAGATCTGGATTCCGTATTTCAAAAAGTATTTAAGACTTTGAAATCCTGGGGGTATTTCTGTTTAATATTGAACACCCGGTTTTTACTTCTGGAATAGGGCAGGACTGGCTATATTCAGAGAATGGAAAAATCCAATGCTGGCCGATAGATAATTATTTTATATCAGAAAAGAGGCATACCAATTTTCTTGGCTGTGATGTGGTAAAATATCACCATACTTTAACACAAATTTTAATGGGGCTGTTAAACAACGGGTTTTCAATTGAAGCAGTTGAGGAGGCTGAGCCGCCAAAAGAAATGATGGATATTCCGGGGATGAAAGATGAGATGCGTCGTCCGATGATGCTATTAGTGAAAGCAGTTGTAAATAAATGATGGGCAGGGTAACCTATTCCAAAGGAATAATTGTGTAAGAGAGGGAGAATGTATGTGGCTTTTTATGGCAGTATTGTCTGCTTTCTTTGCAGGTTTGACAGCCATTCTTGCAAAATGCGGAATAAAGAAAACCGATTCCGATGTGGCTGCAGCACTGCGGACTATCGTTGTACTGGTATTTTCATGGATTATGGTTTACATAATTGGATCTGCGGAAACCATGGCTGATATTGGTGGAAGGTCATTGGTATTTTTGATTTTTTCAGGACTTGCAACGGGGGCGTCGTGGATTTGCTATTTTAAAGCGTTGTCCATGGGGGATGTGAATAGGGTGGTGCCGATTGATAAACTGAGCATTGTGGTAACAGTCATATTTTCATGGTTGATATTTAAGGAAAAACTCAGTAAAAAGGCATTTGTTGGACTTTGCTTTATGGTGATTGGTACGCTGATAATGGCAGTATGGACTTAGAAATAAATATTAATAATCGTATGACAGGTTCGTTATTACTTTTTGGTATAAACTGATGAACAAACGGAGACTTCTGTAGTAGATTCGACTTGGCTATACTTGTATTATACATTATGTAGCCATACACTTTATGGAGCATTAAAATTGAAGGAAGGATATCATTATGGAATTTAATGGGTGCAGGATACAAGCTATGACAGTGCAAAAAAGGCGGTGGAAACATCCCTAAATAAGTTGGGACTGATGAAAGAATGATAAATGGATGAAAAAAGAAAGGCCGGAAGAGTAATAAAAAAGGGATGAAATTTCATACTGTTTATGGTATGATAAATACTACTAACAAGTCGATGTGATCTGATACAGTATGTTGTATAAATCCATGCTGGTATACGCAGTTGATTTTACCATACTGTATTAGCACGGGGTTTCACGACAGAAATGGAGGAGATTATGCAAAAAGAGAATTTATCTGCATCAGAGGCATTGGAGAAGTTAAAGAAAGGGAATCAGAGTTATTTATCTGCATCAACCAATTCAGGTGATATATCACCAAAGATCAGGCAGACCACCTGTGATGAAGGGCAGACACCATATGCAATTATTGTGACCTGTTCTGATTCCAGAGTCATTCCAGAGAGTATTTTTATGGCTGGAATCGGTGAATTGTTTGTGATTCGTGTAGCCGGTAATGTGATGGATAAACATCAGTTAGGAAGCGTTGAATATGCAGCTGATCATCTTGGTACTAATCTGGTAGTAGTGTTAGGACACGAGCATTGTGGTGCAGTGGGAGCAGCAATGAGCAGTAATCCGGGCGGTTACATTAAGTACATAACAGATGAGATTCGTGCAGCAATCGGAGAAGAAAAGGATGAATTCCGGGCATGCTGTCTGAATGTAGAACGAAGCGTAGCTGCTATTAAGGACAGTCTTAATATTAAGGATGGGGATAAGCTGAAGGTATGCGGAGCATTCTATCATATCGGCAGCGGAGAAGTTGAATTTTTAGATTAAAAAGGATGGATACAGCAAATATTTCGTTTTGGACTAATGTGAAAATTATTTTTTGGACCGTGTTCATTTGAGAATGCGGTCCTTTTACATGGTACATTTTGGGTATTATTGTGAAGAGGGATGAGAAATAAATAATAGGGCTTTAAAAATAGCAAAGGAGCAAGAATGAATGGCGGATATTGAGGCATGGGAATTTTATGAACAATTGAATGAGATTGTATATGTTACGGATATGGACAGCTATGATTTGATATATATGAACCAGAAGGCACGTGAGATGTTCGGTATTCATTCCATGGAGGAGTTAAAAGGGAAAAAATGCTATGAAATATTTTTGGGAGGTCAAAGTCCTTGTTCATTTTGTAATAATAGTCAGTTAGAATCCGATTGTTTTCTGGAGGAGATGCGATATCACCCTGCATTTAAGAGAAGCCTTGCGCTGAAACAGACTATGATACAAAAAGACGGCAGGAGATACCGATTTGAAATGGCAATAGATTTGAGTATATGGAATCAGTGGGGGAGTGAGTACGAGGCGAATGCAATCATGGTGAACGAGGGTCTTCGTGCTGCCATGGCAGCGCACTCTCCGGAAAAATCTATTGCTATTTTGCTGGAATATTTAGGGCAGGTGCTAAAAAGCGAGCGGGTTTACATATTTGAAGAATCAGGTAAAGGAACTTTTGATAATACATATGAGTGGTGTGCTGCTGGGGTTGTTCCGCAAAAGGAGAATTTGCAGGATATTCCCTTTGAGGTAGTCAGCATGTGGTATCAGAGATTTCATAGTGGAGAAAGTGTTATTATAAAAAATCTGGAAAACATACGGGGTACAGATCCGGCATTATATGACTACTTAGAACCGCAGAATATTCATTCACTGGTGGTAAGCCCCCTTGTAAGTGAAGAAAAAATCATCGGTTTTTACGGGGTGGATAATCCCCCGGAACAACTTCTCGGACATATTACAGCACTTTTTCAAATTTTGGGATATTTTCTGGTATCATTTTTTCATAGAAGAAATCATGTCAAGAAACTTGAGGCTTTGTGCTTTGAGGATCAGTTGACAGGAATGGGTAACCGACATGCCATGAATGAATATATTGCAGTGATGCCGCCAGAAAAAAGTATTGGAATACTTTTCTGTGATGTCATGGGACTGAAAAAAACAAATGATTCTATGGGACATCAGGCAGGTGATAATTTGTTGATTCGTGCCAGTGAATGTCTGCGGAGTGAATTTAAGGAATATGCACTGTTTCGGGTAGGCGGTGATGAGTTTCTTGCTCTGTGTGCAGGAATTGAAGAAAAAGAATTATTGGAAAAAACAGAACAGGTTAAGATAAAAATGCGGAAACGGAATGCCAATATGGCTATGGGGCTTGTCTGGCGTTCTGACAGCAGAGAAGATATGGATAAGCTTATTACGCAGGCAGATAATCTGATGTATGAGGATAAAAGGGCGTGGTATGCAAAATTAACAGAAAAAGATATGTAAAATCCTAACGGAATACGCTGATGGAAGGTAAGGACTGCCTTTTGTCAGCGTATTTTTTATCGTTATGGGAAATTTTTTGAAATTGTAGTTTGATGTGGGAAATGTAATTTTTTGTATGAAAAATGTGGTGAACAAATTAGATGTATGATAATATAATAAATAGTTACAAAAGAAAAGGTGGGAGGGTAATGGAAATTGTAATTTGTGATGATGACAATACAGACTTAAAAATTATGGAAGAACTTTTTCATGAAATTTTTGTCTGTTATGAAATTGATTATAATCTGCGGTTATTTACTTCTGCTGCCGAGATGTTAAAAAAGGTAAAGCAGATTGATATAGCAATACTGGATATTGCTATGGAGGAATTAAATGGTATTGATTTAGGAAGAAAATTGAAAATACGCTTTCCGGAGATTTGTGTAATTTATACAACGAGTTATGAACAATACTGTATGCAGGCCATTAATGAAGTACATGCATTCTCTTTTTTATGTAAACCATTGGAGAGGGAAGCAGTAGAAAAACAGATTACGGCAATTTTGAAAGAAATTCATCAGTTGAATGATACAAGAGAGAAGGTATTTCATAAGGCTTCGGATGCGAGGGGAAAAGAATATGCAATACTGAGAATACATTTAAAAGATATCATTTATTTTGAATATATAAAGTCAAAGAGAAGAATAGCCATTGTACTTGAAAAGGAGGTATACGAATATCCCGGAGTCATGAAAAAGCTTATTGAAGAGCTGAAAGATTACGGATTTGCCGTGAATTGCAGGGGGAATTTAGTGAATTTAAGGCATATCAGAAAAATCAGGGGATACGACATATATATGGACAATGGAAAGGTACTCCCCTTGTCACAAAAAAGAGTAATGGAATTTAAGGAGAAAGTAAATAGTTTTATTCATGATCATATTTAGGGTGGGATATGAATGGGGGATGTCATACTATGTGTATGTACCGGCGTATCTTCTTTCATCATGATAACCATTCTTTTGGATTTTATGAATAAAAGGTACGTCAGGATGTGTAGGCGTAATTATGTTTACGCAGGAGTAGAATTTTTTATAGTTACCGGGGTTACAATAGTTACTTTGAAAGGAAATATATTTTGGAATCTGCTGGTATGGATTCTGGCGGCAGCATTTAATGCATACTTCTTTTTTTATGAAGATTTTGATAAACCGGTAAAGAGGATATTGGAAAGTGAAGAATTGTTATTTGCCTGTATAGTTTGTGGGCAGATTGGGACAGATGTCATCAAGTATCTTTTCTATATGCTGCAAATAGAACTGAAGGGGAAGTCGGTAAGAAGCTGTGTGGAACTGCTCTTTTCAAAAGCGGTTATTGTTTTTGTATACCGGTTGCTGATCAGCAGATTTATTAAAATGGTGAATGAGAAAGAATATTTGGAATACGAGGTGAAACTGCTGAAAAATCAGTCAGAAATGCAACGCAAATATTATATGCAGCAGGAGAAAAAATATAATCGTACTGTCAGGGTTCTCCACGATGTAAATAAGCATATTAAAGTGATTGAACAGTTATATCGGAATGGGACGATGGGAGGGGCTTCAGAATATGCAGAACAAATTAAGCATATGCTGAAGCCCCTCCTTCCCGTTAAATATACGGGAAATCCAATCTTAGATATATTACTTGCAGATAAGGCAGTGATTATAAAAGAAAAGAAGATAGAGTTTGAAATTAAAGTAAATAATGTGGATTTAAATTTTATTGATTCGGTAGATGTTACCGTGATTTTTGGAAATTTATTGGATAATTCAATAGAAGCCTGCGAGAGTATGGATACTGGAAAGAAGATTTTTATTGATATCCATTCCTATTATGAGATGGTGTCAATCAGAATTGAAAATACCTATACTTCTGTAAAATGGAAAAATGGTTTACCGGTTTCCCAAAAAGGGAAAGACAGAGGAATCGGATTATCCAATGTTATGCACTGCATAGAAAAATATGATGGAAATATGAAATTAAGTAGTAAAGAAGGGAAGTTTACAGTAGATATTATTTTAAATTCTTGAAAGGGCGAAATGCCCTTTTTTATTCTCGCGAGCAACGAGCCAAGTGACTGCTTGCAGGCATTTGGCGACTGCTGCGAGGGTCAAATACTCCGCCCCTTTGGGGCGAACTTGCTAAAAAGAAGCTAGGTCATGCCCCGTTGCTTGCAGCGGGGTATTTGACTTTATGTGAAAGGCAGGATATGTATATATTTCAATTTGGTAATGTGTGTGAAAACCACAGGATAGGAAATCCTGTATTGTATCTCGTGTCGTAAAATTGTACGTCGTGCCAAAACTATTCAAAAAAATGTTGAAAAGTGTCATACTATGCTGGTAATAGCAATGGTATAGGAGGTGCTAAATCAGTATATGGAAGAAAAAGAGTGTATGATGAATGGAACAGCCACATTTGTTATGCCGCATTGGAGAGAGGAAAATGGATTAAGCAGGATTCATTTAGAGGAGGCAGTTGGTTCTATTGAGCACCAGACGGACTCAGACTGGCATTTGGTTATTGTCGATGATTGTTCTCCCTGTGAGGAAGCCGTACAGTATCTTGACCGGATAAAAGACAGATTGCAGGATAAAGTGACAATCATAAAATTAGAGCAAAATTCCGGTTCGGGAATAGCCAGAAACAGGGGAATCGAGTGGGCGTATCAGAATGAGTCACCTATCATCCTTTTTCTTGATGCGGATGATGTCAGCCATCCCAGACGATTAGAAACTGTAAGGGCACATTTTGTTCGGGATTCCGGTGTAAATGTAGTATATTCGACCTTTCAAGTGATTAATGAGCATGGAGAGAAAACACCGGATGAAAAAATTGCACCAGCAATCAGGGAGATTTTGGATGGACATAAGGAGAATGTGGTAGAAGGAGAAAATGCATGGATTCAGATTGCGATAGAAAAGAACTATACAAATTTAACCTCTTCCACAGCGGTTCGGACGCGTATTGCATATGAAACACCGTTTCCGGATGTCAGAGTATCGGAGGATGCACATACATGGCTGAGATATGGGGCACATAGAGGGACTTTTGTCTATGATGAGACCATACCATCCTTATACCGGATACCTTCGGATTCAAAAAGTGCATCTGCATCAAGGGAAAGACTGGAAAATTTCTGTGCCCGGAAAGTAATGGTTGATACAGACGGTTTTTTAAAAGCAATGGAAATTGCATTAGAAAATGGAACAATAAAGCCGGATGAGAAGGATGAACTACTGGTTCGTTTTTATATTAAGCTTGCAGAAAGTATGAAATATGCAGGAGCAGACAATTTGAAAACAGAATTGGCAGGGAAAGCAAAGATGTTAGACAGGGAACTGGCGGTAAGGCTGATAGAGGAAAAGGAACTGGTATGAAGGAAGAAGCAGAGAATCTTTATCAATGCGTCTGGAATAAACTGAAAAGGCATGGTCAATTACAGCTTTTAAATTGGTATGACTCTTTAGGGGAACAAGAGAAAAAGGCACTGCTTTTACAGTTGAATGAAATTGATTACAGGAATCTGGAACAGGCACTTGCCGGAAAAGAAAAAAAGGATTTGTTCCAACCGATAGAGCCTATGGATGTGTTAAAGCTGGCAGAGATAGAAAAGAACAAAGAAGCTTTGCAGAATCTGGGAATAAAGGAGATTAGCAGAGGGCATGTTGCAGTAGTCCTGCTTGCAGGAGGACAAGGTACCCGGCTAGGTTTAAATGGTCCTAAAGGTATGCTGGATATCGGAGTAGAAAAGCCACTGTATCTGTTTGAAATTATTATTCAAAAGCTGAAAAAAACTGCATCGGCAGCGGGATGTTATATCGATTTATACATAATGGTAAATGAAAGGGATGCAGGAAAAACGAAGAGTTTTTTTGAAAAATGCGGCTATTTTGGATATCCGGAGGAGCATATTTTATTTTTTCGACAGAAAATGTATCCCAAGCTTTTCTTTGACGGAAAGATTGCATTGGAACGGAAAGAACAGGTGGCTATGGCACCGGGAGGCAATGGTGCATGGTTTGAGGCATTGGAAGAAAATCATTTTATGGAGAGAATGCGGGCGGGACATATAAAATGGATTAATTTATTGTCTGTAGATAATCCCTTATACAATATTATTGATACAGCATTTCTGGGGGCTTTGATAAAATACGGCGGGCAGCTGGGTGTACAGGTGGTTGAGAAGTGCAGCCCATATGAAAAGGTTGGCGTTATTTGTAAAAAGGAAGGGAAACCGTATGTAAAAGAATATTATGAAATGTCAAGGGAAGAACAGGAAGCGGTTAATGAACAAAATGAATTGTGTTATCGGTATGGAGTTATATTAAATTATATCTTTCGTTTTGACGCGATGGAAAATATACATATTACTGATTTGCCGCTTCATCTGGCTGTTAAAAAAATACCGTTTGCTGACCATTCCGGGAAAACAGTGAGACCAGAGCAGGAAAACGGATATGTGGTGGAGCGTCTTGCATTGGACATGATTCATTTATTTGATCATGTGCTGGCATATGAGGTTGACAGACAGAAAAACTTTGCGCCAATCAAAAATAGATACGGAGTGGATTCTATTGAATCTGCGAGGAAATTACTGAGGGATAATGGGTATGTACTATGAAGGGTAAGCAAGCAGGAAACTTTTGATATGGAATTTATGCATCAAATGACAAAACCTGTGGGTGTGATACGTTAGGAGGGCAGATTATGAAGTATATAATTGCGGAATACATTAAGGAAGAAGTCAATGCATTACAAAATTTGGATTGCGATAAGGTAGATGCAATACTGGAGAGCATTGCATCTGCATATCGAACCGGTGGACGTGTATATTTAATGGGGAACGGTGGAAGTTCAGCAAATGCATCACACTGGGTAAATGATCTGAAGAAGAATCTTAGAAATATAAATAATGGTTTTGACGTAGTATGTCTTACAGATAATGTGCCGTTATTTACGGCGTATTCAAATGATGTTGCATATGAGGATTCGTTTCTGGAACAGATAAAGGGGCGTATACGGCAGGAGGATGTTGTGATTGCACTGTCTGTTTCCGGGAATTCCCCTAATTTAGTCAGGGCATTTCAATATGCAAAAGAGGTGAACTGTCGGACAATATCGATCATTGCCGATTACAATGGTGCTTTGATGAAGCTGTCGGATATCGTGCTTGTTATTGGGACGAAAAATTACGGAATTGCAGAGGATATCCAACAGGCGATTGATCATATTTTGGTGCAGGCAATCAAGGAACACCCTGTAATGATGACAAGAGAGGAGAATGTCTGTTGAAGTATGTGGCACAAGTGCCTTTACGGGTAAGCTTTTTTGGAGGGGGTACAGATATTCCACCGTATTGCAATGAGTGCGGTGGTGAAGTTTTATTTTGTACTGTTAATAAATATGCATATTGTGAAATTGAATCTTTGCCAGAGCAGAACATGATTTTTATCGGAGAATCTGATGAGGTGTATCAGAATGAAGATGAAGAATATATGGGAAAGAATGGTATCATAAAGGCTGTTTTACATGAAAGGAAGCTTAAAACAGGATGCCGGATTAAGATATATTCTGATGCAGCACCAGGGACAGGACTGGGTGGTTCGTCGGCACAGATTGCAGCGGTTATATTGGCGTGCTGTAGTCTGGAACATAAAGAGATTTCCAAGAGAGAATTAGCGAGACAGACTTATTATATTGAACGGGAGATAATGAATGTAAGCGGCGGTCATCAGGATCCGATTACAACTGTTTATGGAGGTATTGGGTATTTAAAGGTTCATGATATTGAAAATTTTGAGGTAGAACCGCTGGAGCTGGGTGCAGGCAGCGTGGAGGAATTAAGAAAACATTTATTGCTCTATTTTACAGGAATAAGGCATGATTCTTCTGCAATTATGGATGATCATATCAGGATACAGGTAAAAGGCGGGCAGCAGAGTAAAGAGACATTGGATTTTATAAAGGCACTGGCGGCCAAGGCAAGGGTAGTGCTGGAGCAGGGTAATGTCATGAAATTCGGAACGATGCTGCATGATGGATGGAAATATAAAAAAAGGATGTCTTCTCAGGTGTCAAATGATTATCTCAATAGACTATATGACAATACAAGAAAAGCAGGTGCATTAGGTGGGAAAATATTAGGAGCAGGCGGTGGCGGTTATCTGCTGCTTTTTTCCGATTTCATGAGTCAGAAGAAGATTATGGAGACTCTTTTGGGAGAACAGGGATGCCTGGAAGAGGAATGGGAATTTGATTTTACTGGTGCGAGAGTGGAAGAGATTAAATGAAAAGAGTGGTTTTTTTAGATAGGGATGGAACGATTAATAAAGAGGTTGGCTATCTGCATAAAAAGGAAGATTTGGAATTTATACCGCGGGCAGAACAGGCTATCCATCTGCTTAATAAAAATGGATTTATGGTTGTGGTTGTTACCAATCAGGCAGGGGTCGCTAAAGGGCTTTACAAGGAAGAGGATATATTGCAGCTGCATCGGTATATGCAATCAGAGCTGGAAAAATCAGATGCCAGAATAGATGAATTTTGTTATTGTCCGTATCACGCAGACGGGAAGATCGAGTTCTATAAAAGGGATAGCGAAGATAGAAAACCGGGCACCGGAATGTTCCGTCTGATTGAAAAAAAAGTGGAGATTGATAAAGCAAATTCATGGATGATTGGTGATACGGAAAGTGATATCCAGGCAGGCATAAATTTTGGAATTCATACGATTTTGGTGTCAACCGGATATGGCAGAAAAACATATGAGAAGGGAAAATCCGGTTATGAATATTATGCTATGGATCTTTGGGATGCGGTGAAATTAATCTTATCCAATACCAGGTGATATTTTTATACAAAGGAGGAACGGGAGATGCACATCAAGTTAAGTCCTGTCACACATGAATTTAACAACTGTTTTCAAGGACAGGTAGAAACTATTGTAGAGAGATACTACCATAAAAATTATCTGTTGACGCAGTTTTGCCGGTGGACAACCGATTGGGATGTTGTAAATGGAAGAATAGAAAAGGTTGCAGGAAAAGAATTTTTTGACGCAGATGAATTGGGAATGATAGGTCTGAAACAGGTGAAGGTAACCTGTGAAAATAATCAGGAAACGATACGGAAAATAAAAGAGGAATTAAATAGGAATATGCCTGTGATGGTTGGAATTCAGGTGGCAAATTGTCCATGGGACCCTAATTATAAAAAGGAATTTGAAATGGAGCATATTATTATAGTGAATGGCTGGGACAAAGTACAGAATGCGTTTCTATGCTGTGATGCTACATACAATAAACAGGATGTGCCTCTTCCGATGGAGGAGTTTGAGGCAGGGTGTACAAATGAATACCGTAAGCTTATTGAAGCGGGCAGGGAAGAGAAATTGTCGGAACAGGAAATGGATTTTCTATTTGAGAGAAAGGTGGAAGAACTAATCAGTGGAGAGGACTGTCATTTTAAACGTTTGGAAAGGATTGGTGATTTTCTAATAGAATGTGCACATACCTTGAATGTTAAGGAAGCACATCTGGATAAGATTCTTTTTTCAGAAGAATATATGGTGATTCGGGATTGCGTCAAAACAAGAGAAATGCTGCTTTTTATGCTGGATGGAAAAAGTGGAGAGATGGCTGAAGTTTTAAAAGAACTTTTTCAGATTTGTATGAAAAGGTGGCTGAAAATAAGAAATTTATATGTGAGGGCGGCAACGGCACAAGATGCGGCACATTACTGGAGGAGAATTGGAAGGGGTTTACATGAGATAAGGGAAATAGAAGAAAATATTGCACATTATATTGTAGAGCATGATAGAAATCTGGTGGAAGCATATTTAAATAACGGAGCAGGACATCCAACAGGGAATTTGGAGGACGGACAGTATCAATCTGCTAAGCCGCATATCATAAATCTGAAACCGCTTTACAATAATAAAGCTTTTGGAAAATTTGAGGATGGGGAGACAGCAGAATTTTCAAGTCTGGGTGAATATATGATTTCCCCATCGGAAGGATTTTGTTATCTGGCAGATAACGGGGATAAGCTGCAACTGGATATTCCAGAAGGGATGGACAATGTACTTTGTAGAAATCAGCAGATTGAGGTTTTTCTGAAAAATGTAACGGAACTTTTGGTGATTGGTACCACAGAGCTTGGCGGGGAAAAGGAAGAGTTGGTTTTAGAATTAAAATCAGGAGAAGAGAAACGATTCAGGCTGGATTTTCCGGAATGGTATACAGAAATCCTATCGAATGAATCACTTATAATGCAGCAAAAGGTAGTAGCCAGAGAAGCAGACAGAAAGGTTATGACATCATTTTCAGGAAAAATCTTTTTGAAAAGGTATTATCTGTCCGGAGATGTGGTCACAGGAATCAGGTTTCCAGAGGATGGACGGATTCATATCTTTCAAATGGTGGCATATACAAGGGATTCATAGATACAAAATGAAGAGAAGGATAAAGGTGGTAAAGGATGATGGACAGTATAGTAAAGGTTGGCATGATCGGATGCGGATGGATTACAGAATATGCACATATACCTGCATTGATGCAGGAGGGAAGATGCAGGCTGATTTCCCTGTTTGATCTGGACAGGGGAAGAGCGGAGGAAGTGGGAAAGAAATGGGGAATTTCTAATACATATGATGATTTACAGGATTTTTTTGATTCCGGCGTGGACGCAGTGGTAATTGCTACACCAAATGCTTTTCATGTGCAATATACGATTGAAGCATTAAAGCGGGGGATTCATGTATTGTGTGAAAAACCTGCTGCGTTCCATGAATCTGAAATAGAGCAGATTCGTGAGATATTACAAACAGGCGAGGTAGTGTATGTGCCGGGGTTTGTAAATCGATGGAGAGAGGATGTTCAGAAATTTTATCAGATGGTACAGGAAGAGCGGGTTGGGAAAATATTGAAAATGGAAGCAGGATGGCTGCGCAGGGCAGGAGTGCCCCGCCCGGGAACATGGTTTACAAATCGTGAACTGGCAGGTGGAGGAGTACTGACGGATTTGGGCTCACATATTGTGGATATCTGTCTATTTTGTCTGGGTGACCGGGAGCCTGTTTCTTATGAGATGAAAAGTAGGATTTGTGATAGTGAAGAAACAAAAAGGGATGGAGGGGCGGATTGGTTTTTGAGGCAGGATACCAGACTGTTTGATATGGACGTGGAGGATACCGTGGCCGCGGAGGTTAGGTTTAAAGATGATGTGGAACTGCAGATAAAATTAAGCTGGCTTGCACCGATAAAAGCAGATTGTACGTATTTTAAGATATATGGTACAGAGGGAGAGATTTTGTTGAAAACCCTGTTTGGCTTTAGTACACAGCACTTGTGGGAAAAGGACCTTTTGGAGGTTACAGTGAATGGGGTAAAGGAAGAGGAGAGAGTCAATGAAGATCAAAGCAGTGCAAGGCATGCATTTGAGAAAATGGCAGGTTATTTTGTAGAAGCCGTTGCAAATCGCAAAGCGGGCTTTACAAATGTCACGGATGCATGGAAAACCGTTTCATTAATAGAGCATTTATATATGAATGAGAATCGGGATGCAATAAAGCGGAAAGAAAATATAATTCCCGACTGGCTGTAAATGGGAGAAATCAGGATGGATTATTTTTATATCGGAGTAGATCTGGGTGGTACGAATGTCCGTATGATTGCAGTAGAAAGAGAGAAAAAGCGGATTCTTGCATACCGGAAAGAAGCATTTCAAAGAGCAGATGCCGGAAAAGAAGAATTATTCCTTAATATTCTTCGAATAGTGGATGAGGTGCGTGATGCATGTGAAACCCGGGAGACTGTAATCGGGGGAATTGGAATTGCACTTGCTGCTCCTTTTGACAGGAAAACGGGTGTAATAACGAAATGGCCCAATAACCCGAAATGGAATGGAATACATATAAGGGAAATTTTGGAAAAACGTTATCGGGTACCAGTTGTTCTGGAGGATGATGCAAATGCGGCAGCTTTGGGCGAGCTGATTGCCGGCAGGGGGATGGGATACCATGATCTGGTGTATGTTACGATCAGCACCGGAATTGGGTGTGGAATTATAATAAACGACAGGTTATTGACCGGTAAGGATGGAGGTGCCGGAGAATTGGGACACATGAAAGTGACAGAGGAAAATATACTATGTACTTGTGGTGCTTATGGGTGTCTGCAGGCAGTCGCATCCGGTCCGGCAATCTTAAAACGATATCTGAGCTGCATGGAACAGACAGGACAGGCTCCTGACCTGAGGCAGGTTGTACAATATGCGGAAAGCGGGGATCAGGTGGCAATAGAAGCATTTAGAACAGCCGGAAGATATGTTAGTTATGCGATTGCCAATATTGCCATGCTGCTGGATGTTTCGTTGTTTATCTTAGGGGGCGGGGTGATGCATGCAGGTACGCTTATCATGTCTCCAATAGAAGAGACTGTAAATGTTATCCTGAAGCACAAGAAAAAAATCAGGCTGATTGTTTCAGAGGATTGCGACCGGAGCGGCATGTTTGGTGTATTGGAATTACTGCACCAATCACTCACTTTAAAAAACAATTTATTTTCAAAGGAGGGGATATAAGTGAATAAAAAGACAATTGGAATAATAAACGGTCCCAATATCAATTTACTGGGAATCAGGGAGCCTGAAGTTTACGGAAATGTCACATGGGAACAGATAGAAACCCGGTTGCAAAAACAGGCAGAGGAATTAGGGGTGAAACTTATTATTTTTCAATCCAATCATGAAGGAGAGCTGGTTGACTTTATTCAGGAATATTTGGAGGATTTAGATGGTGTTGTGATAAATCCGGCAGCATTTACCAAGACAGGCTATTCCATATTAGATGCACTGACTGCAACAGAGTTACCATTTGTTGAAGTACATTTATCCAATATCTTTGCAAGAGGCGGATGGCATGCGGAAACAATCTTTGCCAAGAGGGCCGTTGGGCATATAAACGGATTCCAATCAGATATTTATGAATTGGGACTGCAGGGGATTTGCCGGTATCTTGCAAAAACGGATTTGGAGGAATAAAAGCATATGAGAAAGGGAGTAGTTTTTGATTTTGATGGGGTGATAATCGATTCCTTTGAAGTACAAAAAAAGGCATTGTTAGGAAGCTATCAAATGGTGGCAGGGGAAGGTTCACCTTCGCTGGAAGAATTTTTTAGTTACAGTGGAGACAGCATTGAAAATATATTCCGTCAAATGAATCTGCCGCTGACCATGGTAGAACCCTATAAAAAAATCAGCAGGGAAAATCTTGACAGCATCATTGTTTTTGACGGAATTCCTGAAATTTTAGCTCATCTGAAAAAACGGGGCTATAAAATCGGGTTATGCACAGGAAAAAATCGGGAACGCACCGTTGAGATATTGGATTATTTGAAATTGTCACAATATTTTAATGCTGTTGTCTGTTCTGATGATGTGGAACATCCTAAACCTGCACCGGACAGCCTGGAATCTGCGATACAATGCATGGGGCTTGATAAGAGTAATGTAGTGATGATTGGGGATGCCCCCAATGACATTAAATGTGCAAAACATCTGAATGTGAAGTCTGTTGCGGTGACATGGGGAGAAATACAGAGAAGCCGGTTAGAACAGGAACAGCCGGATCGTATCATAGACGCCGTATGTGAGTTAGAGGATGTGATCGGAGTATTGTTAAATAAGTGATTGCAAAATAAACGGTAACAAAAACTAGTGTTACGGTTATCAAAGTATTGTTAGAGGAAGAAAGGAGAAGCAGATGTTAAAAATACCGGTATGGCCTTATGCAGACCAAAAAGAAGAAGAGAAATTAAAAGAAGTTTTGGATTCCTCCGTCTGGTGGAGAAATCCCGGTAATGAGGTAAAGGCTTTTGAACAGGAGTATGCAGCTTTCTGCCAATGCAATGGTGCAGTTTCTACTGCAAACGGAACGGTTGCAATAGAAATTGCGTTGAAGGCTTTAAAAATAGGACCAGGAGATGAAGTGATTGTTCCGGCATTTACATTTTATTCAACGGTATCAGCGGTTCTGGCTGTGGGGGCGATTCCGGTTCTCGTAGATGTGTCAGCCAGGGATTATTGTATCAATGCAGAATCAGTCAGAAAGGAAATTAGTGACAGAACAAAAGCCATCATAGTTGTGCATATGGCCGGAAATATGGTGGATATGGATGCCATGAATGCAGTTGCAGGGGAATATGGTCTGTATGTAATTGAAGATGCAGCACATGCACATGGAGCAGAGTATAAAGGGAAAAAAGCAGGTTCTTTTGGAATCTGTGGCACATTCAGTTTTCAAAACGCCAAGCTGTTAACGGCAGGGGAGGGTGGAATGATTACAAGTAATGACAGAACATTTTTGGAGACGGCATTTCTGGAATCTAATTGCGGGCGTGCTGAAGACGATACGGATTATCAGCATGTATTGGTAGGCACAAATGCCAGATTATCCGAATTCCAGGGTGCTTTGCTAAGGATACAGTTGTCCAGACTGGAGGAGCAGTTAAAGAGACGGGAGGATAACTATCAGTATTTGAAAATGCAGTTAGAGAAAATAGATGGGATTGTACTACAAAAAACAGGAGAAGATGTGACACGAAATTCCCACTATATGGTTATGTTTTATTATGATGAGCAGTATTTTAAGGGCTCCAGACAGGAATTTGTGCAATATTTGAGAGAAAACGGAATCCCGTGTAACCGTGCTTTTGAGGCACTTCACAGGCTGCCCGTATTCCAAAGCTTAAAGAAAGGTCAGTTTAGAATAGCAGAGGAAGAAGGATGTCCTAATTCGGAAAAAATAGCAGATACCGTTGTGTGCCTGAATCACAATATTTTATTAGGTGACAAAGCATTGATGGAAGAGATTGCAGATATAATCAGATGCTATAGGAAAGGGTGACAGTAGAGGTACAGTGGAGAAAAAGAAAAAATATATTTTAATGTCTCCCCATCCTGATGATACCTGTTTTTCTCTGGGCGGTCTGATCCTAAAAAATAATACAGAGGTTCAGTTTATCAATTGTGATGTCTTTACTGAAAAAAGCTACAATATCCTTCATATGCCTGAGGATGCGGCATATGGCCTTATTATGGACGAGGAATCGGAAGTGATTGGGAAAATGCAGATTGAAAATATACTGCTGGGATATCAGGATTTTTATACAAGAAACAGATGTAAACTGAGCGATGTTTTTGGAAAGAAAATCAGTGAAGCCGGAATTACACAGGACGGGATATATGGAGTAGTGAAGCAGAGTATTTTTGAAATCATAAACAGCCTTGCTCCGGACGCAGTCTTTGCCCCCTTGGGATGTGGATGGCATAGGGACCATTTAATTGTAAAAAAATCCATAGAGGAATGTTTTGACCAGGAGCAAGGTTATAATCTCTATTTTTATGAAGATATGCCGTACTCGGTCAATACTCCATGGCGGACAAAAATGTTGGAGGACACTGGCAGGAAGTATGCTTTAGAAGAAAAAATCATTAAAATTGATGATGTCATTGATCAGAAAAATGAATTGCTAAAGATATATAAAACCCAGATAAAATCCAGAGATATCAGGATGATGAACACATATATGAGAAGCATTAAGGAGGGCTTTATATGTGAAAGATTTTGGGAAGTGAAAGAGGAAAGGAGGAATTGAAACATGAATTTTTTGAAGGATGAAAAGGGAAAAGTAAAAATGCTTTTTAATGATTATGTAATAAAATTTGACGTATGCAATTTCAGGTGTGATTATTGTTTGAATTTACTGGAACCTAAAAATACAGACCTTTGGATTGATACAAAGCAGAAAATGATAGAAGAGCATGATCATTATAAAAGGGATATTCTGGCAGACGAATTAAGAGACGAGAATGTATATGAATGTCAGAATGAATTGGGGAAAAGAATTAACCGGATGCTGGATTCTTTTGAAGAAATTATTGATACACCGATCTTAAGATTAAGTGGAGGTGAATTATTTGCAATCAAAAATATAGAAGAGTTTATTGAAAAGCGGGGAACAAAATATGCAGTGGTGCAGATTGTCACAAATGGATATTATCTGGATGAGCCTCTTATTGCCAGATTAAAAGATTGCGGTAATGTACATATACATTTTTCCCTGGATGGGCACACACTGGAAATGAATCAAAAAAGAGTAAAAAACCAGCAGGTGCAGGAGCGTCTGCTTAAGAATTTGGATTTGTTAATACAAAATAATATTCCGGTGGAAATCAATAGCGTAATGTCAAATGTAAACACAAAAGATTATCTGCATTTTCTGGATTATCTGTTAAGATACAGGAAAAAATTAGTGGTGTTTCCGTCACCAATCCGGGGGACAGAATTAGAGGAACATCAGCCGGATTCAGAAAGTACCCGGGTATTTCAAAAAATAGCAGATGAATATACGAAATACAGCAGTATTTTACCACCCAAACAGTATTTCGAGCGCTTAGATGCTTTTTACAGAGACGGTTTCCGTAAAGACCAATGTTTTTTGCCGGAGTTTTGTATACAGTCATTAGATGATGGAATGCTTACACCCTGTGCATTGGGGTGGACAAAGCAGCTGGGAAATTTGTTTGCAGAAGATTTAAAGACGGTTCAGGACAGAATAGGTCACGATAAGTTATATAACCTTTTGTGCAGCAAAAAAATACGGATGGATTATTGTAAAAAGTGCTATTCAACCTATGAGGTCTGTAACCTGTTTTTTAATGGGGCAATATCCATAGAAGATATGAAGGGGATGCCGCTGTATTCGGATAAGAAAGTCTATGAAAGACTTATGGAATTAAAGGAATACCGGGAGGAAAAAGGCGGGCAATGATTCTGATAAAAGTATCTTAGGAGGAGAAAATTATGAGTAGAGAAGAAATTGAAGACAAGGTAAAGCAGTTAATAATCAGAGAGTTAGAGCTGGAGGAGGAATATACACAAAAGGATATTACAGATGATTTTTTGGTCGTTTTTAATATCAATTCCATAGATGCTATGGATTTATTGCTGCAAATAGAGGGGGAATTTGATATTGAGTTACCGGATGAATCCTTTGACGCACAGATTTTCCAATCTGTTGACAATGTAATAGAAATGATAAAGGAGTTGTTAGACCAGTGATAAAGGGAAAAATAAGTGTGGTGATTCCTACGTTTAATCATTTAAGCCGCTTGAAGCTCACACTGGCTTCCATTGATATTCAAAAAATGGATGTGGATAAATTTGAAGTGATTATTGTGAATGACGGTTCTACAGATGGTTCGGCAGAATATTTGAAAGAGCGAAAAGCAGAATGGAATTTAAGGGTAATCAATCAGAAAAACGGTGGGAGAGCGGCAGCCAGGAACAGGGGGGCATTAGAAGCAGAAGGAGAATATATTTTATTTTGTGATGATGACTGCATCCTCTCTCCGGATTTTATTGCGGCACATTATCAGCATCAAAAGGAGAACCCCCGGATACTGCATGGGCGGATTGTTACATTAACACAGATGAAATTTTTTGACGACCCTTCCCTGGGAACGCTTATATGCCATGATGGCGGTCAGGAGACAAAGGCTTCTTTGCAGAAAAGGGTTATAACTGAGAATGACATAAAGAAAGAATTTTTTTCAAAGATAGCACCCAGTAAAAGATTAAACTCGATTGAAAGATTAATAAAGGAGATTTTTGACAGGAAAAAGGAAAGCTTATATTGGATTGGTTTTACCGGTGGCAATATATCCATGCCGCTGGCATGGATAAAAGGGGACGAAATGTTCAATGTAGAATTTGGAAGAGCGTGGGGATGCGAAGATTTAGAGCTGGGATACCGCCTGGGTAAAAAAGCATATCCCTTTGCATATCTGAATGAAGCAGTAAATTATCATATCGCACATGTGCATTTTGATTTTAAGCAAGAGGTGGAATCCTCCTTTTTAAATTTTGCGGCACTGCATGATGATGAGAGTGTTTATTACTTAAAAGAGTATCTGTTAGGAAATATAGATATTCAGACAATGATAGAGCAGAGTGTCTAGCAGAATGTATTGAAAGAGGTGATGGGTCTGTTTGATTGGATAGAACAGTATAATCTGGGGAAAGAAAATAACAATGTGCTGATGAATCAGGTATATAAAGTTACATATGGAGAGCTTGCTGCTTATATTGCGTATCGGCAGAAGGAATTGCGAAAAACTTATAAGTCTGGTGACAGAGTTATTTTACAGGTTAAAAATCAGATGGCATTTGCGATTGAATTTTTGTGTTTTGTTTCGATAGGCTGCTGGGTTCTTCCGGTTCCTGCTGATATAAAGCAGGAGGAGTTAACGGAATTACACAATACTGCCGGTGGCGATTTTTTAGAATGTGATGAAAACACGGTAAAACAATGTATTGCGGTTAAAGATGGCAATAAAAGGACAGTCGAATGGGAAGTAAATGATGGTGGAATATTACACATGACCTCCGGCACAACAGGGAAAACAAAATTATGTCTTCGAAGGTTTGACAGTTTATTGGCTGAGGGAAACAGTTATATGGAATGTTTTGACATAAGGAAAGAAGACAGGATATTAAGTGCCTGCCCGATTACCCACTCTTTTGCATTTGGCGGGGCTTTTATATCGGCACTGATTTCCGGGGCATGTATTTATATTGTTGAACAATTTATACCTAGAAAAGTATTGAAAACAATCAACAAAGAGAGGATTACAATTATATTCATGGTCCCTGTGATTGCACAGGGGATGGCTGCATCGGATAGAAACAATCAATATGATATTTCGTCTTTGAGGATTGCATTGGTTGGTGCAGGAAAAATCCATAGTGCTTTATTTCATTGTTACAAAGAGAAATATAATATCATATTGTCCAGTAATTATGGCAGTACAGAGACAGGCGGATTGGTATCCCGGGTTTCTGGTGAAAATTATGAATCTGTGGGGAAGCCCATGCCGGGAGTCGAAATACAGATCCGCAGTAAGGAAGGGACGGTATTGGAGCATGGGCAGGAGGGCGAAATTTATGTGAAATCACCTGCAATGTTTGGCGGATATTTTGGGGAGCCGGTATCTATGTTTGATGAGAAGGGCTATTTTAAGATGGGTGACATTGGAAAAACAGACAGGGAGGGCTATGTGTATATATTGGGAAGAAGCAAGCACTTGATTAAAATCGGTGGTAAAACGATAAATCCAAGGGAAATTGAAGAGGTTATCATGAAACATGACAAGATAACGGACTGTGTTGTTGTAGGAAAAACAGATGAAAAAAATATTGATTATATGAAGGCATATATTGCAGCAGAGGGTCTTTCCATGGAAGAAGTGAGATTATATCTGACACAGCACTTACACAGTCAGCAGATACCAAGAGTAATTGAAATTGTAAAAGCCATTCAGAGAAATGAGATTGGAAAGGTGGATTACTCTGCTTTATAGGGCAGACAAATTTGTGCGGATAACGGGCCAGGTGTGATAGTATGCATACACATTTGACAGGCTGCCGCAGCAAATGGAGTTTGCTTTGCAAAATTGGTTACAGAAAGGATGAAGGGTATATGAATGAAAAGATGAGTAAGCTTGCAGTGAATGGTGGCAGACCGTATAAGGGGGATAGTTTTCCCAAGTGGCCCTATGGTGATGAGAGGGAGATTGCACTGTTGACAGAGGTTGTCAAAAGCGGTAAATGGTGGAGGACTACCGGCAGTAAAGTGAATGAATTTGAAGAAAAGTTTGCCAGAATGCAGGATAGTAAATTTTGTTTAGGTGTTACGAGTGGGACACATGCATTGGAAATATCCATGTCTGCATTGGGTATATCCAGTGGAGATGAGGTGATCATACCAGCATTTTCCTATATGTCCACCTGTTCTGCGGTAATTTATTGTAATGCGATTCCTGTTTTGGTGGACGTAGATCCCGAAACGTTCTGCATGGATCCGGAAGCCTTTGAACGGGCTGTGACACCGAAAACCAAGGCAGTGATTCCGGTGCATATGGCGGGGCATTCCTGTGACATGGATGCAATCTGTAGAATAGCCAGGAAGCATGGGGTGTACGTTATTGAAGATGCGGCACACGGACATAACGGAAGCTATAAAGGGAAAAAACTGGGTTCCTTTGGGGATATGGCAATTTTCAGTTTCCAGAACGGTAAACTGATGACCTGTGGGGAAGGCGGTGCCATTGTCACAAATAATGAAGCTCTATATAAGCAGGCATATTTGATACATGGTGTCGGAAGGCCGAAAGGGGATAAAGGTTATACACATGCGGTGGTGGGTTCCACCTGCAGGATGAATGAATTTCAGGGAGCAGTACTGCTGGCACAGATGGAAAGAGTGCCGGAGCTGATGAAGAGGAGAATGAAAAATGCACAATATCTGGATGGACTGATGAAAAAGATTGATGGGATTAAACCGCAAACAGCTGCTGATTATGCTGTTGATGGTATGACGCATTATATGTATATGTTTTATTATGAGAATGAGAAATTCGGGGGACATTCCAGACAGGAATTTGTGGAGGCATTGAAAGCCGAGGGAATACCTGCATTTATTTCATTTCCGGTATTATCTAAGACACAGTTTTTTGTGGACAATAATTTTATGGGAAAAATACCGGGATATGATTATGAGAAGGAAAGTGATTTATCTAACGCAAATAAAATAGGCGGGCAGGTAGTCTGGATTCCACAATATACGTTGTTAGGAACAGAAAATGATATGGAGGATATTGCAGGTGCAGTCTTGAAAATTCAGGAAGCATTTTGTCAATAGAAAATAGATAGGAGAAAGGAGATAATACATGAATATTATAGATGAAAAAATTGCTGCGAATTTAATGGGTCCGAATTGTCTGCGGATGCTTGAAGAGACGATGCAGTATGTGGACATTAAAAGTGATATAAAGATACTTGATTTGGGATGTGGGAAAGCGCTTACCTCGATTTATCTGGCCGAGCAGTATAAGGTAAAAGTGTTTGCAAATGATTTGTGGATTTCTCCTTCTGAAAATATGGAAAGAATAAAGGAGTATGGGGTAGAAGACCGGGTATTTCCAATAAAAGCGGAGGCAAGAAGTCTGCCCTATGCAGATGAGTTTTTTGATATGATCGTATCCTATGATGCATACCATTATTTTGGGACAGATGAAAATTATTTGAATACATATCTGCTTCCGCTGCTTAAGTCAAACGGATATTTGATTATGTGCAGTCCCGGTTTGATGGAAGAGTTCAGGGAGGGGATACCGGACAACCTGAAACCCTATTGGAATGAAAAGGAAAATACGACATTTCACTCATTAGAATACTGGGAAAAATTATGGAGCAAAAATCAAAATTTAGTAATTGAAAAAGCATGGAATCTAGAGTGCCATGAGCAGGCATGGACAGACTGGTTAAACAGCAAAAATATAATGGCAAGAAAAGACCGTAAGTTTTGGAATGCAGATATCAATAAGCAGCTTGCCATCATTGGGCTGATTGCGAAAAAACAGTGAAGAAGAAAGAGGTATGATAAATGAAGCCGGAATACATAGGGTTGAAACAATATGAATTGTGTCAGGGACATATATGCTTTCTGGCGTGCCTTGCTGATCTCGCCAGAAATATGGGAATTGATATTTCTGAGGAAATTGTTTTAGGATTATCGACAGGATTGCAATTTAAGGCAGAGGCAGATCAGGATGAGCACCTGATCTGCACAGGTATTGAGTGTGCCAATATGCTAAGTGATAAGAAGGAAATCCGCAGATGTCTGGAGATGTTTGGGATTCGTTTGGAAGTTATGGATATGCCTGATGTCATTCAAGGAATGAAAATAATTAAAGAAAAGCTTACATATGGGATTCCAGTTATGGTTTCTGTGGATATATATTACATGGACTATCATATTGAATATGGGAGAAAGCATGGCGGTCATGATATTGTTGTGTTTGGGATGGATGAGCAAAAAGGAGTGGCATACATAGCAGATAATTATATCCAGACGATAACCGGAAAAACCTTCAAAGGTACAATCAGTATTGATCATTTGATGGATGCGATGCGGTCACAGGGGGGAGCGGATGATTTTTCAGGATATATCATTTTTTTAGAAGCCTGCGAAAACGGATCTGCTATCACCAGAGAATACATATGCAACAAAATAAAGGAAACTGCGAACGGAGTGGCAGACGAAGGAATGAAAAAAGGCAGTGTTTTGAGAAGTATTCGTTTGTTGAAAAGATATTTATCAACCATAAAAGGATGGGAAAATGATGATATTTTATGCAGACAATTAGAGGAGATCAGTACAAGGATTGTGGGTTATGCAGGACCTGTTCCCGCAAGATTATTATATGCCCGCTTTTTGGAATGGGTGTCCGGTCGATATGCATTAGATTTGGATCAAAGCATAGTGGATGGATATATAAGTCTGAGTAAGCAGTGGAAGATTGTTGGAAATCTATTCATTAAAATGACTCATGTCAGGCAGCAATCCATATTACAGCGGATTATAAACCGATTAGAGAATATTGAAAAAGAAGAATCGGAATTGGCAGCAAAATGCATTGAATTTGCAGATAACATTGATGATGAGTGAATGATGTGGATGAAACAGGAATTTTGACACAGTATAAGTGATAATCTGGTATAGTGAGGAAATATTATGAAAACAATTCAGGTAGATTTGGGAGAAAGAAGCTATGATATCTGTATTCATTCTGATATGGCTTATTTGATGAATCAAGTTATAAAATTATTGAAGCACAGGCGTATTTTAATTGTAACGGATCATATCGTGGATGAGTTATATGGCAAATATCTTGCATCTCATTTCCATAAGGAGATGGTGGAGGTATATCGGTATATCATGCCCGCCGGTGAACAATCAAAACAGTTGGATACGGTTCAAAATATATATGCCTTGTTATTGAAGGAGCAGTTCGATAAAGAGGATTTGATTCTGGCATTCGGAGGGGGCGTGGTTGGTGATACTGCCGGGTTTGCAGCGTCCACCTATCAAAGAGGAATTGGGTTTATCCAGCTTCCCACTACCCTGTTGTCACAAGTGGACAGCAGTGTAGGTGGTAAAGTCGGAGTAAACTGCAAAATGGTCAAAAATGCAATAGGGAGCTTCTATCAGCCTGAAATGGTTTGTATTTATCCGCAGTTTTTAAAGACACTTGATAAAAGGCAGCTGCGAAATGGTATGGCGGAAATAGTAGTGCATTCCATTATAGCGAGCAAAGACCTTTTTGTGTATGTTGAGAAATATACGGAAAGTATTTTAGAATGTGATACAGCCGTGATGGAGTATTTGATAGAAGCGAATTGCAGGATAAAGCGTGATGTTGTATTACGTGATGAATATGATCAAGGGACAAGGGCCATATTAAATTTTGGGCATACAATAGGACATGCTGTCGAGGCATGCAGCGATTATACATTGCTGCATGGCGAAGCAGTTTCTGTCGGTATAGCGGGAGCAATAGAATTGGCAGTATATCTGAAAATGCTGTCACTAGATGAATATGAGAGAATTAAAAACTTGCTTGTAAAAATAGGGCTTCCGCTAAAAGTTAAGGGAATATCTGTTAATGATATTTATATGAAAATGTTAAATGATAAGAAAAGGAGGAAGGAAGAGTTCCGGTTTGTTTTACCTCATACAATCGGAGAGGTTAGTGTTATTACATATAAAGATAAAGAGGTATTGTTCCAGATATTAAAACGGCTGATTGATTAGGCTGAATGATTGATGAAAGAAAGATCAGGCATATTTCTTCTTGACATTTTCATGCTTTACGATAAAATAGTTCTAAAAAGAACAAAAAGAGGTCTGGATATGTTACCGTTAAATCCGTTGGAACACCAAAATGCAATTAAGGTGCTTTATGCAAAGTGTGTAGAGGGGGTGTGCGATAAATATCATATTACCCGTATGGAATTGGATATTCTCTTATTTTTGGCAAATAATCCGATTTTTGATACTGCATCAGATATCGTTGATATCAGGTATCTGTCAAAATCACAGGTATCATCTGCTATTAAACAATTAGAAAAGCATGGTTATTTGGAAAAACAGTATAGGGAGGGTAATCGGAAAACAGCACATTTAATAATAGGGGAAGCTGCATCTGATATCATTGCAGATGGTAAAACAGCACAGGAAAGATTTCTGACAATTATGTTTGACGGAATATCGGAAGAAGAGATTACAATAATGCGAAGATGTAATATGCATATATTGGAGAATATTAACAGACATCTAAAGGAGGAGACAAAATAATGTATCAATTTCTAATATGCTTTATTGCAGGAATCGGAGCAGGTCTTGGAACGGGATTTGCCGGGATGAGTGCTGCTGCCGTAATCAGTCCGATGCTGATCACTTTTTTAGGACTTCCGGCTTATGAAGCGGTAGGGATAGCACTGGCCAGTGATGTTTTAGCAAGTGCAGTCAGTGCATATACCTATGGCAAGAATAAAAATCTGGATATCCGTAACGGTCTGGTCATGATGATTACCGTTTTGCTGTTTACTATGGTGGGAAGCTTTACAGCCAGCAGAGTTCCCAATACGACAATGGGGAGTTTTTCTGTATTTATGACACTGCTGCTGGGAATCAAATTTATTGTAAAGCCGGTTATGACTACGAAGGAATCCATGAACGCTGTCAGTGGTAAAAAGCGGATGATACAATCTATCATCAGTGGTGTTGCCGTCGGCTTTATCTGCGGTTTTATCGGTGCAGGCGGCGGAATGATGATGCTTTTGATCTTGACCAGTGTTTTGGGATATGAGTTGAAAACAGCAGTGGGAACCAGTGTGTTTATTATGGCATTTACTGCATTTACAGGTGCCATCAGCCATTTTGTGATTGGTGGGATGCCGGATATCAGGTGCTTGATTTTTTGCGTGGCATCAACCCTGCTATGGGCAAGGATCGCGGCAAAATTTGCAAACAAAGCCAGTGCAGTGACCCTGAACCGTGCAACAGGAGTTGTTCTCGCAGTCCTTGGAGCAGCGATTCTTACAGTGAACTATTTGGGATAGTAGTTTTATATATGAAAATATAGTTTTTTATATTCAGGTATAAAAGGTATGGATTTAGATGGCAGACATCATTCAGAACTGTAGTACAGTTTATATAAATGAGAGCCGCTATAGGAATAACAGATGTAAATGAAACAGGGTTATTCCTCTTCTACAGGCTTCCAGGCTTTTCCAAAATTGATATCTTTAAACAGGGATGCCAGACCTGTAATTTGTTTCAATCGCAGGATTTCATCCCTATCCATGCCGAGATGTTTGGATATCCAGGCATCTGATCTTCCAAGTTCATGGAGGTCCTTGACAATATTACTCATCAGTTCCACATCATGTGTACCCCTTGCACGGTTATGGCGAATGGTGCTTGCCATTCTCTCGTCTATGGATTTGTTAATGACAGAAACAGGAAGCATACCGCCTTCCCGTTCGTAAATGTCAGGATATTCCTTCATGATTCGGTAACGGTGAAAACCGTCTACAATAATATAGACATCCTGTTCATCGTCGTAGTAGCAGACGATTGGCATGGTATATCCGTCATTTTTGATGCTTTCATATAGAAGTTTCATTTCAGGTGGTGCTACTGCATTTGGATTATAATTATTTGCCTGGATTTTATCAATTGGTACGGCAGTTATGTTGTAAACGGGACTTTTATATTCCATAATTTATCTCCTCAATACTTTTGTATTCTTTTCGTATGGCATCAATACGCCGCTGCTGTTCACGGTTTAATCCGAAGCCCATAAAACGGCAGATATGGTCATTTTTTAATATGCAGTAACACATTCTTTTCCAGCTGGGAACATCTTTTGAAGATTTGATATCATCCGTATCATCAGGAATATTTCCTATAAAAACAATTCGGGATTTTTTATTCAGAGTGTAATTGGACACACCGTTTCTTTTGATGCGGTATCCATGGTCGATAAGTTCCTGAATAGTGTCCTCATCTAATCCACCTCCGGTTTTGTGCCAGAATATGATAGATGTGTTAAATTTTTTTATGTAATTTCTGCGTAAATTGATGGGAAGTGTATTTAAAAGGAATTTGGTGAAAGATTCCCATGTGTGTCCTTCCGGCAGGGTTACATTGCGATATCCCATTGCCTTGGTCTTGCCGTATATACAGGCAAAGTTAGCTCCCTGAACCCTTCCTACGAGTTTAACCCAGATTTCAGGATCAATTACCCGGTAAAGATTGAGTGAGTCTTTGGAGTAATCATTAAACGGAGAGGCTACCCGCATTTGGGAAACTGTAAGACCTGCCATATAGTAAAGGTCATATAAACGGTTGTAGGTATAATTAAATTTGTAATGTGCATGCCATACATCATTTACTGCCCAGTCATATAATGGAGAAGCACACCAGACATCTTTAAACTGCTGGCTGATCCAGCATTCGCCCTTATATCCATATTTTTTATTTAGAAAACCGCTGTATCTTTGCAGGGATTCTTCTGCCCGAAGTCCCAGAAGACATACAGTTTTTTTATTGCCATGTGATAAGCGGTACCATCTGCCAAACTGCTTTGCAAGGTCTTCCTGATGCATCTTGTATTTGTAAGTACTGATTGGGTTATTGGAAAGATTGATAACATATTCTTTTTTTGGCATTTTCCGAATCCAGGCTTCCTCTTTTTCATCATCCCATGGATACCAGAACATTTCATAACTGCTTAGTGCAGTTCTGGTTGCCATCGGCAGGCATACCCAGTAGGGCTCTACTTTATCTTTGATGTTATCGAAGGTGCGCTCAATATATTCGGTAGTTACTGTGTATTGTGCCTCAAAATCCTGATGGAAGACACCGATGGTTTTATCAGGATAAAATTTTTCTTGAAAGTCTAATACAAGATTGAGCAAAAGACCACTGTCCTTTCCTCCAGAAAAAGATATATAGATATTGTCAAATTCTTTAAAAATGTAATCCAGTCGTTCCTGAAGTGCTTCATATACATTCAGGTTTGTGTACTCTCTGGTCATAAGTTTACCTCCTGATGATAACGGGGAGTTATCATAGATAATACTGTAACACAATAAGAAACGAAATTCAACAATCTAATTGTAATATTCAATAATAGGAAGTGAGAGAATATAAGGATATTACTTTTTTGATATGATTTTATAAAAAAATAATTCCTGGATTATATTTCTATAGTCCAGGAATATTATATTAATATTTTTGGGCGACTAAAAGAAAACGATGGATTTGTCCTTCTATGACACCTTGTTGTTCTAAAATATATTGAGCATGGTAAAGATTTTTAAGGCAGTCTTTTACATTGAAACCAGGAAATTCCCACTCAATGATATGCACAAACCAGACAAGTGCACCGACATCCCAAAACCGGATTGGGCGGAATGCCTCAGAGGCATTTAATATAGAAAAGCCTGCATTTTCAAATGTGCTTTGGACAGTCTTTAAGTATTGCATAGGAAATGGCAGAGTTGGTATATCATTTAATAATAGTTCTACAAGTTCTCTGTCATTTTGTGCACCAACTTGTTCTGTGATGAATATACCATGAGTTTTTAATACTCTTCGTATTTCATTTGGATTAAAACTTCCATGCCGATTTATAATAATATCAAAGCTTTTATCTTTAAATGGTAATGTTTCATGGGCATCTGCCTGTTGGAAATGAATCCCTAACGGAGATAAAATTCTTTTACAAAGTTCTACGTTTGGTGGATAATTTTCTGTTGCAGACAGATTCTGGTATGGATGATTGAGAGATAATAGAAATTCCCCTCCACCTGTATCCATGTCAAGCAGTTTCATTTCTGGCTGTAAATAATATCTGACTATCTTTTCATAATTCCAGGGCAGATCATGTTCTGCCTCGAATCTTCCTTCGATATGGGAGAAATCCCATCCATGAATATGTGCCATTTTCTCTTCATGTAACCATAGTTTTGATAGTGCTTCTTTGTTCATATTAACTACTCCTTTTCGTATTTAAAATTATTTACGATTCGGTGCAGTTACCTGATAACATAGTAATTATATTTACCTCGATGCAACCGGTTATCAGTTTTTACAACTGCACCGAGTATTTATCTCGAATAAACTGCATTAATATTTCACTTCCTTTTTTCAATACTTGCTAAGATTAATATAATGTGTACTTTATAAGAATATCATGTAAGCTTCTGATTTTCAACCAGTTTAAAATATGATTGAAAGTTTATGTTTGGGATGATACAATACGGAAAAATAAGAATTATCAGGGATGGTGAATATGATAGATTATTTAAAAAGATTGAATTGGAAGATATGTCTGTATATGTTTTTGGGTAATTTTTTTATTGGGTTTAGCGTTTGTCTGCTCCGTCTGGCGGGGTTTGGAACAGATCCTTTTTCCTGTATGAATATAGGAGTGAGTAATCATCTGCCCATCAGCTACGGAACTTATCAGCTCTTGTTTAACCTGGTTCTGTTTATTCCTATGATATGCTGGTTCAGGAAAGGGCTGGGACTTGGTACGCTAATTAATATGGCAGGACTTGGATATATTGCGGATTTTTGTATCTGGCTGTTTGGAATTGCAGGTATCACTATTCAGGGATTGGAGGCTATGGTACCGGTCAGAATTTTGTTATTATGTCTTGGGGTATTGTCTATTTGTTTTGGGGTTGCACTGTATATGGAATGTGATTTGGGGATTGCTCCATATGATGCGTTGGGACAGATTATAGAGCAGTTGACACATGGCAAAGTGAAGTTTAAATGGGCCAGAATTTTGACAGATGTTATCAGTGTACTGATTGGTTTTATTGCCGGTAATATAGTAGGCATAGCAACCATAGTAACGGCATTTTTTACCGGTCCGCTGGTAACATGGTTTAAGGAACACATTGTTTGTAAAATACTGGGTGCTAAGGAATGAGAAAATAGTGCTTCTCATTCCTTAGCACCCTTTACATGATTTTTGGCAGTATCATCATACCAAGAGCAGCAATACCGCCTGCCAGATAGATTCCGTTAATAATCAGGCAGATTTTTATAAGATTATTCTGTACCTTTGCTTTAGCATAAGTGATAATTGTAAAGATTCCGCTGAATATCATGAATAGAGCATAGCAGGCTATCATAATTTCTGCCACAGGGGATTCTAATGCCCAGGCATTTTCTCTTAATGGCAGGATAGTCCATGGTATGAATATCATGATAAAACTAATTATGGTTAATATTTTGTTCTTCATAGCACACCTTTCAATTTATTTATTTTTTCTGGTTTGTCTGGCAAGCCGACGGGAAAACAGTATCAGCAGACCAAAAAATGTGATAATGGTAAATAGTGTTTTTTTCATTGTGTTCATCTCCTTTCATGCCGCCCGAAAGACAGGCAGGTTATTATAAAACAAAAACAGGTAAATATAATAGCAAGCGGTATCCATGGAATCAGTGCAGCTTCCCACATTGATAGGTGGGAAGCCAGCTTTCCGTATTCAGATGTAATCACATAAAACGAATAAGCCATTGGATAGCTCCACCAGACCTTTGTATTAATGATTAAAACAGAAGGTACGATAGAGGCAAGTCCGATACCAATGGAAAAAATTGGTGTCCGGATACATACAGATAGCATCCAGAAAAATGCCAGCATTGGAATGGAAGAAAGGTATATGTATAAAGCTTCCTTCAATACGAATAGTGGCGAGAGCATAAAATGATAATGCTGTAGCTGCCCCGCTATGGCAGCACTGGCAAAGTATATACCGGTTATCATGAAAACCGATGATGCTGCCAGAGCAAGAAGTACAATAAATTTTGCTGTACATAGTTTAATTGTGCCCACAGGCAGTGAAAGCATTTTCAGGATTCCATTGTTACTGCGTTCTGTCTGTGTGAGTAATACAGTGCTGACTACCATACTTGCAGGATACATAAACCATGCCATACCAAGAAATCCTTGTATTAGAAAATTGTGTTCAGGTGAAATGCCTTCTGCCTGCATTTCAAAGTTCAAATCTGCGTTAAGGATAGAGGGTATCCAGAGAATGACTGCGGCAGTCAGTAAAATCAGTAGTATTTTGGAGCGTCGTATTTTGTTAAATTCAATGCCCGTTAAAGATAAGATATTCATACGTTACCTCCTTTTCGCCGGTTTATATGGCATAAGTATTTATAAAATATAATACAGTTCAAACCAAAGCCCTCCTGATTCGTAAAAATATAAGTTCTGCCAATCCGATGATCATTACCTCGGAAATAATAGCAATCAGGAATTTTTTTACAGTTAAAGATGCAGATCCTGCAAATATATGGAATGGAAGTACAAACGGAAATATCTGCAAAAAGAAATAATCCGTGGATGTAATCATGCTTGCGATGAAAACGCATATGACGCCAACACCGAGTGAAATCCACATATTAGTGCATGTGGAGGCAATTGCTAGTGCCAGTAAAACAGCAGGAAGCATCAGTAACAGAAAATATCCAAAATTTTTTAATAAATCAGGGTACAAATCCTGATATTTTTCAAACCATTGAAGAGAGCAAAACAGAAAAGCCAGTGCTTCAACAGCAAGAGTTACGATACACATACATGTCATTAATACAAATTTGGAAAAAAATATGCCGCTTTCCCGCAGGGGAAGTGTCTGCATTTTCTGTATGGCATTGTCGTCATGTTCGGTATGATACATTATACAGGCAGCGGATACGATAAGCAGGATATTGAGCATAGCCATCATGGTCCAGTTGGCATCAAGCAGTATCGTAAGCGGTGGCTGAGACAGGTTCCTAAAAGTGTCAGGGCGGACTACCATATTCATGACAGGCAGACAGGAGGCAAGGATGCCGCCGGCAATAAATGCAGGATAAAATCCGGTTCGTTTCATTTTTTTACATTCTAAGATAATATTCATCCTACACCACTCCTTTGCTGATTATCCTCGTTGATCATAGCGAGGAAGGTTTCTTCCAGATTATCTGTGTGGTATCCCTGAAATGCGGCATATTCCCTAAGCTCTTCCAGAGTACCTTCAAACAGCAGATGTCCGTGGTTGAGAATACCGATGTTGTCAGCCATCAGCTCAATCTCCGATAACAGGTGGGAAGATACCAAAACCGTACAGTTGTATTTCTCAGGTAAAGTACGGATGAGTGTGCGGATTTCATGGATGCCTACGGGATCCAGTCCGTTGGTGGGTTCATCCAGAATTAAAATGGGGGGATGCCCGATCAGCGCACTGGCAAGCCCCAGACGCTGCTTCATGCCAAGGGAATACTTTTTGGCAAGCCGGCCTTTAAACTTTGTCAATCCTACAAGCTCCAAAACCTCTGCTACAGATGATTTTGGCAGCCCTAAAATTTTCCGGATGATATCCAGATTTTCTTCACCGGTTAAATTTCCGTAAAAGGCAGGAGATTCTATGAAGGAGCCTACTTCTTTTAATATGGAAACCCGGTTAATGGGATAGCGTTTGCCATTAATATGAAATTTACCGCTGGTAGGAGTGGTAAGCCCTAAAAACATTTTCATTGTCGTGGACTTTCCTGCACCATTTGGTCCGAGAAAACCGTACACGGATCCTTTAGGGATATGCAGATTTAATTCAGAAACTGCTGTAAAACCGGAATAGGTTTTTGTTAGATTTTCGGTGTCGATAATATTCATGTGATGGTTCTCCTTTCACCTTTCTTGTTTGTTTTTCTTTAGTTTATATCATCAACCTTGCGATAACATTTTTTTAACCTTACATTTACCTTACATTTTTTTAAGAAAAAGATTATTGGTATGGATTCGTGATATAATGAAGAAAAATCATTTGCTTGCAAAAATGATTTTTCTGAATGCTGATCATGTGCGAAGCACATGATATAATGAACGTATAAGCACGAACCGAAGGTTTCGAGGTGAGCGCTTGCAAAAAGCACATGATACAAATTCATTCATTCCAGGGAAAGAAGGTATATGATGGAGAAGGAATATTTAAAAAGGAAACGGATTTTGCTGGTAGACGATGAAGAGGAGTTTCTCGAGATGATTGCATCCATTTTAAAAGAAGACGGATTCCTGAATATAAAGACAGCGGGCAGTGTGGGAGAGGCTTTAGCAGCTGCAGATGAATTTAAGCCGGAACTGGCGGTTTTAGACGTTATGCTTCCTGATGGAGATGGATTTTCCTTAATGAAGCAGTTAAAAAGTATGGCAGATTATCCGGTATTGTTTCTGACTGCAAGGGGAGAAGAAGAGGATAAATTTCAGGGCTTTGGTCTGGGAGCGGATGATTATATCGTAAAACCGTTTCTACCAAAAGAATTACTTTTCCGTGTAGCGGCAATCCTGCGCAGGAGTTACAAGGAAGAGAATCCGCTGGTGAAGCTTCAGGGAAGTGAGATTGATTTCGAACGGGCCCAGATTGTGAAAAATGGGGAACATATTACTCTGACAGCAAAAGAATATGCACTTTTGTCTGTACTTTACCGCAATGCGGGACGTATTGTGACAATCGATGCCCTTTGCGAGGCAGCATGGGGAGACAATCCTTATGGATATGAAAATTCTTTGATGGCACATATACGACGTATCAGAGAGAAGATTGAGGAACATCCTTCAAAGCCGGTTTCTTTGATTACGGTAAAAGGGTTAGGATATAAACTGATGGTGGAGGAAAGATAAAGGTAAGAATTGATCCATAGAGTTTATATGGATGTTTTACTAAAAAGGAATGGAGCCGGGCATGAAAAGTATTTTGAAATTAATAAGGCGATTTGCAGGAGTCCTGCTGGTCAGCTGTATATTAATCATAATCTTAAATATTGCAATAGCTGTTATTATTTCGGTTGACCAGTCAGGAGGTCGTTCACCGTGGACAACAGCAGTTGAAACCGCAGAGAGTCTGAAAAAAACAGCAAATGGATATGTGTTGTCTGGGAATATGGCAGAAGAACTTAAAAATGAAGACATATGGGCAATTTATATTGATAATGATACCCATAAAGTCGTCTGGTTTACGGAGAATCTTCCAGATGAGATTCCCATGGAATATTCTATTTCAGAAATTGCATTTCTTACCCGTGGATATGTAAAAGACTATCCAACATTTACAGGGGGAACGAAGAAGGGGCTGGTGGTTTTGGGATATCCGAAGGACAGATACTGGAAAGACATGTATCCAAGCTGGGATTATTATTTTATCAAATATCTGCCGCGAACGATATTGATTGTTCTGCTATGTAATATTGCTTTAGTTTTTTCTATTTATATGGTGGCGAATATGAGAATTTTAAAAACAGTAAAACCTATTGCAGAAGGAATCCAGGCACTGCCGTTGGGGCATGGTGTCCGTGTAAAGGAAAAGGGGCTGCTGTCTGAGCTTGCATCAAAGATTAACAAGACATCAGAGATTCTTCAGTCCCAGAAGCATCAGCTAAAGAAAAAAGATATCGCCAGGGCAAACTGGATTGCAGGTGTTTCCCACGATATCAGGACTCCGTTATCTATGGTCATGGGGTATGCCAGTCAGCTGGAGCAGGATTACAGGCTGCCGGAAGAGGAACGGAACAAGGCAGCAGTTATTTTAAAGCAGAGTGAAAAAATGAAAAAACTGATCAGTGATCTGAATCTGGCTTCCAAGCTGGAGTATAATATGCAGCCTGTCAAAACCAGCCGGGAAAATGTAGTCGCACTGGTACGGCAGGTGGTTGTGGATTTTATCAATATGGATATTGAAAACAGGTATCCGATAGAATGGATGACGGAGGATACGGTTACCGGATGTATCGCTAATGTGGACAGAGAATTACTGAAAAGGGCGGTCTGTAATCTGATTCAGAACTGCATAAACCATAACAAAAACGGATGTACCATTTATGTCACGGTAAAAAAGGATAAGGGAGAATGTGTAATCTGTGTGGAGGATGACGGTGTGGGTGTTTCAGAGGAACAGATAGAAAAATTGAATCATGCGCCGCATTATATGGTCTGTGATGAGAATACCACTGCCCAGAGGCATGGTCTGGGACTGCTGATTGTAAAGCAGATCATGGATTCTCACAATGGGGAAGCCGTGATTGGACATAGTGCATATGGAGGATTCCGTGTCAGTCTGGTGCTGCCTGCTTCCCAATAAAATAAGATCTGTTTGATTTAAGCTTATTCATTTTTTTTTCATAAGGGGAAACATTACGCTCATATGTATTCACCAGGAAATCATTTATCTTCAAAATTTCCTGTAGGTAGTAAGAAATAAAAATTTTTTATAGGAATTTACTCCCAAATGTGTTATGATATGCGAATAAATATGAAAGACAGGGGGTTGGATGTAAACATCCGGATACTACAATGAAGAAAGAGAAAAATAGAAATTCATTTTCAGGCTCAATTGGTTTTGTTCTGGCAGCTGCCGGAAGTGCAGTGGGATTAGGGAACATTTGGAGATTTCCTTATCTGGCGGCGAAGGATGGAGGAGGGCTTTTCCTGGTAATATATCTGGTTTTGGCACTTACCTTCGGTTTTACCCTGCTTACCACAGAGGTTGCTATCGGAAGAAAGACCAAGCAGAGCCCGCTCACTGCATATAGTAAGATTAGAAAAAAATGGGGATTTCTTGGTGTACTGGCATGTCTGGTGCCGGTAATCATTATGCCATATTATTGTGTAATCGGCGGCTGGGTTGTAAAATATTTTATTGCATATTTAACAGGGGAAGGGACGAAGGCAGCGGGTGACGGTTATTTTACCGGCTATATTACAGAAATGGTTCAGCCTATTTTGCTGATGGTTATTTTCCTGGGTGTGGTAGCGGTCATTATATACAGAGGAGTCAATAAGGGTATTGAATCCTCTTCTAAAGTCATTATGCCGATTTTGCTGTTACTGGTAATCGGGATTGCAGTGTTTTCCCTGACCATTCACCATACAGATGCTGATGGTGTGGCAAGAAGCGGTCTGGAGGGGCTTGGAATTTATGTTATTCCAGATTTGGAAGGATTAACTGTTAAAGGATTTTTCACAGTTTTGCTAGATGCCATGGGACAGTTGTTCTTCAGTCTTAGTGTTGCCATGGGAATTATGATTGCATATGGTTCTTATGTAAAAGATGATGCTAATCTGGTTAGATCCATTAATCAGATAGAAATATTTGATACTGTAGTAGCATTTTTGGCAGGAGTGATGATTATTCCGGCTGTGTATACCTTTATGGGAAGAGAGGGAATGGCAGCATCAGGTCCAAGCCTGATGTTTGTATCTTTGCCGAAGGTGTTTGATGCGATGGGGAAGATTGGTAATATTGTAGGCTGCCTGTTTTTTGCCATGGTGCTGTTTGCGGCATTGACCAGTGCTGTTTCCGTCATGGAAGCGGTGGTTTCCAGTCTGATGGACCGGTTCCATTTATCAAGGGCGAAGGCAACTGTAATTGAAACGTCCATTGCTTTGGTGGGAGGTATTTTCGTATGTCTGGGATATAATAAGCTGTACTTTGATGTTACCCTGCCAAATGGTGCCCATGCACAGATTCTGGATATTATGGATTATATCAGTAACAATGCATTTATGCCTTTGGTGGCAATCGGAACCTGTATCCTGATTGGCTGGATTGTGAAACCAGCTATGGTTATTGAAGAAGCAGAGAAGAGCGGCTGTAAATTCGGCAGGAAAACCCTTTATATTGTGATGATTCGATATATTGCACCGGTTTTACTGGTTATTTTACTGCTGAAGTCTTTGGGAATTCTGACGGTGATTTAAGTATTTTGATCAGGGAACTGTTTATAATATGTAAGTATCAGGGCAATCTGTTTTTGAACTTTGATTATTATGATGAATTGCTAGGAGGAGCATATGTTATTTGTTGAATATCCAAGGTGCACAACTTGTAAAAAGGCAAAAAAATGGCTGGATGATCATCAGGTTTCTTATACAGACCGCCATATTAAGGAAGATAATCCCACAGCTGAAGAGTTGAAGGAATGGCATGCTAAAAGCGGTCTGCCATTGAAACGGTTTTTTAATACCAGTGGAAACCTATATAAAGAAATGGGATTGAAGGACAAGCTGCCATCCATGAGCGAGGAGCAGCAGTATGAACTGCTGGCAACGGATGGAATGCTGGTAAAACGACCAATTCTTGTGACGGAGGATACGGTTTTAGTCGGCTTTAAAGAGGCTGAGTGGGAAGAGCGGGTGTTGGAGTAACACAGAAACAAGGAATTTAAAAAATAGAAGAGTGTATAGAAAATGCAGGCTGCATATTGCAGCTTGCATTTTTTATGTGTTTTTGTGTATTCAGAGACGCCTTTTATGGGAGACTTTAAAAGGGCAAAGGAAGGGGGATAGGAAGAGATATAAATATTTTACGACAGATTTAGATTTTATTTTGCATTTTATGACAGAGTATGGTAAACTAAAAGATAAAGTGCTTGATAGATTGTATATATTTGAGTAAATGTAAAAGAAACGAGTAGGAGAAAATTGTCAATGACTACTGCTTATCGTGATATTTTTCGTGCCATTCATGAAGGAAAGTGGCTAGCAATTGAATATCGTAATCAAGCCGATCAAATTACAAAATACTGGATTGGCATTCATAATCTCGATGTCGCAAAGCGAACATTGTCTGTAGAAGGATTGCATTTAGGGAAATATTCTACTCAGACATTAGGTCGTATTTTTATTGATTCTATTCAATCCACAAAAATAATCGAGGGTTCTTATTGTCCGGTCAATCAAAAATTGGTAGAAGATATTTATTTGAATCCACATAAGTATAAAATATTTTTTGATAATATAGCAAATTTGAAAATCTTAAATTATCTGGAAATGTGTAACCGCATGGATAATGTTCCCTATTATTCCGATTTTGAGTTGGTCCGTTTTTTAGACAGGGATAGTTTTAATGGAGAGAATTATCCTTTGAGTGATGAACAGTTTAAGGCGATTGTAAAAAATTTTCAATATAAAGCAGAAAATGATAACCGATTAAACGGTCGTTTGGTCATGCAGCAGCTTGCCATGAATGTATTGAGTATTTATACGAAGAAAGGTCTATATGTACTAGCCTATAGGAAATTACAATTAGATGTGAAAAGCAGAGTATTGCGTCCTGACGAAGAAATTACAATTTGTACAGAATATACAATAGATGGTACAAAAGAATATGCCCGTAAGTTTTTGGATGCGGATGATTTTGAACTATTAAAAGATTTTGAACAAAATCAGGAGAAAATTAAGGATTGTATTACCAAAAGCAATTCTGCTGTTAAGGTAGATGATATGCCATACATTATTGGCCTTGGCATGGATATAATATTGGATTTACATAAGGAATATCAGGCTATTCTCGATATGTATGAGGATGACTCGGAGGAAGTGATTGTTCCTGTCAAGGCATTTTTTGGAGATTTGCTTAACAGGCCAGTGCGTAGAAAAGCGTATCCTATCACTTTGATTGATAAAAAAATTAATCTGGATCAGTTGCTGGCAATTCATAACGCTATGAAATTTCCTGTTACCTATATACAGGGACCGCCGGGGACAGGAAAAACCAATACGATTATCAATACTATACTGACTGCATTTTTTAATGGGAAAACCGTCTTATTCTGTTCTTATAATAATCATCCAATCAATGGTGTATTTGAAAAATTGTCGGAAATGACATATAGGGGAAAGGTAATCCCGTTTCCTGTATTGCGTTTGGGGAATCAGGATAAGGAAAAAGAAGCTTTAAAGTATATCAGGGATTTATATGAAATACATAAAGATACAACAATTTATGAGGGGACATTGGATAAAAACAGGGATAACAGGATTGAGCGTGCAAAAAAATTATCCAATCTTTTGAAGAAGTATGAAGATGTACTGGACTTGAAGGAACGGGATGAAACGCTGAACAGATTGTTAGAGTATGGAAACAAACATATGAATTCTTTGGCAATGTTTCCATTTCAGTTGGATTTACAGGAACGGCAGCTTAGCCGGATCCAGAAGAAAATTCAGGATACAGGTATTATTACAAATGAACAGGCACTTTCCCTGCTGGATGATGATATAGAGGATTTCAAAAAGTATCTTTATTATATATCAGCTAAATATATACAAAAACTGAGGTTTCCACAACATAAAGAATTATTGGATATTGTTTATGCTGAAGATGAAGAGACACAATTGGAAAAATTTAAGAAATATCTGAGTGATGCTGAAAATATTAAAAAACTTCAGAAAATATTTCCTATTATTATTACAACCTGCATTTCAGCTCATAAGCTGGGAGAACCGAAACCAATGTTTGATATGGTAATTATGGATGAGGCGAGTCAGTGTAATACAGCAGTGTCCCTTGTACCAATAATTCGTGGAGAAAATCTTATGCTGGTGGGAGACCCACAGCAGTTGAATCCTGTTATTTTACTGGATGAAATGGTAAACAAGAAACTGCGTAAAAAATATAATGTTACAGAGGATTATGACTATCGGAAAAATTCAATTTATAAGACATTTTTAGCCTGTGATTCAGTTAGTGATGAAATTTTATTGCATCATCATTATCGTTGTAATAAAAAAATTATTGATTTTAATAACAAGAAATATTATAACTCGAAGTTAAGTGTAGATTCGAAGAGCCAGGAAAAAGCGCCTCTTGTATATGTTGATGTTCAGAATTCGTGGACAGATTATAAGAATACAGCACCGGCAGAAGTAAATGAAATTGTAAAATATGCTGCTATGAATAAGGATAAATCCATTGGTGTCATTACACCATTTGTACATTGGAATATTTTTTTACGGAAATAGATAAGTATTATAGATTGCTTGACGAAAGGAGAATGTTGGCCTTTGTAGGAGAAAACGGAAAAAGCTTGTAGTAAAGTGGAGAGGAGAAATTTTAACAAATAGTTTGTTAAGAAAAATATTAAAATGCTATTGATTGAACCAATAATTGCAATTACATCGTGGGAAGATTACGAATATCAAGGACATGTAGCCTTGTATATTGCACTGAAAAAAATATATGATTTACTACAGAATGGTAATAGTATTTCAGGTTATGATTTACAAATCGAGGGCGAAGAAGATTTTTCTATAAGAAAGGATTCTAAATACATTTCATTGCATCAAGTTAAAGCTGGTGAAGTAAGACTTGAACAAAATGATAAATTTTCTTTTATAATTGGGATTCTTCAGAATGAAGCGGAATATGGTTATTTTCATATAGCAAATGGGAAAAAAATTCCTACAGATTTTGTTTCATCAACATTGATATATACTAGTAACCTGAAGAATGAATTAAAGAAGAAAGTAATAGAAAAAAAGGATATTACTGATAAAGAAGATAATTATATTGTTCTGGATAAAGTATCGGGAAATCATAAAAAGGCAGATGTGTATAATTTAATAAAGTATGCATCTGGAAATTCAAAAGATATAATCCAGATACAATCTACAATTAGAGAGATTGATAAGGCATTGGATACATATAAAACTATCATAGAGAAGAGAATAGAAGAATTCAAAAAGGATAATCCATTATTGTGTGATGATGAAGCGTTCTTGCGTGTATATGATGAAAAATACGATAACACAAAAGAGATTCGACTAAAAGCATATGATGTTATAGTTGAAATATTAAGAATAAAATGTCCAGCATATACTTTTGTTGATGTTGATTATGCTGCATTAGTATATGATCAGCTATTGTTGTATACGAAAAAAAGAATTACAGACTTTTATATTAAAAAAAACAAGAATGGAAAATGCATATTGACATTTGATGAGATGGTAGAGCAGATAATAGTAGACTATCACGAAAAAATAGATACAGTTGCTTATCAATATTTTCAAGTGTTGAGAAGTATTCGAGATGCTTATGCAGAATATCCCAATGAGTCGAGAAATCATTGTTCTGAAAGCAATTGTAAAGATTGTAAGAATTCCGATGTTTGCAATTTGTTTAAGCAGATTAGCATTTTGAATGATAAATCAGAAACTGATAAAAATCAGATAATACATAATTTAATATTAAAAACACCTATGGTAGGTAAAAGCAATAATTTACCACAAGATAGCCTGGTTTCTCATTTATTCCTCAATTTATTGGATGAGATTAAAACCTTAGGACTTAGAAGCAACAATGCATATGAAGCGATAAAAGATGGAAAAAAGATATATAGATTAACATTAGATAGCAGCTATGACATATGTGAATTTCAGAAAAATTTAAGAAGAGAATTAGAAAAAGAGGCAGATAGATCTTTGTTGTATGAATGCGATGTCCTAATTACGGATCGATTATGTGAAGAAACTTTATTCTTTAATGGTGGAGATGTAAATGTGTTAACGGAAAAAGAATTAAATGAGATAAGTGGAATGACTTCTTCTACAGTTGAAAAGATTAAAAAGGATTGTAATAGACCTAAGGTTATTAGACTTGTAGATAAAAATAAGGCATTAGGAGAATTGAAGCAATGAATGAAATAATGATCAAACTATTTGAGCAATATAACTTTGTAAAAACATGGGAAGAAAATAGCAGAATGTTTTTTGCTAATTCAGATAAAAGTGTTGTTAGCTATTTTATATTGAATTTTATTGATTGTACTAACATCTTAGACGATGATGAACTTATTAGAGTAGAATTGGGCAGATTAGAGGAAGAATATGTTGATGGGGAAAATAACAAAAAAGGAATAAAGTATTCAATAATGAATTCTTTTGAAAATGTACAAGAGGTATCACAGATCGATAAGAATACATCAGCAATATATCTTGTTAAGTTCGCGGAAGTAAATATGTTAGCTAAGTACAGAAATTTAATATATTCAATTGAGGAATCACCGAATTATTTCAAAAGATATATTTTGCCATATACAGAAAAGCAAGTTATTGGATTAAAGAAAGTCTTATCCGATTATAGTGACAAAAATATTGTTGAGATACTTTCAGATTTGGCAGATGTTGAGGATAATTATTATTCTCTTATGAATGGTACAAATTATAATAGCGTCTATGAGCTTGTAATTAGACTGTTTTCAAAGATACCATTTTTACAATACAAATTCAAGGCAGCATCTGATGATATTTCTTTGGGAAAAATGGTTAAGGATGCGTTGGATGATGATTTAGTAAAATATGATGAAGCAATTAAAGAAAATAGGATTGAAATAGAAGAGTTGATAGAACTAGAAGAAATTGATATTACAGAAAAGGAAATCGACATAATCTTAAGTAAATTAATGAAGGAGGTGGAATAATGCATTATAAAATAGTCAATTTACGTGTGAAAAATTTTAAGTGTTTTGATAATACACAATTTTATGAATTTCGTATTGAATATGAAAAGAATCCAATTATTTTGTCTGGACCAAACGGTTTTGGGAAAACTACATTTTTTGATGCGATAGAGGTAATATTTTCAAAAAATATCACACGTCTTGATAAAGGAATAGAAAAGAAAACTACAAATTTGGGCAAGAACATTTTACTTAATAAAGCAAATGAGGATGGATATGTTGTTTTGACTTTGAGAAATGAACAAAACGACATTCTCACTTTGTTTGCAAAAATTTTGAATAACAATCATAAGTTAGAGGTTGAAAATTCAATTTATTATGGTGAAATTAGTGGATTTATTCTTACGGAGGAATTAAATAGTGTTCTTATTAATTATGATAATTGGAAAGATTCTGTAGACAATAAGAACTTGATAAGATATAGAGCAAAAAATTTTAATGTATATTATTATGTTTCGCAGGCCGAGTCTGTACACTTTTTGAAAAGAACAATTTCTGATAGAAAAAATGCTATGAATGTTCTGTTAAATACAGGTTTTATAGACGAAAGGAGAAAAGTAGTAGCAGATCTCATTGGGAGTAGAAATGGGGTCAGTGGGCATCTAGTTAATGATGAAATTAAGGTATTGGAGGATGAACTGAAAAATAAGGCGGTACAATTAAAAGCTTTATCAAAGAGTAATGTACAGGCGGGGGTTGGAAGAACAGAATATGTGGATTTGGGTTTGTATGAAAAAGATTCAAATTTATACTTTTGGGATGACTCGAATATTGTTCAGTTGGATATTTCCGAGATAAAAAGGGGAATCAATACGTTAGATCGTATACTCTCATTTTGGGAGAATGAAAGTGATTATAGAAATTATCGGTGGAATGAAGATATATTAAAAATACTTAAGGGGAATTCGATAGAAGATTATGTAGATAATAGAGAATATATAATTAACAATTCGGTGTCAGTGCAAAAAGTAGAACAGCAGTTGGAAAAGTGGGATTTTACAATACAAATATATAATAGCACTCTGTTGTTTAGACAGGAAATTCCAGAGGCGACTAGTTATAAAGAGGAAGATGCTGCTGCGTTAAAAAAATTGATTCCGGAATTGGATGAATATGATTTTTCATTAATTAAGAATATTTCAAACGAAATTTTGAGTTTGAGAAATGCTCTTTCTTCTAATCAAAAAATAATAGACAAATTAACAGGTGCTCGAAATGTATTGAAAAACGCAAAGAATGAGTATGACAAACAAGGAACAGTATGTCCATTTTGTAATACAAAGTTTATGGATGCAACTCTGTTGAATGATGGTTTTGAGGAAGTAGACAAATTGCTGCAAATTGAAATCGGAAGTATGGGAGAAAGGATAGCACTGAAAAGCAAGGAACTGGAAAGTGCGGTTGAAAAAGTAAAGGAAATAGTAAATCCATATGTGGATGGATTAGACGAAAATGCCATTAATTTGCTAATACAGAAAAAAACATCGTTAAAAGGGTTTGTTAGTGATTTAGGAAGGGTGGCTAATGTTGAAAAAGTAGTAAAATTTCTTGCTGATACAGATTATGTGCCTGGAACAAAGGGAGATAATATGGCAATAGATATACAAAGGGTGTTATCTGGATTGGTCAAGAATATTAGAAACGAAGAATTTGATGATTTGTATGTTAAATACCAATATGATGATGTAGAGAAACTTTATGGCAAAGACATTAATGATATTAAGAAAAAAATGCCAGTGGAAATATTAAAGAAGAAAGTTCAATATCTTGAAAGGGTTGTTTGGGAAAAGGAAAATACTAAAGTACACGAAATTAAGAAGGAAATGAAAGAATTGGTTATCAGAAAAGTAAGGGTGATGAAGGTTCGACAACAGTTGAATGAACTAAGTAAGGTGTATGATAAATCCGTAGAAGAATATAAGAATATTACTTTGAAACAATTAAGAGTACCCTTGTTGATATATACAGGAAAAATACTTCAAGACTATCAAAATGGATTAGGTGTATTTGTGAATAAAGATGAAATGCGATTTGTTTCAAATGGAGATGCTAAACATGACATATTAAACACATTTAGTTCAGGTCAGCTTTCTGGATTTGTTTTGGCCTTTCTTTTTGCAATGAATAAACAATATATAAAAGCTTCTTCTGATGATATAGGATTTATTCTTATTGATGATCCAGTACAGACTATGGATGATATAAATATTTCTTCTTTGATTGAAGTGCTTCGAAATGATTTTTCTGATAAGCAGATAATATTGTCAACGCATGAAATGGATAAAGAAAATTATATTTTGTACAAATTCTATAAATATAATAAGATGGGGCAATCTTTTAATGTTAAGGAAGAAATATATGGGTAGAATGTGTACTACTGTATAACAAAAAACTTTGATCTGAATTGGAGGTGAAATGGTGAATTTTTTTGATTATATAAAAAATGATGCTTTTTTTAAACCATTAACACTGAAACATAGAAGAATATATTATGACTGCATTCAGATATTAATTGATAAAACGAAAGAATTGCCAGTATTGTACGAATCAGATGCAAAAGATAGCATTACTGTTTATTTAAAGAATGCTGGGATAAGTGAAACAAAGAAAAACATGTTAGATGATATTAATGCAGTTGAAGAAATAGAAGCCGAGGATAGTGGTACTGAGTTGCAATCTTCGGGAATTCTTTCATTGTTTCGTGAATGTAGTTGGTTACTTCCTCGAGAGATAGGTAGAAACGGTGAGTATGTTGTTAATATTTCGATTGACTGTAGACGATTTATGGATTTTCTAAGAAAAATGACAGAAAAAAGTGGAGAAGGCATGATGTCAAATCGTATTTTCTCTATGTATGAAATTATAAAATCTGCATTTGAGGAAGATTCTGTTCGTAGAGAGAGACCTTATACCAATATTCTTGTACCGTTAATTGATAATGAGACAGAATTAAAAGATGAATTGGCAGATTTGAAAGATAGTATTTCCAGTATTATGAAAGCAGTAATTGTTTTTCAAGATATAAATAGTTTTGGACAATTCATAATGAAAGACGAAATGCTGGACCATTTCTTTAGTGAATACTTTTTTGTGAAAAACAATGGACTAATTCCCGCTCAGATATCGTTCATAAAGGCGAAATTAAGGATACTTAGACAAGAAGAAACTTGTGAAAAAATGATAAAAGAATGCTCAGGAAAATTGCAATTGAATTATGAAGAGGCTAGGGAGCGTGTTGAACGATATTTTGCAGAACTCCAATATTTTTTGAGCGTTGAATATGAGACTAATATGGAATTAATTGATAGCCGTATTAATAATTATTATAATCTTGCAAATACAAGGATTATGTTGATGGTAAGTAATGGGGTGAGACTGGAAGCAGTAATTAATGATTTTTTGAATACCGTGTCAAAGATGCCAGAAGAAGAACAGAATGTTGCAATGGAAAAAATTGCAGATTGTACACGTATCACTAACCAAAAATATGTTGGATGCAAGTCTTTTGAAAAGAATAAACGTATAAAAAATGAGGGAGAAAATATTGGGCTAGTAACAGTAGAGTTATCAGAAGAAGAAAAGAGAATACAAACAGAAAGGTTGTTTAATAGCTCCTCGAATAGATATTCTGTTGATAGAGTAAGTACTTTTCTAGATGTACAATTGGGTAGTGAAAATGAAATGAATATTAAAGAAAAGTCGATTCAGACAAAAGAGGAAATATTGATGTATGCAGCAGCAATGCTTTATGCTAAAAATGCGGAGTTTCCATATGATATTCAATTGTCGGAGAAAACTGTAAAAACAGAGATTGCGGATATTACTGATATGACAGTAATTAAGAAGTAGAAGGAGTCTGTTTATGAATGATTTCAGTTTTATGGAAAAAATGAATGAAGAGGATGCATATTTATTTAAGAGGTGTATTCGTAGAATGCTTGATACAACATTTATTGTGGCTGACAAAGATGAGAAATTATATGATTTCATATCGTCAGAATCCAATCAATATGATGTAAATACATATTTGGCAGCTATTGGTTACAAGGTTGTTGTTGAAGAAAGAATGAAAGTCGCAATGTTACAACAATCAGATGAAGATGTTGAAACAGTTGGATTAAAGAGAATAAATCTATACCGATTCGATGCAAAGCAAATAAAATTACTAATGGTGCTTTGGCTTTTGTTTTTGGAACGTATGGGGTATAGGGATCCGGTGTATATAACAGTTGGTGATATTATGGATAAATGTAAAATTTATCAAATTAATATAAAACCGGCAGATTTTAAAGATTCGTATCGCATATTTAAAAAATTTAGCTTGATAGATTATAGTGACGACATATCAACAGAAGAAGGAAAAGTTCGGTTATACCCATCATTACAATTTTGCATGGATATTGGACAATTAAAACAAGTTATGGCGGAATATGCACCGGCTGAAGAGAGTTTTGAGACTGAGCAGGATGAATTGTTGGAAAGTGGGGATGTAGATGAATAAAACTATTTTGCGAAATATACATTTGGTAAATTGGTATGGATTTAACAATAGGACAATCCCTGTTTCTGAAAATCTGACATTGATTTCTGGTGAAAATGAATGTGGAAAATCAACGATATTGGATGCTATTAAATACGCATATACAGGTGATACACAATTCAATAAGTCTACTAGTGGGTATAATACCGGTGTAGGAAAACGTAATTTAGTTTCATATACACGGTGTTTGATGGATGCGAGTGCAGGGATGTATGCAAGACCCGCTGATAAGATACCGGTAGTGTATACACACATTGCAATGGAATACTTTGACCAGATAAATGAGAATCCATTTGTGTTGGGAGTAGTAATAGAAACTGCAGTTACAGATATCAGAGGTACGCATTGGTATGCCATAGATGGAAAAACAATTGCAGATATTTCATTTGTATATGAGGAGGATTCACTTATAAAACCTTATGACGCATCGGGATTTCAGAAAAAATATGGTGTACAGATGAAAACAAAAAAAGAAGGTATTACTTTATTTATGCAAATGACAGGACTTAAATTGCCCTATCAGGAGGTGTCTAAATATCAAAGAAAGCTTAGGAATATAATGGCATATAATCCGGCTGCAAAAATTCAGGAATTTATAAAGGAATCTGTTTTAGAAGAACATGATGTTAATTTTGATAAATTGAAAGAAGCAAAGAAGAATATTGAACAGATAAATGGCAGTTTGGAACAAATAAATCAAGAATTGCAAGATTTGGATTCTATATTGGCAGATTATGACGAGCATGACAAGAAGGCTTTACAGCTGAAGATAGATGATATAAAAATTAAGTATAAAACTCTTGTGGAGTGTCAGAGGGAGATTTTGGAAGCAGAGGAATTAATCCAAAAGAGCGGTATTACATGTCAAGTTTTAGAAAAAAGAATTGAAGAACAAGATCAGGAAATAGGTGAACTTGATAAAACTTATTCGGAAACAAGAAGAGCTCTTCTTGATCTTGATGTCTCAAAGGCAATAGAGGCATCTAAGCAATTGATAGATACATATGAAAAGCAGTTGGCTAAATTGAATGACGAAAAAGAAAAATTAGAAATCTTTCAGCAGAAAATGCAAGAAATGATTGTTCAATTATCGGAACTGGGAGTAGCAGTACAAAATGATAATGTACTTGGAAAATTGACATCAAAAAGTCTTGAGGTGGCTGAAAAACAGAGATTTATTGATTCGATAAAAGAAGAGATACAAGGATGTCGCGATAAGTTAATTGAGAAAAATACCTTGCTGAAAAAAGAGTTGGAAATAGTACAGAACGAATGCGTAGAACAAAATAATATTATTGAAAGTTGCAATAGAAACAGGATGAATTATTCCAACGTTCAAGAGCAGGTAGAACTTATTAAAGAAATTAACCGTGAGTTAAAAAAACGTGGTATTAACGAAGAAGCTCATATGGCTTATGAATATGTAGTAGAATTGAAGGATGAGAATTGGAGGAATGCAATAGAAGCCTTTTTAGGGGTGCATCGTTATGCAGTTATAGTGTCGAAAGATGCCTTTGATATTGCGAATACTGTGTTGGACAAGTCAAGATATCGATATGTGGAATTGGTAAATACGAAGCGATTAATGTCAAGAAAGATGGATTGTGAAGAAGATTCGGTATTCCACTATCTTGTTATACAAAATGAGACTGCGGCAAATTATTTTAAATTTTGGTTAGGAAGAATTCATGCGGTAGATATTGAAAATGTAGCCGATTTCGATAATGCTATGTCGATGGAAGGAAAGCTGAGTCGCAATATGGCCGTAACCTATATTAATACAAGAAAAATCAGAAGTTATTGTTTGGGAAGTCAGGCAATAGAGCTCAATAAAAGAGCAGCAGAAAAAAGGCTGCATGAGTTGGAAAGTAAAGAACAGGAAATACTTTTAGAACAAAGAAGTTTGCAGGAGAAATCAAAATATCTGCAGGATGGGTTAGAGTGCTTCAAAGAGTTCAACTTAAATTCTCATAAGGAGTGGGCAGATGTATCAGTTGATTTGAATAAGGAAAGAGGCCATTATAAGGAGTTGCTGGAGGCACAGAAAAACAATGCGGAATTTATGGCATTAAATGAGAGGGTATCTGAACTTGGAAGTCAATTAGATGTTAAGAAAAAAGAGCGTGAAGAAAACATAACGCAAAAGACAATTTTAGAGGCAACCATATCAGAGAAGAAGAAATTAGTTACAGACTTCAGGGTGGAGGAAAATGCAAAACAGGAAGAATTGGACGAGGAAAGAATTGTAAGCAATTCTGCTGTGGAAAAAGCAATAGAAGAATATGACCAATATTTGTCCGGAGAAAACCAGAATGGTGCTCTTATGGTTCGTGCGACAAAAGAAAGAGTAGATCGCAGAGTGCGCGAACTTGAAGGAAATATTAATGGTAAGCAACAAGCGTATAATAATCGAAAGCAAGAAGTAGATAAATTACCTATTGGTTTGGAGTATGAAGCTGATTATCAGAGAAGAAGAGGGAAAATTTGGATTGATGATTTGCAAGGTATACAACAAAAACTAAAAGAACAGACAATAACTTATGAGCGAATATTTAAAAGGGAGTTTGTTCTCAACATATATAATACGGCTAAAGATGCTAAGGATGATATTTCGGATATAAATAAGGAATTGCGAAAACTTCAGTTTTCTACAAAGTATCAGTTTGATGTTAAAATGTTGAATGATAATTCGGATTATGCAAAAATTTTAAGATATGCAGAATATTTGCAGGAAACGAACAATATGTCTGATGGGCAAATGACATTTACAGGTTTGATGGGATATGAAAGTGACGAAGTTGAAACAAGAGAGGGGGAAATTCGTGATATTATCAATAAGATTATTGACCATAATGATATTGCGGAAATAAAGAAATTTGCAGATTATCGAAATTATATGAGTTATGAAATTATTATCAATAATGATGAAGTAAAAGATGGTAAGCTATCGAAGCAGGTGGGATATAATTCAGGTGCAGGAACACAGATACCATATACACTTATACTTTCTGCAGCATTGTCTATGTTGTACAATGTTAGGGTAAATTCAGTGAGGTTGATTTTTATAGATGAGCCTTTTGAAAAAATGAGCGACCATAATATAAAATTGATGCTGGATTTCTTTAAAAACCAAAATTTTCAGGTTATTTTTTGTGCTCCGCCTAACAAGTTGGAATCTATTGGTAGTGAATGTGGCGTAATCATTCCTGTTCTTAAGATTAGTAATGATAATATGCAGATAGGAGAGATTAAGTTCCATGAGTAGTAAAGATTACAAAAAGGCAATTCTTGACGGATTACTAAAAAAGTATAATAACCGGTATACAAAGAATATTACTACTAATAGAAGGATTATATTAAAACCAATAGAAGTATATAAAGATTATGCCAAAAACAATGCAGATATATCGGAAAAGCAAGGAATTAATGAAGCTGTATCTATATTGAACGATATGGGTCTTGTAACTGCTGATTATTTGAGATTTAGTGATGATATAGAAAAGATATATCTTTTAGAAGAACACTTAGATGCTTTATATGAATATTTAAAGGATGAATATGGTGTTGTTCCTCAGAGTACTATTTCAAAACTAGTGCACGAAATAGTAGAAAAATATATTTGTACAGGGGGAATTGTGCAGAAATATTGCGAAAATATCCTTGTGAAGATTGAAGATCCAAGGTGCTTGCTTATTCCTGAAAGAATTGAAGAAAATTTGAAAATGTTTAGTTTTTTGGAGAAAAACAAGGAAAACTTATATGTAAGAGAAGTTTCTATGTTGGTATATGGGGATTCAAAATGGTTTGAAAATAATAATTATGAAGAAGTATGTACATTTATGAGAACTGCAACCGGTAGAATCAGAGAAGAGGGAGAAAGGAATGATGCTATCTTAAGTTTCTTTTATGTTACACCAGCAGAACAGGAAATATTTATAAAAGGTAATTGGAGAGTTGAGTGGGAGCAATATGTCCTAGATATATCAAAATTTCAAGGTGGTATAGCTATAGCATCCAGCGATGTTCAAAGCATAAAAAATATTAGTGTTAATTCTGAAAGTGTAATGACGATTGAAAATAAAACATCTTTTCAAAGATTGAAAGATGGGGATGTTGCTATAATGTATTTGGGAGGTTTTGCTAATAGACATCAGATAGAGTTTCTAAAAAAAGTTATTTCAGACAATCCTTTTGCCAGATATTATCACTTTGGAGATATTGATATTGGCGGATTTCTAATTCATAAGCATTTGTGTCGTGAAACTGCTAAGAAGTTTGAATTGTATTGTATGGGAATACAGCAATTATGTGATATGCGTTTTAGTCATTGTCTAAGAGAATTGACAGATAATGATATGAGTAGGCTCGGGGCGTTAATGGAAGATGATTTGTATAGTGAAGTGCTAAAATATATGGAGGAACATAATGTGAAACTTGAGCAGGAAATTGTAAGTTATTATCTGGGAAAAAGATGAAATTATATAGAGAGGTGGTCGTTCAGGTTAAAGCGTACATCCAGGATGTTGTGGAGCTGGCTACTGAAATCAGAGTTCCGGGTGGTGGTTGCCCAGAGCTTTACCCATTGAGCCTTCTACCGAGCAAGAGTACTGATGCTGATGCCAAGATTTTCGGCACATTCCGTCTGGGTGAGGTCGGGATGCTTCCTTACGGTACTGGGCAGCGTCAAGTTTAAGCTCTGTTTACTATGCTGCTTTCTTTTGGACATAATGAGTTCCGCCTTAGGTAATTAAATAATTATAACATGAATCAGGGGATATTTTATTTTAATTTATATGATTAATATTCTAACATCAATTTAATAGACTTAGAAAAGAGCATCGGAAGAAAAGGGTTTTGGTTGTTATACCGAGCGGAATGGTTCGTGGACAAATTGCAGAGGATTTTTCTTTAGGACACTGTACTTAGCAAATGTATTTAAATCTTTAATGAAAACGCCTAAAGTTTTGAGTTGGAGTATTTGTATACAGATAAGTATCAAAAAGAGTTATAGATAGCAGATGTTATAGTTATTATGCCCAGTTGTGCACTCAGTCTAAGTGAATCAGATTGAGCGGAAGAGAATATCGATTTGTTCGAAGTAGATGAGGTATTACATACTCTGCTAAAATATGACAACAAGTATTAGTAAATTTATTTTTTGCAACACATGTGTTATTTATAGCAACAACATTTAGGCTGGATATGAGTATTATCTGATGGTACAACCAATACTAAAGATAGTGTGAGAAGTATCGATTTTCTAAAGAACTTATTTTTGAAGAAGTTCAAGAAAATCCGGAGCTGTTACGATTATATAGAAATCGGAAAAATATGTGGAAGAGGATATTGATGGGATAGTTGTTGTGAGGTGATAGAATCAATACATTATTTATTATTTAAATAGGGAGCAGAAGTTTTTTATTGAGCCTCAAAGTATGAAATGTTATAATGATTATGCATAAAAGGAGTAGTGCGATGAAAGAATTTACGGCAGTAAGTTTATTTTGTGGTGCTGGTGGGCTTGATCTTGATTTTGACAGGGCAGGTTTCTGTACAGTATGAATAAATGATATTGATGATGCTTGTATAATTAAATGTGTTTTGTGATATGAATGAAGTAGCAAACACAACGTTTTATAGAATGAGGTAAAAGATGAATATAGAAACCTTTTTTGATTTTTGTTCAGGAATCGGAGCAGGAAGATTGGGCCTGGAAAATTGTGGATTGAAATGTGTGGGGTATGCAGATACAAGTCGATTATCGGCAACTACATATTGTTTATTACATGATACGAAAAATGAAAAAAACTGGGGGAATATTAAAAAAATTGATGGTACAAAATTGCCGGCATATGATTTAATGATTGCCGGGTTTCCTTGCCAAACTTTTTCTGTTATTGGTAAGCAGACTGGATTTTCGGAAGATAGAGGGCAGTTGATTTTTCAATTGATACGAATTTTATCAGAGTCTAAACCGAAATGTTTTATTTTAGAAAATGTTAGGGGATTGGTAAGCCATGATAAAGGGAATTCTTTAAAGAAGATAGTTGCTGAATTGGGAAATGTAGGTTATAATGTACAGTATAAAGTTTTGTCCAGCATTAATTATGGAGTTCCGCAAATGAGGCAAAGAGTGTATTTGGTTGGAATGCTAAAAGAATTGGATGATCATTTTAGAGCGTTTTGTTGGCCAAAGGAAATTGAAAAGCCAATATTAAATGAATACTTATGTGATGTTAATAACGACATTACAGATGAAAATTACAATAAATTTTCACATTACCTTAATAATCCAACAAATTGTGGCTTGTATAAACCAGATGATTTTTTAGAGAGAGAGTATTTAATTATTGATACAAGAATGTCAGATTTGCGGTTATATGAGGGAAAGATGCCGACATTGAGGTCACAAAGAGATGGAATATATTATATTAGGAATGGTAAGTTGAGAGAGTTAACAGGTTTTGAGGCATTACTTTTCCAAGGTTTTCCCAAAGAATATGCAAGTAAAGTAAAAGATGTAGTGACGAATAGACATCTTTTGATGCAGGCAGGAAATGCGATGACTGTTAATGTAATAGAGGCTCTAGGGGCAGAAATTATAAGATGTTAGGGAGGTATTGTAATGAGTTGGAAGGAATTTGAGAAAGAATGTTATGAATATTTGTGCCATACATATGGGGAAAGCCAAGCGAGTTTTGTAAAATTGGGTGAAGAAGATTCTACGCAATCAGATATTTTGGTGTCAATTCCGAATGAAATGGATTTTTACATTGAAGCAAAAGAACCATCAGCACAATGTGGGCAGTTTGTACTACTACCCAATGATGCTATTACAGAGTTCGAATATTCGGATAAAAATCAATCAGCCATTAACCAGTTTAGTAAAAGAATGATTAGTTATATGAATGATAATTATAGCGAATTTCGGAATGCTGGCACCAGAGGGAAAAAATTAAATTTAGATGAAATGGTTTTTGTTAATTGGATAAAAAAATATTATGGAGATAAGCAGGTTCAATTTTTTATATCTAGATATGATACGGAATATGTTATTTTTCCAATAGAAAAATTTGAATATTATTTTGATGTGACAGCTGTTTATCGGATGAAAAAAAGTGGGAGTTCAAATCCCTCAAAAGGAAATGTTATAGATGTTGGCAGTATATTAGATGCTATGAATGTTAGATATAATATCGGTTTTATAGGAACAAAGATGCATGTTTATACGAACTTTGATTTGGATAAAGTAAAAAAGCGAGAAGGACGGTATGATTATTATTTTAAGAAATATCAAAATGATGATTATGTTGTCACAAAATTGTCTAATACTAAAAATTCCAATGTGATTTTTCAAATACAGTTGAAGAAACGACAGGATTTAAATGACTTAATACAATTTGAGAAAAAAATTAAGATGAGATAAGTCTCTGCTATTAATTTAATGTAACAAATTAAAAATACCTTTTAATGTAATTTGAGATTTGATATATTATATTGAAAATAGGATTTAATAATTATGTTCAATAAATTCAATATATTTACGAAGTGAGTAGCGGATTGTGTTAAATGAATAGGAACCTAATGGTAAATTAATTGGTTTTAATTGATCTGCAATGGGATTGCGACCAGAATTATAGAATATAGAGAAAAGATAACTGCATCTATCTTTTTCATATTCAGTATCAATATCGATAGGATGGTTAAGTGAGTATCCAATTTCTCGTTCCAAGCGATGTAAGCGGGATATATGATCACTGATAACTTTTGTTTTACAATTGGTTTTTTGTAACCAATTGCGAAATTCAATTTCTTTCATTTAAAATTCCTCCTTCCTTTAAGCAATAGGATATTTGTCCAACAATATGTTGCAATACATCAATTACTACAGAATTACCTAATTGTTTGTAGGCTTGGCTTGCACTGGTATCTAATTGATATGAATCTGGATATCCCATTAAACGAGCACATTCTCGGGGATGGAGTTTTCTTGGTTTTCCGTTAATAAGATATCCACCGGTTTTGGCAAAAACTCCTCCCCCATTAGCAGAAAGAGTAATAGCAGTTCCTCTAATACTATAGATGCGTTCTCCTTGTCCTCCTTTATTCACTGTTCCTAAGCGAATAGAAGTATTTTTATAGTTGTTATCACTTTGTTTGGAAATGTATATATCCTTACGTGTTATATATAGGGGCAGAATCTCAGGAGAGTCCGGTAAGAGGTAATCTTCAACATGTTTCTGCAAGATAAAGGGTTGAGGATACATAAATTCAGGTACTTTAAGGTCGTTTCGGAAACAAACCATATAGAGACGTTCCCTTTTTTGTGGTATACCATAATCTATGGCATTCAGGACTTTTGAATAAAATGTATAGCCAAGATCCTCCATTGTTTGTTTTACGATTTTCAGTGTTTTTCCGGAATCGTGAGATTCGAAGTTTTTAACATTTTCCATAAAAACAACTTTGGGTTTTTTTTGTTTCACAATTCTTGCAACATCAAAAAAAAGAGTGCCGCGGCTATCATCAAATCCCTTTTGTTTCCCACTAATGGAAAAAGCTTGGCAAGGAAAACCAGCACATAAAATATCATGGTCGGGAATGGTAGATTCATCTACTTTAGTTATATCGTCATCGGGTAAATCTCCAAAATTATTTTCATATACTTTTTTTACATGTTTTTCAAACTCATTAGAATATACACAATGTGCACCATAAGACTCTAATGCTAATCGAAAACCACCTAATCCTGCAAAGAGATCAATAAAGGTTAAATTTGAAAGAGTTTGAGTTGGTATCTTAATCATAATGTAATATCTCCTATATTGCGCTATAAAAGCGCTACAATTACTATAATATAAAATAAAGATAATTGCAACACTTTTTGGTTAAATTGTAATATTTGTATTTACTTATAGTGCTCCCCCAAATTTCCAATAGACGGATTCCCCATTTTGCTATATTATAGTATATAGAAGGCATAAAGTGCTGCGGGAGGAGAAGACAATTCTATGAATTATCGTAAAGACAGATATGGAAATGATATATCCATTCTCGGATATGGATGTATGAGATTTACCCAGAGCGGTGGCAAAATCGACATGGAAAAAGCAGAACAGGAGATTATGACAGCATTTAAAGCTGGCGTAAATTATTATGATACTGCCTATGTGTATCCGGGAAGTGAAGCGGCACTTGGTGAAATCTTAGCAAAAAACCAGATTCGGGAAAAGGTAAAGATTGCAACAAAGCTGCCGCACTATCTCATTAAAAATGAAGATAGTATGGAGAAATATTTTAAGGAACAGTTGGTACGTCTTAAGACGGATTATGTGGATTATTATCTGATGCATATGCTTACGGATGTACAGACCTGGGAGCGGTTAAAGGGACTTGGAATCCTTGAATGGCTGGAGGAGAAAAAGCAAAGCGGAGCAATTCGGCAGGTGGGTTTTTCCTATCATGGCAATTCGGATATGTTTTGCCAGCTGGTGGATGCTTATGACTGGGATTTTTGCCAGATTCAATATAATTATATGGATGAAAATTCCCAGGCAGGAAGAAGAGGGCTTCATCATGCAAACGAGAAAGGTCTGCCTGTAATTATTATGGAACCTTTAAGGGGTGGTAAACTGGTGAACCGTCTGCCGGAGGAGGCACTTCAGATTTTTGAGGGATATTCAGTAAAGCATACACCTGCACAGTGGGCATTTAGATGGCTGTGGAATCAGCCGGAGGTGACCTGTGTACTGTCTGGTATGAATTCTGTTGATATGATAGAGGATAATGTCAATACGGCAGCTTCTGCCAAAGTAGGGGAAATCGGCACAGCGGAAGAAGAGATGTTAAAAGAGGTTGTAAAGGCAATTAATGCAAAGATGAAAGTAGGCTGTACCGGATGCGGGTATTGTATGCCATGCCCGAACCATGTGGATATCCCAGGCACCTTTGCTGCGTACAACCGGTATTATACAGAGAGCAAGACAACGGCATGGCGGGAATATATCATGTGTACAGCAATGCGGAGCACCTCTTCTGCGGCATCTAACTGTATCGGGTGTGGTAAATGTGAACGGCATTGTCCACAGCATATCCCGATTCAGCAGGAGTTGAAAAATGCGAGAAAGAAGCTGGAGGGACCGTTATATAGTCTTGTCCGCAGGATTATAAAATGGATGCGGGCATATTGACAGCAGGACATACAATTGTGGGCAGTCAGATTCGATAATTTAGGAATAGTCGTGCCAAAATTCTGTTTTTTTCAGTTGGTTTTTGTTAGTATTGCGTTTTGCTCATGACCGGTAATGAAATGAATTTAGGGAAATATATAGTTTTGTAATTACAAAGAAGTGCACGAATGATAGAGAGGAAGTTATGGTAAAAAGAACAATAGATTATTTTAATCTTTCCCAGATTTGTGCGTCAGGACAATGCTTCCGTATGAATGCAGAGAATGAAAATACATACAGCATTATTTCAGGGGATTATTATCTTAAAGCAGAACAGAATGGCAATGAGATTACGTTCCATTGTGATGAGAGGGAATTCGAAGAAATATGGAAGTCTTATTTTGATATAGAAGAGGACTATGCTGTCTATATGGGAAAGATTAATCCAAAGGATTGCTATCTGGTGAACGCTGCGGACTTTGGTTGTGGTATACGGATTTTGCGGCAGGATTTATGGGAAATGATAGTGTCCTTTTTGATTTCCCAGCAGAATAATATCGTGCGGATTCGGAGGTGTATTGGGAATATTTGTGAGAGATATGGTACACAGAAAATAAATGCTTATGGAGAGACTTATTATACGTTTCCAGAGCCTGAGATTCTGGCGGGATTAGAGGAGGATGCTTTAAAGGCGTGCAATCTTGGTTACAGAAGCAAATATGTTGTGCGTACCGCAAAAAGTATTGTGTCGGGAGAGGTGGATTTAGAGCAGATCAGACAGTTACCCTATGGACAGGCAAAAGAGGAGCTGTTAAAATTGTATGGAGTAGGAGAAAAAGTAGCGGACTGTATCTGTCTTTTTGCTCTGCATCATTTACAGGCATTTCCAGTGGATACCCATATGAATCAGGCATTACAGAAGCATTATAAAAGAGGATTTCCCAAGCGGAGGTATAAGGGTTTTGAAGGAATATTGCAGCAATATATATTCTATTATGAACTGCTTGGGGAAAAGGATAAAATTTAGTGGATTTTTGACTGAAAAAAGTTTACTATAGAGTTGAAGAAAATGATATTATAAAATTGCTCTTTAAGGAGCTCCTTTTCCGAAAAGGGGAGTATAAAATGAATTACAATATGGCAGATACTTCAGAAGAAGCTTTGTAAATGCCTATTGTCATATAAGAAAGGAAGGTAGAACTATGTTAAAGGGAAAAGTAGCAGTTGTAACAGGTGGAACAAGAGGCATCGGTTTTGAGATTGTACGCAAATATCTTGCAAATGGCGCAAAGGTAGTATTATTCGGTTCAAGACAGGAATCGGTGGACAAGGCATTAAAACAGCTTAAGGAAGAGAATGCAGAATGGGAAGTGGAAGGAAAATATCCCAAGCTTACCGATGCGGCTGAGGTGGAGAAGGCGATTACGGAGGTAAAAGAAAAGTTCGGCAGAATTGATATTTTGGTAAACAATGCGGGGATTTCACAGAGTACACCTCTATACGATTATACAGCAGAAGAATTTGATAAGGTGATTGACCTGAATGTAAAAGCAGTATTTTATGCTATTTTACCTGCGGCAAAGATTATGAAGGAGCAGGGCGGTGGCTGTATCATTAATACCAGCTCCATGGTGAGCATATCCGGTCAGCCGGCAGGTGTGGGATATCCTGCCAGTAAGTTTGCGGTAAACGGTCTGACGATTTCTTTGGCAAGAGAGCTTGGAAAAGATAAGATTCGTGTCAATGCAGTGGCTCCGGGTGTAACCAAAACAGATATGGTGGCAGCATTGCCGGAACAGGTTGTACAGAGAATTTCAGCCGGTATCCCGCTGGGAAGACCGGGAGAACCGGAGGAAGTAGCGGATGCCTTCCTTTATCTGGCAAGTGATATGGCAAGCTATGTGACAGGAGAAATCCTGTCGGTGGATGGTGCTTCTAAAGCATAAAGAAATATATATACAAGAAAGCGGTATTCCGGTTTGTATTAAACGAATCGGAATACCGCTTTTTTATATGCACTCACATGAGAAAAGATTTTGTCGCTCGGTAAATATAGAGCCTGTCAGTAATGAAAAGGTTCTTACTTATCCTTAATCTCACTATGCAGTATTTGCAATGATTTAATCTCGCTGGTGGCATGGGTCTTCAGATAATGAATACCATCTGCAGTCGCTTTTGCCGCAGCAATTGTAGTCATATAAGGAACCTTTGCTTTGATTGCAGCCTTTCTCAGGTAGCTGTCATCATTTACACTGTCCTTGCCAACAGGGGAGTTGATAATCAGATCAATGTCACCGTTGGTAATCATATCAAGGATGTTTGGACGCCCTTCATAAAGCTTCTTTACCTTCTTTGCAGGAATTCCTGCACCGCTGATCAGTTCATAGGTATTGCCGGTAGCAAGGATATTAAATCCATCCTCGGAAAAACTCTTTGCAACCTCTACAACTTCTTCTTTATCCTTGCGGTTTACCGAAATCAGTACAGTTCCGCCAAGTGGAAGCTTGGACTGTACACCCTCCTGTGCCTTGAAAAATGCTTCACCATAGGAAGGGGATAAGCCTAATACCTCACCGGTGGAACGCATTTCAGGTCCAAGCACCGGATCAACTTCCTGGAACATATTGAATGGGAACGCAGCTTCCTTGACGCCATAATATGGAATATCCTGTTCCTTCAAATCCGGAACCGGAGAAGGTCTTCCAGTCAGTTCGCTTGTTATGATATCGGTAGCCAGCGGCACCATACGGATATTACAAACCTTAGACACCAAAGGTACGGTACGGGATGCACGTGGATTGGCCTCTAACACATATACCTTTCCGTTTTCTATAGCGTACTGCATATTCATAAGTCCCTTGACATGCATTTCTTCTGCAATCTTCCGGGTATATTCCTTAATTGTTGCAACATTTTCTTCTGAAATGTGGACAGAAGGAATAATGCAGGCGGAATCTCCAGAGTGTACACCGGCAAGCTCAATATGTTCCATCACGGCAGGGACAAATGCATGAGTACCGTCGCTGATGGCATCTGCTTCACACTCTAATGCATGGTTTAAGAAACGGTCAATTAGAATCGGACGGTCAGGGGTAACACCGACAGCCGCATTCATGTAACCGGTCATACTCTCTTCATCATACACAACCTCCATACCACGGCCGCCTAATACGTAAGAAGGGCGGACCATAACCGGATAACCGATCTGTGCTGCGATGGCTGTTGCTTCTTCTACAGTAGTTGCCATTCCGGATTCCGGCATAGGAATCTCTAATTTTTCCATCATGGCACGGAATAAATCGCGGTCCTCTGCTAAGTCGATCACAGAAGGAGAAGTACCAAGAATCTTGACACCGTTTTTCTCAAGCTCTGCTGCTAAGTTAAGAGGAGTCTGACCGCCAAATTGTGCAATAACACCCAGTGGTTTCTCCTTTTTGTAAATGCTTAAAACATCCTCCAGGGTAAGCGGTTCAAAATATAATTTATCAGAGGTATCATAATCTGTAGATACAGTCTCTGGATTACAGTTCACGATAATGGTCTCAAATCCCAATTTCTTAAGAGCAAGTGCAGCGTGTACACAGCAATAGTCAAATTCAATTCCCTGCCCGATACGGTTTGGACCACCGCCAAGAATCATAATCTTCTTATTGTCTGAAACCGGGTTCTTGTCTGCTGCATTGTAGGTAGAGTAGTAATAAGCACTGTCCTCAGTGCCGCTTACATGAACACCCTCCCATGCTTCTTCCACACCCAGGCTGATGCGGTGATTGCGGATATCTTCTTCGGGTATTTCTAATAACTGGCTTAGGTATTTATCTGAAAATCCGTCCTTTTTAGCAGAAATTAAAAGCTCATCAGAGGGCAGGGAGCCTTTTGCTTTTAACAGCTCTTCCTCCTCGTCTACCAGCTCTTTCATCTGTTCGATAAAGTAATGCTTTACCTTTGTAAGCTCGAAAATCTCATCCGGTGTGGCACCCTTTCGCAATGCTTCGTACATGACAAAATGACGCTCACTGCTCGGAGTGATTAGAAGCTGCAATAATTCTTCCTTTGTCATGGAATCAAAATTTCCGGCATGACCTAAGCCGTAACGTCCGGTTTCCAGACTGCGGATCGCCTTTTGAAATGCTTCCTTGTAGGTCTTTCCGATACTCATAACCTCACCTACTGCACGCATCTGGGTTCCCAGCTTGTCCTCTACACCCTTGAATTTTTCAAATGCCCAGCGGGCAAACTTGATTACCACATAGTCTCCGTCGGGCACATATTTATCCAATGTGCCATATTTGCCGCAGGGAATATCCTTTAATGTCAGCCCTGTTGCAAGCATGGCAGATACTAAAGCAATTGGAAAACCGGTTGCTTTGGAAGCCAATGCTGAAGAGCGGGAGGTACGTGGATTAATCTCAATAACGATAATGCGGTCAGATACCGGGTCATGGGCAAACTGCACGTTGGTTCCGCCAATAACCTGTACCGAATCTACGATCTTGTATGCCTGTTCCTGTAAACGTTTCTGGCATTCCTCGGAAATAGTAAGCATTGGAGCGGAACAGAAGGAATCGCCGGTATGTACACCTAATGGGTCAATGTTTTCAATGAAACATACGGTAATCATATTGCCCTCTGCATCACGGACAACCTCAAGTTCTAATTCTTCCCATCCGAGGATGGATTCTTCTACTAAAACCTGTCCCACAAGGCTTGCCTGTAAGCCTCTGGCACAGACGGTTTTTAACTCTTCTTTGTTGTAAACCAGTCCGCCGCCGGCACCACCCATGGTATAAGCCGGTCGGAGTACTACCGGATATCCCAGCTTTTCTGCAATGCCAAGGGCTTCCTCTACACTGTAGGCAACCTCACTGCGAGCCATTTCAATTCCCAGATTATCCATGGTTTTCTTAAATTCGATGCGGTCTTCTCCACGTTCAATCGCATCTACCTGTACACCGATTACCTTTACATTATATTTATCTAAAACGCCTGCCTTGTATAATTCAGAACAAAGATTAAGTCCTGACTGGCCTCCCAGATTTGGAAGCAGTGCATCAGGACGTTCCTTTGCAATAATCTGCTCTAAACGTTCTACATTTAATGGTTCAATGTAGGTCACATCAGCTGTTTCGGGATCAGTCATGATCGTGGCAGGATTGGAATTTACCAGTACGATTTCATAACCAAGCTTCTTAAGTGCCTTACATGCCTGGGTACCGGAATAATCAAACTCACATGCCTGTCCGATGATGATAGGACCGGAACCGATGATGAGTACCTTGTGTATATCTGTTCTTTTTGGCATAAAAATATCCTCCTATTAATTCTATTAAAGTATTATATAGGAAATAAGAAAAAGCACAAGGGTTTTTTGAGAGAGAAGTTAAATTTTTTTAAGGAAAATATGGTTTTTTTCCATATATTGTTGTATAGTGATTATGTTGTACATTGACAACTGAATATGGCAGCATTTCAGATACGTGATTCTATGAACAGAATTGCAGACATTAAATTTCTCTTCTAGCGCCATGCACCTGCTTGGAACGGTAAGCAGGTTAACGAGGAAAAGGGTTATCGAAAATTCGGCGGACGCCCTTTCGTACCATCCCAGTGCGAGACGTACCGGCAAATATGCGGGAGACTGCAAAACAAATTCGGTATGATGGGAAAATAACTTAGAAGAAGACTGAACTTAAAATATATTAAAAGAAGAGGTAATTTATATGTGTGGAATTATTGGTTATATAGGCAGCGAAAATGTAAAAGAGATTTTACTGGATGGTTTAGAACTTTTAGAGTACAGAGGTTATGATAGTGCCGGTATTGCGGTAAGAGATAGTGTGACAGCAAAAACAGATGTGTATAAATGTGCAGGAAGGGTAAGCGATTTACGAAAAATCTGTGATTCGGGTAAAATTGTGTCCACTTGTGGAATTGGACATACCAGATGGGCAACCCATGGAGGAGTCTGTGATAAAAATGCACATCCGCACCGGTGTGGGAAAGTGACGCTGGTTCACAACGGAATCATAGAAAATTACCGGGAACTGGCTGAGGAGTATCATGTTAAGGATATTTTATGTTCCGAGACGGATACAGAGGTAATTGCAGCAGTATTAGACCATTACTATAAGGGGAATCCAAGAGAAGCCATTAAGAAGACAGTGAATAAGCTGGCGGGTACTTTTGCACTGGTTATTTTATTTGAGGACCAGCCGGAGACAATTTACTCTGTCAGGAATGTCAGTCCGGTTGTGGCAGCAGTGTGTGAGGAAGGAACAATGTTAGCGTCAGATTTAACGGCATTATGCCGTTTTACTGACCGTTATTTTGTTGTGCCGGAATATCATATTTTAGAGCTTTACAGGGAAAAATTTATCCTGACGGATTTAGATGGAAATGTGACAGAACCAGAGATTTTGACTGTTGACTGGCAGGTAAACAGTGCAGGAAAAAACGGATATCCGTTTTATATGGAAAAGGAAATCATGGAGCAGCCGGAGGCAGTCAGAAATACGATTCAGGACAGAATTGTAGATGGGATGCCGGATTTCTCTAAAGACGGAGTGCCGGATGAATTGTTTGCAAATTGCAAGAGAATCTGTGTGACAGCATGTGGTACGGCGATGCATGTGGGTTTAGTGGCACAGGCACTGGTAAAGTCCATTCTGCGTATGCATATAGATGTGGAACTAGCCTCAGAGTTTATGTATGGGAATCCTGTTATTGATAAGGATACTTTAGTGATAGCAGTTTCCCAGTCCGGTGAGACTATTGATACATTGGAAGCAGTAAAATATGCGAAACGCCAGGGTGCAAAATGCCTTTCTATTATTAATGTGAGGGGTTCTTCCATTGCCAGGGAAAGTGATTATGTATTATATACGAATGCAGGACCGGAGATTGCTGTTGCCAGTACAAAGGCTTATACAACACAGCTTTCTGTATTTTATCTTGTGATTGCAAGAATGGCATTATTACGGGGAAATGATACGGAAGGGCAGGTAAAGGATTTTGTCAGTGAGTTGGAACGTGTTCCGGAAGTGATGAAGACGGTGCTTGAGCAGAGAAGAGATATCCATGTTATTGCAAGGCAGGTTTTAGAGGCAAAGGATTTGTTTATGATTGGCAGGGGATTGGATTATGCAATTCTCTTAGAAGGTTCTTTAAAGCTGAAAGAAGTGTCCTACATTCATTCAGAGGCCTATGCTTCCGGTGAATTAAAGCATGGACCCATCGCACTGATTACGCAGGAAACACCGGTAGTTGCGGCGGTAACACAGGAAAAGCTGATTTCAAAGGAACTGTCCAATATTAAGGAAGTAAGAGCCAGGGGTGCCAGTGTTGTACTATTTATAAAGGAAAAGCTGACAGGGAATTTAAGCCAGGAATATGAGTTTATTCCAATACCGGATATGCGGGATGAATTCATGGTATTTCCGGCCTCTGTGGCACTGCAGCTGTTTGCTTATTATGTTTCTGCGGACAAAGGATTTGATGTGGATAAGCCGAGAAATCTGGCAAAGGTTGTAACGGTTGAATAATATTATGGAGGAAATTTAGTATCTGCAAAAGGATGGAAGGACGAATCTGGAATGTGGCATGTTCAATTTATGTGAAAAAGGAGGAATTTTATGAAGTTTGCAATTCTGGCACCGGGCAAAATCGCTGAAAGTATGGCGAAAGCAGCAGCGGGAATACAGGAGATGAATCAGAAATATGTTATAGAAAAGGCTGGAGAAGGACAGCAGGCGGCAGAAGAAATGCAGATTGAACTCTATGCAGTAGCTTCCAGAAATATTGACCGCGCAAAGGAGTTTGCAAGACAGTGGGGATTTGAAAAGGCCTATGGTTCCTATGAAGAAATGCTGGAAGATGAAGCTGTAGAGCTTGTCTATGTTGCTTCGCCCCATTCCCATCATTATCAGCATGCAAAAATGTGTCTGGAACATGGTAAAAATGTTCTATTGGAAAAGGCGTTTACTGTAAATGCCGGGCAGGCGGAAGAACTGATTCACCTTGCAGGAGAGAAGAAGCTTTTACTGGCAGAGGCAATCTGGACAAGGTATATGCCGAGCCGGAGCATGATTGATGATATGATAGCCAGTGGAATCATAGGGGAACCGGTCTCATTAACTGCAAATCTGGGTTATGCAATGAGGAATAAGGAACGCCTGCAAAATCCAGAGCTGGCAGGCGGAGCACTGCTGGATGTAGGAGTATATCCGATTAATTTTGCCATGATGGTATTTCACAAAGAGATAACGAAGGTAGACACCTCCGTGGTAATGTCACCAGAGGGAGTGGACTGGGTAAATAGTGTGACATTGGTTTTTGAAGACGGAAAAATGGCTGTTCTTCACAGCAGTATGCTGTCTGCAACAGACCGCTTGGGAATTATTTATGGAGATAAGGGATACATTGAGGTGCAAAATATCAATAACTGTGAAGAAATCCGTGTGTTTGATTTGGAACATCAAATGACGGCTTGTCATAAAGTACCGGAGCAGATCAACGGATATGAATATGAGGTGCTTTCCTGTATGAAGGCGATACGGGAGGGAAAAACAGAGTGTGGAGAAATGCCCCACAGCGAAACGCTGCGGGTGATGAGGTTGTTAGACCAAATTAGGGAAAAATGGGGTATGAGATATCCTTGCGAATGAGACGACTATCTGTCTGTAAAATCGTAATGTGTATCTCACAGTTTTTAATGTTAAATACAATAGATTTTCTCCTGTTATATTATAAAAAAATGTAGAAAAACAGTGGTTTATGAGATATAATATCAATAAATAAATGATAGCTTTTCGGGTTTTGTAATTGCCTAAGCATAAATTTATATGAAAGGAGAGGATGTATATGCTGAGAGAATGGTGTAAAGGAGAAAAACCGGAAGAGGAAGAACTTGAAAAACGATTAAAAGAAGCGCGGGTGAAGCTTGCGGCCAGGCAGATGACTATTAAAGAGAGAAATCTGCCGGTATTGATTTTGTTAGAGGGCTGGGGTGCTGCCGGTAAAGGCAGTATATTGGGGAAAGTGATTAAAAATATGGATCCCCGTTTTTTTAAGGTAGCAGCGATGAAGCAGCCCACAGAAGAAGAATTGAGAAAACCATTTCTATATCGTCATTTTGTAAAAATACCCCAGGCAGGGAAGTTTATGTTTTTTGACGGAGGCTGGATGGATGAAGTCACAAGGGCATATTTACGCGGAAACATTACGGAAGATCAGTACAAAGAACGTGTGGTAAGCGTTAAGAATTTTGAACGGCAGCTTACGGATAACGGATACCTTGTGATGAAGTTTTTCTTTCATATTGATGAAAAAGAACAAAAGAAAAGGATAGAAGGTTTATTAGCAGATAAAAATACCAGATGGCGTGTTGGAGAGGATGATTTATGGCAGAACCAAAATTATGATAAATGTATGGCAGTATATGACCAGTATCTTTTTGATACGAATCACTCCATGGCACCCTGGTATCTGATTGATTCAAAAAGTAAAAAATGGGCAGAATTGCAGATGCTGGAGATATTGATCAGCAGTATTGATACGGCGTTGATGAACAGTTCCCTTGCCGTCCCAATCTTACAGAATATATTCCCGCTAAAAACAATACCCAGGCTTTCGGAGATTTCCCTGGATAAAGAGCTGTCAGAAGAAGAATATGATCAGCAGCTTAAGGCATGTCAGAAAAAGCTTCGGCAATTGCATAATAAATTATACCGCAAAAAGATACCCGTTATTATCGCTTATGAAGGATGGGATGCCGCCGGAAAAGGAGGCAATATCAAGCGTATTGCCGCAGCTTTGGACCCAAGAGGCTATGAAGTACATCCGATTGCCAGTCCTGAGCCCCATGAGAAGGCGAGACATTATTTGTGGCGTTTTTGGAATCGTCTGCCCAAAGACGGACATATTGCCATTTTTGACCGTACATGGTATGGGCGTGTGATGGTAGAGCGTTTGGAAGGATTTTGCAGTGAAAATGATTGGCAGCGTGCTTATAATGAGATTAATGAATTTGAAAAAGAACTTTCTGACTGGGGTGCGGTAGTGATAAAGTTCTGGGTACAGATTGATAAAGAAACCCAGTTAGAGCGTTTTACCCTTCGTCAGAATACACCGGAAAAGCAGTGGAAGATTACGGATGAAGACTGGCGCAACAGGGAAAAATGGGATCTTTATGAAGATGCGGTAGATGAAATGCTGCAAAAGACCAGCACTACTTTTGCACCTTGGCATGTGTTGGAATCTAACGATAAAAAGTATGCAAGGGTAAAAGCATTAAAGATTTTGATAAAGGAGATTGAAAAGCGGCTTTAAGCAGGGAATAGGACCGGATTACAAAACGCTGCACCAAAGGAAAAAATATACAAGAAAATCTGCATTGATTAAAATTGGAATAACCGATATAATAAAAGTTATTATTGATAGTGCAGGATGCTATATCATTTGCTTTACACATTCAATATGGTGATATAGTGAAATGTCTGGTGCTACATAATCATAAGGAGGATATAGAATGAAGAAACAACATTTTTCCGGGGCAAAAAAGCTATGTGCGGCAGCTCTGGTAAGTATATTGGGAATGAGTATATTAGGCGGTGGGACCGGGATATCAGGAAGCCATGCCAAGGCTGAATCACCGTTTGTTGTCAGTGAAAACTGGCTGGAACCTGCCAAGATATATAATTCTGATAGTGATGAAGTTGTCAAGAGAGGAGCTGCACTGCCATCCAGATTTGATGCCAGAGAGCAGGGCTGGGTGACACCGGTAAAGGATCAGGGAGCATATGAAAGCTGCTGGGCTTTTTCTTCTATAGCGGCAATAGAAAGTAATCTGATTAAAAACGGAAGGGCAGATAATACAATTGACTTGTCTGAAAATCAGCTGGCATATTTCTTTTATAACAGACAGACAGATAAATTGGGATATACAGCAGGTGATTATAATATGACAACCAGGGGGGATTATCTACAGGCTGGTGGAACCCTGCAGGGAACAGCATTAGCACTTGCAACATGGGCAGGAGTGACAACGGAAGATAAGTCACCATATCTTACGACACCGTTATCTTCTTTGTGTTATGCATCAGATTATTCAGTAAAAGATGTATATTTATATGATTATAGCGTAAGAAATCTTAACCGTTCCGTGACAACAGTTAAGCAGGCAATATTAGACCATGGTGCAGTTGCCTGTGGGATTTATATGGATGCCAAATATCTTAATTTTGATAATGCATCATATAATTGTACAGAGGAGAATGGTAATCATGCTATAACAATAGTAGGATGGGATGATAATTATTCAAGAAATAATTTTGTCAAAAAACCGTCGGCAAACGGAGCATGGATTGTGAAAAACAGCTATGGAACAACAGAAAAATATCTGGATAAGGGATATAATTATGTATCTTATGAGGACCGGTCGTTATCTGAATTCATTGCATTTGAGGCAGTGACAGCAGCGGAACAGTATGATAATAATTATCAGCATGATGGTACTGCTAATCCGTCATACAGCTATAAAGGGGCCGACTGGTATGCAAATGTATTTAAGGCGAAAGGGGCTTCTGGTTATAATGAGGAGTTAAAAGCAGTCGGGGTTTATCTGCTTTCCGCCAATACTACTTATGAGGTTCAGGTATATACAGGATTGACCAGTCCGGGTAAACCTACAAGTGGAACAAAAGCGTTATCTGTAAAGGGTACACTAAAGGATGCAGGATTCCAGACCATTACACTTCCTAAGCCAGTATCTTTAACGGCGGGGGAGAATTTTGCTGTATTAGTGAGAGTGACAGAATCATCAGGAAGTAATGCTTATGTCGGAATGGATTCGTCTTACCGGAATAACTGGATTAGCTTTATTTCTAATACAGGGAAAAATCAGTCTTTTATGAAGGTGCGTGGAAAGTGGTATGATGTCAGTAAGGAATTGAGTGCAAACACAAGGATTAAAGCATATACAGATGTGACAAGGGTGAAATCCAATTTTAAATTAAGTGGTTCCAGCCTTGGGGTGTCAAAGGGCTCTTCCCAAAAGCTGTCTTTAAAGAGTGCAGCTAATGTGTATCGGAAGGTTACCTGGAAGTCGTCCAACAGCAAGGTCGCTTCCGTAAACAGCAAAGGATCTGTGAAAGGTAAATCCTATGGCACTGCTACGATTTCCGCAACCTTTATGGGCGGTGCAAAGAAAAAGACATTAAAGTGCAAGGTTACGGTAGGACCTTCCAAGGTAGGGAATTTTAAGGTGTCCGGTGGTAAGAAATTAACAGTGAAATGGAAGAAGAACAGTGCAGTGAACGGTTATGAAATTTATTATTCAACCAGTAAGGATGGCAAATATAAGAAGCTGGCAACCATTTCAAAGGGCACAAAAACTTCTTACAGCAAGAAACTGTCAGCTAAAACTTATTATGTGAAAATGAGACCGTACAAAACATCGGGAAAGAAAAAACTGTATGGAAGTTTTACCTCTGTTAAGACCGCAGTTATCAAATAAAATAAATATGGTCTTGAATCCAGATGGATATCATGATAAAATGATAGACGGTTATATAATTAAAGTTGATTAAACGCATATTTCGACAAAATGAACGTTTAATCGTTCTAAAGGAGGTATAAGACTATGACATACGATGAGGTGTTTACAAAATTTAAGGATATGTTCAAGGATGCAGATGTAAGTAAAGTAAAAGAACATTTGGCATATCAGTTTAATATTACAGGAGAGGGTGAAGGCGCCTTTTATGCAGAGGTGAAGGATGGTAAGTTATCTATCGAACCATATGAATACTTTGACAGAGATGCACTGTTTATCTGCTCGGCAGATAATTTGTTCAAGATTATTTCAGGCGAATTAGATCCTGTAAAAGCTTTTACGTTTGGGAAGCTGAAGGTGGAAGGTAATATTGATAAAGCTTTGAAAATCAAAGAGCTGATGAAATAGGTGCAAATGGAAACAATCGCTGTTTTCCAGGTATATTAATAACGGATGTATGAATTTGGATGGGGCTGCTGCATTAAGGGAAAAAGAAATCTTTATTGCAACAGCCCCATTAGCTTGCATAAAAAGGTAGTTGTATAGTATAATACATATGATTTATTCTGCAAAATTGTAAAATCAGGAATAATGAATCATAAGGGCAGGATAAAAATGAGCGTGGTGAGGAAGGAAACATAGTATTTCCATACATTGGAATTATGTTGGAAAGTATTGTTTGTCAGGACAAATTATGGATGAAAAGAAAATTGTATTATTAATAGATGCAGAGAATACCAGTGCAAAATATGCGGATAATATTATACATTATCTGGAACAGCAGGGGGATATTATTAGTGCCCAGATTTATGGTGATTTCCTGGATAATGATAATACAAAAAAATGGAACAGCAAAGCAGTTATACATAATCTCCAGCGGTATCAGGCAGATACTACCAAAGCAGGTAAGAATGCTGCAGATATAGCATTAGTTATTGATGCCATGGATTTTTTACATAAAGAAAATCCGGCTGATATTTTTTGTATTGTTACATCTGATGGGGATTTTACGAGTCTTGTAGAGAGGATCAGGAAAGAGACAATTGAAGTGATTGGAATCGGTAAGTCGGATGCATCACCCAGATTGAGAAAAGCATGCAGCAGTTATTATGAACTGGAAAATCTGGGAGGATCAGAGGAGCAAAAGGCTGACAGAAAATCTGATAAAAAGAAAAAAGACAGTCATACGCTGAACGATAATCATACTGAAAATAATAAAAAAGGCATTAAAAAGGTATTCGGAAAAGGAAAAAAAGAGTCAGGAAAAAAAGAATCTCAGAAAAAGAAAGAGCCGTTAAAAAATATCAAGATGGCTTTGAATGAACTGGTACAGCAGGATGAAAATGCAGGAAAGTATGCTGATCTTGGCGGGATCAAAAGCCGTATTCAATTGAGATATCCGGGATTTGATGAAGAAGATTATGGATATAAGACGATTCGGGAACTGATTGATAAGGAGACCAAATTTGAGGTGTATCAGGACGGAAAACATACGTATGTTGTTTCCGGCAGGAAAAATACCGAGTTGGAGAATGTGTGTCGGTTTATCATTGATCAGTTTCCCAAAAAGGTGATAGGAGAGCATGAAGTAGGTGCTCTGGGCAGGCGTCTGCATAGTCAGTTTCCAGAGTTCAATTATAAAAATTATGGATACAAAAAACTAAGGTCTTTTTTAGAAGAAATAGGATTTACCATATATTAGAAAAGCGACTGCCGCATTAAGAAAATTATCTTTTTGCGGCAGTTATTTTATGATTTTTACGAATCGCCTAAGGCATTCAGTTTTTCTTTTATTTCGTTTGCTGTATGAAGGATGCTGGTGACGGAAGCTGCGATTTCTTCACTGGAGGCTGCAAGATTTACAGTTCTTCCATTTACTGCATCTATAATCTCATGGAGTTTTTGGGTATCCTCTAAGATTGTGCCTATGGAATTCATAATCTTTTCCTGGCTTTGGTTACTGCGGTTGGCAGTTTCTCTGGATTCGCTGGCGAGATTATTGATTTCGCCGGCAACTACCGCAAACCCTCTTCCGCTTTCCCCGGCACGGGCAGCCTCAATACTGGCATTTAGGGCGAGCATATTGGTCTGGGCGGCGATGCTGACTACTTCTGCATTGTTCTGTGACAACTCATCCAGAAAAGAGTTGATTTCAGTCATGGATTGTGATAATTCCTCACAGAAATAAGTTACATTTATTATATGTTGAGAAATTTCGGAGCTTTCTGCAGCATTGCTTTCATTTCTTACCGCCATATCATCTACGGAACGGTAGAGGTTTGTGAATTCTTCATTGATGCCCTGAATGGTATTGATGATCAGCTGATGCTGGTTTTCAATGATCTGCTTGTCAGTCTCTAACTGGGAGGCTAACGTTTCAGCCATTTCTTTTTGAGCCTCTACTTCCTTCTTAATATAGTAGATGCAGTTTGTTTTCTGGTTGAAGCCGTTGAAAATGGCATCAGCCATCTGTGTACAGGAATCATAGCCACAGCAGGAACAGTTAATGGCGCGTTCAGTCTGCGTGTGTTTGTTCATTTCTTCAAATATGACATTGCGTTCAGTATCTGATGGTTTTTGATAGGTACATTCCGCAGAACGATTGGTGTAGGAGCGAAGATAATCCTCTAAGTTAAGGTTGTGGAACTGTTGGTTTAATTGTTTTAGACGCTGATCTGGCGTGAGTTTTTTGGACCATGCACTCCGGCGGCTGTCTTTTTTGGATGCTTCTCGGATTGAGAGGAGATTACAAAGAGGATCGTCTGTCTTTCCTTTTTCAGCTTCACAACCGGTTCCGTAAATGCAGCCTGAGGAACAGTTGAGGGCATCAATAAAAGAGTGTGTGAAGAAAAGTCTGT
>JAAGKN010000362.1_pt1 | contig 115257 bp, 93 predicted proteins | sample 6206371 | NCBI WGS metagenome assembly JAAGKN01 (sample SAMN11533720, study PRJNA540317) | gut metagenome | isolation source: fecal pellets from male and female animal of same cohort | host: Peromyscus leucopus | place: USA:CA | collected 2017
ACTTCTAACGTCAGAGTTAGAAGTATTTTTTTGTTTTATTTTAGATAACAAAAAAGAAACTTCCTGAAGCAACTCATTTTCTCCTTCCTCATTCGGCCGAGGCATATTTTTATCTACTGCATTCCAAAAAGGTTGCCCCCCCTTATCAAAATCAAGACGACTATCCGGAGACTTCAACCATTGAAGTAGTATTCGTAATTCTTGTTCCGAACACTGATCCTTCATATATTTCCGTAGAAGCGATATGATCACTGTATCTTGCATAAATTATTTAATAAAACAACTATTTTAAAGTCCATTTGTCAAAGGATACACACAACACGCTTTCATCTAGGGATGACCATCACTTTTTTTAACCTATATTAATAATCCAAACTATATAAAACAGCAAAACACACCCCTTCATATCACAAAAATCGTCTCTTTTTTTAACAAAAGCAAGCACATAACCTCACATACACCCCCATGTAACCCTCCCTTACACCCGGGGATACCGGCTGTCTACATCCGGGTGTAAATGAGGGCTACACCCGGATGTATGGCAACTAAAGAACCTTGTCCGGCAATAAAAACCACCTGACTTCACATATTTTATATGCGTTTTTACATATCATAATCAGATGATTTACTGAAATACGAACAGGAAGCACACCGCCAAATTCACACGCGACACGATTATAATCAACTATATACAAGGACAACTCTTGTTTTTCTTCCATTGTTTTTTATCAAATGATTTCCGAATTTTGGCGCAGTTGCCATAGGAGTGATAGAAGATTTGCAGAAAAATTTATCTGGAAATCAAAATCTCGAAAAAATTTTAGTATAGTTGCTCAGTGAAAAGATTAGTCTATCTCAGAACTTTTCATTAATTTCGCACCAATATTTTAAATGAATGTAAAAAGATACGACTATGATAAAAAAGTCTGTTTTAGCGTTATTTATTGTATTGTTATTCAGTAGTAACCGGGGGGGAGCACAAGAGGTTAATATAATTAGCGGGAATCAGCTGAACCAACCGGTTCAGACAGTTGTTCCCGATACGTTCCCATTATTAGACTTGGAAGAAACTGAACTGGATAAAATCCCTGACCTCAGGGCACAGTTCGAAAAGCTCAATAGCAGCTACTCCTCTCCCGCTACACCGAGTGAAAACTTACTCCGCTTTTTAAAGAAAGACGAGATAGAATTATCACCGGAAGCACAATATTGGGTAAATTGGGTACGCGACCCGTCTACCATCATCAGCCCGTGGACCACCTTGCGGGATACGACTATCGTCAACCCGCTGTTCACTCCGATCTTGTTCAAGGGAGGACTTATCCCGGAAGACCTGCAATTGTATGATAAGGACTTTATTGCAAAACAACGTCCCAATTTTCCAATGTTCGAACCGGATACCACTTTGTTCCAAGACGAAACACTAAAGAACAAGTTACAAAATACCGCATATAATTATGTACGTGTAAACTACCCGGAATATTTCCGCTATTCGGAACGCGACTTGCCGACTGATGTCGTTAAAACGCATGTTATCAAGAAAGCGACATATGAACCCGAACTAATCAGGATAGAAAATGACCCGAACGCTTTCAGCGACGTGGATGCCCCGGTCAAGTTCATACCGGAGCGCCGCTATTGGACTTCCCATTTTGAAAGTTCCATCCAGTTTGCCCAAAATTATATTTCCCCAAACTGGCATAAAGGAGGAGTCAGCGCCTTGAACTTAACGAACCGGCAATATTTCGTCTATAACTATAATAAAGACAAAATCCAGCTCAAAAACGAACTGGAATGGAAAACCAACGTTCTAACAGCTCCTAAAGACACATTGCGCGATTATAAAATCGGTGATGACGTGCTACGCCTGCACAGTAATATCGGATATAAAGCTTTCAGCAAATGGTTCTATACGTTCGACGCCACGTTCCAGACTCAGCTATTTTCAAATTTTGCCGAAAACACAGACAACAAGCTGGCCAGTTTCCTTGCTCCGTTCAACGTCAATATCGGTGTCGGTATGAAATACGAATTAAATAAATCGTTTCCGGAAAGACGACACAAGAAAGTCGGACTGTCCGTCAACCTCGCCCCATTGTCTTACGACTTAAAATATAGCATAAACAAAGATATCGACTTAGGTCGTCATGGTTTTCAAAAAATCGAAGGTTCGGATGTCTTCGACCATAAGCTGCACAAATTCGGTTCGACCATCAATGCGACTTTGAATTTCCAATTCAACAGAAACATCAATTGGTATTCACGCTTTTACTATTTCACAAGCTACGAAAGTATCTTAGGTGAATTCGAGAACCGTCTAACAATGGCAATCAGCCGCTTCTTCTCAACAACCATCTCGTTACAACTAAGATATGACGATTCGGTCGTAAAGAAAGAAGATTTCAACAGCTATGTCCAAATCAACGAACTGTTAAGCTTCGGGTTTAATTACAAATGGTAAGACAAAGTCTATTATTTCCATAATAAACTTTGTTAATCGTGACATAATTTCCAAATAATACGTACTTTTGCCTCGGTTTTGCAATGTCGAGATTACAAATATGAGCGAAAGTATCAATCACAAGGGGATTATAGAGAAGATCGACGGCTGTACGGTCTACGTCAGGATCATCCAACAATCGGCTTGCTCCGGATGCCATGCGAAAAGTATGTGTGCGGCATCCGAGAGTAAAGAGAAGATCATCGAGGTTCCGGACAACTCTGGAAAATTCCATATAAATGAAGAAGTCCAGTTATGCGGACAAAGTTCACTGGGGCTGCAGGCCGTACTTCTTGCATTTGTATTTCCGCTTATAACAGTTCTTGCGGCTATTGTAACAGGTACAAGTATGCAATGGGAAGAAACCACAAGCGGGTTAACCGGATTACTGCTCTTAGTTCCTTATTATTGCATATTATACTTTTTACGCGACCAACTAAAAAGGCGATTCATTTTTACTTTGAAAAAACTTAATTGACAAACATATCATGATTTTAATTGCCGTTATTTCATTAGGAGCGATTGGAGCCATCGGCGCAGTTTTTCTATACGCCGCCTCCAAGAAGTTTGAAGTATACGAAGATCCTCGTATCGCACAAGTTCAGGAGGTATTGCCTGGAGCCAATTGCGGAGGTTGTGGATATCCCGGATGCGGTGGTTTTGCTGCGGCTTGTGTAAAGGCCGACACATTGGACGGTCTGTTATGTCCCGTAGGCGGAGCACCGGTAATGGGTAAAGTAGCCACCATCCTCGGAAAAGAAGCAGCCAGCGCAGAACCGATGGTAGCCGTTGTCCGCTGCAACGGAACCTGTGCCGCCCGTCCGCGTACCAACCAATACGACGGTGTGCAGAGTTGTGCGATTGCTTCTACCCTGTATGGCGGAGAGACCGGCTGTTCATTCGGTTGCTTAGGTTATGGCGACTGTGTGGCAGCATGTAACTTCGACGCCATCCACATCAACCTTGAGACAGGACTTCCGGAAGTGGACGAAGACAAATGTACCTCATGCGGAGCTTGCGTAAAAGCTTGCCCGAAAAACATCATCGAACTGCGTAAGAAAGGCCCCAAATCACGCCGTATCTTCGTCAGCTGTGTAAACAAAGACAAAGGCGGAGTAGCCAAGAAAGCATGTGCCAATGCTTGTATCGGTTGTGGCAAATGTGCAAAGGAATGCCCGTTCGAAGCCATTACAGTAGAAAACAACGTGGCCTACATCGATTACACAAAATGCCGCTTATGCCGCAAGTGCGTAGCCGTATGTCCGACCGGTGCTATTCACGAATTGAATTTCCCGCCACGTAAAGAGACTGCTCCGGCTGTGGACGCCGACAAAGTAAAACCGGAGGTAGCACCGAAACCGGCAGCACCGAAGGCCGAAGTTCTTAAAACAGAAACTCCTAAAGTTGAAACAAAAGAAGAAACAAATCAAAAATAAAATCTAATAGTATGCTAAGGACATTTCGAATCGGAGGTATACATCCGCCCGAAAATAAATTGTCTGCCGGTAAGAAAATTACCGCGTTAGCTGCTCCTAAGCAGGTAATCATACCGCTCAGTCAGCACATCGGGGCTCCGGCCCAGGCAGTGGTAAAGAAGGGTGATCTGGTTAAAGTCGGAACACTTGTCGCCAAGGCAGGAGGTTTCGTTTCCGCCAACATCCACTCGTCGGTATCCGGTAAAGTAAACAAAATAGATAACGCTCTTGACTCAAGCGGCTACAAGCGTCCTGCCATCTACATCGATGTGGAAGGAGACGAATGGGAAGAAACGATCGACCGCAGTAATGCATTGGTAAAAGACTGTACGTTATCCTCTAAAGAGATCGTCGACAAGATTGCAGCAGCCGGTATCGTAGGTCTGGGTGGTGCTACTTTCCCGACACAAGTGAAACTGATGCCGCCTCCCGGAAACAAAGCAGAAATCATCATCATCAATGCTGTCGAATGTGAACCTTATCTGACCTCCGACCATTCCCTGATGATGGAAAAAGGTGAACAGATCCTGGTAGGCGTCACGTTACTGATGAAAGCCGTCAACGTAAACAAAGCCGTTATCGGTATCGAAAACAATAAACCCGATGCAATCGCCCACCTGACAAAGCTGGCAGCCGCTTATCCCGGAATCGAGATCATGCCGCTGAAGGTGCAATATCCGCAAGGAGGTGAAAAGCAGTTGATCGACGCTGTGATCCGTCGTCAGGTAAAGAGCGGTGCCCTGCCCATCTCGGCCGGAGCCGTCGTACAGAACGTTGGAACCGCTTACGCCGTCTACGAAGCCGTCCAGAAGAACAAACCGTTGTTCGAGCGCGTCGTGACCGTAACAGGAAAGGCCGTTGCCAACCCGTCGAACTTCCTGGTCCGTATGGGTACGCCCATCAACACACTGATCGAGGCAGCCGGTGGTATTCCCGAAAACACGGGTAAGATGATCGGTGGCGGCCCGATGATGGGTAAAGCGTTGGTAAGCGCTGATGTTCCGGTAACCAAGGGTAGTTCCGGAGTATTGCTCCTGACAAAAGAAGAATCCGTCCGCAAGCCGATGCAGGACTGTATCCGTTGCGCCAAGTGTGTGAACGTCTGCCCGATGGGGCTGAATCCGGCTTTCCTGATGAAGTTCACCGTCTATAAAGACTGGGAAAAAGCCGAGGCCAACTACATTCAGGACTGCATCGAATGTGGTTCCTGTAGCTATACTTGTCCAGCCAACCGCCCGCTGTTGGATCAGATCCGATTGGGTAAAGGCAAAGTTATGGGTATTATTCGTGCAAGAAAGTCATAAAACAAGAGCAATATGGAAAACAAATTATACGTGTCTCCCTCGCCCCACATTCATGGCGGCGACAGCATAAGCAAAAATATGTACGGTGTACTGATTGCCCTTGTTCCGGCTTTCCTGGTATCACTCTACTTTTTCGGACTGGGTGCACTGATCGTAACCGTAGTTTCGGTTTTCTTCTGTGTCCTGTTCGAATATCTGATTCAGAAGTTCCTGATGAAAAAGGAACCAACCATTTACGACGGTTCGGCTATCCTGACCGGTGTTTTGCTGGCATTCAACCTGCCGTCCAACCTGCCGGTCTGGATCATCGCCATCGGTGCGCTGGCAGCCATCGGTATCGGTAAGATGTCGTTCGGCGGTCTGGGTAACAATATTTTCAACCCGGCACTGACAGGCCGTATCTTCCTGCTGATCTCTTTCCCGGCACAGATGACCACCTGGCCTGAAGCCGGACAGTTAACATCCTATACGGACGCAACAACAAGCGCAACCGTCCTCTCCTTGATGAACGAAGGTGCACTCGACAAGATGCCGACACTCATCGATATGCTGGTCGGTAACATGGGCGGTAGCCTTGGTGAAGTCAGCGCGTTGGCACTGCTGTTAGGTATGTTCTATATGTTATGGAAGAAGATTATCACCTGGCACGTTCCGGTATCCATCTTCGCTACGGTATTTGTCTTCACAGGTATCATGCACCTGGTAAATCCGGTTCAATATGCAAGCCCGTTCGTCCATCTGTTATCCGGTGGTATGATGTTGGGAGCCATCTTCATGGCGACCGACTATGTGACTTCGCCGATGAGCAAGAGCGGTATGATTGTCTACGGTGTCGGCATTGGTATCCTGACAACGGTGATCCGTCTGTTCGGTTCTTATCCCGAAGGTATGTCATTTGCCATCTTCATCATGAATGGAGTTACTCCGCTAATCAACAGTTATATGAAACCTAAACATTTCGGAGGAAAATAAGCATGGCAAAACTAAAATCAACATTACCCAATATGTTCCTTTCACTCACGATCATCTGTGTAGTGGCCGGAGCAATATTAGCAGGTGTGAATATGTACACCACCGGTCCGATTGCCGCCACCAAAGCAGCAGCGTTGGAAGCGGCTATCAAAGCGGTAACACCGGTATTCGATAACAAGCCGACCGAAGAGGCTTACATGGCCGTCACAACAGACGGCGACTCGCTGAAGATCTATCCAGCCATAAAAGACGGCCAATTCGTAGGCGCAGCTGTAGAAAGCAATACGAAGAAAGGGTTCAGCGGCGAAATAAAAGTGATCGTAGGTTTCGATGCCAAAGGCAAGCTTCTGAACTACTCTGTGCTGCAACATGCCGAAACTCCGGGCTTGGGAGCCAAGATGCAGGAATGGTTCCGCGCGGACAAGAACAAACAGAGTGTGCTGGGACGTAACCTGGCAGACGGCGAACTGAAAGTATCCAAAGATGGCGGTAACATAGATGCCATCACAGCCGCAACCATCACCAGCCGCGCATTCCTGAATGCCGTGAACCGTGCTTATAGTGCATTCGCCGGCACCGACGGGACAACCGGCGCAACCACATCATCCGATAACACAACTAAAGAGGGAGGAAACGACAATGAGTAATCTGAAAATATTGATGAATGGTATCATCAAAGAGAACCCGACATTCGTATTGCTGTTAGGCATGTGCCCGACATTGGGTACGACCTCTTCCGCCCTCAACGGCATGAGTATGGGACTTGCCACCATGTTTGTATTAATCTGCTCTAACATCGTGATCTCTGCGTTGAAAAACCTGATCCCCGACATGGTACGTATTCCGGCCTACATTGTCGTGATCGCCACATTCGTGACGGTCGTACAGATGTGTATGGAAGCATTCGTACCGGCATTGTATGCCAATTTGGGTTTGTTCATCCCGTTGATCGTTGTAAACTGTATCGTACTGGGACGTGCCGAAGCATTCGCAGCCAAGAACAGCATCATCCCTTCCGCTTTTGACGGAATCGGGATTGGATTAGGATTCACACTGGCATTGACACTGCTGGGTGGTGTACGCGAGTTGCTGGGAACCGGCAAACTATTCAACCTGACATTGATACCCGAACAATACGGTTCACTGATTTTTGTACTGGCTCCGGGTGCTTTTATCGCACTGGGATATCTGGTCGCTATTGTAAACAAACTGCGTAAAGCTTAAAAACGAACGATATGGAATATATATTGATATTTATTGCCGCCGTATTCGTAAACAACGTTGTACTGGCACAGTTTTTAGGTATCTGTCCGTTCTTGGGCGTATCCAAGAAGGTGGAAACGGCAGCCGGCATGGGTGCCGCCGTGACTTTCGTATTGACGATCGCTACTATCGTAACGTTCCTCGTACAAAAATATATCTTGGATGCTTTTGGCTTGGGCTTTATGCAGACCATCAGTTTCATCCTAATCATCGCCGCATTGGTACAGATGGTGGAAATCATCCTGAAGAAAGTCTCTCCGGCCCTTTATCAGGCGCTCGGCGTATTCCTTCCTTTGATCACGACAAACTGTTGTATCTTAGGTGTGGCTATCCTTGTCATTCAAAAAGAATATAATTTATTGGAATCCGTTGTATATGCAATCTCAACAGCTATTGGATTTGCGTTAGCTTTGATTATCTTTGCAGGTGTCAGAGAACAATTAGCAATGACAAATGTTCCCGATGGCATGAAAGGAACCCCGATCGCTCTTATCACAGCTGGTCTGTTGGCGATGGCTTTCATGGGATTTTCAGGGATTGTGTAATTACTAATCTAAATAAACACTAAGATGAAACAGAAGATTTTAGTAGCAGGTGGAACTGGTTACATCGGATCACACACCACAGTAGAACTGCAGAACGCAGGCTATGAAGTAGTCATCATCGACGACCTTTCTAACTCCAATATAGAAGTATTGGACGGTATCGAACGCATCACAGGCATCCGTCCTGAATTCATCCAACTGGATTTGAAAGATAAGGAAGGAACCCGCGAAGCGCTGAAAGCTCATCCGGGAATCAAAGGCATCATACTGTTCGCCGCCAGCAAAGCAGTTGGCGAATCCGTACAACAGCCATTGAAATACTATCGCAACAACGTAGTGACACTGGTAAACCTATTGGAACTGATGCCTGAATTCAATATCGAAGGTATTGTATTTTCGTCTTCCTGCACCGTGTACGGACAGCCCGATCCCGAGAATCTGCCTGTAACTGAGAATGCACCGATCAAACCGGCCACTTCTCCGTACGGAAACACAAAGCAGATCAACGAAGAGATCATCCGCGATACTATCCATGCCGGTGCTCCTTTCAAGAGCATCATCCTGCGTTACTTTAACCCGATCGGAGCACATCCGACAGCAGAGATCGGTGAATTGCCTAACGGTGTTCCTCAGAACCTGATCCCATATCTGACACAGACTGCTATGGGTATCCGTAAAGAGTTGAGTGTATTCGGTGATGACTATGACACGCCTGACGGTTCCTGCATCCGCGACTACATCAATGTCGTAGACTTGGCTAAGGCCCACGTGATCGCGATGGACCGCATGTTGGGTGGCAAGTCTTTGGATAATGTGGAAATCTTCAATCTCGGAACCGGCAACGGTGTTTCCGTATTAGAACTGATCAACACATTTGAAGCTGCTACAGGTGTTAAAGTCCCGCACAAGATTGTAGGTCGCCGCGAAGGTGATATCGAGAAAGTTTGGGCCAACCCCGAACGAGCCAACAAAGTATTGGGCTGGAAAGCGACAGAAACATTAGCCGACACATTGGCTTCTGCTTGGAAATGGCAGGAAAAACTGCGTGAACGCGGTATCATGTAATCGGAATTATTCTCATAATTAATAGAAGAAGAGGGTGCCAAAATTCATTCTAAAACCCATTGGCATCCTCTTTTTCATTTAAAGACCCAGGGGTGGCCATGCAAGCAAAATTGGCACTTGGTTTTTAACTAAAACAAAACATATCAACACATTACAAATATTCCCTTTCTGAAAAGGATAAAAAAGGGGAAAAAAGGCACCGCCTGTTTTTTCAGAGCAATACGTTTATGCTCACATTTTCCGACATGAGCATATTGATCCATTATTCTATTACTTCATTATTTTATTGGCACATCATTCCTCGTGGAAGCCTCCCCTGTTTGCCTGATAAATTAACTTTGACGCGAACGATGCGTATTGAACGTTTTTTTAATATTTTCTCCACTCCCGACCTCTCCCATACAGACCAAAAAAGGAGGCTCGGGACCCTGCAATGCGAACCTTCGAAAAAAGACAAAAGAGATTACACATAATTCAGCAATCACATGTTTATCAACACTATACATCACAACCATACATTTTATCGGTTGAAAAACAAGCGGTGCCTTTTTTACCCCTTTATGTCCTTTTCTATATTTAGAGACTCAAAAAAACAATTCGCCCCCACAAAAAGCTATAGATTTTCCACTTACAAGCTATAGCTTTCCAAGAAAAAAGCCATAACCTTTTTGGAAACAGGCTATAGCTTTTTTATCATGAGACATCTCCCCGGCAAGAGCGAGACAAGAAGATTACTTTGCCAGTATATCCAAGACAACTTCCCGCCAATCCTCTCCGTTTTCCGGCTGATAGGTATGAAAGCCGAGCCTTTGTCCGACCTCTATATTCGATTTGGCATCGTCAACAAACAGCGTTTCAGCAGGAATAAGCGGGGCATCTTCTATCATCCGGCCGAAGATAGCAGCATCCGGCTTCGTCACCCCCACTTCATAGGAAGTGTACATTTTGTCGAAATAAGCGGATATCGGACGACCGGCGGAAGTGAACGCCTCGCTCCTCGCCCACGACTGGATGATCGGATTCGTATTGCTTAATAGGTAAACCTTATATTTCTTACGAAGTTCCAAAAGGAAATCCAACTTATATTGAGGTACATCAGTAATAAACCCCATCCAAGCATATTCGATCTCATCATAAGAGAGTCGCTTACCGGCATGTTCACACAACTTCCGGCAGAAGGTATCGACATCGATCTTTCCGTTCTCCACTTCCAGAAAAAAACCTTTCTGTTCATAAGGATCCAGCAATTGTTGCGCGTCCTTTACCCCTATCTCTTCAAAACGACGTACAGCCTGATTATGGTCAAGATCAAGCAATACGCCTCCCAAGTCAAACACTATATTTCTGATTGTTCCCATATTCATTAATTTTACTCACAAACTTACACAAAAGCACCTGAACAAGCAAATAAAAAAATGAAAGCCATATATACTCCGAGGAGTCCCCTTCGTATACGGCCTTCATATAAATTCATACAAGCCACAAATAAACTTGAAAGTGCGAAATCATTTTATTCGAGTTTATGGATAACCAAGCCGGAACGCAGTTTCGGTTCGAACCAAGTTGTCTTGGGAGGCATGATATTACCGGTATCGGCAATATCCATCAATTGCTTCATAGTGACAGGATAAAGAGCCAGCGCAACCTTCATCTCACCACTGTCCACACGCCGCTGCAATTCTCCCAGACCACGGATACCGCCTACGAAATCGATACGCTTATCCGAACGAAGATCTTTTATACCCAAAATTTCATCCAAAATCAGGTTGGAAGATATCGTCACATCCAGGACACCGATCGGATCGTTATCGTTGTATGTGCCTGGCCTGGCCGTCAGTGAGTACCATTTACCACCTAAATAGAGCGAGAAGTTATGCAAAGCTGCCGGTTTATAAATATCCGCTCCCTTTTCTTCCACAACGAAGTTCTTCTCTAATCTGGTCAGAAATTCATCATCCGACAAGCCGTTCAAGTCTTTCACCACACGGTTATAATCGATAATCGTCAATTGGTTAGCCGGGAAGCAGACAGCCATAAAGTAGTTATACTCCTCATCACCTTTATGAGCCGTATTCTGTTTGGCTTTTTCCGCACCGACCAACGCAGCAGCAGCAGAGCGATGATGACCGTCAGCTATATACAAGGAAGACATTTCGCCGAACAATTCCGTAATGCGGGCAATATCCGCCGGCTCGTCAATGATCCAGAACGTATGACCGAAACCATCGTCTTTCGCGACGAAGTCATATTCCGGAGTACGGGAAGTATATTTGGCGACAATCTTGTCCAATTCAGCATTATCGGGATAGGCAAAGAACACCGGTTCGATATTGGCATTATTCACCCGTACATGCTTCATGCGGTCCTCCTCCTTGTCACGCCGTGTCAACTCATGTTTCTTAATAATACCATTCATATAATCGGGCACGTATGCACCGACAACCAGACCATATTGTGTCTTGCCGTTCATTGTCTGGGCATATACATAATAGCATTCTTCCTTATCCTGTACCAACCAGCCTTTTTCCTGGAACATCTGGAAATTGGCAGCAGCTTTCAGATAAACGGCTGGATCATGTTCATCTGTCCCGACCGGAAAATCAATCTCCGGTTTAATGATATGATATAATGATTTTTCATTTCCTTTCGCTTCTTCGCGTGCCTCTTCCGAGTTCAACACATCGTAAGGACGGGAAACGACTTGTTCAATCCAATCTTTAGGAGGGCGGATTCCTTTGAAAGGTTTTATTTGTGCCATGATATTTTCGATTTATGATTTATGATTTATGATTTATGATTTATGATTTATGGAGCTTCCTTTTAGAGGTAAGGATTATAGATACGAGGATTTTCCTCAATTCCTGACAATCACAATATGATGAATCAAATTGAGATCGGGATAAATAATCCGTTTTCTCTAATATCGTCAACCAATAAATTGTTTCATTCGTTTCCTTTTGAGATATTGCCAACTTATGAATAAAATCTGACGAAGATTCCACAGAAAGAGCTTCCCTTATGTTCGCTCCAATCGAAGTTCCACAACGTAAAAGTTGCTTACTTATAATAAATTCTCTTTTCTCTTCTGTCAAATACTTATACACTTTAACAATCCGAATCGCAAACAACAAAGCTTTCCCATAGGTCGGGTTTTGCTCCATAAATCATAAATTAGAAATCATAAATCTATTTGTTTACTCTGAATTTTTCGCATCCTTCTTTCAAAAAGCCTTCGATCTGCTTGGCAGCGGCAATACCGGCATTGATATTAGCCTCGGCAGTCTGTGCCCCCATCTTTTTAGGAGTGGAGAAATAGCGGCCGGCAAACTTGGCAGCAAACTCTTCGCCTGCTGCGGGCATAATATCAGTTACATATTTCAAGTCTGCGCGTTCTTCCATCAGCTTGATCAACTCGGCTTCGTTGATCACCTCCTTGCGGGCCGTATTAACCAGCAGACCGCTTTTCGGCATCTTGCCAACCAGAGCGTAACCGATGGAATTCTTTGTTTCGGAAGTTGCCGGGATATGTAAAGAAACGACATCGCAGGTAGCATAAAGTTCTTCCGGTGAAGCTACCGGTTTCACACCATCCGCTTCAATTACCGAAGCTGGGCAGAAAGCATCGAACGCATAGATTTCCATTCCAAAACCTTTTGCGATACGAGCCACATTGCGGCCAACGTTGCCATATGCGTGGATACCCAGTTTCTTTCCTTTCAATTCTGTTCCCGAAGTTCCGTTATAGAAATTGCGGACAGCCATTACCATCATGCCGAAAGCCAATTCGGCAACGGCATTGGAGTTCTGCCCGGGAGTATTCATCACACAAACATTATGTGCTGTCGCAGCAGCCAGGTCAACATTATCGTAACCCGCTCCGGCACGGACCACAATCTTCAACTGTTTAGCGGCATCCAGCACTTCGGCATCGATAATGTCACTGCGGATAATGATCGCATCCACATCTTTGACAGCGTCCAGCAGTTTAGCCTTTTCACCGTATTTCTCTAACAGGATCAGTTCGTCACCTGCATCTTCCACCACTTCGCGAATACCTTTCACAGCTATCGCTGCGAAAGGTTTATCTGTTGCTACTAATATCTTTGCCATAATCAATGCTGTTTTTCAAAATCTTTCATACATGCAACCAAAGCTTCAACACTACTCTTTGGCATTGCGTTGTACAGAGAGGCCCGGAAACCACCGACAGAACGGTGTCCCTTGATACCGACCATACCCGCAGCCGCAGCAAATTTGCTGAATTCGTCTTCTAAGTCCTTATATTCGTCATTCATCACGAAACATACATTCATGATAGAACGGTCTTCAGCCGCGACAGTCCCTCTAAACAACTTGTTACGATCGATTTCATCATACAAGATAGCGGCATTTTCCATATCCTTCTTTTCCATAGCGGCAACACCGCCTTGTTCCTTATACCATTTCAATGTCTGCAAAGCGGCATAGATAGGCAGTACGGGAGGAGTGTTAAACATAGAATCTTTGTCAATATGAGTCTTATAGTTCAACATTGTCGGGATCGGCCGTTCCACATGTCCCAAAGCATCCACACGTACAATAGCCAATGTCACACCGGCAGGAGCCAAATTTTTCTGTGCTCCGGCATAGATGATGTCATATTTGGACACATCGATCGGACGGGAGAAAATATCGGACGACATATCAGCAACCAAACGCTGTTTCACATCCGGATCCTTGCGAGTTTCCGTTCCGTAAATCGTATTATTGGTCGTAAAGTGAAAATAGTCCGCATCGTCGGCAATCGTATAATCCTTCGGAATATATGTATAGTTCTTATCTTTAGAAGATGCTACGACCTCTACTTCTCCGAACAATTTCGCTTCCTTGATAGCTTTGGATGACCATGTCCCGGTATCTAAATAAGAAGCTTTCTTATTCAAGAGATTATAAGGTACCATACAGAACTGCATACTTGCACCTCCACCCAGAAAAACGACCTCATAACCGGCAGGAACGTCCAGCAACTCTTTGATCAGCGCACGCGCCTCATCGTTCACAGCAATGAATTCTTTACTTCTATGGGAGATTTCAAGAAGAGATAACCCCATACCCGCAAAATTCTCTACCGCAGCTGCCGTATTTTTAATTGTATACTCGCTCAAGATAGAGGGCCCTGCATAAAAATTGTGCTTCTTCATACCAATGTCTTTTTAATGTTAAATATAATTTAAGTAACTAATTTCCCAAAAACAGGCGGCTAATGTACAAACAAATTGACAATTTACAATCAATTATTGATAATTATCATCAAAACGCTACAATAACCTCTTTTTTCCATAACATTTACATTCCAATTAGCAACTATCAACTATCAATTATCAATTCTAATACCGATCCCCCCACAAACGTCTCATTTGTTCAATTAGTTTATGTTCGGCCGGATTTTCCTGTCCTTTCCACAGCCGTTCGTTCAAAATCGCCTTTGGAAGGAACTCTTGCTTGACAAAATGATTTTCATAATCGTGTGCATATTTGTAATCTTTTCCGTAATTCAACTCCGCCATCAATTTTGTCGGCGCATTTCGCAAATGAAGGGGAACAGGCAGGTTTCCTGTACGGTTCACCAGCTCCAACGCATCATTAATCGCCAGATAAGCCGAATTACTTTTAGGACTGCATGCCAGATAAACGGTTGTTTCCGCCAAAATGATCCTTCCTTCAGGCCAACCGATTTTCTTCAAGGCTTCAAAACAGGCATTTGCCAACAACAGAGCATTCGGATTCGCTAATCCGATATCTTCCGATGCTGAAATAACCAGACGGCGAGCTATAAATTCCGGATCTTCGCCCCCGGCAACCATACGAGCCAGCCAATAGACAGCGGCATCAGGATCACTTCCGCGAATGGATTTGATGAAAGCAGATATGATATCATAATGCATCTCTCCCCCTTTATCGTACGCCGCCGGATTTTCCTGCAAGCGCTCTACCACCTTTTCATCTGTTATTTCAATCTTTTCATTCCCTTCTTCTGCTGCTACTACGAGTTCCAGGATATTCAGCAGTTTTCGTGCATCGCCACCGGAGTAACGCAGCATGGCATCCGTTTCGGCCAACACGATATTCATATCCTTCAATACAATATCTTCCGTAACTGCCTTATCCAACAAAGTCAACAGATCAGCTTTCTCCAATGACTTCAAAACATATACCTGACAACGGGAAAGCAACGGACGGATAACCTCGAACGAGGGATTCTCCGTCGTGGCTCCGATCAAGGTTACCACACCAGTCTCTACTGCATTGAGCAAGGAATCCTGCTGCGACTTGCTAAAGCGATGTATTTCGTCAATAAACAGGATCGGTGAAACGGTATTGAAAAAGCGATTGCCTTTTGCCTTTTCTATCACTTCCCGTACATCTTTCACTCCTGAACTGATTGCGCTCAACGTATAGAACGGAGCATCCAGTTTATTTGAAATAATCTGCGCCAGCGTAGTCTTTCCTACTCCTGGAGGTCCCCACAATATAAAAGAGGGGACACGACCCGCATCAATCATCTTTCTAAGAACAGCCCCCGGACCTACCAGGTGTTTCTGCCCGATATAATCGTCCAACGTTTTCGGACGTAATCTCTCTGCTAACGGTTGACTCATCATGTCAACAAAAGTCGTATATTTTATTTACTTTTCAAAGTATAAACACCGTAAAAATTCGAGCCTATTTTAATGTTTGACAGCAGAAAAATATAATAAAAAGTAAGCAAATATAGCCATACACACCCTTTACTACCACAAAAACATACCATTTTGTCATACCTGCAAATTCTGGACATCAAATAAAATCATGAAAGATCAGGCTGTATTAACCCCCTGTTCAATGCAGCCCGCCCTCCTGTATCTATCGTTTCATTTTATTTCAATGTGATATTTTCCAGGTCACGTATAACAGTCATATCCATAATATCACTATAGATTTCTGTTGTCCGTACGCTTTTATGCCCCAGCAGCTTCTGGACTGTCGTGATATTCGCCCCATTATATAACAATAAGGTCGCGTTGGTATGGCGTGCCATGTGGAAAGACAGACTTTTATCTATTTCCGTCAGCCGGCAAATCCTTTTCAACTGTTTATTCACATTCGAGTTTGCCGAGACTGAAACCCCAAACAGCGTTCTTGAATAACGCTTGCGATAGTATTCATAGACAGCAAGAGCTTTTCCGTCGAATAACAAGAACAATGGAAGCCGGACGTTCACATCCGTCTTGACTGATGAATAGACCAGCCATAACTTATCATCGATCAGATGAAAATTATCCGGTCGTATATTTACAATATCGGAAAAGCGAAGCCCTGTATAACAACTGAAAAGGAACATATCGAGCGTCCGTCTGAGCGTCCGTTGCAATTTGGGGGCAATTTTCTCCAACCTCCCCAATTCTTCCGGTGTCAGATGCCCGCGCTTGCTCTCCATATATTTAATCTTATATTTGCGAAAAGGATATTTCTGTAATTCAAACAAATCCTTATTAATCGCCAAGTTAACATATCTTTTCAGATGCTTCATATGCTTGGCAATCGTATTCCGGTGATACTTTTGCTCAAGAAGAAAATGTTCAAAATCACAAAGGAAATTAAAGGTGAGATCATCAAAAGAGACTTGCGGCTGATACTGGCACAGAACCTGCAAAGTAGATAAATGGTTTTTCAATGTGGAAAATCTTAAATCACTATGATCGATCTCATTTTTCATAAAAGAAACAAAAGAGGAAGAAACAGACTCAAAATCCCCCCTCTCCCTCAAATACCTCAAAGAGAACGGACGTCCGCTCTGGATCATATCTAATTCAATCCGTTCCAAATAAGTAATATAATCCTCAATGTACTGATTGAGTTCATCCATATTAGGATGGTTCCTCACAGCTTTCCTCTTGCTATCCCACTGTGTGGGCTTAACATAGATTTTTGTTGAAAAATACTTCTTTTGCCTATTCAGGTAAGCCTCTACCTGAATCAAAGCCTTTCCTTCTGCATTCAACCGCTTTTTCCGATTGAACACCAGATTGTAAATAACTTTTTCCATGATACAATTTATTTTCTGAATGAGGATACGAAGAAACAATAATATCCTTATTCAGAAAATATATCACATCATTACCAAAACAAAACCGGTTAATCTGAAATCAAATTATTCCAGATTAACCGGCTTACATTCCATTGCCCGACAACGGAAATAGAAATATTATTCCGATTACTTATGGTTCATTTTTACATATTGAGCCCCAAAAGACCCAGCACCGCAAATAGCCGAGAATGTATTGATATTCAAGAAACCTCCCTTGGCTGTAAAGTTACCTTCAATCACATCTTTGCCATTTCCGTCTTCCATCCAAACATCACCATAAGAAGGATGAACATAAATGATCTGCTTAGCTGGAATAGATATTTTACCTGTAGCCGGATCATAAGTGGCATTAATCGTCATTCCTCCGTCCCAAAGGTTGGCTATCGATAGCTCCGTCTCGCTTCCATCTACAAATTCAACAGTCACCTCGTAGCTATCTCCCCCAGTATTTTCTTCCGCATCATAATCGACGGCAGAATAAACACCGTTCAGATCAAACACTGGAGAAGCAGTGGTAGTCAAACTCTTAGTTTCACTGACCTTTGTCCCCGCAATCGTGTAAGCATAACTACGTACATAATAAGTAGTCGTTTCACTCAGACTACTTATCGGCATACTGAAAGAAGTTGCCAACTCCTTTACCGGATAAGAATCATACTTCGAAAAGTCATCGGTTGCAGAAAGCATGAAACCGACTTCCAACACCCCTTCAAGACTACTTACAGCACCGCCGACTGCAATTTCAGAAAAACTGACAACAGAAGTCTCGCCTAAAGAAACCGTGACCTCGCAAGACTGTTCATGTTTGGCATCGATAACCACTTTATCGTCTATATCATCATAGCAGCCTGACATTCCAACCGTTAGCGCCAAACATGCTATAAAAGTTCCAACTATATTTTTCATTTTACTTCTACACATTAATTTAAAGATTACGGATTTTGATCTTCAGCATTGATCAATTTATTTTCTTGGATTTCAGACAACGGAATCTGGTAAACCCATCTCACATCATGTGCATCCACCTTGATGTCATAAGTCGGCAGATGGTTGTTACCCGCATACGTACGATCGATCCCTTTGTTCAAACGTTTCAAATCATAAAAAGAGAAACCTTCTCCCCATAACTCGATACGACGTTGCAAATAAACATCTTCGACTGTCACTGAAGCCTTATTCCAACTTGGTTGACGCTTGCTCATTAACACTTTCAACGTTTCAGCAGCCTTGGCCCCTTGATTCATGTGTGCGTAAGCTTCCGCTTCGATCAACACCATTTCAGAAGCGCGCATATACATATAATTATCGGTCCAATCACTGACATGGCCAAATTTTACGTTTGCATAAGGCATTTGGGCTGCAGCAGTCGACTGACTTGCATCTCCTTCCGGACCATTAAACCATTTCTTACGGGCATCATCTTCCGGAATCTGGGAATACAAACGTGCATCAATCAAACGCGGTGCATATCCAAGGCCGGCATATCCCGGAGCTATATTTGAAATCATAGCGAAAAACGAGGCGAATGTTGTCTGCGTTTCAGTCGTATGAGCGAATCCCCACATCCACTCTTGGTTGTTTACCGTCACGAATCCGTCATACAGACCGGAAGCGCTCGCGTCCATCATCGCATATCCCGAACGTGCCTTATTTGCTGCCGCAGCCGCCTTATCCCATTGCTGGCTCAACAAATAATAACGAGCCAAGATACCGTTCGCCACATTCACATCGACATAATTCTTGCTTGGGCGTTTATATTCCGTATCCAGATTTTCAACCGCACTCAACAAGTCGCTTTCAATCTGAGCAAAAACTTCTCCTACCGTATTACGTCCCTTGGAAGCTTCAATCTCTTCCGCCGTTTTGCCATCAGCCGCAACATACATCAGAGGAATACCCGGGGCACTTGTATTTATATTTCCCGATTTATCGACCGTGAACTGGTATAACTGAATCAAATGCATATAAGAAAGTCCTCTAATGGCAAAAGCCTGCCCCAACAAAGCCTTCTGTGAAACCGTTTCGCCCCCTTCCGGATACAAGCTGATAATTTCATTCGCTTTTGCAACCATTGTATAAAAATTAACCCAATGGCATTTCGTACGACGATAAGCTTCCAGACGGTTATCCAGCTGGTAATCATAATTGAACCAGTGGGATCCACCCATACAGATATCCTGTCCCATCATGTCGGTCGCGTGCAAAGAACACATATAACCGAAATCGTCATGGCTAGAACTTGTCTGGCCGGAAGTGACCATCCAAGACCACATACCGTTCAGGAATACATCCGGATTCTTGCCGGCAGCTTCTCCAGCCGCCTCCGAATCCAAGTATTCCGTATATTCCGTGTCGAAGAACGAATCGCCACAGGCAGTCAATCCCGCCAATGCGATCACGCTTGCTGCTATATAACTTGTAAATTTCATATTTGTCTACTTTATAAAATAAATGTTCGAATTAGAATGTCAGGTTCAACCCGATAGAATATGTACTAAGCGCAGAATAAGCGAAGTTGGTATCACCATTGAAATACAGACGCGGATCCAATCCCTTACGCTTAGACTGCAACCAAATGTTGTCTCCGGTCAAATAAACACGAAGTTTTTCGATACCGGCCTTTTTCAAAACATTTGTCGGCAAAGAATATCCCAGCGTGATGTTACGCAAGCTGAAATAAGAAGCCTTGGTCAGGAAGAAATCCACATAATTACCATTGCTGATCGACTGGTCCGAAGTCTGGTAACTCAATGCCGGAATATTCGTACCCGTATGTGTCGGAGTCCAGCGTTCAAACATATCCTTATGGAAGTTCGTACCGGCATCTCCCGGATTCATCAAAGACGAATATGAACCGTCATAGACATAACCACCGATCTGGAAAGCAGTCTGCACTGTCAAATCGAAACCAAACGCTTCCAATGTCGTTGAAAGACCACCGACAAAGTTAGGGATAGAAGATTTTCCAGTCTGACGTCTTGTCGCGTTTTCTATTTCGGCCACTTTCTGGATTTCACCGGTCTCGTTGCCATTTTCATCCGTTACATATTTATTATATAACGGTGTTCCCGTTTCAGCGTCCACTCCTGCATATTCATACACATAGAAGTCATACAAAGAGCTTCCGATCTTTCTCCAGTACATACCGGCCTGATAACCGTCAGGATATTCGTCCGCAGGTTTGGAAGCAGGCAATCTGGTCAATTTGTTCTTATAAGTCGTTCCATTCAAAGATACATCCCATTTAAGTTTCTTATTATTGATGATATTCGCATTGATATCAAATTCGAAACCTGTATTCTTCATATCCATCTCGTTGCGATAAATGCTCGTCGGACTTCCTTCAGAGGTCGGCAGCGGACTGGCATAAAGCATATCCTTTGTTTCTTTGACAAAGAAATCAGCATTCACATCAATACGATCCCACAGACCGAATTCAAGTCCCAAGTTGAAATTATCACTCTTTTCCCAAGTCAAATCAGGATTGCCACGCAAGATCTTGGTAAAAGCGGCATCGCCGTCAACACGTTCCACATTATATAAATCGGAATAGGCTTTCCAGATGGTATAGCCGTCAGAATCCAAAATATTATCATTACCTTGGGTTCCGAAGCTGGCTTTCAATTTCAGGTTGTCAACCATTTCAATATCCTTCATGAAGCTTTCCTCCTTGATTCTCCATGAACCGCCGACAGCCCAGAATGTCCCCCATCTGTTGTCTTTGTGGAATTTGGAAGAGCCGTCACGACGAATACTTGCGGTCAGATAATATTTATCATTATAGTTGTATTCGGCTTTTGCGAAATAACCTTCCAACGCATATTCCGCAGAATAACTACTCAACCCTTGATATTGGGAAGCATTGCTGAATTCCGGATTCGAGGGATCTGCAAAGTTAGTCATATGACCATACATATAGTTATATTTGTCATTCTTTGTTTCATGTCCCAACAAGACACTGACATTATGATTGTTGAACGAACGGTTCCAGTTCAACAACTGATTCACGTTCAACGCACCACGCCGTGTGCTATATTTGTAACCACGACCACCTACATTATAAGCATCCCCCCCGATTGGAGTTGCAAAAGAAGTCTGATTTGTGTTAAACACGTCATAAGCAATATTCAACGTAAATTTGAAATCGCTCAAAAACTTGGCTTCCAAGTAACCACGTGAACTCAAATTGTCTCTCAATACTTTTCGGATGTTTTCCTTTGCAACAGCCAAGGGGTTTTGTTCAGCACCATAAGGGCGATTATATTCGGAACCGAAGTCATAACGTACATTTCCCTTTTCATCACGCATCAACTGACCGTCCGCACCGTATAGATAAATCGGATAGATCGGAGCTATATTCTGTGAGAACATGAAAATATTGGAATAATTGCTATTTGTGTCTCCGAATGTGCTCTGTACGGTATTCGCATAAGCGATATTACCACCAACCTTCACATATTTTCCAATCAATTGATCCACTTTCACACGAGCAGAAATACGTTCAAATTCAGAACCTACCACATACCCTTCGTCAGACAAATAACCTAAAGAAGCATACGCCTGAGTATTTTCCGTACCACCAGCAATATTGATGTTATATTCTTGGCGAGAACCATTTTCAAACGGATCGTTCATCCAATCATCCGTCCATTTGTAATTTTTAGCTGCCGAATTCAATTTACCTGTCAACGGATCAACCACAGCATTATCCGCCACACCCACAAATTTGTTATACTTCAAATTTCCTGTGATCAGATTTTGTGCTGCATACTGGCTTGCTGCCGCATACCCCTTGGAGGGTATCAAACTGTTACGATATGATTCGTACATCATCTCATAGTATTCTCCCGCATCCGAAATCACATCATAGGGTTTTACACCACGAGAGTTAAAACCATAACGGGCCTCAAAATTAATTTTAGCCTTACCGGATTTACTACCTTTCGTCGTGACAATAATGACACCATTGGATCCACGTGCTCCATACATAGAGTTGGCCGCCGCATCTTTCAATACAGTCAAAGATTCTATATCTTGGGTCGAGATTGAGTTTAACGACCCCTCATAAGGCACACCATCCACTACAATCAAAGGTTCTTGGCTACTTGAAATCGAACCGATGCCACGAATACGAATGCTTGCACTTGACCCTGGAGTTCCTGAAGAAGAAGCCGTTTGTACACCGGCAATGGAACCTTCCAAAGATTTGGAGATATCTGACACCTGCATCTTTTGGATCTTTTCACCTCTTACGGTAGAAGCAGCTCCGGTAAAAGAAGATTTCTTTGCCGTACCGTAAGCCACAACCATCACTTCGTCAAGCATCTGGTTGTCACTCTCTAACACGATTTTCAGATTCGCTTTCACCCCGATTTCCTGAGCCTTCATACCCACAAAGGAAACTACCAGAGTCTTTGCAGAACTCATTCAATATGCAATTGGCTTATTATTAACACATTAATCCATGATTGTTTTTATCATCATCCATTTATGGATGATGGCATTCTAAATATTAAACAAATAAATTTGTTTAATACACAATAAATTAAATGATTTATGTGAATAATAGCCACATCCGTAATACTTCCTAAATAGTACTACAGTTCTACCGGCTTACTCCTGATTTTTTGATATAGATCAAATTATTTTGCAGGATTCTGATACATATTTTTAAGCCAATACTCAAAAGCCGGATCTTGGATTTCTATTGTATTGCCGGGCAATATATCGATCAAGTCTTTTTCAAGTGTCGCTTTTTTCAAGTTTTTAATGTTTGCTGAAGTTCCCAGTTGATATTGTTTCAAAATGTCTTTGGAAGAAAAATTAACCACTCCATCAGCAACTGCTATCAAAAAGCTAATTTGACGCGATGTTAAAGAATCTATTATATTGGTAAATAGCAGGCTCAATTGTCCGATTAAGCTGCTGAACGCCTCATTGACAATAGCCTCTGAACAATCCTTTGAAGTACGCAACCAAGTTTGCTGGCTTAATTGTTGAGTATAATACGGATGGTTTTTCATTTTATCGGCAATCATACCAGATAGTTCATCCGATATTTGCTTTCCGGTATCAGCAAACCGTTGGGATATAAATGCAGCCCAGTCTTTTCGTTCTATTTTTTGTAAGAATAAGATATCGCCAAATTTATAAAAAGGCATACTGTAGTCATTGAAAATACTCAGTAACATATGACGTTTACTTCCGTACAAACAATAGCAGACAGATGTATGTGTCTGCCAATGGGCACGAAGTTTACGTTGAAACGCGAGTGAATCCTCATATTCATTGATATTCTGAAATTCATCGATACAGACAATTATCTTTTTACCTTTATCTTCAGCAATTCGTTGTGGCAAATCTAATATTTCATCATAAGACAACCGGTTATCCTTAAAGCTGATACCAAAAGATAATTCATAGTTTTGACTACCTTCGGAAAGGGAAACGGCAGGTGCCATTCGACTCAAGTATTTTTTTACTCCTGCTACGAATTCCTCCCAAGCAGAAGTAGATATCCGCATTAAGGCATTAGCATAAGCCGTATAAAATTGTTCTTCCGTTCTACAATTAAAAATATCGACCTGGCAGACCAGTATGTCTTTACTCTCTTCAGATAAAAGTCTGGCACATTTATTGACCAAAGACGTTTTACCCCAGCGGCGTGGAGATATAATAACGGTATTAATGAGATTCTTGAAGTTTTGTGTTAACAAAGCGACCTCATTCTCTCTATCAGTAAAATTTAAGTCATCGGCAATACGCCCGTAAACAAATGGAGCTTCCATGGGACAATCTTTATATATATGAACAAATGTAGTAACAATAGTTGGAAGGTACAAATATCAAACCGTTTGATTTGAAATTAATCGATTTCAAATCAAACGGTTTGATATTTGTTTTAACTTAGGGAACTTTACGCCCTGTTTCCGTTTTCAATCTTTTGATTCCGGATATGATAGAATATAATAAAAGTGTCTTAAACAAAAAAAGGAGAATGGATTATAAAATGCCATCTCCTTTATCTATTCGAATTTCAAAAGTTGTTTGAACCTGTTTGGGGAGGTTCAAACAACTTTCTAATATCAATTGCCCGGGGTACCAGGTTTTAAACTATCATTATAATCTGTTTCATTTAAAGGTACATCCCAAGTCCATTTATTGGCACCACTTGCCGGAATCGTAGTTGCTATAGAGATATGAGCATTTCCGCCGTTATTAAAATCATGACGAACCACATCCCGGTTCCAACGCTTGTAGTCGCTCCATGCAAAACCTTCACCCCACAACTCAACTTCGCGATAGTCCATGATTTCATTCCACAAATCATTTCCGGATTTTGAACAAGTATACTCCGGATTACGACCGGTTTCTTTGTTTAAAGTCAACAGCGAAGCAATTGCAGCAGCTTCATCACCTAACTGATAATTGGATTCCGCCTCGATCAACACCATTTCCGAAGAACGGATAAAGGGCAGATAGCTGACACCCGGAGTGTCGAATACGTAAAACTTCAATTGACCGCCCAAATACATATAGCCGGCCTGATAGGGAGCAGTCAAACCGCTGACTGCCATTTTCGCACAATAGGCAGCAGCATCCTCCCACAAAGCATCAGCAGCATCTTCCTTATTTCCAAGGCCTAAAACACCTAAACTCATGTCCATTGCAGAACCATCATTAAAGTTATATCCAGGGAATTTGTCTTCTGTCAGGAAAAGAGCTTTACGAGCATCATTATCGGGAATACGATTGATCAACTCACGACCGATAGCTCCAGCCCCAGTATTTGAATTGGAAGCATAATAACCGTTACAAGAGAACTGAACGCCATAGCTCCAGTACCAGTTGTTTTCTTGTGCGCTGCCGAAACTTCCGAAGATCCATTCTGATGTAGGATTGCAGAAACCGGAGTGATAAGCTGCATTATCCATCAAAGGGGCATTTTGACGAGCTAATTTTGCCTCAGCCAAAGCCTTTGAATAATCTTGTTTTGTAAGTGCAGCACGCGCGTAGACAGCATGTGCGACATTTACATTTGGAATCCAAACGTCAGACGCTTCACGATCTGTAGCTGATTCAGAGAAAAGGCTGATTGCTTCATCCAAATCTTTATAAATTTGTGCATAAGTCTCGGCTAATGTAGAATAAGGCATATTTCCTGTCGATTCATCCAATCGGAGCACTAATCCTTGGGATGTGCCATTATTGGAATCTTGCCAGCGCCAGCAATAATAATGGATCAGTTTTTCAAAAGCATAAGCACGGAATGTTAAAGCTGATGCTTTGATGAATTTCTTATCATCATCAGAACCTGTCGCCTCATCAATATTGCAGATAATAGTATTGGCATTTCCAATAATGGTATAATAGTAATACCAAGCATACGCATCATATATAGAATTTGTACGCGAATGAAATTCTTGATTGTGGATAGGAGACCATCCGGCAGCATACGCATTATAAAGATAGTTTTCGCTCGGATAATTTTCATAGTGAGCCATGATATTGTTTTCTCCGGCAAATCCCTGACCGAAGTAATAATGCTGAGTCGTCATTAACTTGGCTACACCATTCAAGGCTTTCATAGCGTTGTCTGTGGTACCGACTGCATCTGAAGCCCCCGTTGAATCAGTAGGGGCTGTATCCAGAAAATCACTTGAACAGGAAGTAAACATCATTGCTCCAAGCACTAAGCCTCCTACAAACAGTTTATTTATTATATTTTTCATATACATGCTATTTTGAATATTATATCATTAGAAATTAACTGTAAGGCCGAGGTTATAAACCCGTGCCGTAACATAAGTATCGTCAGAGCCTCCATTGAATGAATATTGCGGGTTCAAACCTTTACGAGATGTCAACGTAAAGAGATTTTCAACACCTGCATTCAAGGCTAAACCTTCCACACCCCAATTTCTTAACCACTGCTTCGGTAAACTGTACGAAAGATTTAAGTTCTTAAATACGAAATAGGATGCACTGATCAACCAGCGATCGCTTGTTCCGTTCAAATCAGATGACTTATTGAAATCGACTCTCGGTGTTCCGTTCGGGTCAATACGGTTGGCAGATGTTTCAGTCATACCTTCAGGTGCGCCGTCCCAAGCGTTCAGGATGTCTTTATGATAAGCACTACCAGAAGCACCGGATTCAGAAACACCCATTAAACTCGCATACGAACCGTCATATGTTTTACCCCCCAAAGAGTAAGTAAACAACATATTCAAATTCCAGTTTTTCCAAGACAGAGCAGAGCTGATTGAACCATATACGGTAGGAAGAGCCGTACCTGCCCAATCTCTTTTTGCGTATGAAGTAGCCGTAGCATAATCAACACCATTGATCGTTGTCAAAGCGCCTCCTTCTGCTGCGGCTGCTTTCTTTTCAGGATCAAGTGTATACAGAGTTGTACCAGTCAACTGATCCACCCCTTCGAAATGATATGTATAGAATTCATAGATGGAATGACCTTCCGAATAATTCTGCATGCCATGCAGGATATCTTTTCCTTCAGGCAATTTGACGATTTTATTCTTCAAGAAAGTCGCATCGACACCTACATTCCAGTTCCAATCTTTATTGCGGAAAACATCCGCATTCAAAGAAATTTCAAAACCACGGTTTGACACTGTTCCGATATTCTTATATTGACTCAGGTTCATCATATTGTCTTGCCAAGGATAAGAACCGGCAGATAAAGGCAAACGAACTTCAAACAACAAATCCTTGGAACGTTTGTCAAAATAGCCTAATTGAAAATTCAGGCGGTCGAACAAGCGACCTTCGAAAGCGACGTCAACTGTTTGTGTCGTTTCCCATTTGATGTCCGGAGCCATCAACGATTGTTTCACCAACGCAGGATTTCCGGCATTTTTGTCGATAGTGTAAAGAGCCATGTAAGCATATCGGCTGACTCCCATGTTGTTTCCTACTTCACCATAAGAAGCACGCATCTTCAACAGGTCTACCCAATCGACATTTTCCAGGAACGCTTCTTTTTTCATATTCCAGCTGGCTCCCAAAGAGAAGAAGTTCCCCCAACGGTTATCCTTGTGGAAACGAGAAGAACCATCACGACGGAACGAACCTTCCACGAAATAGCGTTCGTCAAAGTTATATTTTACACGAGCTAAGTAAGATTCCAACTTATCTTCATCATCCGAACCGCTAAAGTAGGAATTGTTCAAAAAGTTACCCATTGTCAAGTTGCCATCAACAGCCATACCCGTATTCATGCCGTTAACATATTTACGTTCCCAAGCGTAACTTTCATGACCGAGCATTGCTTCAACGGCATGATGTTCATTGAATACATAGTTCCAATTGACAAACTGTTGGTAAGTTGCAGTCTTGTACTGATAAGCGTATGCCGTCAGACGTCCGTTGTTCGTAGCCCCGTCACCAATCATCGGGTTATCATATTTTTTGCGGTTTTCTGTACTGAAATTGATGTCACCTTTGGCTGTTACAGAAAGACCGTATGGCAAAGAGACAGTTGCGAAAGCTTGAGCTCCCAATACATTACGATTACTTTCCTGTTTATCAAACTGCATTTCGTAGACGATGTTACGGTTGCTTAAATAAGGAGAAGTAACGTCATACTGTTTTTCACCGTTGCCATCAAGCATATAGGAGCCGTCAGCGTTGTGCATATACAACGGATAAACGGGAGCCATATAACGGGCGATATAGAATGGGTTAGCGAAATAGCTGCCATTCGCATTACTATTATAATTACGTTTTGTAGAAGAACCGTTCAAATTAACCCCTCCCTTGAACCATGTGTTTGGAGTGAATGTTGTGTTGATACGGGCTGAGTAACGTTCATAGTTAGTCGTCTTGACATATCCTTTTTCGTTCAAATAACCGACAGATGCGTACATATTATATTTGTCACTGGCCTTTGAACCGGAAAGGTTGTATTCCTGGCGATGTCCGTTACGTTCGATAGCATCTTGCCAATCAAGGTCGTCATATCCTGGCAACATTTTGGCGGTCAACTTGCCGTTGGCATCAAAAAGCTTGTCATCAGCCGCGTCAAAGATGTTACGGCCAATAGATTCGGCGATAAGTCTGGAAGTTGCATAAGCACCGGCTTCTTCCGCGCTCATTCCTTTATTGGTCATCATCGAATATTTCTTGGCTTTCCAGGTGGTCTCCATCCAGTCGTTAACCCCCAAGCGGTCATATTCCGAAATACCACGATTGTAAATACCCTGATTGATTTGCAATGTCACATTCGGTTTGTCAGAGTTACTACGTCCGCGTTTGGTAGTAATCAACACAACACCGTTGGCTGCACGGTTACCATAAAGAGCAGAAGATGCGGCATCTTTCAAAATGGACATGCTTTCAATGTCGTTTGAGTTCAATTCGGCGATATTACCTTCGAAAGGAACACCATCTACTACATACAGAGGGTCTGTAGCACCACTGACCAATGAACCGAAACCGCGAATACGGATAGAAGGAGCAGCCCCCGGTTCACCATACGTGTTGTTTACCTGTACACCCGGTGCGGCACCTTCCAAAGCCCCCGTCACACTGGTCGTCAAACGTTTTTCGATCTTCTTTGAGTCAACAACCGAAATCGAACCGGTCAATGATTCTTTCTTTGCCGTTCCATAAGCAACGACAACTACTTCGTTAAGCATCTGGTTGTCAGATTCCAATATGATGCTCAACTTCGATTTTACTCCGATTTCCTGAGTCTTCATACCCACAAAGGAAACTACCAGAGTCTTTGCAGAACTTTGCGCCTCTTAAAACCAATGATTTTCAACATGTTATACTTTTGTCAAATTGGATTATCCTTGTGCATATAAAACAAGATTCATCAAGCATGAATAATATATATTTCATTTATAACCAGTATATTAGTGTTAATAATTCAAGTAACATCCTACTCAAAAAAGCCTTTAAACAGGACTATCATTCTACTAATTTTCCTATCCCAAACTTCGATTTTATCAAAATGTCACTACTCACCCACCAAAATTGAATTAGTACCCCACATATTTGGAATTAGCATAGCGGGTAATATTTTTTAACATGGCAAAATTTCATGCTTTGCCACAGAAAAATGGCAAATTGTCAAAGAATAAAAACGAGTAATCTCATTACAGGTAAACATTCGATCCGAAACCCTATTGGTTACGATGGATAAAGCTATGCATTACGATCACTAATGCATAGCTTTACAGAGGCAAACCTGATGCTGGATTCTCATTCTCCCAATAGCTTCAAATTCTACAACCATTCATCAGGTTTTCGGAATTTTCTACCCTGGTGGTTCCAAACTGTTTTTTGCCCCCTTGGAATGACCCCAAAACGAAGGGTTAAAAATAGAAAATTTTAAAGGGGCGGAATAAAAAGAGATTTCATGCAAAATCAATACAAAATATCGATTTTGCATGATCTTTTGTTAATTATCATACCCATTTTTGTAAAATCCTATTAGTTTTTAGTTGTTATAATAAATTTATTATTACATTTGCCCTCTCTTAGGAATATTTATACATTGCTTGTACATAATAAAAAACAGATAGTGCAAATTAGTTATTTATAAGTTAAACAAAAAAAGTGTGTCTATGAAAAGGTTAACTTTCCTTTTATTCTGCCTATTATTAGGTATTGGGATGGCCAACGCTCAGACGACGAAAGTAACAGGTACTGTTATTTCGGCGGAAGACAACGAGCCCATCATTGGTGCAGCTATAGTTGTTAAAGGTACGACTATAGGTACAGTAACAGATTTTAACGGTGCATTTTCTCTGGATGTACCAAGTTCTGCAAAGACTCTGGTAGTTTCCTTTGTGGGTATGAAGGCTCAGGAAATCGGGGTGAAAGCGAATCTGAAAATCGTGTTAGAGAGTGACAACCAGATGCTTGACGAAGTGATGGTTGTGGCTTACGGTACGGCAAAGAAAGAATCATTCACCGGTTCGGCAGAAGTTATCAAAGCAGAAAAGATTGGAAAAAGGCCTGTCGCCAACATTACAAAGGCCCTGGATGGACAAGTAGCCGGCGTACAAACTACCTCGGGTTCAGGACAGCCGGGTTCAGGTGTGTCAGTCGTCATACGTGGTTTTGGTTCGATCAATGCATCCATGACCCCTCTATATGTCGTGGACGGTGTCCCTTATGACGGCAATGTCGTGTCTATCAATCCAAACGACATCGAATCCATGACGATCTTGAAAGATGCTTCTGCTGGAGCCTTATATGGGGCACGTGGCGCAAACGGTGTTGTGATGATCACCACAAAAAAAGGAGACAAGGGCAAAATCAGGGTAAACCTGAAAGCCAACTGGGGGATAGCATCACGCTCTATTCCACGCTATGAAACGATGGACGAAAAAAGTTTCTTGGAAACAGTTTACCAGTCTTATAAAAATGACCTGATCAACAACAACGGTATGCATCCTTCAGCTGCCGCTGCAGCAGCCTTGAATAATATGAAAAGTGGTTCCACCGCCATTTTTGGACAAAACGAACAATACAACCCTTTCAACTATTCCATCACGGAACTGATCGATCCGGCTACCGGCAAAATTCGGCCAGATGCAGTTTTAAGATATTCGGAAGACTGGATGGATGAAGCGATGGCAAAAAATCCGCTGCGCCAAGAATACAACGTTTCGTTCACCGGAGGACATGAAAAGACAAAATATATGTTCTCTTTGGGTTATCTGGATGAAAAAGGTTTATTGAAAACGACTGGGTTCGAACGTCTCAACGGACGTATGAATATCGATTCGAAAGTCACGAACTGGTTAAAAGCCGGGATGAATGCCAATTTTTCCCGCAACGAAAGTAACACGGCCGTCGAAAATACTTCCGGCTCTTCCAATATTTGGTACACCGCACAGTTGATGGCTCCGATCTACCCTGTATATGAAAAAGACGCGAACGGTCAGACAATCATTGATGGACTGGGTAACCAAGTATTCGACTATGGAGCCAATCGTCCGGCTGGAGCCAACTCCAACTGGAACACAATCGCGACTCTGTATGATGACAGATATTCCACCGCAAGCGACAACCTGAGCGGTCGTCTATTCGCTGAAATCGGCGATTGGGAAGAGGGTCCTCTGAAAGGTCTGAAATTATCTGTCAACTACGGTTTCGATCTGGTAAATTCAGCCCGTATGACTTACTACAATCCTTACAACGGCAACTCCGTTTCCGTAAAAGGAAGCCTTGACAAAGAAACTGGACGAACATTCAGCTACACATTCAATCAACTGCTGAGCTACACCCGTTCTTTTGGTGACCACAGTATCTCCGCATTGGTCGGCCATGAGTTTTACAAATACAATTATCAATATTTGAACGCAACAAAAACAGGCTTTCCTTTCGGCGGAATGTATGAACTGGATGCAGCTACCAATATTACGGATGCCTCTTCCTATCAACACAATTATGCAGTAGAATCAGTACTTTCACGTTTGGAATACAATTATGCAGACAAATACTATTTGTCTGCGAGCTTCCGTACCGATGGAAGCTCGCGTTTCCATCAAGACAGCCGCTGGGGTAACTTCTGGTCTGTCGGCGGAAACTGGCGTATCTCCCAAGAAGAATTCATGAATGATTTGTCTTGGATCAACAATCTCTCTGTAAAAGCCAGCTATGGAGTCCAAGGGAACGACAACATCTTAAATTCAAGTGGATACAGCGACTATTATTTATGGCAATCTTTCTATGATCTGGGATACCCTAACGCCAACATGAGTGGTGCCGCTTTATCCTCACTCGAAAACAGAGACCTGAAATGGGAGAAGAACGGTAACTTGAATGTCGGCTTGGAAGGCCGTTTCTGGGACCGCGTTTCTTTGGGTATCGAATGGTACAGCCGTAAAACTTCCGACATGTTGATGTCATACCCGATGGCTACCTCCTTAGGTTTTGACGGATATAACAAAAATATCGGTAGCATGCGTAACACTGGATGGGACATCACCGCTTCTGCTGACATCTTAAACGGAGACGGCTTCAACTGGCGCTTGACACTAATGGGATCCACCATCAAAAACAAAGTGCTCCATTTGGCCGACAAACCTGAAATCATCTCCGGAACCCGTATCATCAAGGAAGGAGAAGTCTTGAACTCCTTCTACACGGCAAATTCTGCCGGTGTTGATCCCGCTACAGGTGAACAATTGTATTGGGCTTGGGAGAAAGATGAAAACGGTATGCCAGGCGAACGCTATATCACAAACGATCAGGCAAAAGCCAACGCTTGTAAAGAAATCCAAGGCAGCCGCATCCCGGCTCTTTACGGTTCTTTTAACAATGAATTCAAATATAAGAACTTCGACTTGAGCGTCCTCTGCACATATTCGATCGGAGGCAAGGTTCAAGATGGAGTCTACCGCACATTACTTTACGGAAACTACATCGGAAACGCAAGAAGCCAGCATCTGGAACGCGCCTGGACACAGCCGGGCGACATTACCGATATTCCACGTATTGAGATCGGAAAAAGTTACATCTACACAGATAATGACTTGATCAACGCCTCCTACTTGGCCATCAAAAATATCACATTGGGATATACGTTGCCTTCCAAACTGACAAAGGCCATGAAACTCGAAAACGTACGTTTCACCGCTACAGGAGACAACCTCATACTGTTCAACCACTTGAAAGGTATGGACCCGCAGTATAACTTCACGGGAGGAACCAACTTTGGATACGTTCCGGTTAGAACCGTTTCTTTTGGTATCGATGTAACATTTTAAATAACATATCAGTAGTACTAACAACATGAAAAAGAATCTTATATATATATGTTCATTGGCCAGTCTCCTGTCTTTAGGTTCCTGTGCCGATGATTTGAATACCGAACCGACCGACAAAGTTTCAGGATCACAAGTTTTTGCAGACGCAAGCAGTGCCGAAGCTGCTATCAACGGCATATACCGTATGTTATATATAGCCGGATGGAGTAGCAACTGGGGTAGCGAGAATTGCGGGCAAACCGCCATTCAGTTACTGGGAGACCTGATGGGAGAAGACCATCTGATGAAAGAACAAGGACAGGGGTGGTTCTTCGAGGACTACCGCCTGAATGTACATGGTGATTATGCAGGGAAATCAGGGCGTTCATATTCGATTTGGAACTTCTATTATACGTTAATCAGCAATGTCAATTATATCATTGCCTCGGAAGAGACAATGGGAGGCGATCCGAATGCGGTCAAAAGTCTGTTGGGACAGGCCTATTCCTTGCGTGCCTACTGTTACTTCTATCTGATCCAACTATACCAACAGACCTACACGGGTAATGAAAACGCACCTGGAGTTCCTTTGTATCTGGAACCGACAATGGCCGGTTCGATCGGTCAGCCAAGAGGAACCGTGCAGGGAGTATATGACCAGATCAATGCTGACTTGGAGAAAGCGACCAGCTTGTTGCAGGGATTGACACAATCTCATATCTCGCATATCGATTACTACGTTGCCCAAGGTATCCAGGCTCGTGTGGCTTTGGTGCAGCACAATTATGCCAAGGCCGCAGCAGCGGCAACCGAAGCATTGAGCAAAAATGGCTTGAAACTGGCCTCACTTGATGACTTGGGCGGAAACAACAACGTATCGGTCAGCGATGTTTTGTGGGGTGTCAACATTACCGCAGACCAATCCAGCCAATTTGCCAGCTTCTTCTCTCACATGGATGCAGATGCACCGGGCATGTATGGCAGCCAAGCCCGCCAGTGCATCAGTACCGGTCTCTATAACCTGATTCCAGAAACGGACAGTCGTTTGGCTTGGTTCCGCGGACAGCTGGAAGAAGAAGAGAAAGGAAACTCCAATACAAGCTACTGCCAGCTTAAATTCAAAATGGCTGATTATACAACTCGCACAGGTGATTACATTTTCATGCGGGCTGAAGAAATGACACTGATCAAGGCTGAAGCCGAATGCCATCAAGGATTGTATGATGAAGCACGTGCCACCATCAAGCCATTAGGCGATCTACGTGATTCAAATTTCGCGGAAAGGATTGCCAAACGTACGGACGCAAACACATACAACCAAGATACCAACGCCCCGTTGATCACATTGATGGACGAAATCCTGTTTCAACGCCGCATCGAACTCTGGGGAGAAGCCGGACGTATTTTCGATTTGCAACGTTTAGGATTGGGGTACAACAGGGCTTACAACGGCTCCAACCATACCCAGACAGTCCAGACGAAAAACACCAAAGCCGGTTCTCCGCTGTTCATCCTTCCATTACCCCAGTCTGAAATAGACGGAAATGAGAATATCACGGATACAGACCAAAATCCTATTGTTCAATAATAAAATGAAGTAGAAATGAAGAAACAGATATTAAAATTAGCAGTTTGCACAGCCCTGATGCTGAGTTTGTTCAGTTCTTGCGATACAGACGCGGAAGGGACTTTGTACGAGAACGGCAAAACGGAATACGCTTTTGCCGGAACACTCCAAAAAATAGAACTCCTGCCGTCCGATGGAAACAAAATCTCCGTCCCGGTTTATCGGAACACGACTACAGGGACCAGCACAGTCACAATCTCAATCGAAGCGGTATCGGAAAATGCAGAAAACTTATTTTCACTGGTCACTCCGACCGTTACTTTCGAAGACGGGAAATCCATAGCGGAAGCGGTTGTGTCATATAAAGACATCAACTTGCTGGGAGCGGCAGATGTTTATCAGTTTTCTTTGAACTTTGATGAAACCGAAGCTTCTCCTTCGGGACTAAACTCTATAGAAATCTCCGCACAACGCAAACTGACTTTCAACAAGGTCGGGACCGGTATCTTCAGTACCAACTTTTTCGGAAATGAAGACGGTACCCCTTATCTTATGGATATCGTTGTAGAAAAAGCGGCAGAAGCAAACATATATCGTCTATTGGACGTATATGAAAACGGTTATCCGATTATTTTTTCTGTTGATGATAACGGAAATGTCCTCTCTTTCGGAGACCAAGAAACCGGATATGTACATCCGAGCTACGGCATGATCTTTATAAGTTTCGTGGACGCAAAAAAGACAGAGAACACTTACACGTTTACATTGCAATTCATTGTTCCAGGCGTCGGTTCTTTCGGTGCCTTTGAAGAATCGATACAAATGCCGGAATAAACAAGAAAGAAAAACATTTTTGTTCTTTGAAAAAACAGGAAGCCTGCTATCATTGCCGACTTCCTGTTTTCTTCAACACTTCCGTTTTTATCGTATTTGAACAAGTACTATATACAGGAGATCACTCCACAAACCTGACATCGGTCCCATTATCTTCTTTCGCTTTAATGGCCAGAACCCGACCTTGAACTTTTACCTTTCCGGTTACGAATTCCGGGATATTGAAAGATTTCATAAAAGAGGGATAGAAACCGACATCTTTCTGAGGCAGCAGGAACGGCTTGCCTACTTTGCCATCTTCTCCCACATAAGCAATATACGGACGTGTATATAAACCATCTATCCGCCGGCTGCTGAAAACAAACCAACGACTGTTGCTGCTCCAGGAGTGGTAGCTTTCCACATCATCGCTATTCACTTCCGCCAACGGACGACTCGTGCCTGTCTGAAGATCCGTCATATATAAATCGGCATCTTTATGCCAGATCGAGAAGTTTCCATAACCGGATAATGTATATAAAAGGTAACGTCCGTCAGGTGAAACACGCGGGAAAGAAGCACTCATTCCGCCGCTCTTCGCATTGTAAAGCGTATCGACCTGCGTCCCGAAAGTACGTGTTGCCGGATCAAAAGAGATAGAACATAAGTTATATTTGACTTCCGAGTATTCCTGCGGAATAGGACGGGCCTCCGCTGTACAGAAATAGAGTGTCTTTCCGTCGGGAGAGAAAGTAGGAAATGTTTCAAAAGCATCTTTCGAAAAAATATTTGAAGCCGTTACGATCTCGTGTTTTTCCACATCGTATACCACAACATCCGAAGCCTCATCATATACCTCCACCCTATTCTTGTCATTCAGATGAAATGCCTGCTTGGTTGTATTCACAGAGAAAGCCACATATTTACCCGAAGGATGCCAGGAAGGGTAAACCAAAGAAGAAATCGTTTCCTTCGTCTTGGTATTCAGTTTTTCTATCTTATCACCATCGACCAGGATCGTTCCCGGAAAAGTCTCACGCATATGGAACAACATCTTATCCGGATTCTGCATGCAAAACGAATGGCAATTCACACAGTTGTTTCCACTCATCTTATTTTCAATAATGGGAGTTTGCGTATAACTCTCCAGATCCCGCTGATAGATTCCCATCTTATTCCACAACTCATATCCCGGATCGATCAGACGATAAGCCAGATAAGAGTCTATTTTTTCCGCAGCAACCTGGATGGTAAAAGGAGAATAGGCCACCCACTCATTGCCTTGTTTCACCTGAACCGTCACCTGTATGGAGTTGCCGACAGCCGATTCCAATAATTTCTTCCATTTGGAAGGTGGAATCACAAAGCCACCCTTTTCTCCTTTCACTTCGAATTGTTGCCCTCCAAAAGAAAAAACAGCACACGATCCAGCATCCTGGTCGTTCAAAGTAAAATTCAAGGGAGCTATATTAGGGGGAATTACCACACCGTCATAATCCGGAAAAATGACAGGCATCTCGTCCAATGTACGGCTCACTTTCACCGAGTCGGAACAAGACAGCAAAGCAGCCAGCATACATATATATATATTCTTTCTTTCCATGTTCTCACACATCATTTAAACATAAAGTAAAACCAGTAGGTATTTCCGTACGACCGGTTCAACAACCCGGCAATAGCACTGTTATTACGGTTCGCAAGCACCTGCTTTTTATAGTCGGCGAAGCGGGCTACAGTTGTTTCGGAGACATTGAAACGTTTCCAGTAATCCGGTTCTTTTTCAGACATCACAATGACAGCTTCCTGGAAATGCACAGGTAAAACAGGCAAGAACTCCGTCCCATAATATTTCTCTACCATCGCTTTAAACCCCTCTAAATTTTTAGCCAGTAAATACATAGCACCCAAATACTGCAATGCAGCAGAATTGGCCGGTCCCTTTTCCAGGAAAAGCTCCAGGTCTCCCGTCAATCCATTTATCATTGCCAATGAACTCCGATCCGGCAATATCCGCCTGCGGATTCCCAATACGGGATCGCTTTCGACAACCTCGTCATTATAAAGGAATTTGCGCTGTGATTGAGCCCAATCACGGTATGCATATGTTCTCTCAAGTATCGAGATATATTTTTCAGCTATGGGATACGTGCCGTAAATCAGATTTGTCTGCACCAGTCTTTTCAGCATACGAGGATTGCCATCCTCCATAGCACTCACATAACCTTCAAAAGCCATTTCCTGCGATGATGCGGTCGCTCCCATCGTAAAATAGATATCACTGAGCAGGCAAGATATATTTTCCGATTTATTCCATTGTACAAGCAATCCCTGAGGTCCCCGCTGGTCGAAGTTGAACATTTTATCCGAAAGTTCCCCCTTATTGGCCAATGCCATATTCAGATGGCACATATATAAGAAGTTAGTCAGTTTCCCTTTACATTCTTCTATTGTCTTGTCCCATTGTTCCGTTCGGGCAAAGTAATCCAGTTTTTTCAACCTCAGCGTCTTTGCATCGCTATATTTGGGCATTCCCCACCACAGGACGGAACCGATCATAGCCAATTGAACGATACAACTGATCCCCGCCCGCCATTTCTTTCCGGACAAGCTATTTTTATTCCGGATAAAGAAAGCGACAAGAAAGACCAAAGGCAGGCAAATCCAAGAATAATAAATGATTTCTTTTGGATGGAGCGTATTGTGGTAATACAGACCCGGCCCGAAAACCCACCGATATTCACCCATCAAAGAGAAATAAACCGTTCCAACGCCTAATAGCAAAACCTCCGTAACCCCGATCAACGAGATATACCATTCAGGCGTCTTCCGCAACCCTTCGAACAGACAAACCATCCCGGCAAACAAGACGGCAATCGATCCTGCCAACCAAAACAAGACCGGAACCAACACACAGCCTGCCACCAAACGGAAAAGATCATTCCGTATCCTCATATACCCACAGAGCAAAGCCATCATCATCAGGTAGCAAACAGTGCCCTGTACCCTGTAATTGAAGTCGAAATGCATGAACAGCAAAGCCAACATCGGTAGCACATAAAGGATAAAAAGCCCCGAAACAGGTGCGATCCGTTTCACAATACCAGCCGTACAAACCCCGACACCTGTCAACAAGGCCGCAGTAACCAACGCACCAACATAGGGACGGATAAAAAACTGCACCAAGAATTCCGCCACCAACATGGAAAAGCCACCCGGAAGAAGCAGTTTATTCCTTATATACGCCTCGGTAAACAAAAACAGCTGGCTCTGTTCTATATAGTAAAAGTGATACTCGAAACGCGTCTGCAAGAAAGCAAACAAAATTCCGAAAACGACCAACCAAAAGACAACAAGTTTGTATTTCATCAGACAAATCCTTAAGCGTGTTTAACTAATTCAAAACGTCTATCCACACAAGACGGCAATTCATGCGGATAGTGTGTGACATAGATCAGCGTCTTTCCCGGACGTGAACAAAACTGCTCAATAATGGCAGCCGCCTTCTTCTTATTGCTCACATCCAACCCATGCAACGGTTCATCCAAGATAATCAGGTCCGGATCTTTTACAAACGCACGCGCCAAAAGTGCCAACCGCTGTTCGCCGGAAGAAAGCGTAAGGAAAGAACGGTCTTTCAACTCTTCAATACCGAATACACGCATCCAAGCCAAAGCTATCTGTTGTTGCTGCTCCGTACACTTCCTGAACAACCCGACCGAGTCAAAGAAACCGGAACCAACGATACTCAATACCGGTACATTCTCCATATAGAAAAGATGCATTTCCGGGGAAACATATCCGATGCGCTTCTTTATATCCCAGATACTTTCTCCCGACCCACGTTTCCGGTCAAAAAGATAAAGCGTGTTGGCATACGATTGAGGATTATCGGCATAAATCAAGCTCAACAAAGTCGACTTGCCTGCCCCGTTCGGACCGAACAACGCCCACTTCTCCCCGTTTTTCACTTCCCAATCCAATTCTTTCAGGATGGTACGGCTACCATATTTGACCGAAACGTGTTCCATCCTGAAAGTAACGAGATGGGTGGAAAGTTCTTTCTGATCCTCAAGCGGAAGTGAAAACGACTCGCTCCGAACAGAATCGACTTTTCCTTCGGACGGGAACAAATCTGCAATCAGCTCCGTTTGCTTCAGGAATTCCTCCCGACTGTAAATCGGAAGGCACTTACGCTGCTTGACCGATAAGATATGCGTAATCATTTCAGGTATATCATCCGGATTGGAAAGCAGTAAAACCACCTGCACACCTTTCAATTTCGTCATTTGCTGCAACATATCCACCAGAACACCTCTCGAAGGAGCATCCAGTCCGATAAAAGGATTATCCAATATCAAGACACGGGGACGTTTCAGCAACGTACGAACAATCAAGAACTTTCTCAATTCACCACTGGACAGGAAGATCAGTTTCTTCGGCAAAAACTCTTCTATACCGAACAAAGATAACACATTATGATAATCTTCCGATCCGGCATCTTCATTTAATATATCTTCTATTGTAGGAACCTCGCCCGTTTCAGTCGAATGCCAGCGTTGCTGATAATAAGAATTACGGCAATCAGCCAAAGAGTAAATATCTTTAAACGCTATACTTTTCACCAGATTACTGACATTCCCCTCGTATCCAAAAGTAACTTCGCCTTCCTTCAATGCAAATTTACGTTGCATAACATCGGCAATCAATGTTTTGCCTGCACCATTCGGCCCGATGACAGCCCATTGTTGTCCCTCTTCTATTATCCAGTTGAGAGGTTCTTCAAAACGCAGTTCCGGCAAACGGGTCACGACGTTCTGAATATTCACCATTATTTTCCTATTTTCCATCGCCTTTTTATTACACGAAGCAAAGGTAACAGAAAAGGGGAAACTCTCCCAAGCTCCCCCTTCTATTTTGTACAGGTATATTGTTATATATATTTCTTCGCAAATTAGTTACCAAAAACAGACCTGTACAGTATCCCAACGTTCGTTTCAAAAATACACTTAAACTATTTACACCACAAATATAGTAAATAATTTTACTTATTATCATTTTACAACTCAAATTTGTTGCAAAACATAATATTTACAATAAGTTTAGTAACATATTAAAAGATACGTGTACCCTTTCCCAAATGAATATCTGAAGCCTGCGTGATAATCACCTGCTTAACTCCGGCATCAATCGCTTGAAACGAATTTTCGAGTTTAGGAATCATTCCCCCTTGAATCACACCTGCTTCCACATACTGCTTAAAAGCCGTACGGTCTATTTCAGGAATCACACTTTCATCATCGTTCTCATCTTTCAAAACCCCTTTCTTCTCAAAGCAGAACATCAAAGTCACTTCAAAATGTTTTGCCAGAGCTTTAGCTGCTTCTCCCGCGATCGTATCGGCATTGGTATTCAACATATGTCCTTGTTTGTCGTGTGTAAGGGGAGCTAATACGGGTACAATATCCTGATGAATCAGGGAGGCCAGCAAATCCGCATTCACCTCTTTCACATCACCGACAAAACCGTAGTCAACCTCTCCTACCGGACGTTTGTCCGACCGCATCAGATTCATATCCGCTCCGGTCAGTCCCAACGCGTTTATGCCTAAGGCCTGAAGGCCGGCGACAATATTCTTATTGACCAGTCCTCCGTAAACCATTGTAACCACTCTCAACATATCTGCATCCGTAATCCGGCGACCGCCCACCATCTTACTCTCGATGCCCAACTGTGCAGCAAGTTTAGTAGCGGAACGTCCACCCCCATGAACCAGCACTTTATATCCTTCCACCTGCGAGAAGTCATTCAGCAGATTGCGGAGTGTTTCTTCTTCTTCCACAATCTTTCCTCCCACCTTTATCAGCGTCAGCTTTTCCATTTCTAATAAATTCTTTTAAATTTTTTGAGCCAAAGGTACTAAAAAATAAAAGATTTGTATACTTTTGCATCATCCAACGCGGTAGTAGCTCAGTTGGTAGAGCATCAGCTTCCCAAGCTGAGGGTCACGAGTTCGAGCCTCGCCTACCGCTCCAAAGAAAAACACTCTCTGGTTATCAAACTATTAACAGATAACCGGGAGTGTTTTTTCTTTGCAAGAAACAAATCATACACATAGCAAAAAGATACCGCAGATATAAGATTAGCTTGTTTTCGACATTGTCGAAAACAAAATACATGCACAGAAAAATCCCAGCGGCTCAGCATATATTTACGATTATCCGCCAGGAAAAACAAGATTAGAAGGCTGAGATTCATAAATTATCTGTATACTTGAAAACAAAAAGCAATAAACAGACAATGACAATACGGCAGGGAAAGATTCTGATAGTTGGCGACAACGAGGATATACTATTCACACTAAAGATGTTACTGCGTCCACGTGTAGAAAGTATCACACTTGCTCCGATTCGAAAAAAATCAACCGGTTAGTTTCCAGAAATCAATATGACGTCATCCTGCTGGATATGAATTTCACAACGGATGCCATCAGCGGTAAAGAAGGATTCTACTGGCTGGAACGGATACTGGAAATCGCACCGGATACAGTCGTTATCCTGATCATCGCTTACACGCTTCACAAGCAATCCGGACGCGGACAAAAATAAATCCGGGTGCATCGAGATCGCATCCGGCGCTCCTTTGCAAGAACAGAACGACAAGATTCCGCAAAACATGGTGAAAGTCATGGAAGAAGCTTTGCAACACTACAAAAAACACCTGCAGGAGAAGGAAAGCCAGTTGCAATATTTCCAGGCAGATCATGCACATGCACAAAGGAGATTTGTCTGTTTTATCCGAGAACGGACAAGACAGTCGGTTCCTCGTTACTTTCGGCTCGATTCAAAAGTAAGCAAAATTTTCTTTCAAGAGAAAAGTAATATTCCTACATTTGTATGCACAAAGAAACAAAGATAGCAGATAGTTATGATAAAGATATTCTCAACAGACAAAGTCAGAGAGCTCGATAAATATACCATTCAAAACGAACCGATCAGCTCTATCGACTTGGTAGAACGCGCGGCAACCGTATTTACAAGTGAATTTTGCCGCCGCTATTCCAAACAAACCCGCATTATCGTATTTGCCGGACAAGGAAACAACGGAGCCGACGCACTGGCAATCGCCCGTATGCTGACGGATGCCGGTTACCGGGTGGAAACTTATCTGTTCAATCCTACCATGCGTCTTTCCGAAGACTGCGAACTGAATAAGCAACGATTGCTCCACATGGAAAAAATCGAATTCACGGAAGTCGTGGATGATTTTGTCCCACCCGAACTGGAAGAGCGGGATGTAGTGATAGACGGCTTGTTCGGTTCCGGCCTGAATCGCCCCTTAACCGGAGGTTTTGCCGCAATGGTAAGATATATCAACCAGTCGGATGCGACCATCGTCTCAATTGACATCCCTTCCGGCCTGTTCGGAGAAGATAACCGCAAGAACGATCCGGACTCTATTATCCATGCCGACCTGACGCTGACATTCGGTTTCCCGAAACTGGCGTTCCTGCTCCCTGAAAATGCAGAATTTGTCGGTGAATGGAAAGTGCTGGATATTCTGTTACATCCAGAAATAATAGCCAGTACTCCGACACAATTCACATTGGTGACAGAAGAGGATATCGCTACTGTCTTCCAGCCCCGTAACCATTTTGCCCATAAAGGTACATTTGGACATGCACTGCTGATAGCCGGAAGCCAAGGAAAGATGGGAGCCGCCCTGCTGTCCGCAAAGGCCTGCCTTAGGAGTGGTGCCGGCTTGCTGACTGTTCATATTCCCGGACGTGGCGAACAGATTTTGCAGACTGCTTTTCCGGAAGCGATGGTTGATCTGGACCAACATCAAGATCATTTCAGTTCTGTTTCCGGTATCAAAGCCTACTCTTCTATCGCAATCGGGCCTGGCTTGGGAAAACATCAGGATTCCGCAAAAGCACTGGAACAACTGCTCCAAGTAGTAGAAAAGCCGCTTGTGATCGATGCCGACGGATTGAATCTGATCGCAGCCAATAAAGATTTATTGAAACGTATCCCTCCACGCAGTATCCTGACGCCGCATCCCAAAGAGTTCGACCGGATAGCGGGTGAAAGCATCAATTCATACGAACGGTTGAAAAAAGCTCAAGCTTTCGCTATCGATCATCAACTTTGTGTTGTCCTGAAAGGGGCTTATACGGCAATCTGTACGGCTACCGGAAATGTTTATTTCAACAATTGTGGAAATCCGGGTATGGCTACAGCCGGCAGTGGCGATGTTTTGACTGGTATCATCCTGGCATTGCTTACACAAGGGTTAGAACCTGAAACGGCTGCTGTCGCAAGTGTTTTCCTCCACGGGACAGCAGGTGACCTGGCTGCCGTCTACCGCTCCGAAGAGAGCATGATCGCCAGTGATATCACGGATATGCTGGGGAAAGCGTTCAAGCAGATAAAATAAAAACACTCCATTTTTTAACTCAATAAAGGTATTGCCGCAAAAGGGAAAGCTTTCTTTTGTGGCAATACCTTTGTTATATGATCCGCTAATCTGCTACTGTATCGACAAAAAGATAGGCTTTTATCTCATAAACCGAAGCAAATAAATAAAATGATTAAAACATTTTATTGTAAATAAATCGTTTTTCCCCGAAAACAAGTATATCAGAATTCATAGAGATGATGCTATCCAACTTGGCTCAAGTGAATGGGAAGAGTTGTTTATGAAGAATGTATTTCCGCATCTGCTCCGCAAAGCAAGTCTGTAATCTTGAATGCGGAAAATGGCGATTATACATTGTCATTCACTCATGAACTCGGCTATTTAACTGGTGAGTTTGCCATAAAATAACAAGTTGCGTGTAATTCTCCTTTACATGTAAATGTATAAGAACAGTCCCGGGCGGTGATTTAACCAAGCCTAATATCTTGATCTCCTTTCCGCCACCTTGAGACCGTTCTTTATATCTTCTCTGATCTATAAATGAGGAAAAGAGGCTTTTCCGGTTGGTTACTAACAAAATATTTCATAGTTTTGTACAATCATTTATTAGAGATTAAACTTAGATTAGAATATGAAGAATTTAATCATTATAGCCAGTCTGCTCCTTAGTTTACCCATTATGGCTCAGACGAAAGTTGTAAAGAAAAATGCCGTCAAGGCCAATAATTTCGGCATAACTTATTCACTTCCCAAAACATCTTTGGTTGTAGATGCAGAAGTCACGAAAGTAACCTGCAAAGCAGGTCCTTATTATAAATACGCAGAAAAATATTTAGGTGTAAAAGACGCTATCACAGAAAATAATGTCTATTACGAATTAGGAAAAATCGGCTTGATCAACAAAGGTGTACCCGATGCGGACAATACATTTATCGTTGAATTTAAGGCCGGCACAGTCGCTCCATATGCTTATCTGACAGAAGACGGACTGCTATGTTCCATCAATGCCGAATACACACCCAATGAATCCGCACTGGAAGCGGCAAGAAAGAAAAACCAAGCTCCGACAAAAGTAACCGATGCCTCTGTTTTTTCAGAAGAGTTACTTATGGCGGGATCTACAGCTAAACAGGCAGAAGTGGCAGCCAAGCAAATCTACCGTATCCGTGAAAGCCGCATGAACATCCTTACGGGTGACGCCGATAACCTGCCGCCCGACGGCGAAGCGATGAAGCTGGTCATCCAGCAATTGGAAGAGCAGGAGAAAGCGCTAACCAACTTGTTCACAGGAATCCGGACAAAGGAAGTCAGTAACTACGAAGTGACAATTGTTCCTTTCGACGACCTTGATAAAGAAGTATTATTCCGCTTCTCGCCCCAGCTTGGTATCGTGGATGCCGATGATTTGGGCGGAGCTCCTGTATACATGAACTTAAAAGCCATCGACCGCGCTCCTGTTTTAGACCCGAAAGAAGCTGAAAAGAAAGAAAAATCACTGAAAGGCATTATATATAATGTACCGGGTAAAGCCAGCATCGAAATCAGCATGAACAAAAAAACACTTTATAAAGGCGAAGCACAAATTACCCAGTTCGGCACACGGGAAGGACTTGCCCCCGTCATGTTTGAAGACAAAAAAACTCCGGTAAAAGTTTATTTCTATCCGGAAACAGGTGCAATAAAACAAATCATTCAATAATCATCTAACAATTTAATTCTATGTTTGAAGGACAACCTAAAGGTTTATACGCGTTAGCCCTAGCGAATACAGGCGAGCGCTTCGGTTATTATACCATGCTCGCAGTCTTTGTATTATTTTTACAAGCGAATTTCGGATTTTCGGCAGGGACTGCCGGCCTCATCTATTCCGTATTTCTGGGCTTTGTTTATTTCTTACCGCTGTTCGGAGGTATGTTAGCCGATAGATTCGGGTTCGGTAAAATGGTTACCATCGGTATCACAATCATGTTTTTAGGGTATCTGTTACTTGCCATACCCTTAGGAGCAGGAGTCCCCGCCATTACCGCAATGATCGGTGCATTGGCATTGATTTGCACCGGAACGGGATTATTCAAAGGTAATTTACAGGTCATGGTCGGAAATCTATACGATGCTCCGCAATATGCCAACAAACGCGACTCCGGTTTTAGTGTTTTCTACATGGCCATCAATATCGGAGCCATGTTTGCTCCGACTGCCGCCATCAAAATCATGGAATGGGCACAGACTTCTTTAGGTGTGAGCGAAGCCGATTCCTATCACTTTGCTTTTGCCGTGGCTTGCCTTTCTCTGATTGCTTCGATTGCCATTTATTACGGTTTCCGCAGCACATTCAAGACTGCCGACAGAGGTAAAACGAACAACCAGGCTTCTGCCGATGAAAAAGAGGTAGAGCTTTCCCCGTCAGAAACCAAGGAACGCATAATCTGCCTTTGCCTGGTATTTGCTGTCGTTATCTTCTTCTGGATGGCTTTCCACCAGAACGGATCGACACTGACATTCTTTGCACGCGACTATACGGCAACAAGTTCAAGCGGTTTTGCCAGCATGGCCTTCGATGTAGCCAACCTGGTATTCGGTATCTTCATCGTCTATGGCCTGTTCGGCCTGTTCCAGAGCAAGACAGGAAAAGGAAAAAGCATTTCCTTGATTGTCATAGCTGCCGCCATCGGCGGACTGGTCTACAAATATAACGGGTTGCCTGATGTAACAGCCGTAAGCGCTCCGATCTTCCAGCAATTCAACGCTTGTTTCGTCGTCGCTTTAACTCCGGTTTCAATCGCACTGTTCAGTGCCTTGGCTAAAAAAGGGAAAGAGCCTTCAGCACCATTAAAGATCGGTTTGGGTATGTTGGTCGCAGCCGTTGCCTACATCCTGATGACAGTCGGTTCAATCGGTCTCCCCGCTCCGACTTTCGATGCAGCAGGTCAGCCGGTCCACATGGCCGATATCACTCCGAACCTTTTGATCTCGACCTATCTTATTTTGACCTTCGCAGAGCTTTTGCTTTCTCCGATCGGCATCTCTTTCGTTTCGAAAGTAGCTCCTCCCAAATATAAAGGGATGATGATGGGTGGCTGGTTCGTATCAACGGCCATCGGGAACTTCCTGGTCAGCATTCCCGCATTGATGTGGGGCGCATCGTTGGAGGTTGTATGGGGAACGCTTGTCGGCATATGTATAATCGCGGCATTATTCATCTTCATCATCTTGAAACGATTGGAAAAAGTAGCCAAATAACAAGACTCCAGCCCCATGAGAAAGCAGTACACATATAAACCTGTCGCTCTCCGCTTCAGAAGGTGGAGCCGGAAAAGGTATGCTGCTTTCGTCAGTATACAACGTGCCGTTACGATCGGGCAATTGTCGGCAAATGTATCCGAACGGTTCCAGACTAAAAATGGTTCCGTACATACATCCGTGCTCACTTTCGACAAGGCAGGAGAAGGGGAAGCCGAAGAAAAGGAAAAGACATATCGTTCTGACAGTACGGAAAGCATCCCTCTGTCCAGACTGTTCCTGCAAGCCTTATACCCTGTCCTGACTGTAAGCCAGCCTGCGGCATCGTACGCACACATAGTAAAAGACAACATTTCCGAAATCGCGGAAGGTCCCAGCCATAAGCTGAAGGCCTTCCGCGATTTTCGTTTATACAAATACGAAATCACATGATTGAAACACTCAAACAACACGTTCTTTCCGGTGGCATGATCAACGAAGAACAAGCAAGGGAACTGGCTGCTATCCCCAATAAAGAGGCCTTATACGAAGCGGCCCATCAGATCACCCGTCATTTCATGGGGAACAAGTTCGACACTTGCTCCATCATCAATGCCAAAAGCGGGAATTGCAGTGAAGACTGTAAATGGTGTGCACAGTCCGGACATTATAAAACAAATGTGACGCTTTACCCGTTGTTGCCGGCAGAAGAATGTATCCGCCATGCCACACATAACCATAAGCAAGGAATCAGCCGTTTTGCACTCGTCACCAGCGGTAAGAAGGTTTCAGACAAAGATATGGTGAAGATTACGGAAACCGTACGCCGTATCAAACAAGCCTGCGATATCAAATGTTGCGCCTCGATGGGACTTCTAAGCCGTGAGCAGCTGCAAGCTCTTTACGACAGCGGAACGGAAAATTACCATTGCAATATAGAAACTGCTCCCTCCTATTTCCGCACCCTTTGCACGACCCACACGACGCAGCAGAAGCTCGAAACGATCCGAACGGCACGGGAAATAGGTTTCCGTATCTGTTCAGGCGGGATAATCGGGATGGGCGAAACAATAGAGCAGCGCATCGAGATGGCTTTGTTACTTCAAAAGGAAGGAATCCTCTCTATCCCGCTGAATCTCCTGCAGCCGATACCCGGCACACCATTGGAAAAGGCACAACCTCTGACGGACGAAGAGTTCCTGACCACGATCGCCCTGTTCCGCTTCATCAATCCGAATGCTTACCTGCGTTTCTCAGGCGGACGAGCCGGGCTGAGTGAAAAGGTACAGCGCAAGGCTCTTTATATCGGTATCAATTCGGCCATCATCGGCGACCTCCTGACAACTATCGGAAGCCGGGTGACAGAAGACAAAGTCCTTTTCACCTCCGAAGGATATTCATTAACCGAAAACACAGATTGGGAAAGATGACGACAGAAGAATTACTCCATTTTGACCGGGAACACATCTGGCACCCGTACACATCGACCATCGACCCGCTTCCGGTCTATCCGGTCGAACGTGCGGAAGGGGTTACGATCACCCTCAGAGACGGCCGGAAGCTGATCGACGGCATGTCATCGTGGTGGGCAGCCGTACATGGCTACAATCATCCGGTATTGAATGCGGCAGCCAAGGCACAGTTGGATAAGATGGGCCACATCATGTTCGGAGGCTTTACCCATGAACCGGCAGTAGAACTGGCAGCCAAGTTACTCCCGCTACTACCTCCCTCCATGGAAAAGATATTCTTTGCCGACAGCGGCTCCGTCGCGGTGGAAGTCGCCATGAAGATGGCCATCCAATATTGGCAGTCGCAAGGGAAACAGGAGAAACATGCCTTCGCGACCATCCGCAGCGGCTATCACGGCGACACCTGGCACGCGATGTCTGTCTGCGATCCGGTAACCGGCATGCATGGAATTTTTGCCGGAAGCCTGCCTATACAATATTTTATCCCCCAGCCTTCCGTCAAATTCGGAGAGAAATGGGACGAAAAGGCGATCGAACCTTTAAAAGACTTGTTAAAAAAACATGCAGGAGAAATCGCCGCCTTGATCCTTGAGCCTGTCGTTCAGGGAGCAGGCGGTATGTATTTCTATTCGCCCGCATTCCTGGTCAAGGCACGCGAATTGTGCGACCGGTATCAGGTATTGCTGATTTTTGATGAAATCGCAACCGGATTCGGACGGACCGGGCGCCTTTTTGCCTGGGAATGGGCCGGAGTGGAACCCGACATCATGTGCATCGGCAAGGCATTGACGGGAGGTTACATGACACTGTCGGCAACCATCACCAGTACCCCCGTAGCCGATATGATTTGCAGTGGAGAAGCCGGTTGTTTCATGCACGGACCGACCTTCATGGGAAATCCGTTGGCCTGCGCGATCGCATCGGCATCGGTCTCTCTCTTGCTGGAAAGCGGATGGCAAGAAAAGGTAAAGACCATAGAGGCACAACTCCGGGAAGAATTAGCTCCGGCAATATCCTTCCCCTGCGTACAAGAAGTACGTGTACTGGGAGCCATCGGTGTGATCGAGATGAAAGAGCCTGTGAATATGGCAATCTTGCAAAAACGTTTCGTCGAAGAGGGCATCTGGGTACGCCCGTTCGGGAAATTGGTCTACCTGATGCCTCCCTTTATCATCACTAAAGAGGAGCTGTCGAAGCTGACGGAAGGATTGCTCAACACACTCTCCGAAGAAGCCTGAAACGACATACGGATGTCGACAGCTGCTTCACCGAGATGTCGCCGGCACCTTCATCGAGATGTCGCCGGCACCTTCACCGAGATGTCGTCGAGGGCTTCACCGGTATATCACAGGCAGGCCTCCATACAGCAACACATAAAACACTCATATTTAAAAAGATAATGAAAGACTATAACAACAAACTGGAAGAATTGAAGTCCTCCGGTAACCTGCGCAGCCTTCCCGAAGTCGTCCACCGAAGCAAATGGATCGAGCAGGAGGGCCGGAGGATGCTCAACCTCTCCTCCAACGACTACCTCGGACTCTCGTCCCGCCCCGATTTGCGGAATGAGTTTATCGGACAGTTGCAGGAAAGCGGCCTGCCGTTCTCCTCCTCTTCTTCCCGGTTACTGACAGGTAATTTCCCGATCTATACCGAACTGGAAGAACTGATGGCCGAACGCTTCGGGCGCGAAGCCGCCCTGCTGTTCAACAGCGGTTATCATGCTAATACCGGAATACTCCCCGCCTTGACGGACAAACAGTCATTCATCCTGGCAGACAAACTGGTACATGCGAGTATCATCGACGGTATCCGGTTAAGCGGCGCGCCTTATCAACGCTATCGTCACTGCGATTATGAGCATTTGGAACAACTATTAGTGAAATATGCACATGAGTATGAGCAGATTATCATCGTTACGGAAAGTATTTTCAGCATGGATGGAGATGTCGCCGACCTCCGCCGCCTGGTGTCCTTAAAGAAAAACTATCCGAATATATGGTTGTATGTAGACGAAGCGCATGCCATCGGTGTCAGGGGGAAAAACGGTTTGGGAATCGCCGAGGAGCAGGATTGCATCCGTGAGATAGACCTCTTGGTCGGTACTTTCGGTAAGGCTTTGGGGTCGATGGGAGCCTACCTGATGTGCAGCCGGACAGTCAGGGAATACCTGATCAACACGATGCGGCCTTTGATATTCAGTACAGCCCTTCCACCCGCCCAAATAGCCTGGACAAAGTTCCTGTTTGAGAAACTGCCCTGCTTTACTGACGAACGACACCGTCTGTCCGTTATCAGCCACCTGCTTTCGGAGGCCTTGAAAGGGAAAGGAGGAGAAATATCGGCAAGCCACATCATTCCTTTCATTATCGGAGAAAACGAGGACTGCATCCTGACAAGCCTCAGCCTACAGCGGAAAGGCTTCTACTGCCTCCCTGTCCGCCCTCCTACGGTCCCCAAAGGAACGGCACGAATACGTTTCTCATTAACAGCCGACATAACTGAAGAGGAGATAAGATTTATATCAAAACACATAAATCATAAATCTTATCATAAATCATGAACATATATAAACAAACAAAAGCAGGCAACAGCAAACTCCTTCTCGTCTTTTCAGGCTGGGCGGCTTCTCCTGAAGTATTCCGGCATCTGGAACCGGAGCCGGATACGGATATCTGGATTTGCCATGACTATCGGGAGATGGAATTTGACGGAGAAGCCCTTTCCGGATACCCCGAAATCCGGCTGATAGCCTGGTCATTAGGAGTATGGGTTGCATCGGTCATATTGGGTAAAAGGCAAATACCCTTCACCGAGGCTATCGCCATAGGTGGGACTCCCTGCCCTGTCCATAACCGGTGGGGCATCCCGGAAACGATCTTCCGAGGAACATTGGATAACCTGACTGAGGAAGGCATGCACCGCTTCAACCGGAGGATGTGCGGCAGACGGGATCTCCTCGAAGCCTACGAACGGATACCGTCCCGACCGCTCGACGACATCCGGGAAGAATTGGACTACCTGTACACAGAAATAAAGAAGACACCATCCGCTTCCCCCTTATTCAGTGGATGGACGCATACCCTCATCCCCTCCGGCGACCGGATCTTTCCTGCCGCGAACCTGCGTGCTTTCTGGCAAGATCGTTGTCCTATAACCGAGATAGAGGCGCCCCACTATCCTTTTTATTTATGGAAACAATGGAACGAAATATGGAAACAATAGAAGCTAAGCGCATACATATCCGCTTTACACGCGCCTTGTCCAGCTACGACAATCATGCCGATGCCCAACATCGTATCAGCCGGAAACTCGCTTCTCTCCTCCCTCACCGGGCGGATACCCGTTACAAGAGAGTACTGGAAATCGGTTGCGGGACGGGAGGATTCACCGGAGCACTGAAACAACAATGCCACATTGACGAATGGATACTGAATGATCTTTGCGAAGACTGCCGGAAAAAGATAGAGCGACTTTTCTCCGTCTCTCCTCCCCTCTTCATGGCCGGGGATGCCGAAACACTATCCTTTCCCGGTCAGTTCGACCTGATTGCATCCGCCTCTGCTTTCCAGTGGATGAAAGAACCGAAAACGTTTCTCCATAAACTGTCGGGACTGCTGGTGCCGCAAGGGATGCTCCTGTTCAGCACTTTTGTCCCCGGCAATCTGTACGAGATCAAAGAGCTGACAGGAAAAGGACTCGTGTACCCGACCTCCGATACACTTGCAGGGTGGCTATCCGAAGCCGGCTTCGACCTGCTCCACAGGGAAGAGGAGACGATCGTCCTCGCCTTCAAAACCCCGCTGGACGTACTGCGCCACCTGAAAGCGACCGGCGTCACGGCCACCGGAAACGGCCGTTGGACAAGGGGACGGCAGGAAGCGTTCTGCCGGCAATATGCAGAACAGTTTGCGACAACCTCGGGCCATGTGACACTCACATACCGCCCGCTTTATATATTAGCAATCAAAAACAGATAAAACGACATGAAAGGAACAGTCTTATTCATCACAGGAATCGATACCAATATCGGTAAAACGTTCGCCACCGGCATGATCGCACGCGCATTGGCCGGAAAAGGGAAAAAAGTCATCACCCAGAAAATGATCCAAACGGGTTGCACAGAAGTTTCGGAAGACATCGAGATGCACCGGAAGATACAGGGAGTCCCCTTCACCGAAGAGGATAAAGCCGGATTAACCTGCCCCTACATCTTCACCTATCCCTGTTCGCCCCACATGGCTGCGAAGCGGGACGGAAGAATAATCGACCTCTCCGTCATCACCGAAGCCACCCGCCGCCTACAGGAGAAATATGAATACGTCTTGCTGGAAGGGGCAGGCGGATTAATGGTACCGAACGATTTTCATTCGCTCGCTATCGATTATGTAAAAGAGCAAGGCTATCCGGTTATCTTAGTTACATCCGGAAAGTTAGGCAGTATCAACCATACATTATTAAGCCTCTACGCCTGCAAGCAATACGGGATTCCGGTCCGGGCAGTCGCCTACAACCTCTATCCCCCTGCAGACGAACTGATAACCGCCAACACACTGGACTACCTCACCCACTATCTGGAAAAGGAATTTCCCGGAACCACCCTTATCACACTTCCGGAAGAGGTGGCAGGAGAGGCTGACGTAGACATTGACAGTCTGCTCTAAAGTATCCGTCCGCCTACTTATCGCAGGGACCGGAAACTACTCGATATGCAGACCTCCATCTACTTAATGAGCAGACAAGACTCTATTTATCGAGTAGACCGGGGACTGCTTATCGAGTAGTTTTCGGGCTGCTTAGGGAGGAAACAAGAAAGGGAATGTCAACACAATCCGGCAATCATGCAATAAGCAAAATACCCGCAAAGCCCGACCTTGAGCACCACGCTGACCAAAAAGCCAAGAAATGCCCCCACTCCGGCTTTCATCGCTTCGTCCAACGCCTTCCCCCCTAACAGTTCTCCCACCAAAGCCCCGACAAACGGCCCCAACAAAATACCCCAAGGCGCAAACAGGAAAATCCCGGCGACCGTACCGATCACGCATCCCCAATTGCCCCACTTGCTTCCCCCACTGTATTTGGTTCCCAATATCGGTGTCACATAATCCAACACCTGTACCACAACGACCAATATCCCCCAGATAACCAACTGCCCGACCGAAAACTGATACCGTCCCGTCGCTTGCAACAGCAATAACCCCACATACGCCACCGGCGGCCCCGGCAATACTGGCAGGAAACAACCGACAAAGCCTAAGAGCAGACAGAGGGCAGATAATATGTATAGAAGTATATCCATGATTATTGAGTTTGAGGGTGCTAATATAAGTGATTTCCGCAGTTGAGACAAAACTCATCACTTGAATCATTCGGAGTACCGCAATGAGAGCAAAGGACTTTTATATCTGTATTTTGTTTTTCTTCTACATTTGGTACAGACAAGACTTTGGGAGCAATGTATTCTTTCTTCACTTCGCTATATACTGCTCCAACATTATCTGCTGCCAACACATTCCGAGTAATCTCCTTTGCTCTTGAAAGTGAGTGAAGAAACAATATTCCCACGCTGTATGCTATACATACACGTATACCTATACATACGTTGTACATATACAAAACAGAATGAGCGTCACATTGTCCCTATCCTTCCACGTGAAATTGGCGATTTCGAATCAAGGATAAAACAAAAAACGCTTTCTTAATCTATACCGGCGATTTCTCCCGCCGGACTGGGCAAAGATACGTTTTTCTTTTACAATGCAACGCTCTATGAGAATATTATTTCTTCAAACATACGGAAAATACTTTGAAAGAGGTTCACTCGACCAAAAGATTTCAATTATCCTAACCAGAAACCGTTTGACAATTTGCTACTTTTCGATGGGGAAACAGGATTTTTTGCAACGTTAAAAAATATTACCCGTAATACTAATTCCAAATAGATGGGGTAGTAATTCGATTTTGATGGGGTGGAAGTATCATTTTGATAAAAACAAAAAAGACCTCAACAATCTCATGGACATCTCAATGGACGACCGGTATATCGAAATATGCGGTATCACTGAAAAGGAGATACATACCTATATGGAAGAGGGGGTACACGAACTGGCCGGGACACTGAATATGACATACGAAGCCACTTGTACGAAACTTAAGGAGCGTTACGACGGATACCACTTTTCGGAAAACGCCATCGGACTATACAACCCTTTCAGCCTGCTGAACACTTTCGCGAAAAAGAAGTTTGGGGATTATTGGTTTGAAACAGGTACGCCCTCCTATTTGGTCGAATTGTTGAAACATACCCACTATGACTTGTATGAAATGGCTAACACAGAGACGGATGCGGATGTGCTCAACAGCATAGACTCCACTTCCAAAAAACCGATACCCGTCATCTACCAGAGCGGTTATCTGACCATCAAGGAATATGACCCTGAATTTGGCATCTACAAATTAGGATTCCCCAACCTGGAGGTGGAAGAGGGATTTGTGAAATACCTACTTCCCTTCTACACAAGTGGAATACCACACCTCGAACGGACGGATCGACCTCGTCTTGCAGACCGAACGCTACATTTATGTCATGGAGTTCAAACTCAACGGAACGGCCGATGAGGCGCTCCGGCAAATCAACGAGAAAGGATACGCCTTGCCTTTCAAAAACGACAACAGGCAACTGTTGAAAATAGGAGTAAACTTTTCGTCCGAGACAAGGAACATCGAGCGGTGGACGGTGGAAGCATAGCTTTAGGGAGACTAACCCTATTGGTTAAGGAGGCTAAAGCATAGGGTTACGGAAGGCAAAGCATAGGGTTGCGGACAGCCCTATACTTTGACCGGAAATCTACTTGAAGAAAAACCTGAAAATGTCGTTTCCATTCGCATAGATCAATAAAGCGAACAAAAGTACCATCCCGGTAATCTGCGCATATTCAAGGAATTTATCACTCGGCTTGCGACGCGCAATCACTTCATAAAGCAGGAACATCACGTGTCCACCATCTAAAGCCGGAATCGGCAGGATATTCATAAAAGCAAGGATAATGGAAAGGAAAGCCGTTTTCATCCAGAACGAATGCCAATCCCACTGCGCCGGGAACAGGCTGCCGATCGTACCGAAACCGCCCAGACTGGAAGCCCCCTCTTTCGTAAAGACATATTTCATATCGCTGACATAGCCTTTCAGCGTATTCACCCCCAGCATGACACCGGCAGGGAAAGACTCAAAGAAACCATATTTACGAGTCACCGTCTGATACATTTCAAAAGGAGAAACAGAATAAACTCCCATTTTCCCGGCTGTATCCGTATGCAGCGTCAACGTTTGCGGAACACCAGCACGGTAAAAACCGACCGAGACATCTTTATCCCTATTCTGAGCAAGCACTTCGCTCACTTCATAGAAAGAAGGGGTTACAATGCCGTTAATAGACACGATACTGTCTCCCGGCTGCAAACCGGCAACTGCGGCAGGCGATTCACCATTTTCCGTTTCACCTAATTCGCGCACGACCATCGGGAAACGATAGGAAGCAAACCCTTTCTTATCCCGCATAACACGTTGTGCCATATCTTCAGGGATGGGAATTACCGTTTCAATGCCGTCACGCAAAACCGTTACAGTCTGTGCATTGAGTACATGACGGAAACAGTCTTCTCCAAAACGCTCCAACTCCGTATCATCCGCTTTCAGCAAGATATCCCCATCCTGAAATCCTACGTTATGGAACGTCTCGCTATAGTCCATACCGGCCTTCACATTCTTCAACGGCAGATAGGTATCGCCCCACGTGAACAGCACCATCGAATAGATAAACAGCGCCAGCAGGAAGTTGAACAGCACGCCGGCAATCATGATCATCAAGCGTTGTCCGGCCGGCTTGGAACGGAACTCATAAGGCTTCGGCGGCAACGCCATTGCCTCTTTGTCCATACTCTCGTCGATCATACCGGAAATCTTGCAATAACCACCCAAAGGAAGCCAGCCGACACCATATTCCGTATCACTGTTCTTTGGTTTAAATTTGAAAATTGAAAACCACGGGTCAAAGAAAAGGTAGAATTTCTCCACCCGGACCTTAAAGATACGGGCAAAAATAAAATGCCCGAACTCGTGGATCAACACCAATATCGATAAGCTCAGAATGAGCTGTAGAGCCTTAACTAAAAATGTCTCCATACTTTGTCAATTTAAATAAGTTTCTCCGCAATTTTTCTTGCCTCCGCATCCGTCGCCACATAATCTTCGTAGGTGGGAACAGGGATAAAGGAGGTCTTCGCCATTGTCTTTTCGATCACGTCGCTCATCTGCAGGAAGCCGATCTCGTCACGCAGGAATGCGGCCACCACCACTTCGTTGGCCGCATTCAGGATACAAGGCATATTTCCGCCTTTCCGAACCGCATCGAACGCAAACGCCAAGTTACGGAAACGTTCCATATCCGGCTCCTCGAACGTAAGCGTTGCATATCGGGTGAAATCCAGACGAGGTGCTTTGCTATGCAACCGCTTAGGATAAGAGAAAGCATAGCTTATGGGAAGTTTCATATCGGGAATCCCCAACTGGGCGATCACCGCACCATCTTCGAACTGAACCATCGAATGGATCACCGACTGCGGATGCACCACAACCTGTATCTGTTCCGGTGCAAGCCCGAACAACCACTTCGCCTCGATCATCTCGAACCCCTTGTTCATCATCGATGCCGAGTCGATCGTGATCTTTGCCCCCATGCTCCAGTTAGGGTGCTTCAATGCCTGTGCTTTAGTCACGACTGCCAGTTCCTCCATTGTCTTGGTACGGAAGGGTCCACCGGAAGCCGTCAACAAAATCTTTTCCACCGGGTTCTCCCATTCCCCTGCTAAACACTGAAAAATGGCAGAATGTTCAGAATCGACAGGCAGGATAGGAACTTTGTGTTCGACAGCCAGAGCCGTGATCAGTTCGCCGGCCACCACCAGCGTCTCTTTGTTAGCCAAGGCAATCGCCTTACCGGCTTTGACCGCTGCAATCGTCGGTTTCAGCCCCGCATATCCCACCATTGCCGTCAGCACCATATCAATCGGCTCCGACTGCACGACCTGTGCAATGGCATCCGAGCCTGCCCATACCTTGATGGGAAGATCCTCCAACGCCTCCTTCAATTCGGGATATTTCTGCTCGTTGGCGATTACCACCACTTCGGGCATATATTTACGTGCCTGGTTGATCAGCAGATCCACCTGATTATTGGCAGTAAGAGCATATACTTCAAAAAGGTCGGGATGTTCGCTGACTACTTCCAGAGCCTGCGTTCCGATAGAACCTGTAGAGCCTAATATGGCCAAGTTTCTTTTCATGCGTATTAAAATGCTATATATTCTTCAGGATTGACCGGACCACCTTTATACCACAACTCGAAATGGAGATGCGGACCGGTCGACAATTTACCCGTATTGCCAACCAGAGCAATGGCCTCACCCGCAACAACGCGGTCGCCCACCTCTTTCAGCAATAACTCGTTATGTTTATAGATAGATAAAAAACCGTTCTTGTGCTGCACCTGTATCACATTTCCGGAATTCGGATCGAAACCGGCAAAGACCACCGTACCATCCAACGTCGCCAGCACGCTTTCCTTCGGAGCAGCAACCAAGTCGACACCGTAATGCCGGATATTGGCATCATAATGAGAAGAAACCACACCATTTACCGGCTTGTAGAAAAAGACACCGTCGGTAGGAACCGGATTTGGGTCCAGGACAGCCAAGTTATATTTCTCCGCCTCTTCAAAATCTTTTACAAAATTTTTTTCCTCCTTTGTTTGCGGAATCTCATAATCAGGGTTCACCCGCGCCAGCGAATCGATCTCTCGAATCGAATCGAGCGGCATCGTCCCCGACAAGATACCCGCCACATTATTCAGATAAAGAGATTGTATCTGCATCATCCTTTCCAGCGAATCGGCACGCAAGGCATTCTGCATGACTTCCTTACGGACTTCCACATCCAGATAACCCGGCAGGTAGTTGCGTATCGGCGTCTTAATAATGATAAAGGCAGTAAAGGCGATCAGCAGGAAAGCAAACACAGCCAGCATCGCAAACGCGGAAAGTTGCGACAACCGGAAAGACCATACTTCCTCCAGCGTTCCTTCATTGAAGAAGGACAGTTTATATTTAAACCTAATCCGGTGCCAGAATGATTTCTTATTTGTTCGTCTTTGCTTTTGTGCCATGTGTATTCGTCAATTTCATAAATCCAGCAAACCTTCCGGGATGGAAACGGTCAGCGTCTTATTTTCATGATCGGCAGACAAGATCAGTTCCTCAGCAGCAGGCAACAACAACTCTTCGCCATTATGGTCGATCTGCAAAAGGACATTGATAGTCGACTCGTCGACATCAAGAATCTCGCCTATTTCACCATGATGCTCATCTATGACCTGATAGCCGATAAAACTGTCCCATGTCATATCTCCCACCAGATCTTCCTCATCCACTTCTTCAAGCGAATAAAAGACTTCGCGGTTGGAAAAATCCCGGGCCGCTTTCTCATCGTCCACATTCTTCAATTTCAATAGGACAACAGTATCCGTCTTATAGCGATACTCCTCAATGAAAAAAGGGACCAGGATCCCGTCCATCTCGCATATGATATACGGATCGTCCGAATCCTCAAAAACATCACTGTTCGTAACCAGTGCGATCTCCCCTTTTATACCGTGAGGTTTGGCAAACTGCCCTATCTTGAAAACATCTTCTTTCTTAATCATGACAAGAATGTTTAAAGTCGGGTAATACGTGCCCCGATGCTGTTCAACCGTTTGTCAATATTCTGATATCCGCGGTCTATCTGGTCGATATTGTGGATATGGCTGGTTCCTTCGGCACTCATCGCCGCAATCAGCAAAGCAATGCCGGCACGGATATCCGGAGAAACCATATTGGAACCACGCAGTTTGAAACGCTTGCCCAACCCGATCACAGTCGCCCTATGCGGATCACAAAGAATGATCTGTGCTCCCATATCAATCAATTTGTCGACAAAAAAGAGGCGGCTTTCGAACATCTTCTGATGGATCAACACACTGCCGACAGCCTGCGTCGCCACAACCAAGAAGACACTCAGCAAGTCCGGCGTCAGTCCCGGCCAGGGTGCATCGGCAATCGTCATGATGGAACCATCGATAAACGTCTCGATCTGATAGGATTCGTGTGTCGGGACATGAATATCGTCACCGATCTGTTCGACTGTAATACCCAAACGACGGAATGAATCGGGAATAATCCCCAACATACCGTAGCCTGTATTTTTAATCGTGATGTCTGAACCGGTCATAGCGGCCATTCCGATAAAACTGCCGACCTCGATCATATCCGGCAGGATCGTATGTGTAGTGCCACCCAACACCTCAACCCCTTCTATTGTCAGCAGATTGGAACCAACGCCCGAAATACGGGCTCCCATACGGTTCAGCATGGAAGAAAGTTGTTGCAGATAAGGCTCGCAGGCAGCATTATAAATCGTTGTTTTTCCTTCCGCAAGCACAGCCGCCATCAGGATATTGGCCGTACCGGTCACCGAAGCTTCATCAAGCAACATATAAGCACCTTTCAACTTCTTCGCCTCTATCTCGTAGAGTTGGCGGTCAGAAGCATAACTGAAACAGGCTCCCAGTTTCTGAATACCGACAAAGTGAGTATCCAGACGACGGCGTCCTATCTTATCACCTCCCGGTTTCGGAATCAAGGCCTTGCCAAAACGGGCGACCAGAGGACCGACAATCATCACCGAACCACGCAGGGAAGTGCTTTTACGCAAGAACTCGTCCGTCTCAAGATAGTTCAAGTCGACAGCATCGGCCTGGAATGTATAGGTATTGGCTGCAGGATGTTCCACCTTCACCTGCATATCGCGCAGAAGTTGTATCAGGTTATTCACATCCAGTATATCCGGTACATTATGGATTGTCACTTTTTCCGGCGTAAGCAACGTTGCACAAATGACCTGCAAGGCTTCATTCTTTGCGCCCTGCGGTACAATCTCACCGGACAACCGGTAACCGCCTTCTATGACAAATGAGCTCATCGGCCTTTACGTGAATAATTTTTCTTGTTGTTCGTATTGTTGCGAGCGAGTATATCACGGACTTCCGCTAATTTATGAACCTCTTCATCCAAGACGATCCGGCCTTCCGACAATTCGTCAAGATCCTTGAAAATCTTACGATCCTCTACAGACTCTTTGTTCCAGGCCAGAAAGGATTTCTTCATCTGTGTAGCCAACAATTTGACCAACTGGTCCTTTTCCACACCCGGTTCGAATTCGGTTGCTTTCTGAATCATATTCTCAAGCGTCTTTCCGTAATGCCGATAGCGTATCCGCGAATTGTTATAAAGTATGCGTGGAGGACGTGAATAAAGCTCTTCTTTCTTTACGATCTCATACGGATAGTCGATATCCAACTTGAAGTCGGCCATAATAGCCAGGTGATCCCAAAGAATATGCTTGAAGTCGTTTACATCACGTAGATGGGGAAACATATTTCCCATAATGTTGATTATCGTGTTTGCGCAGCGTTTACGTTCTTCCCTATCCTGAATGGTAATGCAATAGTCCACCATATTCTGTATATTGCGTCCATATTCGGGCATAACCAATTTCTTTTCTTCTGTATTATATTTCATTACAAATTCTGTTTATCCGGCAAAGTTACAGATTATAATTGATTTAAACAATATGGTTTTCACTCTGACAGGACAATTCCACTCCAGAAGCATTCACTGTTTTACCATCCTGATTATCTGTCGCTGCGATTTGGGTTAAGAATATAAAATCAAAACCGCCGAACAAGGTGCTTTATTTTACTAAAACCATGTCTTTTTCCTAATAATCAAACATATAACCCTACGGCCACCCCACATCAGAGGCTATTTCTTTCATAGTCCATTGCTATTTTTTATACCAGAAACATTCTCCCCAAGTCATCAGGCAATTCGGTTTTCGAACCTCCTCCAATTTGACATACGAAGCCCAATAAGATTCCCGGTGATCAATCGTGTGCCCCAATTCATTTTCATGACCGGTAATAACAAGTTTCGGATTGAAACCGTCGATCGTATCTGTCAGGCGGTTAGCCCAGCAATTGATCATCAAGACATCGACTGCCGGGATTTTTTCATGTACGGTCAGCAACCATTCCAGGTCTTCCTTATTATATTGATCACCCGTCTGAACAAAGGTGAAACCTTCAGGTGTAGTTACCACATGAATGTTGTTCATCATCTCACTCTGATGTCCGGGAAGTATTTTGACTTTCAATTTACATCCTTTCAGTTTGAAATTTTTATCCGCAATTCGTTCCGAACGCACATGTGTTACCGCCTCATTTTCTGCCAAGACATCGGTTGGAGCCACAACGTCTTTCCCCGCGTCCGTAAACATCTTCACAACTTCCGGATCTACATGATCCGGATGATTGTGCGAAAGGAACATGATATCACACTGCTCGGCGATAGCACGCATTGTCTCGTCCGAAATCAAATGTCTGCCCTCTTTCATCTTTCCCCCGCGATATAGGTCGAAGGCAACCGTCACACTTTTGGTCCTGACAATAAAACCGTCATTATACAACTTATAAATCTTCATGCCTTCCGGCAACGGTTGTTTCAGGTCTTTCAGAATACAGTTCAAACGTACATCTGCAAATTCGGCAAGTACATTGCTTCCATCCAATCGGGTATCATGAAAAATACCGTCCAACAACAACAGAGCCGATTTACGTGCTAATGTAGGTTTACCGGCCGATGGCATATTTTCTTTCAGAAGCCCATCCACCAACCGGAATGTATTTTCGGTCTGGTTCACTAAATAAACTTCTTGTTTTCCCCAGAAAGGAGTTGTTTTTTCTTGTTTCTGTGCAAATGATGCACCAGTCATAGAAAGAAGGAATAATAACAAAAGTTTTTTCATCGTGATATTTCATTTAAAACCGTTCAAAGTTACATAACTATTCAGCAATATGCGACACTGAATAAACGGAAATAATAAAATTCCCCTATTTTCTCCTTCATTTCCCCTTCACTTTTTGCTCGTTTTCTGATCGAACAAAAAGCGAAGAGGGAACGAAGGGGAAACGAAGGGGTGGCAGCGATAAAACTGGAATTTTATCTTCTAATCTTCCGCCTTCGGTGTCTTACTGAAAATAGCGTGGATACGTTTCATGTCGAACTTAGGTGTGCGGTCATAATAATAAATACCGTTTTGCTCTTGTTCCACATCCGTCAGCTGCGTATAACAATATCCCCAAATATCTTTCGAAAGAGACAAGACTGCATCTACCTGACCTTCCAGACGAGCATAAAACTCTTCCAACGAGCGAGGAGGTTCGCCATAGCCCCAGGAGGTATTCTGGGCACTTTCCATCTGCTGTGCCGGATTCCATTTGATACCGCCGAACTCATCGACCAGATAAGGCATATCTTTCTTATATTCCGGGAAACGGTATTGGTCTGTATATTTCAGACCGTTGAATCCGATATTTTTAGGCATCAGCTGGATTTCCCATTTCGGAGTCACAAACAATTTGCCGTCATTGTACAATTGTTTCTTCAGTTCTGCCGGATTTTGTTCGTAATTATGGATCGTCCAGATATCGGTTGCCACATGCACACCACCGCTTGTCCCGTGGAAAGGACGCGTCGGGTCGATCATCTTCGTCAAGTTATAAAGGTCGTGCATCAGGCGCGGATATTGTACGCGGTCCGGCCAGAACTCCTCGTTGGTCGGCGTCCAGATCAGGATAGACGGATGATTACGGTCGCGCTGCACGATTTCACTCCATTCGGTAATGAAATTACGGGCCGTCTCCGTATCGTTGCAATCCATTCCCCAACTGGAGGCTTCTCCCCAAGTCAGATACCCCATCTTATCCGCCCAATAATAGAAACGTTCTTCGAAAACCTTCTGATGCAAGCGGGCGCCATTGAAACCTGCCTCCATAGACAATTCGATATCCCGTTTCAGAGCTTCGTCACTCGGAGCCGTCCAGATACCGTCAGGATAGAAACCCTGGTCGAGCACCAGACGCTGGTAGTAAGGCTTATTGTTCAGATAAATCTTATTGCCTTCGATATGTACCTTGCGCATACCGGCATAACCATTGACCTCATCAATTATATTCCCGTTCTTATCCAAAACCTTGTACTCCAAATCATAAAGGAAAGGACTTTCCGGACTCCAGGTCTTCATCTTCTTGACCGGAAGAACTACGGAAGACAGAGAACTTGCCGAGACCGTCCGAGTGGCAACCACCTTACCGTTGTCTTTCAATGTCACTTGCAATTTTCCACCTGCTTCTTTATAAAAACGGGAACGGACCACCAATTGCTGCTGGTCGATATCCGGCAACACCTGAACCGACTGCAATCCTTCCGGATGGACGGCTTCCATCCAAACCGTCTGCCAGATACCGGTCGTACGAGTATAATTACATGCATACGACTCAAATTGCAGATTCTGTTTCCCCGCCGGCTGTGTCGCTCCGCGCACATCGCTCTCCACATAAACGACCAGACTATGTGTCTGGCCCGGCTTTACTAAAGAAGTGATATCCACGGCAAACGAAGAAGTTCCGCCGAAATGACGGTTGGCCAGAACACCATCGATATAGACTTCCGATTTATAGTAGACCGCACCGAAATTAAGCAGAATGTTCTTTCCGTTCCATTCCTGCGGGATCGTGATCGGACGCTGATACCAGAAATGATTGATGAAGTCCGTATATCCTATGCCGGACAACTTACTTTCCGGACAGAAAGGCACAGTGATTTTCTTGTCAAAACCGTTCGATTTATAGAATTCGCGTTCCATCCCTGAACCGCCGAAATCAAATGAGCAGGTCCATTCTCCATTCAGATTGACCCAACCCGTCCGCTCGAACTGCGGACGGGGGTATTCGGGACGTGGCATGGCACAGATAGAGGCCACGCACAGAAAAAGAGATAAAAAAGCGATGCTAATCCGTTTCATACTTTTTATCTTAATTCATTAATAACCGATTGATTGGCTTTCTTTACGGCAGCTTCGTTGATTTTGATTACTTTGCGGTCGTATGTCATCAAACCGTTTACTTCACCTTCCACATCGGTCGTCTGCGTATAGACAGCGGCAGAGAAGCCACGTTTCACATAATCTTTCAGGATATTGGCATATTTGACATATTCAGCCGTCACTTCGTCGCTGTTCTTAAACTGCACATATCCCCAATTACGTTTGTTCCACCACAAGTGATTTTCCACCGGAAGTCCGATGCCGCCGTATTCACCCAACACATTCACACGTTTCGGGTCGAACAGGAACATATCGGGAGCCGGATAATTATGCAAATCCAGGATATCACCACAAGGACGATGGTTACCGCCACTTGCCGGGTTTACCAAACGGGAAGGATCGTAAGTCTTTGTCCATTCGACGGTTTTTTCCGTATCAAACTGTCCCCAAGCCTCGTTGAAAGGAACCCAAACGACTACGGAAGGATTGGATACGCAAAGGTCCATGATTTCTTTCCATTCGCGATAATAGTTGGCTTTGGATTCAGGGGTACGTTCATTGTCTTTTCCACCGTTATACACATGATGATCCCAGATGTAAGAACCATGATCACCGCTCGGCATATCCTGCCATACCAGAATCCCCTCCTTGTCGCAATGATAATACCAGCGTGCCGGTTCCACTTTCACATGCTTACGGATCATGTTGAAGCCCCAGTCTTTCGTTTTCTTGATGTCGAACAGCAATGCTTCATCCGTCGGAGCCGTATAAAGCCCGTCAGGCCACCATCCCTGATCCAGGGGGCCGAACTGGAATAAGTCCTGATTGTTCAACTGCATACGCATAATACCGTCGGCATCACGTTTGGAAGAAATCTTACGGAAAGCCGTATATGATTTTACTTCGTCCAACACTTTCCCGTCTTTTGCCAAAGAAACCGTCATATCATACAGATAGGGATTGGAAGGGCTCCAAAGTGTCGGATTCTGCACGGACAGGCGCAACTCCTTTCCCTGAACACCTTTTGCGGAAGCCACAACTTGTCCTTTGTCCAACAATTTCACGGTTACAATACCGGAATTGCAGTCGCTGGATGTTCCGACCGTCACACTCAATGTATTATTGTCGATATTAGGAATAGACTTTATGGAAGTCACATGGGCCGTAGCTACCGGTTCCAGCCATACGGTCTGCCAGATACCGGTCACAGGCGTATACCAGATACCATGAGGATCAGCAATCTGTTTACCACGCGGTTGATATCCCTTATCGCTCGGATCCCAGACACGGACAACCAGTTTCTGATTGCTCTTTCCTGTCAGATACGGAGTGATGTTGAAAGAGAACGGAGTGAAACCGCCCTTATGGGAACCGATCAGGATATCGTTTACAAACACATCCGCTTTCCAATCTACCGCACCGAAATTCAGCACGATATCTTTATTTTTCCATGCTGAAGGGACGGAAAAAGTACGTTTATACCATAATTCGTTCTTTTCGCCAACTTCTTTCTGGACACCGGAAAGAGAGGACTCGACAGCAAAAGGGACCAAAATTTTGCCATCGAATGTAGCCGGCTCAACATCACCGACCGGTTTGATGGCATATTCCCATTCCCCGTTCAGATTTTGCCAATCACCGCGTTCCAATTGAGGACGGGGATATTCGGGAAGGACATTCGCCGGATTCACTTGTTCGGCCCACGGAGTCTTGATCTTATCCCCTACCGGTTTCCATTGAGCCTGTGCGCCCAAAGTCAGTGCCAATGCACAACATGCTAATAAGGTCTTTTTCATGATAACTTAATAAATTGATAAATTATAAATTAATTACTTTTTTCCATCTTCTTTTCCAGCATCTTCATAAAGAATCCGCCTACAACAGAACGGGCACGCATATTGATGGATTTGCCATCAACCGCCTCATACCAATCCGTCAAAGGTACACGCGGTTCCGTCTCATTCACATACTTGCACACAGGTTCAACCAAACGCCCGAAGTCCTCCGGCGTGTCAGCCAAACAGGCAGTCCACAAAATCCAATCTACCTTGGTATACGTCTTCCGGCTGTCAAGGGGAAGTCCGAACGGTTGCTGTCTTGTCAAATAAAAGGCCACCTCCTTCCGGGCGATCCGTTCCGGAAAGACATTTGTTCCCCAAACCTTGTCCCAAACCAGATTATACTTCTGGCTCCACGACCCTTCTTTATCGAATGTCAACCGGAAATGATCTCCGTCGTCAGCCATCCGTTCCCAAGTTTCCGCCATCTCGCGAGCAGCCGAGAGATATCGGACAGCTTGTTCATCGTCTCCCAGCATCTCGGCAAGCTTTCCATACCCGGCAATCCCCATGATCGCCTTGACCGAAAGGTTTGCATTACGGGCAAGATGTCCGGCGAAATCATCCGTACACAATTGATTGTCCGGATCAAGCCCCTCTTTCAACAGATAATCAGCCCAAACACCCAATGTTTCCCAATGTTCGCGAGCATACTCTGCATTTCCTTCACGTAAGGCGATCGCAGTGGTCAGAATCAACATATTGCCACACTCTTCCACCGGCATATCATAAGGATAAGTCTGCCCGTTGGCATGAGGATAAGTCCCGACATCATGGGCAGCAAAAGGCTTGTTCCACTGTCCGCTTTCGCTGTAATAAAAAATAGGATTCAACATTCCCTTCAACAAATCCGGGTTATAAAGCAAGAACAAAGGAGCGGACGGATACGTCACATCGACCGTACCGATCGAACCATTGCTGAAATTCTCTTTAGAAAGAAACAACAGGTTCCCCTCTTTGTCTTCCACCAACTTATGCGCAGCAACTGCCTGCCGGTAAGCCAAAGCGCACAAATCGGCATATTTTTTTCCACCAGCCCGCTCTGCATCCTCCATCAGGCGATTGTCGAAATCCCGACAACGTTTCATGAGCGAACGATATTCTTTGGCCGACTCTTCAAACGCCTGCCGAATGGTTTTCTTCCCGTTATGTTTCCAATACGCCATCCGGTTATCCTTGAAATACTGGATGGCATACAAATCATCATAGCCTACCATCAAGAAATCGGTCTTCGGAGAAGAGGATACAGCCTCCAACGTATGACTATAGACTAGCTGTTTCCGATCACCCACCTCCATTACCGTCTCTTTTTCCACCTGTGCCGCCAAATAAAAATATCCCCAGTCAATGCGGACATCATCTCCTTTGCGTCGCAAAACAGCCTGTTCAACTGTTCCTGTCTTCAAATAAGAAATACCGTTTTCTACCTCCCCATCAACCACGACCGCCTGTTCCTCCGTATTGACAGCCAAAGAAGAAAAAGCCTCGACACTCACCCGTACCTCATGCTTCTTTTGATCTGTCGAACGTACTTGCCAGGAAATATAATTGACCGGCATGGACATCCGGTCCAAATCATCCAGCAATAATGGAGCCGTAAAAACGACATCAAGCAAAACCGGACCACACTCAAATGTATAATAAGTTTGCGTAGGCAGGATATTCACAGACAATTGCCGGGCTGCTGTCGAAAAACGGACCGATGTTCCCTCTTCCGGTATTTCCTTCCCCATGAAACGATAAGAAACACCATCCACATCCACCACCCCTAACAAGGCTTGCTCTTTGCCCGTCCAATGACGAGTCGCATCAGCATTCAATTCATCGGCAAACGACCAAACACTGGTATAAGGATCGACAGAAATAAGCGGATAAGAAGGAGCGCGTAATGCGTTCCTTTTATCCGGTTCAAACAAACTCCCTGAATCGCAGGATACGTTCAGCAGTATCCCTTGACAACAAATCAATAGTATCAGAAAGGCTTTCTTCATTTCTAACAAATATATATAATTAAACACAAACTGACTTGATAACAAATCATGTGCAAAGATATCCTTTCGCTTTCTATCACATTTTCAATTATCAATCATTTATCTTCAAACATCAATCAAAACTGCATAAAATCAGCTTGATATACAAAGCCGGATAGGACAATCGTTTCTCAAATGTCCTATCCGGACATCTTACCTTATCACTTCAACCTGACTACTGGTGAGTAGATCGCCTGATCCGCGCCATTAGCCAAAACACCGACACGTGCATAAAGAGCTTTTGCCTTTGCGATTTCGGCATTACCGCTAATATCGGCAGACAAGTTCACGCCACCAGGAGTAACATCCGAGAAATCCTGACGGAACAGGTTGTTCACATCATCCGCAAACTGCGTTTTGCTCAACAATAACATCACCCGGCTGATCTTTGCTTCCGGTACAATCTGGTTAATCGTAAATGAAGCATTCATTGCCGATCCTGCAACAGACAATTGCTCATTTGAAATCGTAAAATATGGAGTGACTTCCAAATTCACTTCCGTATGTCCATTCAGATTCACTATTACAGATTCATGACTATTTACCCACGGTCCGTTCCCATCTCTTGTTGTCAAACGATATTCACCATCAAACAAAAGGGCTGAGAAAGTTCCATCTTGCCCCACAAAGACAGATATCGGATCATTCTTCTCATAACCGTCCTGATATAACTGTAACTGGACAGCTTCACCAGTGCCACGCAAGTTCAATGCCTGTCCCTGATAAGTAACTCTACCTACCAGCTTGGATTCCGGCGCATCAAAATTATCTTTTCCACAACCGGAAAACAATACCAGCAGTAAAATTACCGAAAAAATATTAGATATAATCTTCATACTCATACTTTTTTAATTATTGATACGGGTTCTTCACCAACTTCGGATTATTGTTCACCCAACCCAAATCGAGGAAGTTGTAATAATTCTGCATCCGGAAATAACGTGCATTCGGAGACATGAACAAGAAGTCTTCCACAAACACCCACTTACCATCGTTCGGATCACCCGGAGCAACCACACGGTACGGCCAGAGACGACGGTGGCGAGCTTGCGGATCATTATTGTTTCCGTTCCAAACTTTATCAGCCAGACGCCAACGCTTCATGTCCCAATAACGATGGTCTTCGAAAGCAAACTCAACACGATACTCATGTACGATATTCTCGAACGTCACCTTTTCCAACGGCTTCACACCTGCACGATTACGTACGGCATTGATAAATTCGGCTGAACGTCCGTTGTTCAATTCGAAAGAGGCTTCGGCCGCAATCATATAGGCTTCAGACATACGGAAACGAGGCATCCACATTTCGGAATTACGACCACGGGTAGAAGCTCCAGGAGTTTCATCAATAAACTTGCGATAATAAAAACCTGTCTTATTAACATACTGTTCATTTGATTCTTTCGGACCATTTAGTGCAGTCAATGCTTTTCCATTTGCATCTTTAGAATCCAAATCGCCAGCGATCAACTCCCATTCTCCATTATTCTTTATCAATTGACCAGCCTGCAATATGACCGGAACACTTCTCAATTCCGCACCCGGATAAATAATAGTTCCCCATAAACGAGGATCACGATCTTTGAATGGAGCATCAGCCGAATCATAAAACTTAAATGTGCCATTTTCAGAAGTCACGACCTTACTATCCGCTCCTGGGGTATCCGTGTCAAGCAATTCATAAGCCTCAACCAAATTTAAAACAGGACCGCCATAACTATTGTCAATATCCTCCGCATGAGACTTAGGAATATTATATTTCGTAAACTCAACAGTCTGTCCCGGATATTTATAATCACGCGCCCAAATAACTTCCGTATTATTATCTTTTACAGATGTAGCTTCATAAAAATTTAATCCCTTATTGTCCGGACGTCGATCCTGCAAAATATAAGGACTGTTTTTAATCACATCTTCAGCCGCTGCCAAGGCATTCTGATAATACGCCGAAGCTTTTTCTGCCGGTATACCCACTTCACCACCTTCCGTACGGATTGGTGTAGACATTTTGTTGTTATAATTGGCAATAGAAGCAGCATATACCGCAGCGCGAGCTTCCAACATTTTGGCAGTCCACTTATTTGCACGAGCAGAATTGACCTGTTTATCTACCGGCAACAAATTGTAAGCCGCTTGACATTCGCTTATGATATAATCATACATTTCAGCCTCCGTTGAACGAGGATACTGCAACGTAGTAACATCCATACCAGACTGATAATCAAACACCTCATCTCCAATTATCGGCATTCCTCCCAAACCACGACACATATTGAAGTAACACCAAGCACGTAAAAAACGTGCTTCACCCTCCAATGGCGCTTTTTCTGAATCTTTCAAGACTTCTGTCTCACGCAATCCCTTTAAAAACTGGTTGACATTTCTAATAAAAGTATAATCATAAACTCGCCAAAGATTGTCTTCAAACGTAGAACGTTGATCCGGACCTCCATCCATTTTAGCAGCATCATCAATATAAGTCATAGAGTAACTATCATTTATATGTTGTCCCCACGTCACACGACCATAATAATTAGCTAAAACAGATTTAATCATTACCGCATCACCAAAAATCTGATCATCCGTCATGATCTTATCTGGCTCACGGTCCAAAAAATCACTACAAGCCGTTGCCGAGAACAGACAAGCAGCCAAGGCCGACATTATATATCTTTTCTTCATTTCTACCTAAAATTTAAGGTTTACACCAATATTTATAATACGCGTAGTCGGATATCCCAAACCATTTCCCTCCGTTGATTCAGGATCAATACCCGGAGCATTGGTAAACGTTAACAAGTTGGTTCCCGCCACATAAAAGCGCAAATCCGTAATCAACGCTTTTTCCGTAATATGCTTCGGAAGCGTATATCCTAATTCCAAGTTACGGAGTTTGACATACCGCACATTCTTTTTCCAGAACGTACTGTTCCAATAGTTACTATGCGAACTGTTACCGATTAACAACATCGGATACTTACCTGGAATCAGTTCACTATCCGCATCCCATATATCAGACAGATGCCACGTATCTTCCATATAATATTGTGGGTTATTACCACCGTCATGGAACGGATTACGCTGTTCCCACTGTTGATACCATGATCCCATCGCGCCCCCTGTAAAATCGAACGCCAAATCAAATCCTTTCCAAGCGAATGAAAAATTCAAACCGAAATTCAGAATCGGAGTAGAATCTTCCCGATATCCAATCGGCCGTTCATCCAGACTATTGATCACGCCGTCACCATTCACATCCTTATATTTGATGTCACCCGGACGAAGTGTCTTATTTCCCTGACGGTCATTGTCGATCGGATAAGCTGCAATCTCTTCCCAGCTCTGGAACTGCCCGATTGCCTCCAATCCCCAGTTCAAATAACCGAAACGATGGTTCAACGAATTGCGATACACATCCCAAGAATTGGAGAAACGCGGCTTATACTGTTCCCAATCATAGAAACGGGAATACGTGATATTACCACCAATAGAATACGTAAAGTCTTCTATTTTATCCGTCCAACGGACAGCAGCATCGTATCCCATGTGTACATCCGAATTCAAGTTTTCTTTCGGCAAACTAAAACCGACTTCCGAGGGCAACAGAACATCATAACGGGAAGCGGGAAGCCCGTCACGCTGACGACGGAAGAAGTCGAACTGGCCGGTCAAACGATTATCCAAGAAAGCGACATCGAAACCGACATCCAGAATCTTGGCCTTGATCCAAGACAACGTTGTCACCGGAAGTCCACGTGGCACCGAACCAATCGTATATTTTCCATCAATAACCGAACCTCCATTCTTATAGTTATAACCGCTCATATAATCGAACGCTGCATATCCGGAAACGTTATCGTCACCTACCATACCGTATGATCCACGGATTTTCAAATCACTGAAAACATTCGATAATTTAGATTCCTTCCAGAAATTTTCTTCCGAAATACGCCAACCAACAGAAGCAGAAGGGAAGAATCCCCAACGATGATTGGGCGGGAATTTCCAAGACCCGTCATAACGGGCCGAAAATTCAACCAAATACTTATTGGCATAGTCATAGTTGCCACGGAACATCCACCCTAAACGTGCTTCAGTCTCATTACCCTCATCATTATAGGTATCCATTGTTTCATAATCTATCAAATGCAAAGCATTAGCCGTCGGAATGGCATGAAGCCAAGACGTCGGTGTATCCCGTTTAATCGATTCAAAACCAACAATAGCTGCAACATTATGATCTCCGAATTTTTTATTATAAGAAAGTTGAATATTCGACATCAATTCTTCATTATGTCCAACACGTCTTTCTCTCCAAGGATTATTATTCTCGAAAATCACCGGATAAGTATCTGTTGCTTCATCATAACCATACAATTTATAAGTATACTCTTGGTTATTCATCTGTTGATATGCCAGATAATACCCGACCAAAGCCTTTGCTTTCAAACCATCGAAAATATCATACTCTGCCGTGGCCTGCAACTGCGCCACACGCCAAGTTTCTTTGTATTCTCCGGATAATTCATAATTCAACCATCCGAAATTCGTCGCAGCATTAGAAGAAGTCAATGTCGGATATTTAGGATTGTCATTCGCAAAAGGACGCCTTGTCGGCAAATTCCGATATGTTCCAAAACGAGGCATCCAATAATCGTCAGCCTCCGGAACACCCGGATTCTTCCTTTCTTCTATACGGCCATTCATAGAAGCTCCCACTTTCAAACGAGAAGTGATTTGCGTGTCAATGTTCATCTGTACATTGGTACGTTTAAACCCGCCATAATTTACAATCATCGCGTCTTGGCTCATGTGGCCGACAGAAACATAATAGTTCGTTTTATCCGAACCACCGGATATATTCGCATTCAGATAATACTGCGGATTGGTTTCCCAAATGAAGTCATACCAGTCAAATGGCACATATCCTTTTTCTTTTCCAGCCAACCATTTCTGATAATCTTCCTTGCTATAAGTATAATCCGTTTTCCCTTGAACCGTTTCGGACTGGATATAATTGGTAATATAAGTTGCCGCATCCGCAGGTTTCGGGAAAGTAGACGGGTTCTGCCAACCGTAGTAAGCATTCAGAGAAACCGTGTTCTTAGTGTTCCGTTTTCCTTTTTTCGTATTGACTACGACAACACCGTTTGCCGCACGTACACCATAAATAGCGGCAGAAGCATCCTTCAATACCGAAATACTCTCGATATCATTGAAGTCGATATTATTGAATTGCCCAGCATCCGACTGAACACCATCAATCACATACAACGGATCCCCCATGTTACGGATCTGAATGCTGGTCGATGCCCCCGGACGTCCATCCGTCTGGCGCGTGTTCAAACCGGCGATCTTACCGACCAGCGCACCCGAAGCCGTGGAAGCGACCGAACGGCTGATGTCGTCCGAGCCGACAGCAGTAACAGCACCCGTCAGCGTCGCCTTTTTCTGCGACAGACCGAAACCTGTCACCACCACTTCTTCCAACGCCTGCGAATCTTCACGCAAAGTAATGTTCAAAGTAGATTTTCCTTTGACCGAAACTGCCTGAGTGACATAACCGATATAAGAAATTTCCAACACGGCATCAGGAGCCACCGTCAATGAAAAGGCACCATCCATATCCGTGATGATACCATTGGTCGTTCCTTTTTCCACGACATTGGCACCCGGTACCGGTTCGCCCAAATTATCAACTACGACACCTTTCACCGTATGTGTCTGTTGCTGCACGACAGCCACAGAAGCTTCCTTTGCGGCTGCTTTCTTTTCCGGGATCAGGACGATCTGGTTGTTCGATATCTCAAACGTCATCCCCGTTGAAGAGAGGATATTCTTCAAAATATCCTTGACTGCCTTGTTTTTGGCATTTACACTTACCTGACGAGACAAATCAATTTTATTCTCATCATAAAAAAATGAATAACCGCTTGCCTCCTCAATCCGGGAAAGTGCCTCGCTCAACGAAACATTTTCCAACCGGAGCGAGATGGAACGAAGCTGTACTTCGGCTTCGGCCGTTCCTGGCAAACTCATCCAAAATAAAATGCTTATCAATAGCGGCATCTTCCATTTCAAAATGCCACTGGTACTAAAGAACTTTCGTTTCTTCATAACCCTTTTAAGATTTAATAAATTACTAATTAATGATTTAATTGTTACAAATTCAAGTTACTTTTTCACGTGTGTTTCATAGGCATCCTGATTTAATTGTTAGTATTTTGTTTTTATTCTCACTGTATTATCTTCATCAAAAACATATTCTATCGGAGTTATCTTCGCAATCATGCTAAGGACTTCCTCCAGCGGTTCATGCCTGATTGTAAAGGTATAGGCCTGGTCGGTCGGTAACGCTGGGTCCAGCCGGATCTCCACATCATACCATTCCGACAGATATCCGGCCAGTTCATTAATCGTCTTCTTTTCTAAGCGCAAGGAATCTTTTGCCCAAAGGCAAGAGATGGATACATCCATATTTTTCTTTTCTATACTGGGAATATTTTTTTTACATACGGCCATTTCACCCTGATTCAGGTTTCTCGACACACCGGAATTCTCAACAACAACTAATCCGGACAATAAGCTGACATCCACATACTCCTGTTTTTCCCGTGCCTTCATGTTAAAAACCGTCCCGTGCACCTTCACGACCACACCACCCCCTTCCACTACAAAAAGACGGTCCGGATCTTCCGATACCTCGAAATAGGCCTCCCCTTTCAGACGGACATTGCGTTCCTTAGTCCAACGGGAAACAAAATATTCCAACGTCGATCCTGCATTCAGCCAAACGAGGGTACTGTCCGGCAAACAGATGCCGGATTTTCCATTCAAGGAAGAATAAACCAATACGGTATTGCTTGCCTTATACCATTCGGACGTCATATACCCGGTAAAAGAGAACAACAGAAAAAATAAAACCGCAACCGCTGCTATACACAAACGGAAAGAACGCAAAGACAACTTGACCACTCGCGGCTCCGCCTTTTTCATACGCTCCTCCATCCTTTTCCACAAGACATCGACATTGGAAACATACCGCATATTTTCTTCCACGAGAAACAACCAAAGGGATTGCCAGCTTTGGAACCGGACATGGTTTTCCTCATCGGCAAGCCATACATCCAACTCAGCCTGTTCCTTATCCGAAATCTCATATTTGAATTTTCGGACAATCGCTTTCCACGGTATATTCTTGTCTCGTCGTTCCATTTATGAAACGTGAGACTCAAAAATGGATGCTATCCCCTAAACACAAATCGTTTTTTTCCAATTTTCGCGATTCCTCACCGTAAAAATATCCAATCAACAAGAATAAAGACGTATTGCAAAAAGTCAAGAACCAGAACATGAGACAGATCTTCCGCCACGTTCCGCCAAACGACGAATCCGATAAGCACGATCGGTCACTTTGCCAGTAACAAATTCAGGTATATTATACGATTTCATCAATCCATCATAATAGTCCGCCTCCTTCTGAGGAAGCAAAAACGGCTTACCCGTTTTTCCATCTTTCTCGACATACGCAATGAAAGGACGCGTGTACAACCCATCCAAACGCCTGCTGCTAAACACGATCCACCTTCCGTTGGACGACCACGAATGGTAACTTTCCGTATCGCTGCTGTTGAGTGTTTCAGGATAAGAACCCGCTCCAGACTCCAAGTCGATCATATACAGGTCGGCATCTTTATGCCAGATCGGAAAAGTACCATAACCGGACAAAGTGCAAAGCAAGAACCGTCCATCCGGAGAGACCCTTGGAAAAGAAACACTTTTCCCATTCGCACGAGCATCGAACAACGTATCTATCTGCGTACTGAACTTCCCGGAACCGGGGTCGAACGGGATACGACACAAACTATAAGCCAGCCTCCCGATGGAATCAGGCATCAGGCAAGCCGGAGCGGTACAATAATACAAGCTCTTTCCATCCGGAGAAAAAGAAGGGAACGTCTCAAAATTTGTCTGCGAAGCAAGTTCGGGTACAGACAAAACCGTATGTCTCTCCACATCGTAAACGATCACATCCGATGCTGTGTCATAGACCTCCGTCCGCTGAGTGGGATGCAACAGCTGGGTCGTCTTATTGGTAGAAAAGGCGATGTAACGTCCCGAAGGATGCCAATAGGGATAGGTAAAAGTCGATATCGTCTTATCCGTTTTCGTATCCAACAACTCGATCTCATCCCCATCGGCCAATACGGTCCCGGCCAGCTTGGCACGCAGGTGGAACAACATCTTGTCCGGATTATGACCACAGAAAGAATGGCAATTCACACAATTGTAGTCCGTCATCTTGTTCTCATAAACGGCCGTTTCATCAAAAGATTCCAAGCCACGCTGATAAATCCCCATTTTGTTCCACAACGCATAACCGGGTTCTATCAAACGATACACCAAATAGGGATCAACCGGATCAGCCGCCACATACAACGGTATCGGTTGCCAAATTTCCCACCGACCATCCTTCTTGCGTGCCACCGTGAGCCGGACAGAATCCCCTTTCGCCTCCTGCAAAAGCCGCTTCCATTTCCTTTCCGGAATCCGGACCTCCCCATCGGAAGCCTCTACCTTGAACTTTTTCCCCCCTGCCTCCAACAAGACCGACACACGACATCCGTCCGATCGGACCGCAAAGTTCAACGGAGCGATGTTGTACGGGATAATGGTCCCCGCATAATCAGGAAACAAAACAGGCGCCTCATCCAGCCGTTTCCCATCTTCCCAGTCCTCTGAACAAGCACAAAACAAGAGCGCCGCCACCAAAAAGCCATAAAATCGTTCCATCATGCACCATCTATTTCTTAAACATTAAATAAAACCAATACGTATCCCCATACTGATCAGCCATGACATCCCGGAAATTGACATAACCATGCTTCGTATTCATATCCTGCTCAAACGCACCGTAACGCAGCTCCACCTTCATCCCGACCCCTTTGCCAGGCCACAACCGGGGAGCCTTCTGGTAGAACGCCACCACGGCTTCCTGTTGGTGGACGGAAAGGGAAGGCCACACCTTCGTCCGGTAATATTTCCGGTGCAACTCGTCAAAACGGTTCAAAGTCTTACCCAACAAATGGAAACCCGACAAATATTGGAAAGCGACCGGCCGGTCCGGATTGTTCACGGCCAACCGTTCCCATACCTCCAACAGATCTGCAGACACGGCATACTGTCCTCCTCTTCCCCATGCCAACCTTCTTCCGCCCAACGACGGTTCCCCGTCCACAAGGTCATCCCGATACAGATACTTCCGCCATTCAGCCGCCCATTCTTTGTAAAACAAAGTCTGCTCCAATATCCGGATATATTTTTCAGCTACCCCATAAGCCCCGGTCAGGATATTCGTCTGTACCAGACGTTGCAAAAGACGCGGATTCCCATCAACAGAGGATACATATCCTTCAAATGCGAACTTTTGGGCAGAAGAAAGGTCCCCTATCTGGTAGCAGATATCCGACAATACGATCGCCCCCGGAAGCGTACTGTCCCACTCGGGCAACAATCCACCTTTGCCTTGCTGCGGATAATGGAACAATTTGTCCCCCAATTCTCCCCGGCAAGCCAAAGCCAAATTCAGCAGGCTCAACGTCCGCATATCCGATGTCGCCGCCTCATACCCTCCAACAACCTTGTCCCATTGCTCTCCCCTCACATAGTAATCCAGCTCCATGTTTTTCAGCCAAATACCATTCTCCCGTTTCTTCATCCACCCCAAAAAGGCGAACAAAGGCAAAAACTGGACTACGACCCACCACCAAGCAGTCCGCCCCGACACGCCTCTGCCTTTTCCGAGCGGCAAACAGACCACCAGAAGCCCCGAAAGGAAAGCCAGCCACCCCCAATAAAGCTTGCTCGTCTTCAACAAAGGTTCATAATAGAAATCCGGTAAAACGACCATCCGGTATTCCGGCTGCCAAGCATAACGATAAGACCACCAAAGCATCAGGATGATTCCCAGTAGAAGCGCCAGACATCCTTGCCACCCCTTCTCCCGCAACAGTACTTCCCGAAGCACGACTCCGGCAACGAACAAGGTGGCCACCGGTCCCGCCAAAACAAACAAAACAACCGTCGACAGCCACCCCGCCAACACCCGTTTCCATGGCACAGCCACACGCACATAGAGCAAGAAGGTCCCCAACATACAACAATAGGCCACCGTCCCCTGCAACCGGTAATTCACATCAATATGCAAAGGGAACAAAGCCATAATCGGCAAAAGAGCCGGCAAATAGCAAAAGACAGGCAATGCCGTCTGCCGGCAGATCCGTTGCATCAGTACGCCTGCCACCCAAAACAAACCGGTCGAAACCAACGCCCCTCCCAAAGGAAGATGATAAAACTGCAAAAGGAAACCACCCAGCCAACAAGCCAGTCCGCCCGGCAGCCGGCACGTTTCCTCAAAATAGGCCCAAGTAAGAGGAAAAACCCGCAATTGTTCGACATAATAAAAATAAAACGGATACCCCACCTGTAAGAAACAGAACAGACAGCAGCAAACAGTCCCCCAAAAAAAGATTGATTTAGCCTTCATCGCCTTATACATTATATATCATGCGGCAGCCAAGAACCCATCTTCCCCGCCACCTTGGATATATAGACTCGAAAAAAGGCTTTCTCCCCTAAAAGGCTTCCCGTTTTTACCACAAATAAGAATAAGAATCGCCCAAATGAATCCTGATTTTCTTCAAAGCAATCGTGATTTGCCCCTCTACCGTCTTCTCCGAGATATGGAGCTGTCCGGCTATTTCCTTGTTGGTCAAGTTTTCCTCACGGCTTTTCCGGAATATCTCACGGCATTTGTCAGGCAAGAGCGACACCGCCTCCTCTATCAGATAGTGGAGTTCCTGCAACTCCAATTCCGAATCATAGTTTTGCACCACCTCCATTCCCTCCATTTCTTCCAGATAAACCGGGATCTTCTTGTCACGGATATAGGTGAAGGATTTATTGCGTGCCGCCTGAAACAAATAGGCTTTCAAGGTCAGTTTTATCTCGAAAGTCTGCCGGTTTTCCCATATATAGGTAAAAATATCCAAAACCAGATCTTGCGATTTCTCCCGGTCATGGATATAATAGGTAATAAAACGTTCCAAAGAATCCGCATACTGATAAAACAAATGACGAAAAGCTATCTGATCCCCCTGTTTAATCAATTTCAGCAATAATATGTCATCACTATTCGTATTCATCCGGATTCCGACATTCTTTTTTTTAAATTCGATGCAAATATACGAACCTTATTTAATCCTTTTTTACGTATAACGAAAAATATGCCTACATTTGTAATGTCTGGAGAGACTATATGAGGAAAATTTCAAGAAGTGCCTTTTTCTGTTAAAGTCGCCAACTTTTTAACAACACGCAAGGCACAAGTGACCTGCCATATCAAGTGGGTTGCTTGTTTGTGCGTGTACAGGGGTTTGGCGACACCTAACAGAATGAAGAACAGCAGCCCACTTCTTTTTTAACAACTATGCCTTTACCGGCTGCATGGAAGACCACAAAACATAGATGATATGTCTGCTCAACAACAAGACGACCGTTTGTTCAAAAACATCTACCTTTCCTATTTCCCGAAGATGAAACGCTTCGCACAAGAATACGTGATATCGGAACAGGATGCGGAAAACATCGTACAAGATATGTTCGCGGAACTTTGGGAAAAACGGGAAATGTTAGCCAACCAAACCATCCGGATCGCCTATCTGTTCACCATCATCAAGAACAAATGCCTCAACCACCTGCGCCATAAAACAATTACAGAGGTTACAAGAAAACAGTTCATACCAATATGGATATATGGACACTATACGGTTACTGACAAAGGAAACGCAGAGCCTGTTCAATTTGGCCGAATGTACGACGAACTGGGTTGGGAATTCGCATGGGAAATGCACCGCAGGCGAGATGCTATCCGGTTCGGCGTCTACACGAAAAAGAGCTGGCTCTCACACCAGCCGCAAGGAGATTACCGATCCGTCTTTCCAATACCGGAAAAGGTTTTGACATCCAATCCCAACTTGGAACAAAACCCTAATTACAAATAACAAACGTAATCCATTTACAGACCTTGCAGGGAAGCAGCCGCCTGCCGCTTCCCTGCAAATAAAAAAAATATCCTTATGAACAACTTTGTAATCCTCCTCCTGTACGTTCTCCTCACAGTCACAACTTTTCCATATACAGCCACAGGACAGATTCTCGATCCTGCCATGATGGACTTGTATATCAACCGGTTCAACAAACAAGACAAAGAATTGTATGCGCAACATATTCCAAACAGACAAGCGAAAGAATTTTTAGCCGGCAACATACCACTATTTGAATGTCCGGACAAGAACATCGAGGAAATCTATTATTTCCGCTGGTGGACTTTCCGAAAACATTTGAAAAAGACGCCGGACGGGTTCATTGTAACTGAATTCCTTCCAGATGTCCCGTGGGCAGGAAAGCACAATGGCATCTGTTGCCCGGCTTGGTTCCATTTTCAGGAAGGCAGGTGGCTGAAACACTCCGGTTTTCTCAAAAACTATGCTTACTATTGGCTAAAGGGAGGAGGTAACACGCATTCCTATAGTTTTCCTATTACCCATGCAATCTACCAATATTGCATGATTACGGGGAACTATCAATTGCTGAAAGAGTTATATCCGGAACTTTTACAAAATTATTCAGAATGGGAAAAAGAAAAGTTCATAGCTGAAAAAGGATTGTTCTGGCAAAAAGACGGAGAAGACGGTATGGAAGTATCGATCGGCGGACACGGTTTTCGGGCGACCATCAACTCCTATATGGCAGCCGAAGCCGATATCTTATCCAAAATCGCACATTGGAGAAACAACGACCAGGCACAAACACTCGAAACCGAAGCCTGCCGGATCAAAGAAAATATGCTCAACTACTTATGGGATTCCAAAGCGGAATTTTTTAAAGTACTGCCTATTAAAAAAAAATGCTTCTCCGAAAGACGTACGCGAACTACATGGATATACACCTTGGGCATTCGACTTGGCTCCTGTGAACTATGCCGTTGCCTGGAAATTCCTGATGGACACACGGTATTTTTTCACTCCTTACGGGCCAACGACAGCCGAACAATGCCACCCTCAATTCAAAGTAGCATACGAAGGACATGAGTGTCAATGGAACGGCCCATCCTAGCCATATGCGACCTCAATAACATTGGTAGAATTGGCTAATTTGTTAAATAATCAGACACAATCTTTTGTAAGTTCACGGGATTTCATAACTTTATTCTCGATTTACACACGAAGTCAGTATAAAAAGGATGCGCACGACACACTGATACCGGAAGGATATTGGGACATTTTTGCTTGGACAATCTGACTTATCGTGGTAAAACAATATACGTGCTTTATGATAAAACAGACAAGAAATATAAACAAGGAACCGGATTGTCAATCTTCATCAACGGGAAAAAGGCGGCAACCTCTCCTACTTTGACAAAAATCAGTTGCAAATTATAATATCAATTTTAAAACCATGAAACAGTATTTCGTATTACCGTTCGCCTGTATGGCATTATGGGGATGTGGCGAGCAAGACCAATTAACCGCCCCTCCTTTGAAAATGATCGACCAGATAGACTTCTCGCACGTGCATATCCGGGACAACTTCTGGTCACCACGACTCGCTAAACACACCTCGGCCACGCTCCCTGTCTGCATCGACCAGATAGAGAACCAGACGGGAAGAATGCAGAATTTCGAAAATGCAGCGAAAGGGACAGGGAAACACTCCGGCATCTTCTTCGATGATTCGGACGTATATAAGGCATTGGAAGGGATCGCCTACAGCCTGATCAACAATCCCGACCCCAAACTGGAAAAGAAGGCGGACGAATGGATCGACAAGATCGCGGCAGCCCAACAACCGGACGGATACATCAATACGTTCTACACGCTGACCGGACAAGACAGACGCTGGAACAACATGGACAAACATGAGATGTATTGCGCCGGCCACATGATGGAAGCCGCCGTCACCTATTACCAAGCTACCGGAAAACGGAAACTGCTTGACGTGAGCATCCGTATGGCAGACCACATGATGGAGTTGTTCGGCCCAGGCAAACGCCATTGGGTGCCGGGACATGAAGAAATCGAGTTGGCTTTGGTGAAACTGTACCGGACAACCGACCAGCAAAAGTATCTCGACTTCGCCAACTGGCTGCTCGAAGAACGGGGGCACGGGCACGGGAGCAAGGGCGACGAAGGGGAATGGGACCCCGCCTACTACCAAGACCTCATCCCGGTAAGGGAACTGACAGACATTTCGGGCCATGCCGTCCGCTGTATGTACCTATACTGCGGAATGGCGGACGTGGCTGCTTTAAAAAAGGACACTGCCTATATTGAAGCCATGAACCGCCTTTGGGACGATGTGGTACTGCGCAATATGTACGTGACCGGCGGGATCGGCTCTTCACGGCACAACGAAGGCTTCACGGAAGACTATGACCTGCCCAACCTCGATGCCTACTGCGAGACCTGCGCTTCCGTCGGGATGGTCTACTGGAACCAACGCATGAACCAGTTCACTGGCGATTCGAAATACGTAGACGTGCTGGAACGTTCGATGTACAACGGTGCACTGGCTGGCGTCTCACTGGATGGAGATCGCTTCTTCTACGTCAATCCGCTGGAATCGAACGGAGACCATCACCGCCAAGCCTGGTACGGGTGCGCCTGCTGCCCGAGCCAGATCTCACGTTTCCTGCCTTCCATCGGGAACTATATCTATGGGACATGGGACAAGGCCTTGTGGATAAACCTCTTCATCGGAAACACCACCGAAGTCGAGATCGATGGAAAAAAGGCAGTCATGAAACAGGAAACGGACTACCCTTGGGACGGGCAGGTCAAGTTGACCGTCACGTCCGAACAACCGCTCGGCAAGGAGCTGCGCATCCGCATACCCGGATGGTGCAAGTCATACACCTTGTCAGTCAATGGAAGCAAGGTAGAAGGCACGACCGAAAAGGGATATGCCGTTATCAAGAAGTGGAAGAGCGGCGACCAGATCGTGCTCGACATGGATATGCCAGTCGAAAAAGTATCGGCTGACCCTCGTGTACGACAAAACACTGGCAAGCGAGCCCTACAGCGCGGACCGCTGGTCTACTGCCTCGAAGAGACAGACAACACGAAAGACTTTGCCGACCTCGCACTGACGGCCTCTTCCTCTTTCGAGGTCAAAGACGAACCGGACAAGTTGGGCGGCATCCGCTCGATCAAAGCGACATCAGACGGGCAAACGTTACATTTCATCCCCTACTATGCCTGGGATAACCGCGAAGCAGGCAAGATGAAAGTTTGGGTCGATTATCAAGAATAACATAACATCATCCTATCACCATGAACAGATTAAAAAACATTTTCCTGACAGCAGTCGTCACCCTCACGGTGGCGACTGCCGCAACCGCCAGCGAAGAACCGGCAAACGGCAATTACCAAAACAACCGGCATCCGCTCTTGCAAAAAGACTACATCCAACTGCCGCTCGGAACCATCCGCGCCGAAGGGTGGATGCACGACCAACTGACCCGTATGCGCGACGGCATGACCGGACATATGGATGAGGTGTACACAAAAGTGATGGGGCCACGGAACGGATGGCTCGGTGGCGACGGCGATGTGTGGGAACGGGGTCCGTATTGGATTGACGGCCTTCTACCACTGGCTTACCTACTGAACGACAAAGCATTGATCAAAAAGGTGCAACCGTGGATCGAATGGACCTTGGCATCACAAAAACCCAACGGTTACTTCGGTCCCGACACCGACCGCGACTACGAACCCGGCCTTCAACGTAACAACGCACAAGACTGGTGGCCCAAGATGGTCATGCTAAAAGTCATGCAGCAATACTACACGGCTACGCAGGACCGGCGCGTGATCGACTTCATGACCCGATATTTCCGCTACCAACTGAGCGAACTACCCCAAAAACCGTTAGGGAAATGGACCTTTTGGGGAGAACAGCGCGGAGGGGACAACCTGATGGTCGTCTATTGGCTGTACAACATCACCGGCGACAAATTCCTGTTGGAATTAGGCGAGTTGATCCATAAGCAGACGTTCGACTGGACCGATATCTTCCTACATCAAAACCATCTCAGACGCCAGCACAGCCTGCACTGCGTGAACCTCGCACAAGGCTTCAAGGAACCGATCGTTTATTACCAGCAAAGCAAAGACCCCATGCAAATCCAGGCCACCCGACAAGCCGTCAGCGACATCCGCCACACCATCGGATTGCCCACCGGCCTTTGGGGAGGAGACGAACTGCTGCGCTTCGGCAAACCGACGACCGGTTCGGAACTCTGCACGGCTGTGGAGATGATATACTCGCTGGAGGCAATGCTGGAGGTCACGGGCGATATGCAATGGGCCGACCACTTGGAACACGTGGCCTACAACGCCCTGCCCACACAAGTGACCGACGACTACTCTGCCCGCCAGTATTATCAGCAGACCAACCAGATCGCCGTCACTCGCGAATGGAGGGAGTTCTCCACCCCACACGATGATACCGACCTGCTTTTCGGTGAACTGACCGGCTATCCTTGTTGTACGTCCAACCTTCACCAAGGCTGGCCCAAATTCGTACAGAATCTCTGGTATGCGACAGCCGACAACGGGCTTGCCTCCCTGATCTTCGCTCCCTCGCAAGTAACGGCACGGGTAGCAGGAGGAATCGAAGTGAACATGAAAGAGGAGACGGCCTATCCTTTCGAAGAGACGGTACGCTATCATATTTCGTTCACGGACAAGAAAGTGAAAAAGGCCTTCTTCCCTTTCCACCTACGCATACCAGGCTGGTGCAAACAGCCGGTCATCAAGCTCAACGGCAAACTGCTGACGGTCGATGCCTACCCAGGAACCGTCACACGCATCAACCGAGAATGGAAAGAGGGCGACATCCTGACCCTCGAACTGCCGATGGAAGTGACCGTCAGCCGTTGGTATGAAAACAGTGCCGTCGTCGAACGCGGACCGCTGATCTACGCCCTGAAGATGAACGAAAAATGGGAAAAGAGAACGTTCGAAAGCGACAAATCGGACGTGTACGGCAAATGGTATTATGAAGTGACGTCTGACAGTCCCTGGAACTACGCCCTACCGGCCCGTTCCTTCTCGCCCGACCGGCTCAAGGAGGCTTTCACGGTTGAAAAATCAGATAGGACCAATTCCTATCCTTGGAATGTCGAGAACGCTCCCATACGTATCAAGACGAAGGCTATGCGGCTGAACGGCTGGACGGAAGTCAGAGGTTCGGCAGGCCCGGTTCCCTACTACACGCAACAGGGTAAAGACTTTGGCGACGAGGAGACGATCGAGCTGATTCCTTACGGATGCACGACCCTCCGGATCACGGAATTTCCGGTCAGATAACCCGGCTTTTCGTCCCGTTCCACGCCCGGCGGCGTGGAACGGGACGAAGCCTATATAGGTGTTCACCAAAGAACCAGAGACTTTTCACCGGCCGTAATGCGACCGAATATATTGAATGTTCTGCGAAAATCCTTTACATTTGTGCCCTACAAAACAACACTCGCAAGGCATGAGAACATTCCTTATCTTTTTACTGAGTACGCTTTCGCTCCTCCTCCCTCGGTCCGGCCAGTCGCACGACCTCTATTTCCGCCACTATACCAACAAACAGGGATTGTCGCACAACACGGTCTATTGTGCCCTGCAGGATAAAAAAGGCTTCATGTGGTTCGGGACAGACGACGGGTTGAACCGTTTCGACGGACACCAGTTCCGGATCTACCGCTACAGCTCGTATGACCCGCAGAGCCTGCCGAACGACAGGATCATCAGCCTTTTCGAAGATTCGACCGGCAGGATATGGGTCTGCAACTACTCCTATACCTGTTACTACGACTATCAGACGGATGCTTTTCACCCCCTGACCTTCTCCAACAGCAACAACTCTCCGGAATATTTCCAGCAAATCAGGGAAGATAAAAAAGGGAATTTGTGGCTGATGAGCTACAATCGGATTGCCCGTTATGCCCTTTCAGGCGAAAGCAGCCCACATTTCTATCCCGAAGGGGAACTGACAAGCTTGATAGACATCACGATGAACGAAGAGAGCGAACCGATCCTCGCCGGACACAACGACCTGTTTTTCTACAAAGCGGAGGCAGACAAATTCGTCCGCATCCCGGTACTGACAGAAAAGGAAAAAGGAAATCCGATCAGCCTCACCAGGCTTTGCCTCGTACCGGACTGGGGAATACTGGTCGGAACAGACCGGGCGGGACTCAAATTTTACGATCGGAACAGTCGGAACACGGAAACGATCATCCCGGACATACAGGTCCGCGACATCAAGCAGTGCAGCGAAAATACATACTGGATCGCATCCGAGTCCGGTGTCTATATCTTGAACATGACAGACCGGAGCATCACGCACCTGCAAAAATCATTGACAAACGAATATACGATTTCCGACAATGCAGTCTATTCGATCACAAAAGACCGGGAAGGAGGAATATGGGTTACCACCTTTTTCGGTGGAATCAATTATCTGCCCAAAGAATATATCCCGTTTAAATATTTCATCGGAGGGAAAACCCATCCGGGGATGCCGGGAAATGCCGTCCGTGAAATCTGTCCGGACCAGTACGGCAACCTCTGGTTAGGAACCGAAGATAACGGGATCAACCGCTACAACCCGACTACCGGCGAGATCACGAATTTCTCCCGTACCAACCCCACCCATCCACTTTCGGCAACTAATATTCACGGACTGCTTGCCGACAGCAACCGGTTGTGGGTGGGAACTTTCAACACCGGAATCGACCTGTTGGACATTCCTTCCGGGAAAATCATCAAACGATATACCCGAAACAATACCGATAACCTGCTACCGACAGACTTCATACTCTGCTTTTGCAAACTCTCCGAAGACGAAATCCTGATCGGAACCTCCAACGGGCTTGTCCTCTTCCATAAAAAAGAAGAACGTTTCATCCCTTGGGGAACGGAGATCAAGTCGATGGTACGTCAAATCTACAAAGACAGCAAAGGGGATATCTGGGTGGCAACCACCTCCGGAGCCTACCGCTACTCCAAAACCGAAAAGAAGTTCGCACATTACACATCCAACCGTGAACGGTCGCAAACCATCGGTGACAACAACGTGACTTCCATATTTGAAGATTCGAAAAACAGGATTTGGGTGGCAACCGTCTATGGTTTCTCCCTCTACAACGAGATATCCGATTCATTCAACCGCATCACGATTGAAAACGGACTGCCCAGCAATATCGTACACCGTATCCTGGAAGACGATGAACATTTTTTCTGGATTGCAACGGCCAACGGGCTGGTTCGTTTTAACCCCGAAACATACGTGATGAAGACTTTCTCATACACGGACGGCCTGCCCGAAGCACAATTCAACTATTGCTCCGCCTACAAGATGCCGGACGGGACCATGTACATGGGAACGATCAACGGAATGATTGCCTTTAATCCGCGTGATTTCAAGAAGGATGTTTATTCCCCATCGGTATGCATCACCCGCATAGATGTGCAGGACGACCGCATCGGCGCCCCTAAATACAATGTCAACCGGATTTTGGAAAACGGAGAATTGAAACTACCTCATAACCGTTCCACCTTTACCCTTTCGTATGTGGCATTGAGCTACACCTCGCCGGATGCAATCCAGTATGCCTACCGTCTGGAAGGAAGCGACAAAGACTGGATTTATATGAAGCAAAATAAAGATGTGACCTTTGCAAACCTGCCACCCGGAGATTATGTTTTCCGGGTCAAATCGACCAACAGCAGCGGGGTTTGGCAGGATAACGAAACGACTCTCCGGATTACGGTGACACCGCCGTTCTGGGCTACCGGATGGGCATTGCTCATTTATTTTCTGATCGTATGCTTGCTGATCGTACTTTGGTATAACTATAAAAAAGCCAAACTGGAAGAGAAACACCGTATCAACCGTGAAATATTCGAAACCAAAAAGGAAAAAGAACTTTACGATGCGAAGATACAGTTCTTCACCTTTATCACGCATGAAATACGGACACCGCTCACATTGATAAAGGCCCCGTTAGAAAAGATCCTCCGTTCGGGAGACGGAACGCCTGCCACACAGGAGAACTTGCGGATCATCGAGAAAAACACCGGACGACTGTTAGACCTCAGCAACCAACTATTGGACTTCCGCAAGACGGAAAGCCGCGGGTTCAAGCTGAACTATGTCACGACCGATGTCGTTCTCTGGCTGGAAACGATCCTGCATCCATTCCGCCCGGCTTTCGAACAAGAGAACAAGCATTTTACAGTCAAGCTGCCGGAACTCTCTTTCGAAGCTTGCTTAGACCGGGAGGCCTTCTCCAAGATTGTCAACAACTTGGTCAGCAACGCACTGAAATACTCAGACAACCGGATATCGCTCGAACTGCTCCCCCCTTCGGGTGAAGAACGTATGTTCACCCTGCTCGTCACCAATGACGGATATCTGATTCCTGAGAGTGAAACAGAAAACATATTCAATCCGTTCTACCGCCTCAAAGAGACTGAAAACAGGCAGGGAAGCGGTATCGGTTTATCGCTGGCCCATTCTTTGACAGAATTCCACCGTGGCAGACTGTTCTACCAGCAAACGCCGGAGGGCTTGAATCAGTTTGTCCTGATGCTGCCGGAACAACAGGAAGACAGCTACCGGACCACAGCCGGGAACGAGAAAGAGAAAACAGAAACGGTCACTTTGAGCGAAACCGGCAAATCGGTGATCTTGATTGTCGAAGACCAGGAGGATATGCGCCATTTCATCGCCCGCGAACTGGCGGAAACGTATCAAGTAATAGAAGCGGAAAACGGGAAAGTAGCTCTCGATCTAGTTCGTAAGAACACGGTCAACCTGATCATCAGCGATGTCATGATGCCGATCATGGACGGCTTCGAACTTTGCAACGAAGTGAAAAACGACGTCAATGTCAGCCATATCCCATTTATCCTGCTGACGGCACAACACAACCTGCAGTCACGCCTGAAGGGACTGAACACAGGAGCCGATGCCTATATGGAGAAACCTTTCTCCATCGAACTACTGACGGCCCAAGTTGGCAACCTTTTGAAAAGCCGTGAGCTACTGAACAAAACTTATTTGGAGAAACCGTTCGCCCCAGTAGTCTCTCTCGCGGTTTCACAAGTGGATGATATTTTCCTTCACAAGCTGAACGATTACTTGGAAGAGAACCTCAGCAATGAAGCCCTCTCCGTTGAAATGCTTGCCGATACGATGGGAATGAGTACTTCCAGTCTCTACCGCAAAGTCAAAGGCTTGTCCGGTCTCTCTCCTAACGACTTCATCCGCATCACCCGCTTAAAGAAAGCGATCCTGCTGATGCAGAACGGAGAGAACCGCATCAGCGAGATCGCTTTCCAAGTCGGCTTTTCGTCACCTGCCTACTTCTCCACCTGCTTCCAGAAACAGTACGGGAAGACGCCGTCGGAGTATCTGAAACAGGCGGGGACGAAGTAAGGCAGTGTATTATCACTCAGCCACCGGGAAAGCAGAAATCCTCAACCTCGCCGCTCCCATAGGGACCAGGGTGATTTCATCCAGACGGTTGGACTTGCGAGCGTTTTCGTATGGAAGGACTCCGCATAATCCGTATTCGTCAATTTTCCACTCCGGCACCAAACGTCCCTGAGCCTTAAATTCCATCGGGACGGAAGAGAGAGTGAAAGGATTGTTGTCCGACGGCCAGTTTTTTCGCTGCAACGTGATGGGTGACTGGACTTTCAAGGCATAATTCCACGGGCTTGCAGGCAGGATCTCGAAAGTCGGCCATGCGGAGGCATCCGCACCTTCCTGCCATTTGGAATCCCAAACGGCGGTCTCGGTACTGGGCATTTGCTTGTATTCTTCCTCTACTCTCAAAGACAGGGTAAGCGGACCGTAATCGACACTGACACTGTTCTTATTTACCTGCCACTGGCGAACGGCATATTCCATCGGAAGATTCAGAACCACCTCGTCGCCATCTTTCCATTCCCGCTCGATACAAGCGTATGTTCCAGGAGTGAACTTCGTCAGCTGCCGCTTCCCGTTGATCAGGACAGAAGCATTTTTACACCAAGAAGGGATACGTAGATAGAAGGGGAAAGATACATTTTCGGATGTCCCGACCGTAAAACGTGTCATTTCCTCAAACGGATAATTCGTCTGTTCATGTAAGGTGATTTCCGTTCCGTCACCCACCTTTACTTTTGCCTTACAAGAATTATATAAAACGGCAGCCACCCCGTTGTCCGGCGTCGCCAAAACCAAATGTTCGACATAATAGGGCCAGCCGAAACCATGATTGTGCTGGCAACAACGGCTGCTGAAAGGGTTCATGGCCAGAAACGGACCGGAATTATCCAATCCCGGATGATGATTGCGTGAATCGCTGATCGCCATATTCGGACAAGTCAGATAACGGAGTGACCGGTAGTCAGGCATCAAAGAAGCCGGATAACTATTGAACGCGACATCTTCGAGGTGATCGGCCCAATAAGGATCGCCACTGATCAGAAGCATGATCTCGTCGGATGCCATCTGCTCCACAAAACCACAAGTCTCCGTTCCCTGGCGGGGATCGAAGAAGCCGATACGAGCATTCTCGTCCGCCCCGAACATTCCACCGGGAACCTGGCCGAAAGTACGGCGTATCAAACTCTGGACATTATAGCTGGCAGCCAACATCGCCGAGTCTCTTGTAAACAAATAATAAGTGGCAGGTTCACGGAAACACTGAGCGACATTCACATTGTGCCAGTTCGGAAGCTGAGTCGATTTTGTCCAGTCTGCCGTATTCCGGTGAATCTTTTCGGCCAACGGAAGAAGCGACTCGTCACCCGTACGGTTATATAGCCAGACCACGCTCCAAAGATTATCCCCTCCACGGCTATTTTCCCAGTAACTTGACAGGAAAGCGTCATCGGAAACCGTTTGCAGATAGTGACAATAGCGGGTCATGAAGTCGATCACCCGATTATCGTTCGTATATTCATGATAGGATTGCATGATCCAGAGGACGATCATGTTCGGCCAAAAATCCTGCTTGCCGTTATTCAGATGCACCGGTCCGAAATTACCATCCGCCCGCTGACTGGCCAAAATAGCTTCTATCCAGAATTTCGTTTCTTTCAACAAAGCCTCGTCTTTCAAGGCATACGCCATATTACCATACCCACGCAGCCAGTAAGGAACTTCTTCCCAACCCCATTCGCCTCCATTTTTCAACCAGGCGTTGTTTCCTTTTTGCAGCCAAGCGCTAATCTCCCCCAAATGACCGCAAAGTCCGTCCTTCTGTAATTCGATTTGCCGACGTAGCCAGCCTTCAGGCTCGATACTTCCGGCAGGCAGCTTGATAAATTGCAATGGTTGCAACGGGGCCCGGTTACTTACATAATAGTCATTACGAGAGGCTGTGGACAAACGTTCCATCGTCCGAATCTCTTGCGTCTGTTTACCTGCACACGACGCCAACAGAATTGAGAAAAGTAAAATCGTCTTTTTCATGCTTATCAAAAATTTATTGGACAAAGGAAAGGAATCCGACAGAAAAACATGACAAGAAATCAATCAAAAACATATAAAAATCGTTCTATCACTTCCTCCTGATGAAAAAGCAATAGAACGATATAAAATCCTTTAGTTACTTCTCTTTCAAGAGAAAAGCAACAATCACTTTCTTAACTGGCACACTCCGTAATACAACAGACGAAGTACAACCGACAACCCGTAAAAGCCACACGTGATGAGCAGCATCCACAACGATTGTGTCCAAAGCTCGGACCAACTTGTACCGTATGTGATGATAGAGATAATGTTCATCAGATAGGCGAGCGCGATACAGACACAGAATATCTTGATTTCCGTTTTTTGTCTCTTTACAGATAATACGATTTCTTTCATAATCATGCAAAATTTAGATACGGTATTTTATATTCATCCGGGAAAGTAATCACCCGTCCTTCATCAATCGCCTGCAAACCCAACAAACCCAAAACAGAAGAATAGTAAGCCTCCTCCACCAGGTTAGGAGCCGGTTTTCCGGTAATGGCCGCTTCACAGAAAGCGGTAACCAACTCGATAGAGCCATCACCAACAGCTCCTACCGATGACTGTCCGCTGATCGTTGTGACATTGTCCATGATCAGATGTCCCTTGTTTACCGATGCAGTTTCAGGCACCCAACTCGGGCCGGCAAATGAAACATTGTCGAAGATCTTATGTTCGATCTGGTTGATCAACTGCATGATACCGGGAGCAGGTTCGACATCTTCAAAATAATATTTACCTTTTTCCGGTTCCATTGTGCCCTTACTTCCCATGATTTCTTCTTCAAGGCCATAAAACTTGTTGGCAATCATTGACTCATAGGTCATCTTCACGCCGTTCGGATAATGGTAAATCAAATTGATGCTGTCATACACTTCGCGGCCATCCTTCCAATAAACGATATCCCCCATGCCAGCCACCTTTTCAGGAAGCATCCGGAGCGCCCAGTTTCCGACCTGCAACTGATGGGTGGCCAACTCCGTTACCAAGCCACATGAATACTCCTTATATAAGCGCCAGTTGATCTTACGTTCCAAATCAGGAGAAGGAACGGGACGGCGCCAGTCGTTATTACGGAACCAATACGCCCGTATCGAGTTTATATCTCCCAACAAGCCGGCATGGACCATTTCCATCGCTTTTATATATTTCGGATCATATAAGCGCTGCTGGCCGATAAACATCACTTTACCGGATTCTTTAAACACATTATACATATCCAGACAGTCGGCACACGTCATCGCCATCGATTTCTCGCAAAAGACATGCTTTCCGGCGTGCAAAGCATCTATCGTTATATGCGCGTGTTCGTACAGCGGAGTCGCGATCATAACGGCCTGTATATCCTTATCTTCCAAAACCTTTCGGTAATCATCATACGTCTTAGCCTGGGGATAGATGACCGAAGCGGCTTTCAGATTAGGAGGATAATTATCACACAAGGCAACCACATCAGCATACGGAACCGTCTTCAGGTTATTCAAGTGATATTGTCCGCGTGAACCTGTACCGATAAATCCGATCCGCACTTTCTCCTTTGCGATCTGCACCTTATCGTCGGCACTACAGGACTGCAACCAGGGAAACGCGGAAAGCAGTGCACCGCCTCCACCAATCATTCCCAACTCCTTGAAGAAGTCCCGCCGGCTTAAATTGACTGAATTCTCATCATTTTTCATAACTTATATACATGTTTTTCATAAATATCAAATTGAGACGCGATTACCGGAACACGCTCGTCGTCGCAGATCATAAAGGCTGTTGTCAGAATCTCTGCCACCACCGGATCTTTCGACACCACCGACACCATTTTCTTATCCTCCACGAATGTTCCCGTATGCGGGTTCACGATATGGCGCGGATGAGAAGGCATATTTCCCGATGTAGATAGCGAACTGTCACACAACTTCAAATCGGCAATCCGCTCTTTCGTAAACGGATTGTCAAGACCCACCGGCCAATATTCGCCACACGGATGCATACCGACCGCCAGAACCGAACTATTTCCGAAATTGACAAGCGCCTTACCAATCCCATTTTCTTCCAACAGTTCCCGTATTTTAGCAAGCGCATATCCTTTTCCGTACCCGCCGAGATCAATGTGTAAAGATTCAGAAAAGAAAAAAATGCTTTTATCTTCTTCCGTCAGCAATACCTGGTCGAATCCCTGCAAAGTTATATCGAAATATCCTTCCGTCAGCTCATTGTAACGCTTGCAGTTCAACAATATATACCAAAGCTCTTCCCCCACCTTCACCGGGTAGTGCCCGGCTTCCCGGTTAACAAATGAAACCTCACTTTCCGGATCGAACCGGTTCAGCATCTTATCTAATCGCTGCACTTCCGACTCGACCTTTTCCCAGACCGTACCAAGAAGACGGGGATCACTGCCGACCATCAAGATGTCGAACTGCGTTCCCATTACCGACGACATAGATCCATGAAAAAGCCCGGAAGCCGCATAATAGTTAGAATAAGTCATTTGTTACTTGTTATTTTTTACATGGTTCAAAGGGTGCACGTACACACTCTGCAAATATAGAGGATTTGTTCGTTTCACAAATAGAATTAGGCAACCTTTTTCTCAAAAGGTTGCCTAATTAGCGTTTATTTTCGTTTAAAACATTTATTACAACTCAACCTTCGCCAAGCAGAATTCCTTTTCCGGATGATAAGCTAAAACACAGTGCCAAGCCTGTTACATTTTATTGGCACAAGAGTTCCACTGGCATGGCACTCCCGTTTCATGGGCAGGAAACAGCAGTTTCATAGGTAGGGAACAACCGTTACATAGGCAGGAAACAACGCCTGCACTGCTATCTCCTCACCCTTTTGATGCCTCCGAGGCTGAAAAAAGAAACCAGCCATTCGTTTATTACAAGATAATAGCTTACATTTGCATCTAAAAGTATTATCTAAAATCTATGATTCCGATGAGTACACAAATTAGTAAAAGCCTGATAGTGCTTTTCTTTTTAGGAATGTTCGTCACCGGTTGCAATACCAACATAAAGCAAACGGCCGATAACGATATCAAATTCGATTCTATCCGGGTGGATAAGACCTATCATCTGCTGGATAATCCTGATAATCCCAATTGTAACCTGCAATTGAGCTTCACCTACCCCGCCAAATTTTCCGATAAAGAGATTCTGAAAAAGATACAAAATGACTTCGTCCTCTCCTATTTCGGCGAGAATTACGAAAACCTGCCTCCGGAAGAAGCGGTCGCCAAATACACGGAAGATTATCTGAACAACTACAAAGAGCTGGAAGCTGATTTCAAGGCGGAGTTGGAAAAGAAGGACGATTTGCCGGTCGGGGCCTGGTTCTCTTATTTCGAAATGTCGTCGGATGAAATCGTCTACAACCAGAATGACATCCTGAGCTATACCGTAAGTTTTGAAAACTATACAGGCGGCGCACACGGTTCGCATGCCTACAACAACCATGTGATCAACCTGAAAACAGGCAATGCAATCACGGAAGAAGATATTTTCATCGAAAACTTCCAGGACAGTCTCGCACAGATATTGATCGATCATATTGCCAAACAAAACAAGGTAGAGAATCCGAAAGACTTGGAAAACATAGGTTTCTTCAGTGTCGAAGAAATCTTTCCGAACGGTAATTTCCTGGTTGACGGAGACGGTATCACATATACCTTTAATGAATATGAAATCGCCGCTTACGTGGTAAGAGAAACCAATGTATTCTTACCCTATGCGGAAATCCAATATCTATTGAAGAAAGACAGCCCGATTTATCAATTGACAATTGACTATTAAAATACAATAAAATCCTACACATAATAATCTATGGATAACAACGCAACATCCTCTCCCCAATTGTCAATTGTCAATTGTCAATTGGGGGTTCTAAAGTCTTACTTTCCAACGCTGACCGATGCGCAAAAGCTACAGATAGATGCCCTGTTCGACTTATACTCAGACTGGAATTCCAAAATCAATGTAATTTCACGCAAAGATATAGAGAACCTGTACCTGCACCACGTGCTTCATTCTTTGGGTATCCTGAAAATGCTGAAATTCAAAGAAGGATCAACAGTGATGGATATCGGTACGGGAGGAGGTTTTCCCGGCATACCACTTGCTATCCTACTTCCTGAAGTACGGTTTCATTTAGTAGACAGTATCGGGAAAAAGATCAAAGTCGGACAGGCCGTAGCCGAAGCGATCGGTCTGAAAAACGTCACTTTCCGCCATTGTCGTGCCGAAGAGGAAAAACAATTATTCGATTTTGTCGTGAGCCGTGCCGTCATGCCACTGGCCGATCTGGTAAAAATCGCCCGTAAGAATATAAAGAAGGAACAACAAAATGCACTTCCTAACGGTTTGATTTGTCTGAAAGGAGGAGAGTTGCAGCATGAAATATTGCCATTCCACAAGCAAGCTGTCAGCCTCAACCTGGGTGACCATTTTAAAGAAGAATTTTTCCAAACTAAAAAAGTTGTTTACGTACCGTTATGATTACAATAAAATCGTTTGAGTTCAATTATTTCCAGGAAAACACATTCCTGCTGTATGATGATACACGCGAGGCCGTACTGATCGATTGTGGTTGCTGTCGCAAGGAAGAGGAAAAGGAGTTAACCGACTTTATCCTCGAAAACAAGTTGACATTAAAGCGTTTGCTCTGTACTCATCTGCACGTGGATCACGTATTTGGAAACGGTTTTATATATAAGACATACGGTTTGAAACCCGAAGCGAACAAGCAGGATGTCGAGAAACTGCCCTCTCCGGACGAACAGGCCAAGTTGTTCGGACTCCGTCAGCATGTCGAGAATGTCCCGGTTGAAAAATATATCGTAGGAGGCGAGATCATCAAGTTCGGCACATCCGAACTTCAAGTGCTGACAGTTCCCGGACATTCACCCGGCAGCGTCGCTTTCTATAACAAAAAGAACGGCTTTGCGATTGTCGGCGATGCACTGTTTGCCGGAAGTATCGGCCGTACCGACCTTTGGGGTGGAAACCAGGAGGTATTGGTTGCCGCCATCCGCGACAAACTCCTTTCGCTTCCTGACGAGACAGTAATCTATCCGGGGCATGGACCGGAGACAAGGGTCATCGATGAGAAGTTCAATAATCCCTATTTGTAATTGACAATTAAAAATTAATTCATAACTCATAAATCACAATATTATGGACACAAATAAATTTGTAAACCGCCACGTTGGTATTTCGGCAGAAGACATTCCTTCCATGCTGCAAGCCATCGGCGTCAAGTCGGTTGACGAACTGATCGATCAGACCATCCCGTCCGACATCCGTTTGAAAGAACCGCTTAACCTTCCCGACCCCATGACGGAACGTGAGTTCGCAGAACACATCTCGGAGTTGGCATCCAAAAACGAAGTCTTCACTTCTTATATCGGAATGGGTTGGTATGACACGGTTTGTCCGGCTCCTATCCAACGTAACGTATTTGAAAATCCGGTTTGGTACACTTCCTACACTCCGTACCAGGCAGAAGTTTCACAAGGACGTCTGGAAGCATTGTTGAATTTCCAGACTGTTATCGCGGAACTGACCGGCCTTCCGCTGGCCAACTGTTCCCTGCTGGACGAAGCGACAGCAGCAGCCGAAGCGGCAACCATGTTCTACGGTAGCCGTAGCCGTGCACAGGTGAAAGCAGAAGCCAATACGTTGTTTGTCAACGAAAACGTATTCGCCTCTACACTGGCCGTTATCAACACTCGCATGATCCCGCAAGGCATCAAGGTCGTTGTGGGTGATTACAAAACATTTGAATTCACACCGGATGTATTCGGAGCTATCGTCCAGTATCCGAATGCCGACGGTTTGATCGAAGATTATAAAGAATTCATCGTGCGTGCCAATGCCGGTGGAGCACGTGTCGCTGTTGCTGCCGACCTGATGAGCCTTGTCCTGCTGACTCCTCCGGGAGAATGGGGCGCAGATGTCGTATTCGGAAGCAGCCAGCGTTTCGGTATCCCGATGTTCTACGGCGGCCCGTCTGCTGCATTCTTCGCAACGAAAGACGAATACAAGCGTTCCATCCCCGGACGTATCATCGGCATTTCCAAAGATGCCTACGGACACGCGGCCTATCGCTTGGCTTTGCAAACACGCGAACAGCATATCAAACGTGAAAAGGCAACTTCCAATATCTGTACCGCCCAGGCCTTGCTGGCCACGATGGCAGGTTTCTACGCCGTTTACCATGGTGCTGAAGGCCTGAAGAACATTGCCGGTCGTATCCACGCTTCTGCCGGTTTCTTGGCAGGCGAACTGGAAAAACTGGGCTACAAGCAATTGAACAAAGACTATTTCGACACGTTGAAAATCCAGTTACCGGAACAAGTATCCATCAATGCGCTCCGCGAGATCGCATTGGAATGCAAGGTAAACTTGCGTTACTTCGAGGCCGGACAGATCGGTATCAGTTTGGACGAAACGACCGGACCGACCGATATCGGCGTATTGCTGTATATCTTCGCCGGTGCAGCCGGAAAGGATTACATGCTGAAAGAAGCCGTTCCTGAAAAGACTTATTTCGATCCGAAATTCACCCGTACTTCCGAATTCCTGCAGGAAGACGTATTCAAGAAATATCATACTGAAACGGAGCTGATGCGTTACATCACCCGCTTGGGACGCAAGGATGTTTCATTGGCCCAGTCCATGATCTCCTTGGGTTCTTGTACAATGAAACTGAACCCGGCATCATCCATGCTTCCGCTCAGCCGTCCGGAATTCATGAATATACACCCGTATGCACCGGAAGACCAAGTCGAAGGCTACACGGAACTGATTGAAAACTTATCGGCTTACCTGTGCGAGATCACCGGATTCAAAGGCTGTACACTTCAACCTAATTCCGGAGCAGCCGGTGAATATACAGGTCTGCGCGTAATCCGGGCTTACCTGGAAAGCATCGGGCAAGGACATCGCAACATCGTTCTGCTTCCGGCTTCCGCTCATGGTACAAACCCGGCAAGTGCGATCCAGTGCGGTTTCACGACTGTTACGGTAAAATGTGACGACAAGGGCAATATCGATTTGGAAGATTTCCGGGCAAAAGCCGAAGCCAACAAAGACAACTTGGCTGCCAGCATGATCACCTATCCGTCTACCCACGGTATCTTCGAAGTGGACATCAAAGAAATGTGCGACATTGTTCACGCTTGCGGCGGTCAGCTGTATATGGACGGTGCCAACATGAACGCACAGGTCGGTCTGACTAATCCGGGGACTATCGGTGCAGACGTCTGCCACCTGAATCTGCATAAGACCTTCTCTTCCCCTCACGGTGGAGGCGGTCCCGGTGTCGGTCCGATCTGCGTTGCCGAACACCTCGTTCCGTTCCTGCCGCAACACCCGGTATTATGGGGTAACGACCTGAATACAGTCTCCGCTGCACCTTACGGTAGCGCGGGCATTCTGCCGATCACATATGCTTACATTCGCATGTTGGGAACAGAAGGATTGGAAACGGTCACCAAGACCGCAATCCTGAATGCGAATTATCTGGCGGCTAAATTCAAAGATACTTACGGAATCGTTTACACAGGTGCTACAGGCCGCGTCGGTCACGAACTGATCCTGGAATGCCGCACGGTAAAAGAACGTTCGGGCATTGATGAAGGCGATATCGCCAAGCGTCTGATGGATTTCGGCTACCACGCTCCCACTCTTTCCTTCCCTGTTCACGGCACCTTGATGGTCGAACCGACCGAAAGTGAAAGCAAGGCCGAACTGGACCGTTTCGTCGAGGTATTGGAATGTATCTGGAACGAAATCAAGGAAGTGGAAGAAGGCAAGGCTTCGAAGGAAGATAACGTATTAAAGAACGCTCCTCATCCCGAATACGAAGTGACAGCCGACGAATGGAAACACGAGTATCCACGCAGTAAAGCCGCCTTCCCGCTGGAATGGTTACACGACAGCAAGTTCTGGATCAACGTAGCCCGCGTAGACAATGCGTATGGTGACCGTAACCTGATCCCGACACTTTGCGCATGCGAAATTTAATATAAACCGGTATAACGCAAACGGCACGAAAACGCAGCTCTTATTTTCTCATCTGCTTTCCCCGCCGTTTGCGTTATTTTTTTAATAACAAACAACAAATTCAATGGACACAACAACTAAAGAGAAAATCAGATTCAGCAAAGCATTTTGGGTAGCAAATACCGTTGAACTCTTCGAACGTGCCGCCTACTACGGCGTCTTCATCGTAATCACCCTCTATCTTAGCCGGATTCTCGGATTCAATGACATTCAGGCAGCCGGTATCGCCGGTGTCTTCTCCGCCTGCCTCTACCTGTTTCCCACGTTTGCCGGAGCTCTTGCCGACAAGATCGGCTTCCGCAACTCCATGTTAATCGCTTTCTCCTTGCTCACTTTCGGATATCTGGGACTGGCCGTCTATCCGACTTGGCTACAGTCTGCCGGATTAGTGCAATATGGAACGACCACCACTTTTACCGGACTGTTGGAAAGCAACCTGCAATATGGAATCATCCCGATCATGATCCTGATCGTATGCGGTGGTGCTTTCATCAAAAGCGTGATTTCCGGTACAGTGGCCAAAGAGACGACCCCTGAAACCCGCGCCAAAGGGTTCTCCATCTTTTACGCGATGGTCAATATAGGGGCTTTCTCCGGCAAGACGATTGTCAAACCACTCCGTGAAGCTCTCGGAAACGAGGGGCTTATCACACTGAACTATTTCTCTGCTTCCATGACATTTCTGGCTTTACTCGCGATCTGGTTCTTCTATAAGAGCAGCCAGCATAGCGGTGAAGGAAAAACATTCAGCCAAATCTGGCAGGCACTAATAAAAGTCTGCTGCAACGGACGTCTTATCATCCTGATCCTGATCATTACGGGATTCTGGATGGTGCAACACCAGTTATATGCTACAATGCCTAAATATGTGCTCCGCCTGACAGGCGAAGGGGCTTCTCCTTCGTGGTATGCAAATGTCAACCCGTTGGTGGTAGTACTGACAGTCAACCTGGTTACCCAACTAATGCGGAAAAGAACCGCACTGATGTCTATGACTATCGGGATGTTTATCATGCCGGTATCGGCCTTATGTATGGCTTCCGGAAATATGCTGGACGGCAGTTCGACTATCCTGGGCATGCACCCTGTTGCCTTTATGATGGTAGTCGGCATCGTTTTCCAAGGTCTGGCCGAAACTTTCATCTCTCCACGCTTCCTCGAATACTTCTCTTTGCAGGCTCCGAAAGGAGAAGAAGGGCTTTATCTGGGGTTCAGCCATTTGCACTCTTTCCTTTCTTCTATCTTAGGATTCGGTCTGTCCGGATTCCTGCTAAGCAAGTATTGCCCTGAACCGACCCTGTTCAGTACGCACGAAGAATGGGTAGCCGCAAGCACCCACGCCCATTACATCTGGTACTACTTCGGAGCAATCGCGCTGGTTTCGGCATTTGCCCTTATCATTTACGGGCAAGTAGTCAAAAGGTTGGATATAAAACAAACGGAAAGGCATACTTAAAGACGAAAGTGTGCAGATTCCAGACGAAAGTTCTTTGATATAAAGAATGTTTGATTACTTTTGCAAGTCAATATTCAGAAGGTTAATTCAAACAAATATCCAATATAGAAATCTAATATTCCTATTAATATGAGTTTAAAAATTATTGTATTGGCGAAACAGGTTCCGGACACACGCAATGTGGGAAAGGATGCGATGAAAGAGGACGGAACTATCAACCGTGCCGCTCTCCCCGCAATCTTCAACCCGGAAGACCTGAACGCATTAGAACAAGCCCTCCGCTTGAAAGACGCCTATCCGGGAACTACGGTTACTCTGTTGACAATGGGCCCGGGACGTGCAGCAGAAATTATTCGTGAAGGTTTATACCGGGGAGCAGACGGTGGTTATCTGCTGACCGACCGTGCATTTGCCGGCGCCGACACTTTGGCAACGTCCTATGCGCTTGCCACAGCGATCAAAAAGATAGGTGACTACGATATTATCATCGGAGGACGCCAAGCCATCGACGGCGATACGGCCCAGGTTGGTCCCCAAGTCGCCGAAAAATTGGGATTAACACAGGTCACATATGCCGAAGAAATCCTAAACGTAGATGAAAAGAATCGCAGCATCACAGTGAAACGGCATATCGACGGTGGTGTCGAAACAGTAGAAGGCCCGTTGCCTATCGTGATTACGGTCAATGGTTCGGCTGCCCCCTGCCGTCCGCGTAACGCCAAGTTGGTGATGAAATTCAAACGGGCATTGGGCGCACAGGAAAAAGCTCCCGCTCCCGCTTGCCATCCGGAAGGCGTATCGGCACTGTCATACCCCGAACTGTATGAAAAACGCCCGTACCTGAATATTCCGGAATGGAGTGTTGCCGATGTAGACGGAGATCTCGCACAATGCGGTTTGTCCGGTTCGCCGACAAAGGTGAAAGCCATCCAGAACATCGTGTTCCAGGCTAAGGAAAGCAAGACGCTGACCGGCTCGGACAAGGATGTGGAAGATTTGATTGTTGAACTGTTAGCTAACCACACTATCGGGTAATTGACAATTACATACGGTAAAAAAGATTGAACAATATGAATAATGTATTTGTATATTGTGAGCTTGAAGGTACGACGGTTGCCGATGTAAGCCTCGAACTGCTGACCAAAGGTCGCAAGTTAGCCAATCAGTTGAACTGCCAACTTGAAGCCATCATTGCCGGTTCCGGACTGGAAGGGATTGAAAAGCAGGTGATGCCTTATGGTGTGGACAAGGTGCATATTTTCGATGCTCCGGGTCTGTTCCCGTACACTTCCCTTCCTCATTCTTCTGTCTTAATCAACCTGTTCAAAGAAGAAAAACCGCAGATCTGCCTGATGGGAGCAACGGTTATCGGACGTGACTTAGGCCCCCGTGTCTCTTCTGCATTGACAAGCGGTCTGACTGCCGACTGTACATCCCTCGAAATCGGCTCGCATGAAGACAAAAGAGCTGGTAAAACATACGAGAACCTGTTATACCAGATCCGCCCCGCTTTCGGTGGTAACATCGTGGCAACGATCATCAACCCGGAACACCGCCCCCAGATGGCGACCGTTCGCGAAGGTGTGATGAAAAAGGAAATCCTGGACGCCGATTATAAAGGCGAAGTGGTAAAACATGACGTCGCCAAATATGTTCCGGAAACGGATTATGTCGTAAAAGTCATCGACCGCCACGTAGAAAAGGCCAAGCACAACCTGAAAGGTGCTCCGATCGTAGTAGCCGGCGGTTACGGAATGGGTTCCAAGGAAGGTTTCGATATGTTGTTCGAACTGGCGAAAGAACTTCATGCCGAAGTGGGCGCCAGCCGTGCAGCCGTTGATGCCGGTTTCTGTGACCATGACCGCCAGATCGGCCAGACGGGTGTGACGGTTCGTCCGAAATTATATATCGCTTGCGGTATCTCCGGACAAATCCAGCACATCGCAGGTATGCAGGATGCAGGTATCATCATCTCTATCAACAATGACGAGAACGCTCCGATCAACACGATTGCCGACTACGTAATCAACGGTACCGTTGAGGAAGTGATTCCGAAGATGATTAAGTATTACAAACAGAACAGCAAGTAAAGAGATGGCAAATTATTATACAGACATTCCGGAACTCAAGTATCACTTGAACAATCCGATGATGGAACGTATTTGCGAACTGAAAGAGCGCAATTACAGAGATAAAGAAGAGTTCGACTATGCACCGCAAGACTATGCCGATGCAATGGACTCGTTCGACAAAGTGCTTGAAATCACAGGTGAAATCACAGGTGAGATCATTGCCCCCAATGCCGAAGGTGTCGACGAAGAAGGCCCTCACTGCGCAAACGGACGTGTGGAATACGCTTCCGGAACCAAGCAGAATCTGGATGCAATGGTGAAAGCTGGCCTGAACGGTATGACAATGCCGCGCCGTTTCGGTGGTTTGAACTTCCCGATCACGCCGTACACCATGTGTGCCGAAATCGTGGCTGCCGCCGATGCAGGATTTGGAAATATCTGGTCGTTGCAAGATTGTATCGAAACATTATATGAATTCGGAAACGAAGACCAGCACAACCGTTTCATTCCGCGTATCTGCGCTGGAGAAACGATGTCTATGGACTTGACAGAGCCGGATGCCGGCTCCGATTTGCAGTCCGTGATGCTGAAAGCGACTTTCGACGAAAAAGAAAATTGCTGGTTGCTGAACGGTGTGAAACGTTTCATCACCAACGGAGACGCCGACCTTCATTTGGTTCTGGCCCGTTCGGAAGAAGGGACGAAAGACGGACGTGGCTTGTCTATGTTCATCTATGACAAACGTCAAGGTGGCGTAGATGTCCGCCGTATTGAAAACAAGTTGGGTATCCACGGTTCGCCTACTTGCGAGTTGGTTTACAAAAATGCGAAAGCCGAACTTTGCGGGGACCGCAAATTGGGTTTGATCAAATATGTAATGGCGCTGATGAACGGTGCCCGTCTGGGTATCGCCGCACAGTCTGTCGGTCTGAGCCAGGCCGCCTACAACGAAGGATTGGCTTACGCAAAGGAACGCAAACAGTTTGGCAAAGCCATTATCGAATTCCCGGCTGTCTATGACATGCTGTCTATCATGAAAGCGAAGCTGGATGCCGGCCGCGCGCTGCTGTACCAAACTTCTCGCTATGTAGATATCTACAAAGCGCTGGACGACATCGCCCGTGAACGTAAGCTGACTCCGGAAGAACGTCAGGAACAGAAGAAATATGCCAAACTAGCCGACTCTTTTACTCCGCTGGCAAAAGGTATGAACTCCGAATATGCCAACCAGAACGCATATGACTGTATCCAGATTCATGGTGGTTCAGGCTTCATGCTGGAATATGCTTGTCAACGTATCTATCGGGATGCCCGCATCACCTCCATCTATGAGGGTACGACGCAGTTGCAGACAGTTGCAGCCATCCGTTACGTGACCAACGGTTCTTACCTGGCTACCGTACGCGAATTCGAGACAATCCCGTGTTCTCCGGAAATGGAACCGCTGAAAACCCGCTTGGTTGAAATGGCCAATAAGTTCGAAGCCTGTATGAACAAGGTGAAGGAAGCTCAGAACCAAGAATTGCAGGACTTTGTTGCCCGTCGCCTCTATGAAATAGCAGCTGGCTGCATCATGGCTCACCTGCTGATCCAAGACGCGACAAAAGCTCCTGAAATGTTTGCCAAATCAGCTGTCGTATATCTGAATTATGTCGAAGCGGAAGTGGAAAAACACAGCAGCTTTATCTTGAAATTCAATGCCGAAGAATTAGCAAGCTACAGACAATAATAGACATTATCTATTTCATAAAAGCCGGATATCTTCTTTTGATTTCCGGCTTTTTCCTTATATTTAGGCTTGTATAAAACCAATAAGACAACCATCGACTATGAAACAGTACAATCCAGACATCCACCATCGTCACAGTATCCGTTTGAAAGGATATGATTATTCACAGGAAGGGTTATATTTCATTACAATATGTACCCAAAACCATAAACATTTATTCGGCGAAATCAAAAACGTTCCCCACGTAGGGACGGTAGGGGGCAGGGTCCGCCTGCCCTACATCTAATATCAACATTCCCCAAATGATATTAAACCCATATGGTGAAATAATCCAACAATGTTATTGGGATTTGGAACATAAATACCCCAATATCGAATGTTGCGAATATGTTATTATGCCAAATCATTTCCATGCGATTATAAAAATCGATCGGGATGCATTTAGGTCGGGCACCCCCGCCCCTACGTGGTGACACTGGGGCATATTGTGGGATATTTTAAATATCAATCGACAAAAACGATTAATCTACACGGTCAAAAATTATGGCAACGTAATTATTATGAACATATCATACGGGATGAAAAGGCGTATCATAATATATCCAATTATATATTAAACAATTCGGCACAATGGGCATACGACCGATTACGCTAATTCATTGTGGCGATACCATAATACCCATTGCATACTACCACGAAGCAACAGATATATCAGGAATGCCATCCATAATGCATGGTTGCCCATCATCCCGGAAAAGAGGTAATAGATTAGGAAGAAAGTGCCGGAAGCGACCAGCATGGAATAAAGCATCAGGCGGGTGGCTGTCGCACCGATCAGGATGCCATCCCACAGGAAAGCGGCAAAGCCGGCAAGCGGGACAGCCAACACCCAATAGAAGTAGGTTCCAGCCTCTTGTATAACAGCAGGATCATTTGTCAGGAGAGACAGAAAACCTTTCCCTCCTACTCCATAAAGCAAGGTAAACGAAAAGGACAGCCCGATTCCCCAGCCAAACAGCAAACAGATCATCCGACTAAGGGCTGTTTTGTTACGGGCGCCGATATAACGTCCCGCCAAAGCCTCACCCGCATAGGCAAAACCATCCATGATATAGGAGAAAAGCGTAAACAACTGCATCAACAACGTATTAACAGCCAAAACGATATCCCCCTGTCTCGCACCCGTAGAGGTAAAGAATGTAGTAACAGCCACCAAACAAAGCGTACGAAAGAAAATATCACCATTCACCTGGAAGAAGCGACGCATAGCGACCTTGTCCATGACTTCATGCCAGCAAACACGAATATTCAACCGCTTCCGATAGAAAGCGAACCACAGGAATACAGCCATCCCGAAGCCCCCATATTGGGCGATCAGCGTTCCCATCGCAACCCCTTGTACCTTCATGCCGAACACAAAGACGAAAATCAAACTCGCCACGATATTCACGATATTCTGGGTGATCGCAATAAACATCGGGAAACGGGAATTCTGCATTCCGATAAACCAACCGGAAAAGCCATACAACCCCAATACGGCCGGCGCGCCCCAAATACAAATATTGAAATATAAGGAAGCCAACTGTTCCACCTCATCTGTCGTATCGAGCAGAGAAAAAACTATCTCCCGTATCGGATACTGGAGCAAAAGCAGAGCCAGAGAAATCAGAATCCCGACACCGACCGACCGGAACAAAACCCTCGTTACTTCCAGGAAATCCCGTCTCCCCAGAGCTTGCGAAGTCATCCCGCTCGTTCCCATCCGCAAAAAGCCGAACAGCCAGTAAATAATATTGAACAACATTCCCCCTACCGCAATCGCCCCTATATAAGAAGCAGCCCCCAAATGCCCGACAATCGCCACATCGACCAATCCCAACAAAGGGACCGTTATATTGGAAACGATAGAAGGAAGCGCTAACTGAAGTATCTTTTTATTCATTATTCATCATACCTATAAAAACTATTCCTAACTTTGTCGGCAAAGTTACAGATTACTTTATAAATAACCAGAGTAACCAAACTCATAAAGTGTCCATCTACTTTTGCCACCGATACGGACAAACCTACATAAGTGCTTTTGCAAGAACAACTACCATACTATCATAATTGTCCGTATATTGTTTTAAAACAATACGTTACTGCATGACAGTTCCCATTTTATACTATCATTCATCTATCATAACTATCATGGTAAAAAGCACTAACAACAACTGGACCTTTCAGGTTCTTTCTGCATTATCCGGATTAGGGATCGTCACAAATAATAGTGATGTACATGCCAATGCTGCGCCGATCACATCCAACATAAGAATATTTGTCATCTTCATAAAAGAGATGAAAAGAGCCGCTAGCGCCGGACCGGCAATGAATCAACAAACCTCATATAAAAAACGAAGGCCGCGGGGATTCACATCCGACGGCCTCCTACACTAACCCTTAACTTTAACCAATGAAAAACAATAATCTACTTTATTAGTTTTTTAATGAAGCGATTGCGGCTTCGTAATTCGGTTCGTTTGTTATTTCGGAAACCAGTTCCTCATAAACAACTTTACCAACTTCGTCGACAACTATCACGCCGCGGGCTAATAAACCCTTCAGCGGACCATCGACCATCAGCATCCCGTACCCATTTTCAAAACAAGAACAACGGAATGCAGAAAGTGAAATCACTTTATCGATACCTTCCGTGGTACAGAAACGTCCTTGTGCAAAAGGCAAGTCCTTTGATACGGCAAGCACCACAGTGTTAGGAAGAGAAGCGGCTTCTTTATTAAAACGTCTTACCGATGCGGCACACACGGTGGTGTCCAAACTCGGGAATACATTGATCACAACTTTCTTACCTTTTAAATCTTTCAGATGCAATTCGGATAAATCGCTCTTTACACCTTTAAAATCAGGAGCCTCTGCTCCAACTGCGGGCAATGAACCGTTCGTATTGACTTCATTACCTTTAAATGTTATCTTTGCCATCTTTTATATTATTTTATGTTCTTTATCAAAAGCGGCTTACAAATATAAGCTGCTTTGTATAACTTAAACAAAGGAATCTGAATAATGTTTTTTCTTTTAACTCTTTTTAATTACCGCTCACGATAACTCTTTTTCTATCTTTGGCCCAAAATAGAAAGAAATGGATGGGTTGATTATTTGTTTACTTGTCGTAATCATTGCTTTACAAGTCTTTTTCCGTCCCCGGAAAGACCATTCGGACATCGCGGGCGAGCTAAAACGGCTGCTCGACGAAATGCAACGTTCATTTGAACGTATCGAAAAAAACTTTCGGGAAGATTTTCGTCTGAACCGGGAAGAAGGCCGTATCGTCGCCAGAGATAACCGGGAAGAGCTGACGCGCTCCATGAACGAATTCCGAGATGCTTTCGACCGGGGGATCGCCTCGTTCAACACCCTGCAACGGGAAAAGTTCGCCAACCTGGACGAACAACAACGCCTGCTTGTCACTAACACGGAAAAACGGCTGGAAGAAATCCGCCTGACCGTAGACGAGAAATTGCAAAAGACACTTAACGACCGGATCGGCCAATCCTTCCGGCTTGTGACAGAACAACTGGAAAGCGTACAGAAAGGACTTGGAGAAATGCAAACGCTGGCACAGGACGTAGGCGGCCTGAAACGTGTCCTCAGTAATGTAAAGACACGTGGCAACATCGGGGAAATCCAGTTAAGCATGCTTCTCGAACAAATCCTGGCACCGGAACAATACGAAGCGAACGTGCATACCCGCAAAGGATCGGATGCCGTCGTGGAGTTTGCCGTCAAACTTCCGGGGCGTGACGATATCCGCGAATTCGTATATCTGCCGATAGACGCAAAATTTCCCAAAGATGTCTACGAACAGCTGCTCGATGCATACGACCATGCCGACACACAGGCAATAGAGACAGCCGGAAAGCTACTGGAGACAACCATTAAAAAGATGGCAAAAGATATTTCCGACAAGTATCTGGCTCCCCCCACCACCACTGGCTTCGGCATCATGTTCCTGCCTTTCGAAGGAATCTATGCGGAGGTAGTACGCCGTTCCTCCCTATTGGAAGAACTACAGCGCAACTATAAGGTGGTCGTCACCGGCCCGACAACACTTGCCGCCATCCTGAACAGCCTGCAAATGGGATTCCGTACACTCGCTATCCAGAAACACTCCGGAGAGGTATGGACCATCCTGGGAGCGGTAAAGAAAGAATTCGAGAAGGTAGGCGGCATGTTGGAAAAAGCACAGAAAAACTTGCAGACGGCCAGCGGGCAGATCGAAGAGGTGTTAGGGACACGCACACGCGTAATCCAGCGCAAACTGAAAGATGTAGACACCCTCAGCGACAGGGAGGCACGCTCTATCCTTCCGGAAATAGGTTCATTAACGGATGAAGAAGACGAAAACGGATTATGAAAAAGAGACAGATTCCACATACATACGCCATCATATTTTATATCATTCTTTTCTGTGCCGCCCTCACCTGGATCATTCCGGGTGGACAATACAAGGAAAGCATCAATGCAGCCGGGGAAAAAACGGTTGTCTACGAAGCGGTAGAACATGCTCCACAGACCTGGCAGGTGTTCTCGGCTTTTTACAAAGGGTTTGTCGACAAGGCAGATATCATCGTCTTCATCCTGATCATCGGAGGGGCGTTCTGGATCGTCAACGACAGTAAGGCCTTCGATATCGGAACCGTCAGTTTCCTCGGCCGCGCCCGTAAAATGGAAAACAACCGCTTCTTGCGTAAGATCGAAGTGGAGAATTTCCTGCTGACATCCATCATGCTACTATTCAGCATATTCGGGGCTGTCTTCGGGATGAGTGAAGAGACCATTGCATTTTGCTTAGTACTTGTCCCGATGGCGATCTCGATGGGGTATGACTCCATTACAGGTGTTTGCATGGTCTTTGTCGCCGCCGGATTAGGATTTGCCGGAGCGATACTGAACCCGTTTACAATCGGTATTGCACAAGGACTGGCCGGTATCCCGCTCTTTTCTGGAATCGAATACCGGATATTTTGCTGGATCGTAATCAACATAATCGGTTTCGCCTGGATACTGCGTTATGCCGCTAAAGTAAAGAAAAATCCGAAAGCATCGTTAGTCTACGAAGAGGACCAGTATTGGCGGGACCTGCACAATAATAACTCGCTGGAAGTAAGCTATCATACGCCACGTACCGCCTGGATCAGTTTTGGTATATTGGCAGTCATACAAATCATTTTCGCAGTTTATTACCCTGCAACAACTTTACAAATCGGGAACAATATAATCAAAGGATTGCCTCTCCTTCCCATTCTAACGGCTGCTTTTATCTTGACTTCCCTGTTCGCCCTCCGCAAGACAGTCCATCTTTATATCCTGAACCTCCTCTTCTTCACGATTTTTTATCTGATAACGGGAGTGATGGGATATGGCTGGTATATCATGGAGATAGCCACTCTATTCTTCGCCCTCGGACTGGCAGCCGGCATCGCTAACAACCGGACTCCGAACGAACTGGTCAAACTGTTTCTCGACGGGTGCAAGGACATTATGAGCGCAGCCTTGGTAGTCGGCCTTGCTGGCGGTATTATCGTGATACTAAAAGACGGGCTTGTCATCGACACCATTCTCTACAACTTGGCGAAAGGGATGGAAGGGCTCGGACAAGTGGCAACCGTCGGTATGATGTACGTGATCCAGACCTTGATCAACCTGATCATTCCTTCCGGAAGTGCCAAAGCGGCCCTGACCATGCCGATCATGGCTCCTTTCTCCGACTTGATCGGATTGTCAAAGCAAGCAACCGTGATGGCCTTCCAGTTCGGAGACGGATTCACCAATATGATCACCCCGACATCCGGAGTGCTAATCGCTGTTCTGGGTGTCAGCCGTATCCCCTACGATAAATGGTTTCGATGGGCATGGAAATTCATATTACTTCTGGTAATAGTCGGATTCCTGTTGCTCATACCGACAGTATTGGTTCCGATGAACGGATTTTAATGGAGCGGAAGATCATACATATCGACATGGACGCATTCTACGCTTCTGTGGAACAGCGGGATAATCCGAAACTTCGCGGAATTCCGCTTGCAGTCGGCCACGCGGAGGAACGGGGTGTCGTAGCGGCAGCAAGCTACGAAGCCCGGAAGTTCGGCGTACATTCCGCCATGTCGTCACAAAGGGCTAAACGTCTATGCCCGCAACTCACATTTGTTTCCGGACGGATGGATGTCTATAAAGCGGTGTCCCGCCAGATACACGAAATCTTCCACGAATATACAGACATTATCGAGCCGCTTTCACTGGACGAGGCGTTTCTGGATGTTACCGAGAATAAACAGAACATCCCGCTTGCCGTCGACATCGCCAAAGCAATCAAGCAAAAAATTCGGGAGGAACTGCATCTGATTGCCTCGGCTGGGGTATCGTATAATAAGTTTTTAGCTAAAATCGCCTCTGACTACCGCAAGCCGAACGGACTGTGCACCATCCATCCGTCCCAAGCGGAAGAATTCATCAAACGTCTGCCGATCGAATCCTTCTGGGGGATCGGCCCGGTCACCGCCCAACGGATGCACTCATTAGGCATCCATAATGGTGAACAGTTGAGAGCTTGTTCACAAGAAATGCTCACCCGACAATTCGGAAAAGCGGGAGTTTTATATTATGAATTCTCAAGAGGGATAGACCTGCGCCCTGTCAAGGCCGTCCGAATCCGCAAATCCGTAGGCTGCGAACATACGCTCGAAAAAGACATTTCGCGGCAATCGTCCGTTATCATCGAATTATATCATGTTGCAACCGAACTGATCGAACGGTTGCAACAGACCGGTTTCAAAGGAAACACTCTTACTTTAAAGATTAAATACCATGATTTCAACCAAAAGACAAGAAGTATCACCCAAAATCACGAACTGACTACTTTAGCCGAAATACTTCCTTTAGCCAAAGGATTGCTGAAAGACATCGAATATACGACTCATCCGATTCGCCTGATCGGTCTTTCAATCTCCAACCCTTACGAGAAAAACAAAGAGAAAGCTCGTTGGGAACAACTCAGTTTCGAATTCAGCGACTGGGATTACTCTAAATAAGTATATCCATACAAGCCGGAACGATAGTTGGAAAGGAATTCCTTACCTTCTTCAACCGAAATCTTTCCTTCCTTTACAGACTTAGTTACCCAAGTTTCCAGCGTCCTCACCAGTTTTTTAGGATTATACTGAACATAATCGAGCACTTCGGCAACCGTTTCCCCGTCGATAACTTGCTCGATGTTGTAACCTTTTTCATCCACCGTTACATGCACGGCATTCGTATCGCCGAAAAGGTTGTGCATGTCTCCCAGAATTTCCTGATAAGCTCCTACCAGAAAGACACCGATATAATAAGCATCTTTTCCTTTCAGCGAATGTACTGGTAGATCATGAGAAACATTGCGTGTCGAAATGAAGTTGGCGATCTTGCCATCCGAATCGCAAGTTATGTCCTGCAAAGTCGCCGTCCGGTCAGGCCGTTCATCCAACCGCTGAATAGGCATGATCGGGAAAATCTGATCGATCGCCCAAGAGTCCGGCAAAGACTGGAAAAGCGAGAAATTACAGAAATACTTATCAGCCAACAGTTTGTCCAGCTTGCGAAACTCATCCGGTGCATGTTTCAGACCGGAGGCAATCTGGCTGATCTCGCGCGTCACAGACCAATATAAGCGCTCGATCTGGGCACGAGTCTTCAAATCGACAATACCATGACTGAACAAATCCAACGCCTCCTCGCGTATCTGCTGCGCATCGTGCCAGGCTTCCAGCATACGACTCTGGTTCAGCTTATCCCAAATCTCATACAGTTCATGCACAAGTTCATGGTCGGATTCACTCACTTCAAAGTCTTCATCCATTTCGGGAAGCGTAGCTGTTTCCAGCACCTCAAATATCAAAACGGAATGATGAGCAGTCAACGAACGGCCGCTCTCCGTTATGATATTTGGATGAGGGATGCCGTTCTTGTCACTGACATCGACCATTGTGGAAATAGAGTCATTCACATATTCCTGGATAGAATAATTGACACTGCTCTCGCTATTGGAAGAACGGGTACCGTCGTAATCGACTCCCAGCCCGCCGCCAATATCCACAAACTCGATATTGAAGCCCATTGCATGCAGCTGCACATAGAACTGCGACGCTTCGCGCAACGCCGTTTTGATACGACGTATCTTGGTCACCTGACTGCCGATATGGAAATGGATCAGCTTCAGGCAATCCGTCAAATCTTTCTTTTCCAAGAAATCAAGTGCTTCCAATAGCTCGCTGGACGTCAAACCGAACTTGCTGGCATCCCCCCCGCTTTCTTCCCATTTGCCACTGCCGGAAGAGGCCAGTTTGATACGGATACCGATATTCGGACGAACATTCAGCTGCTTGGCCATCTTAGCGATCAAAGTCAGTTCGTTGATCTTCTCGACAACCAGAAAGATACGTTTGCCCATTTTCTGTGCCAACAAAGCCAGTTCGATATAACTCTCATCCTTGTAACCGTTACAGATAATCAAAGAATCCGAATCTGTATTGACCGCAATCACCGCATGGAGTTCCGGCTTTGAACCGGCTTCCAACCCTAAGTTGAACTTCTTGCCATGACCGATAATCTCTTCCACCACCGGACGCATCTGATTTACTTTAATAGGATAGATAATGAAATTCTGCGCCTTATAACCATATTCATCGGAAGCCTGCTTGAAACAGTTCGCTATCTTTTCAATACGGTTATCCAGAATATCCGGGAAACGGATCAGTACAGGAGCCTCCACATCCCGTAATTGCAGTTCGTCGACCAGCTCTCTCAGGTCTACACCGACGCCGTCTTTACGAGGAGTTACCACTACATGACCTTTGTCATTGATACCAAAGTACGAAGTACCCCAACCTGTGATGTTGTAGAGTTCTTCTGAGTCTTCAATACGCCATTTTCTCATTTCTTCTTCAGTGCAAAAAGTATGTACCTTTCAAAATTGTTGTAAATATAAGCAATTAATATACAATTACGGCAGATTTGAGCAATAAAAATATCAAGGTAGATACTCACAACATTACCACAACTTACTTTTCTACCTCTTTTTACCAAACAACTCAGAATGGCTACCACTAAGTAAGTCGATTATTTCTCCGTCAATCTAAATAAGAAGAAAATCCCCTTCTATATAGCATTCCATACAACCTTTATACTCACCTTTCAACATGTGAGGTTTATATTCTTGTGGAATCGGCCGGCCGTTTATGAGCAGATTTGCAATATATTCAAAAGCTACAATTTTTTAGGGGAATCTCTGAATACGTTTGAAATCTTTCTAAAACTGGCTTGTTGGGTGTAATTTCTTTCTCACTTCATTAATTCTTCCATCAAGCCATCCACGCTGTCAAACGTTTCTTTATTCTTATTCGTGCGTGCTTCCCTTATGGCTGCAATCGTTTCCGTATTCGGTTCGGTATACATTGCGTCCATCAAAGTACTCTCTACAAAATTATTCAGACTCCTGTTTGCTTTCTTGGCTTGTTCCTGTAAGATTTGCAACAAGTCCTCACGTAAACGGAACGAAGTTTGTTTTCTTACTACTGCTTCCATATTACTTTTGTATTACATTATATCGCAAAGGTAATGCATTATATGCCGAAAACAAATATTTCATGGATTTGGATCACCCCGAAATCCTGAGGGGAAAAAATCGTATCTTAGTGACAGTAAAAAAATAAGTAGTTTCTAAAAATTAATGTACATATGTTGGCACGATATTTGCATAGTAGTAAGGTAGACTATGAGAATCACAGAAGTAAACCTTACAAAGAAACAAAGAGTGGAGTTGGAGTACACATTGCACTTCGACCCACGCTCCTTTATGCAAATCAGGAGCCAGATAGTATTATACAAAGCGGATGGATTGTCTTCCAAGGCAATAGCGGAAAA